>Ga0075522_10002024_pt1 | contig 15229 bp, 15 predicted proteins | sample NGEPerA_FD_74796 | JGI IMG/M metagenome (GOLD analysis project Ga0075522, IMG submission 74796) | Arctic peat soil microbial communities from the Barrow Environmental Observatory site, Barrow, Alaska, USA - NGEE PermafrostL2-A | ecosystem: Environmental > Terrestrial > Soil > Wetlands > Peat ... | reverse complement strand
ATGGTCGAGCGAACTATCAGCGTCCATGAGGACCTGCTCGCGTTGGCAGCGAATGTGTTCAAGCTCCGGCATAAGCCGCTTGAGATTGCGGGCTGGAAGGGCGAGTAAAAGCCGATTGCGAGGCCAATTCGATAAAGCGTCCATACCGTTAAACCGCGCCCGGTTCGCATTAGTTCCAAGAGGAAGCGGGTGTGACGCCATTGGTCCACGCGTCAACATCCTTGTCCAGGAATGACCTCGACAGATGACGAGTGTCGGTGCGCCGGATTTAAACCTGAAATCTGCCATCCGCCTCCGGATGCTATGAGCCCCTCGCTGCGACACGGTTGTGACAGTCGAGATTTGGACCGGAGGCTGGCTGGTAGGACCTAGAGAAACCTCGGTGTTTAAAGGTTTCGTGGCGCTCCCTAGGGGAATCGAACCCCTGTTTCAGCCTTGAGAGGGCCGTGTCCTAACCGCTAGACGAAGGGAGCGTGCGGCTTCAGGGAATAGCCTTGAAATCGGGCTGCCGCAAGGTTTCCGGCTCACGGCTCGCTGACGAATTTCAGCCGGCCGGCCGGTTTCAGCGTCCGCGCGTCGAAGGTGCGGATTTCGGTCGCGCCGCCTATATCCAGCGTCACCAGCAGGCGGTCGCCGGCGACTGACGTGGAGACGATGCGGGCGCCCTTCGGCAAGGTGGCCGTCACGTCGGCGGCGGCGGTAACGCTTCCCTCTGATCGAAAAAGGCGATAGCCGATGGCGACCAGTACGGCCGCCACCGCCAGCGCCGTGGTCAGGCCCGCGATCAGCATCAACCGCCGGACGCGCGCGAATAGCGCGGCCTGTTCGGGGGTCGGTTCGGGCGGGGCGGTCTCGGTCATAAGGCTCAATCTTTTGCAACAAGAGAACTCAGCGAACAGCGGCGAGAGGCTCGAGGTCACCGTCGGCGGCGACGAGGGCTCCAACCGGCTCGACCGCGTGCTGGCGGCGCGGCTGCCGGAATTGTCGCGCTCGCGGCTGAAGGCGCTGATCCTCGCGGGCCAGGTCGCGCTCGGCCGTGACGCGGCCAAAAACGCCCTTGTCCGCGACCCCGCTTATCATGTCGCGAAAGGCGATACGATCACAATCGATGTGCCGCCGGCGGTTGCCGCCGAGCCTGGGGCTGAGGATATCGCGCTCGATATCGTCCATGAGGATGACGACATCGTCGTCATCGACAAGCCCAAGGGGATCGTGGTGCATCCCGCCGCCGGCCACGAGACCGGCACACTCGTGAACGCGCTGATCGCCCATTGCGGCGCGAGCCTGTCCGGGATCGGCGGCGTGCGGCGGCCGGGCATCGTGCACCGGCTCGACAAGGACACCACCGGGCTGATGGTGGTCGCCAAGAACGACCGGGCGCACGCCTCGCTCAGCGAGCAGTTCGCCGACCACGGCCGCACCGGGGAAATGCGGCGCGGCTATCTCGCCTTTGTCTGGGGCGTGCCGAACCGGGCGCGCGGCACCGTGGACGCGCCGATCGACCGCCATCCGCATGCGCGGGAAAAGATGGCGGTGCGCGAGGGCGGCCGCGAAGCCGTCACCCATTGGGAGGTCCGGGAGACTTTCAATGGCCGTGACGGCACGCCGGTCGCAACGCTGCTCGCCTGCCAACTCGAGACCGGCCGCACCCACCAGATCCGGGTCCATCTCGCCCATATCGGCCACCCCCTGATGGGCGACGCCGTCTATGGCCCTCATTTCAAGACCAAGGCAAGCCATCTGCCCCCCCGCAGCCGGGCGGCCCTGACCACCCTCGACCGCCAGGCGCTGCACGCCTACCTGCTGGCCCTCGAGCACCCGGGAACCGGCGCCGTCCTGGAGTGGATTTCGGATTTGCCGGAGGATTTGACTAGACTAAGGGATTGCCTGCGAGCGGCGCTATGACGCAGGCCTCCGGGAAAAGCGATGCTATGCCAACAGGTTATAGCTGCCACACGGGGACGTGACGGCGGTTATCCTTCCAAATGCCCGCCGAAATAGTGTATGTTGCACCTGCGTTGAATATCCAACGCGGAACATCGCAGCGCGGCCGGCTTTAACAAAGCGGCTACCTGCCGGGCCCGCCGCTGTCGGGGGCCTGAACCACTGGAGGGCGCTATCATGGCCCGTACAGCTACCTTGCCGATTCTCAATGGAGAATCCGGCCTATCCCGATACCTCGCCGAGATCCGCAAGTTTCCGATGCTGGAACCCCAGCAGGAATACATGCTCGCCAAGCGCTGGCGCGAGCATGACGATCGCGACGCGGCCCATCACCTCGTCACCAGCCATCTCCGGCTCGTCGCCAAGATCGCCATGGGCTATCGCGGCTACGGATTGCCGATTTCCGAGGTCGTCTCGGAAGGCAATGTCGGCCTGATGCAGGCGGTGAAGCGATTCGAACCCGAAAAGGGATTCCGGCTCGCCACCTATGCCATGTGGTGGATCAAGGCCTCGATACAAGAGTACATCCTGCGTTCCTGGTCGCTCGTGAAGATGGGCACCACCGCGAACCAGAAGAAGCTGTTCTTCAACCTGCGCAAGGCGAAGAGCAAAATCTCCGCTCTGGACGAGGGCGATCTTCGTCCCGACCAGGTGGCTATCATTGCCAAGCGCCTCGGCGTCACGACCCAGGACGTGGTCGACATGAACCGCCGGCTCGGCGGCGATGCCTCGCTCAACGCACCGATCCGCGACGACGGCGAGGCGGGCGAATGGCAGGACTGGCTGGTCGATAATTCGCCCAACCAGGAAGCCATCATGGCCGAGCACGAGGAGTTCGATCATCGCCGCGAGGCGCTGACCGGAGCCATCGGCGTGCTCAACCCGAGGGAAAAGCGCATCTTCGAGGCACGGCGTCTGGCGGAGGATCCGATGACGCTGGAAGACCTCGCGGCCGAATTCGGCGTCTCGCGCGAGCGCGTGCGGCAGATCGAGGTCCGCGCCTTCGAGAAGGTGCAGTCGGCGGTCAAGGGCACCATCGCGCGGCAGGAAGCTGCCGCGCTGGAGGCCGCGCATTGATCGGGGCGGATTGAGGCAAAAACCGAGACAAGACAGCAAAGCCGGCGGCAACGCCGGCTTTTTTGCTGGATGAAGCTGCCGACGCGGGGGGCTTGAACCCCGGCGCCCGATCATTCGACCAATACAGGCAACGCTTCGGGGGAAGATCGTGTCGATCACACTGCAATCAACCGTCGGCGGGTTCTCCGCCGAATTCATGCGCAAGCTGCCGGAGCTCGAGCAGGCCATGACCGCGCATGGGCTCGAGCCCACCCAATTCGTGATCTCCAAGGACCGCGCCTCGTCGGGCGAGATGCCGGTGATCAGACCGTTTTTCTATGACTACACGGTGTTCATTGGCGAGGAGAGTTTTACCGTCACCGAGCCGAACGACATGGTGTTCCTGGACTATTTCTACCAGCGCTGCGTCGCCGAGGACGAGCCCTCGCCCGAAGCCGAACGACGCGCCCGCCGGCCTGGCCTGATCCACCGCTTGTTCCGCTGGATGGCGCAGCCGATCTAGGCGGCGCCGTCATTCCGGGGCGCGCGTAGCGCGAACCAGAATCCAGAGGTTACCGGAGCGAGATTCCGGGTTCGCTCGTTTCACGCGCGCCCCGGAATGACAACCTCACTCTCCCCATTGTCTCGCCAGCGTCGCCAGCGCGCAGCCTTCGCAATAGCGGGCGTCCTTGAAGTCGATCCAGTTGTGCGCGTAGACGTGGTCGAGCGGAATGCCGTAACGCGCCCGCAGCACCTTCACCAGCACCCGCCATGCCGCGACCTGCGCCTCGGTCGCCGGACGCGTCACGTCGGGATAATTGCCGGCGAATTCCACACCGATCGAGGTGTCCTTGTTGACCCGGTGATAGGTCGGGCCGTTGTCGATATATTTGTTGTCGTTGCGATCGGCGCCGTCGGTATGAGTCGGAACCAGATTCTCAGGCACCGCCCAGTACACCGTGCCGTCGGTCTCCACCCAGACCATGACGCCGCGCCGCGTCGGATTCTTCGACTGCGCCTCGGCGCCGCCGCGCGCGGAGCCGGCCGGCCCCTCGGTCCGGTGCACGATGATGTTCTTCCACGGATGGGCCTTTGCCACTTCGCCCCACGGCGCGAGCCAGACCATCTTGAGGCCGGGAATATCGGGCGTGCCCGAGGCGCGCGCGATGGCCGCGAGATCGGGGGTCTGCGCCGACACCGGGGCAGCGAGCGCGGCGACGCAGAGCACCATCGCCAGCAGGCGGAGATTCATGGCCGGGATTCCGTTACGAGACCCCAGATAGCATGGCTCAGGCGTGTTTGCGCAGCGGCATCGGCTCGAGCAGGGGCGCCAGCGGCGGCGGCGCGGGGTCGTAGACGGCATAACCGTTCTTGCCGTCGTTCTTGGCGGCATAAAGCGCGTGGTCGGCGGCGGCCATCAGCCGGTCCGGGAACGCCGCGATCTGCCGGGTCCATTGCGCGACACCGAGCGAGAGCGAGATCGGGATATCGGCGCCGGCGCAGGCGACTGCGTCCTCGCGACAGACGTCCAGGATGCGGCGGGCAATCATCGCGCCCTCGCGCAAGGTGGAACCCGGCAGCACCACGCAGAACTCGTCGCCGCCGGTGCGCGCCAGCATATCGCCGGGCCGCAACCTCGTCTGCGCCATCAGCGCGAAATGTTGCAGGCAGGCGTCGCCCGCGGCGTGGCCATGGGTGTCGTTGATCGCCTTGAAGCCGTCGAGATCGATTACCAGAAGCGCGAACACCTCGCCGCTGCGCTCCGAGCGCGCGCATTCCTCGCTCAGCCGCTGCAGCAAATGCCGGCGGTTGGCGACGCCGGTGAGATCGTCGAGCAGCGCCAGATCCGCGACCTCGTTGCGCAAACGGTCGATCGCCATCAGCAGGAAACCGAAATTCATCGCCATCGACAGGAACATCAGCACCAGCACCAGCACCGATTGCGCCGGATTGGCGCGGGTGAACGAGAATTCGCCACCGACATGCGAGAGGCTGCCGACGGCACGAAGGACGTAGACGAAGATGATGACCACGCAGACCACGCCGGCCAGCCGGGCGCCGGGATTGGTGCGGCCGCTCCGGCGCGCCAGCAACAGCCTGATCGCCATCGCCGTCGGCACCGCCTGGCCCACCGAATAGGTCAGGATCCGCAGCTGGGCGCTGTCGTAGCCGAAAATGAAGAATGTCAGGACCGCGAAACTCAACCCCGTGATCAGCAGGGTGCCGCGCCAGGTCACCGGCCGGTCGTAAAATCGCTTGATGCCCATGGTGGCAAGGCAGGCGGCAAAGATCATCAAGGTGCCGCCGACCAGTAGCGGCAGCAGCGAATTCACTTCGAACCGCAGCATCGCCATCGCAGCGCCGCCGGCGGCCACCAATGCCGAGCTGGTCCAGAGCGGCGCGGCCTCGAATTTCGGATAGCTGCGGGTGACGTAGACCCAGATCAGGCCCAGCGCGAGAAAGTTGACGACGAATGCCGTCCACAACGTCGGAACGCTCAGCATGTCGAACGCAGGATACCAACGACCCTGCCTCCCCGATTGTCGAGCAGCCTGCCCATGACGATCCCCGTTTTCTTGGGGACCAAAGTGCAGCCGCGCCGCTTAACGGAGTCTCACCGCGCGACATGACAATCCGGGCTGTGGTTTCGAAATCATGAAGAGTACCGGCGTCTGAGCCCGATTGTTGTTCCGGATAAACGCGGAATGCACTGTTTACGTTGGCGCAGCGTTAACCCTGAAAATGCGCCGCGAGAGTCCGGCGCGAGCGACGCCGGTGGGCGCGATGAACGAAAATTGCGGAAAATCGATCCGAAAATGCATAACAGCTGTGGATAACGCAACGACACCCGCGTGACAGCGCGGGGCAGAGGCTCGCGAATCTGTTCGATTACTCTTCGAGGATGTTGCGAGGCTGGCCCTCCGCCGAGCATGCCTCTCGTGTCGCGTTTCCATCCATTAAACCCTGAGAGGATACTATGGCTAAGAAAGCGAAGAAGGCGAAGAAGGCGAAGAAGGCCAAGAAATCGAAGAAGAAGTAACTTTCTAGCCCGGGTGGAGCACCCCTCCGCCCGGGCACCCAATCCGGACAAAATGAGTTTTTACGAATGGCGGGTCTTGGGCCCGCCTTTTTGATTCCGGCAATTGACGTCCGGCTGCGGAGCGTAGCCCGGATGAGCGAAGCAAAATCCGGGGACAATCACCGCTCCGCCAACGCGAGCCTTAGGCCGAGCGCGGCAAAACCGCCGGCGAAAAGGCGGCGCAGCCATTTCATGACTTGCGGCCGGCTGACGACGCGGTCGCGGACCGAGGCCGCGAACAGGCCATAGGCCACGAAGACCGCGAACGTCATCGCCATGAACACCGCGCTCAATTCCAGCATCCGCGGCAGCGGATGGGCTTCGCCCGTAGCGATGAACTGCGGCAGGAACGCCAGGAAGAAGATCGACAGTTTTGGATTGAGGATGTTGATCAGGAAGCCTGTGACGATCACCCGTCCCGACGAACGGGCCTCGACCTGGCCCTCAACCGCAAGCGCGCCCTGCTCGCGCAGCGTCTGCCAGGCCATCCAGGCGAGGAAGGCCACGCCGCAATATTTCAGCGTCGAGAACGCCAGCGCGCTCGTGTGCAGCACCGCGGCAAGCCCGAGCATGGCGGCGCAGATATGCGGCAGGATCCCGAGCGTGCAGCCGAAGGCTGCGGCGACGGACGCCCGCGAGCCCCGGCCCAGCGCCGCCGCCAGCGTGTAGAGAACGCCGGTGCCGGGCGAGACGACCACGATCAGCGAGGTCAGGAGGAAGGCAAGCGACATCGGCGCGCTCCGGTCAGTTGGTCTCGAGGCGGATCTTCAAAAATTCCAGCACGCGGACGAAGGCGTCGAAGCGGGCGTCGCGGTCGGTGGCAATCACCGGGATCGGGCCGTCGCCGTTGCGGTATTGCGGCAATTCGTGGCGCGACAGGTTCGGGGCGTCGAAGGCGTGAAACGCGGACGGATAGCCCTTCAACTCGACCGGATTGCCGCGCGCCTTCGCCGCCGCGAGGAATGCCTCGCAGGGCGGATAGGGCGTCCAGGTGTCGGCCTCGCCCATCAGCGTGAGCAGCGGAATTTTCGTGGTCCAGCCACCCGATACGACCTGCGTGAAAGGTTTTGACTGCAGCCGCTCGCTGCAGGCGCCGGGATAGAAGGCGACCGCGGCCGCGAAATCCTGCGCGAGGTTTTCCGGGCGGCCGATGCTCCTGTCGTTGATCGAAAGCAGCACAATGCCGCCGCCCTGCGACCAGCCCATCAATCCGATGCGTTCGGGCTGCACGAACGGCAATGTCTGCAAATATTGCAGGGCGGCGTAGGCATCCTTCGGCCGCTCGCGCGACATCGTGATGCGCTCCGGGCCGGCCGAACAGGTCTGGCCGAACCCGCGCGGCGTCGCGCTGTCGACCACCAGCGCGACATAGCCCTGCACCACCAGCGCCCGCGCCCAGGCCCGGTACAATCCCAGGATTCGTCCCTTGGGGTCGAGCAGGCCGGAGCAGCCATGCATCATCACCAGCGCCGGCCGCGGCGCGTCGCCCTCGGGACGCGACAGATGCGCGACCAGATTGGTGTGGCCATCGAGCGAGACGAAATTCACCGTCTCCCCCGCGCCGGCCGCGCGGGTGAAGACGGACAGGGCAAGGGCGATGATCGCAGCGCGCAGGAATGTTGCGGACATGGTTCGCCATATCATGGCGGGCGTGGCGGCGGAAGCAGCGCGATAGGAGTCCCTCATGGTAAGGAGCGCGTCTTCGCGCGTCTGCGGACGATGCTTCGCATCGCCGGGCGAACCATGAGAGCCCGTGGCCCATCCTTCGAGACGCCGCAAGCGCGCGGCTCCTCAGGATGAGGACTGTAAGGTGGGTTAGGTCCGTGGGACTGGGTTAGCGAAGCGTAACCCACCATCCCCGGGCACGGCGCAACCGCCCTGCCCGGTTGCCAAACCCCGCGCGCCGTATCAGGGTGCGCCCGTAAATTTCCCCCGATGGAGTTCGACCCGATGACTGCGATCCCTGGAGCTGCCGCCGCCGTGACGGGCGCGGCCAGCGGCATCGGCCGGGCGCTGGCGCTGGAGCTTGCCGCGCGCGGCTGCGATCTTGCGCTGGCCGATCGCGACGAGGCCGGCTTGCAGGCGGTCGCGGCCGAAATCGGCAAGAACCACCCGCGCAAGGTCAGCGTGCATCGCGTCGATGTCGGCGAACCGGGCGAGATCGCAGCGTTCGCGAACGCTGCGATCACCGCCCATCCGGCGCTGAACATCCTCATCAACAATGCCGGCGTGGCGCTGCTCGGCCAGTTCAGCGAGATCGACCAGGCGCAGATGGAATGGCTGATCAACATCAATTTCTGGGGCGTGGTGCATGCGACCCGCGCCTTCCTGCCGCATCTGACGAGCCAGCGCGAAGCCCATATCGTCAACCTCTCCTCGATCTTCGGCATCATCGCCCCGCCCGGGCAGAGCGCCTATGCGGCGTCGAAATTCGCGGTGCGCGGCTTCTCCGAAAGCCTGCGGCATGAATTGCGGATGGCGAATAGTCCGGTGCAATTGTCGGTGGTGCATCCCGGCGGCATCGCCACCAACATCGCGCGCAATTCGCCAAGCGGCAAAGGGGTCATCGACAACGCCCGCCGCGCGCAATCGATCGAACGCTTCGACGCGATGGCGAGAACGAGCCCGGCCGCCGCCGCGCTGCGCATCATCAGTGGTATCGAGAAGAATTCACCGCGCATCCTGATCGGCAACGACGCGCGCTTCATGGACCTGCTGCAACGGTTTCGGCCTGCGACGTATTGGAGCGTGCTGGCGCGGCGGATCGAGAAGATGACGGCGAAGGCGGGGAAGAGCTGAGCGGACAGGGCGGAGGGATCAGGGCATGGGCGCAGGATGATTTGCCCGTCGGGCCGGAGCCGCGCCTGTCACACCGTCATTGCGAGCGCAGCGAAGCAATCCATCTCGCCGCACGAAGAGAGAATGGATTGCTTCGCTTCGCTCGCAAGGACGGGTAGACAACGATCGTCATTCGGCATGGTCCGATGGACCGGACCTCAGATGCGCAATTGCGCGTCGGGGAACCTCGAGGTTCCGGGTTCGCGCTTCGCGCGCCCGGAACGACCAGCCAAATCACCGCCCCACCAGCTGGTCCGCGAAATACGCGATGGTCTTGCGGTAGATCGTGGCGTGGTTCCATTCGCGCATGGCTTCGAAATTGGCGCTGCCCTCGTCATAGGGCGCGCCCATCTTGAAGCCGTTGGTGTGCAGCAGATTGGCGGTGGAGGCGAGCACGTCGGGGATGGAGTGACGCAGATCGACGCGGCCGTCGCCGTCGAAATCGACGCCGTATTTGATGTAGGACGACGGCAAAAATTGCGTCTGCCCGATCTCGCCGGCATAGGCGCCGATCAGGTCGCGCAAGGGCAGATCGCCGCGCTGGACGATCTTCAGCGCCGCGAGCAATTCGCCCTGGAACAGTTCGGTGCGGCGGCAATCATGCGCGAGTGTCGCGAGCGTCCGGATCACGGGCAATTTGCCCATGTCGCCCTTGCCGAAATCGGTTTCGAGCCCCCAGATCGCAACGAGAATCTGCCGCGGCACGCCGAACTTCGCCTCGATCCGCGCCAGCAGCGCCGCATGCCGCTGCAGCATCGCGCGTCCGCCATTGATGCGGCCCGCGCCGACGCGGGTCGAGACATACTGCTCGAAGGTCTTGTTGAAGGTGTAGCGCTGGCGGCGGTCGAAATTCAGCACCGCGCCGTCCTGCGTGACGCCCGCGAGAGCGGAACTCGTCACGCTTGATGAGATGCCGGCTCCTTGCGCCTCCGCCGACATGCTGGCCAGGAAGGAATTGAAGTCGCCGCCGCAGCGGGCAGCGAATGCGGGGGTGGCGGCGATGACGGCGACGAAGGCCGCGGCCGGAAGAAGTTTGCGCATGTGGTTCCCTTGTGGTGCCCGTTGGTCCCGATCATGCCATGAGAAGCGGACGGTGGGTACACCGTCGTTGCGAGCCAACGGGTCGCGCGAACGCGCGACCGATGACAGGCTCCGCGAAGCAATCCATGTCGCAGCAAGCGGAAAGATGGATTGCTTCGTCGCATCCGCCTTCGCCCGAAGGCGGCCTTCGGCGGACAAGAGGGCTCCTCGCAATGACGGTCAGAGACAGGCGATCCTCGCTCCACGGGGCACCGCGCGCCCGCCCTCACTCGCCGCCGTCGATCTGGCGGCCCATCAGCGCGATGGCCTTCTGATAGACGCCGGCGGCGTTCCACTCCTGGATCGCCGCAAAGTTGGCCTCGCCCGGCTGGTATCCGGCGCCGGCGCGCCAGCCATGGGCTTTGAGGAAATTCGCGGTCGAGTTCAGCGCGTTGGCGGCATTGTCGAGATTGCCGACACCGTAAGCCAGGATGTTCTTCGGCATGAACTGGGTCTGGCCGACTTCGCCGTGCATGGAGCCGCGCTGGGCCGGCGACAGCGCGCCGCGATCGATCAATTGCAGCGCTGCGTAGAGATGCTCGGTGAAATAGGCCGAGCGCCGGCAGTCATAGGCGAGCGTGGCGATCGACGACAGCATGTTCTGGTTGCCGCGCTGGCTGCCAAAGCCCGTCTCCATGCCCCAGATCGCGATCAGCGGCCCCGGTGGCACGCCGTAACGCTGCTGGATCGAAGCAAACATCGCCGCCTGCGAATGCTTCAGCGACCGCCCGCGCGCGACGATGGTCGCCGCGCCCCGCTTGGCGAGAAATGCATCGAGCGAGAGATTAAAACTGCGCTGGCCGCGGTCGGCGTTGATGGTCGCCTGCGCATAGTTCGTCGCCATCAGGGCCGAAACGGTCGAGGCCCTGACGCCCTTGGCCCGCGCTTCGCCGGCGAATTGCTGCTTCCAGGATTCGAAGCCGGCGGAGGTGCTGCCGCATTGGGCGGCGTGGGCGAGTGGGGAGAGGCACGCGAGCAGTGCCACGGTCAGGAGAGTTACTGTCGTAAGTCCCTTGCTTTTGGTCATCAGGAATTTCCTTGGCTCGCGGCGTTGCTGAGCCCGATTTTGCGCGGTAGCCGCAGAGGAGGAGAGACGCATAATAAACAGGGCCGCGGTTCCTTCGATGAGGGCGCAGGCTTGAGCGAACCTTACCACCTCCCGCGTCAGGTTTCGCTTGTTTTCCGCCGATTGCCCGACGCTAGGCGCTACTCGGGATTTGAAATAACGTCGCGCCGTCCGATCTACTTTCATGCCGCCCGGCCGAAAAGCCCTCAACCAGATTACCACGCAACTTTCAATTGAATCCGCATCCTGCTAGGTTCCTCCGAATCAGCCACGGGGTAGTGGATGGCGTTGGAGTTGGCCTTTGAAACTAAGGCGCTTCGCGATATCTGTGAGAGCGAAGCTTTCGCAAGGAAGCAGTTGGGAGCGAAAGTTGCAGATGCGCTCTGGCGCCGCCTTTCCGACTTTCGATCTATCGACTCCTTCGATGAATTGCCGTTCGCTAAGCCCAAGAAAAACTCAAATAGCATCACATTCGATCTTCCCGATGACTGGCAACTCGTCGTTACGGGAGGACACGGCGAAAATCCAAAACTGCCTTCTGGGAAGATCGATTGGGCGAAAGTGACACGTCTCAAGATTACCAAGATTGAAAAGCGAAAATGAACGACAAGTCCTTCGAACCTGACTGGTTGTCCGCGCCCGGCGGTACGATACTTGACGTCATCGAAGAACGAGGCATGTCTTCCAGAGAATTAGCTAGCTTGCTTGGTTACTCGCTCGAACGGACGGAAAAGTTAATCGCAGGGAAGGAGGCAATTACGCGAGACGTTGCCGCTTTACTAGCTAAGCTAGTCGGTGGCTCTGAAAAGTTCTGGCTTTCGCGGGAGAGAAACTATCGCAACGAGGTGGCGCGGCTTCAAAGTTCCGGAAACGCATCCGCAGCAAAGGCGTGGCTAGATGAAATCCCGCTTAAGGACATGCAAAAAAGAGGGTGGATACCTTCGCATACTCGCACTGAAGACAATGTGGATGCTTGTTTAGATTTTTTCGGCGTCCGGAACGTTAAGGAGTGGCGGCATAAGTACTCGCAATTCTTATCGCTCGTCTCCTTTAGGACCTCTCCCACTCACAAGTCCGAGCCGGGCTCTGTAATCTCTTGGCTGCGTTATGGAGAAATCAAGAGCGAAAAAATTGATTGTCGCACCTGGAACGCATCGAGATTCGAACGCTCCTTGATCAATATGCGCCGGCTAACGCGAAAAAGAGATCCCTCGATTTTTATACCTGTATTGAGGAAGATGTGTGCTGAAAGTGGCGTAGCGCTTGTCACGGCGCGAGGCCCCGCCGGATGTAGAGCTAGCGGAGCTACTCGATTCTTAAGCGACCGGAAGGCGATGATTCTTCTAAGCTTCCGATATCTTGCCGACGATCAGTTCTGGTTCACATTTTTCCACGAGGCAGGACATTTGCTCATGCATAGCCAAAAGGCGGTCTTTCTCGAAGACGGGAGCGACGTTTCACTAAAGGAAGAGCATGAAGCAAATCTATTTGCACAAAGCATACTTATTCCGCCCGAGGTTCGCGCTGAATTTATATCGTTGAAACCAAATAGAGAAAACATTATGAAATTTGCTGTTAAGGCTGGAATATCCAGAGGGATTGTTGTTGGCCAATTGCAGCATCACGGCAGAATCGAGCCGAGCCAGCTCAACTTCCTCAAACGTCGATATAGCGTCGAAGACCTAGAAAAGATCGACTAACCCCTAAACGATATAAATTCTTTGGGGCTTTTTTGCCAATTGCATAGAGAATCCTCCAAGACTTGCATACCCACGTCCAGATAGGAATCAAGTTTTGCAAGGCGGGTATCTAACTCGTTGGGGCTAATCTTCGCCTTTGCATTGTCTGCAAAAAGCAGACGCACACCCTGCAACGGACCGGTTGCACCGACAAGATAAGCTGAACCGGGCTCGATCGGCGCGATGCCAAGTTTTCCGAGCATCGCCAAAAAGTCAAATTTTCCGAGACGGCCGAACCCCATCACAGAATCCATCGATCTATAAAGGAAATCGAAAACTGCCCGAGGGTTTTGGCCGGCTTTCGTGTGAACATCTTGGATCATCTGAAGATGAGTGCGTGGAGGTTCCACCCATTTAACATAAGACGCCACAACGGCGCCTGTACCGACACCGGAAACGGCGCTCAGACTCTGATACTTTCGATGATTGCTGAAAGCGTATTTCAACTTTAGGACGGGTTCGTTCTTAGATAACCAGCGTCTAAATGCGTCTACATTCCCACTAACACGTTTCCATGTCCAAGTTTCACCATCTGAACCTCCATACACTGCGCGAGTTAGTCCCCATCCATGTCTAACATGTTTGCCGAAATGCGTTGAAAGGAAGATCAGCCAGAATGCTTCATCAAGTTCACCCTTGCGTAAATTAAATGCCGCTGCACGAATGGGATCAAAAAGGCCTGATGAAGGATCCGCTCTGCGCGGATCGAGCCTCCCATCACGAACGAGGTATACGAATTCAATGCGACGCAAACTTTCTATTATCTGTTCGACCAGAACAGCACGAGTCCGCCCGTTCTTGATACCCAAAAGAGCTTCAACTTCGGAATCAAACTTTACGAGCTTTGCGTCGAGCGTAGCTCCCCGCATTATATCACTAGGTCGTAAAGCCATTTCAATTAGTCCGCCTGGCACTTTTATCAATGTAAGAATTGTACACGGGCGAAACCATCGCCGATCTAATTGATCGCGTCGACTTTCTTGCCTTGTTGAGTGACAACGCCTGCAACAACCTCATGAGATCTGCCCAATAGCCCGGTATCTTGTATCGATCCACCTGAACTTGGTTACCTTGCCTGAGTTGAGATTCTGCCCTGATTAATTTTTTTAGATTGGACCAAGGATCACCGCTAGGCATCCGTGGCATTGGGATGCTGGATTGATATCCCTCCTTTAGAAATTTTCCGACTTTTTCCTTATCGGCATCGTAGACGTGCAAGCTGCCGACCATATGTTTGTAGGTGCCAAGCTTCAGACCGAGACTGCGCGCGACGAGCTCTTGAATAAATGTGAAAGCAAAGACATCGTGAGGCAGTCCAAGGAACGCATCGTTTGACCGCATATGCACAATCATATGCAGTGAGTCCCTACGAACGAAAAACTGCATCGTGCATGTGCACGGAATGTCTTTGTAGCTTTTCAAAAGGTCTTCGGCATTGAATAGCTGAACGACCGCTTGGCGCGATGTCGGCTTCTTTCGAAGCAATTTTATGACATTGTCGATTTGATTGATTCCGGCACGCATGCTGAATAGGCGTGGACCGTACGCGCCGTGAACACTGCCATCCGACTCCGCAAACTTTCCATACATCCTGATGTAGTACTTGATGAACTGAAGCTCGTTTGATTCCGCGAGATACCAGAGCGTCTCGCCGAGACAACTAAAAACAGTACCCTTCGTTTCGGTCCTGCTCAATCTTGCAAGCGGATTCTTAAGCTCAAGGATGACCCCGGAAAGCTCTCGATTCCAACCCTTACTCGCTTTAACTCGTTCACCGTTTCGCAATACCTTTGGATAGACCTTACGGAGCAGATCGTCCAATGTGTTTGCGATCAATTGGTGCATTCTGTTTCTTTGAAACCCATGCGGGATAAACAAGTCAAAAATAGCCCCGCAGGACGCGGGGCTTTTCTAACTTCAATTATCCAAAAAGCTCCGCAGTTTCCTTGACCTGCTCGGATGCTTCAGCTTCCTCAGCGCCTTCGCCTCGATCTGCCTGATGCGCTCTCTGGTCACCGAGAACTGCTGGCCGACTTCTTCCAGGGTGTGGTCGGTGTTCATGCCGATGCCGAAGCGCATGCGGAGCACGCGTTCCTCGCGCGGGGTCAGCGAGGCCAGAACCCGCGTGGTGGTTTCGCGCAGGTTGCTCTGGATCGCGGCATCGATGGGCAGGATGGCGTTCTTGTCCTCGATGAAATCGCCGAGGTGTGAATCCTCCTCGTCGCCGACCGGGGTCTCCAGCGACAGCGGCTCTTTCGCGATCTTGAGAACCTTGCGCACCTTCTCCAAGGGCATGCCGAGCTTTTCGGCGAGTTCTTCGGGGGTCGGCTCGCGGCCGATCTCGTTGAGCATCTGGCGCGAGGTGCGCACGATCTTGTTGATGGTCTCGATCATGTGCACGGGAATGCGGATGGTGCGGGCCTGGTC
>Ga0075522_10002022_pt1 | contig 15241 bp, 15 predicted proteins | sample NGEPerA_FD_74796 | JGI IMG/M metagenome (GOLD analysis project Ga0075522, IMG submission 74796) | Arctic peat soil microbial communities from the Barrow Environmental Observatory site, Barrow, Alaska, USA - NGEE PermafrostL2-A | ecosystem: Environmental > Terrestrial > Soil > Wetlands > Peat ... | reverse complement strand
TAAGTATTTTTCTCTACCGCATTATTCCGCTGAGATAGCGCGATTCGGCGGCATAAACGGCCACTTGTGTTTCTCTGAAAGGGTCTGAGATTCTCCGAAAGGCGGAGAATAGCCAATAGGTGACCTGATTTCTCTGATGCCTAGTGGAGGAGGGCCTTTTCAAAACACCAACGATCCTGAGAATCAGAATGCCGCACCGATCCGGAAAGTCGCAAGAAGAACAGGTCCCGGCCAAGGCCTCAACGATTTCTGGCCGTGCGTGGAACGACATCCGCAGAAGTCGGCGGGCGCGTTCCCCCAAAAGTTACGTTACGCCCCCACCGCGTTGTGCTGGCCCCCCAAAAAGTGACGTAAATCCCCCATTACGTGTTGACCGCCGTCGTATCCCACTGATTTTCCGGAACGCTTTTTTTGGAGAACTAAGAATTAGAATCTCTAAGAAGGGAATAACTTTCTGGCTGTTAACGTAACACGACCTATTTCGATTTCAAAGGCATGGATCTAGGAAGCTCAAGCCCATGCCAGGGCTTTCGCTTCCTATGGAAGGGCTTCTCTAAGCCAGCCCTTCCAAACCATCCCGGCAACACATACCTCGCCTGTTTGATCGTTTCTACCGCGTTCCGAACACTCGTAGCCGTACTCACGAAGGCAGTGGCATAGGCCTCGCCCTGGTCCAGGAGCTGGTGAAACTTCACGGCGGCACAAGGCGAGTCGAAAGTGTGCTGGGGCAAGGCAGCACATTCATCGTTTCGATCCCGCTCGGGCAGGACCATTTGGCGTCCGGTCAGATCGGCGGCGATCGCCCCCTCTCTTCTACCGCGACGGGTGCTGCCCCATTTGTCGAGGAAGCTCTGTTGTGGCTGCCCGAGTCAGAACGGATGGATACCTCGTCGGAAATAGCGCCTGATTATGAGCTAATGGCGGTTCCCGCTCCGTCTTTTTCCGAGGGCGCAAGTCGATCTCGGGTGCTTATCGTCGACGACAACGCAGATATGCGGCTATACCTTATTCGCCTTCTCTCAGAGCGGTTTGAAGTGCAGGCTGTACCGAATGGCCAGGCGGCGCTGGAAGCGATAAAACTGCGAACGCCGGACCTCGTTCTTAGCGATGCGATGATGCCCGAGCTAGATGGGTTTGGATTGCTGCGGGAGTTACGATCCAAACCTGAAACGAGAACCATTCCCTTCCTCCTAGTATCGGCCAGGGCGGGAGAAGAGTCCCGTGTCGAGGGGCTTGACGCTGGCGCGGACGATTATCTCGTGAAACTCTTCAGCGCCCGCGAATTAATTGCCCGGGTTCAAACGCATCTCCAATTGGCGCAAGTTCGTCAAGAAGCTGAGAAGGCTATTCGCGAAAGCGAAACCAAACTTCAGCTCTCACTCAGGGCCTCCAACATGGGCGTGTTTTATTGGCATCCGGATGAGGATCGTACCGAAGCTGATGCCCGGGTTCTGGAAATTTTCGGATTGTCGTCTACGAGTGAGTTGACGCTTGCTGAAGCTCTTACGCGAATGATCCACCCTAATGACCGCAACAAATACGCCGAAGGCGTCAAGAGGTCGTTGGATCCTGACGGGGATGGTAGGCTCCAGGAAGAGATTCGCATTCGCCTGGCGGATGCCCAGGAGCGCTGGATTTCCGTAATCGCTCAGGTGCAATCTACCGGGGATTCCAAAGCTGGGCGCATGGCCGGACTGATCGGCGATATCACTGATCGCAAGCAAGCAGAGGATACAGTGAGGCGGCGTTCGGCCCAATACGAAACGCTGCTCAATCGCGCTCCGTTAGGGGTTTACACAATTGATAGCGAATTTCGCATCCTTGACGTTAGCCCAACGGCTTTGCCTGTATTCGGGAATATCCCTGACTTAATAGGTCGTGACCTCAACGAAGTAATGCATATTCTTTGGCCGGGCGACTATGCGGATGAAGTCGTTCGTATTTTTCGACACACCTTGGAAACCGGGGAACCATACCAAACCACCGAAAGCGTCCATCACCGAAGAGATCGCGACCTTAAGGAATTTTACGAGTGGCGTATCGATCGAATCCCACTGCCCCAACCGGGTTACGGGGTTGTTTGTTATTTCCGCGATATATCCCGTTTCGTGCATGCCCGCCAAACGATAGCGGACTCGCAGGAACGGCTACGTCTCGCAACTGAGGCAGCGGAACTTGGCATCTGGCGCTGGCACCTTGATGAGGACAGAGTCACTTGGGAGAATGATCGTCCGTATGAGATTTTCGATCGTCGTCGCGAGGACGGACCTATCAAAGCAGCCGAGTTCCGGGCGAAGGTTATTCACCCGGAAGATGCGCAAATATTCGAACAGGCTATCTCAGAAATGTTGCAAACTGGCACCCCATTATTTTTCCAGGGCCGAATCAATCGAAGGGATGGTTCCACCGGCTGGATAGAACTGACCGGCCGACTAGAACGTCGAGCCGACAGCTCACCATGGCGCGTACTCGGGACTGTGTTGGACATCAGTCAGCGCAAAAAGACCGAGGAATTGATGCACCAGCATCGCAACCGATTTGACATAGTAGCGAAAATAGCGCAGGTGGGATTCTGGTTTTGCGACTTGCCTTTCGACAAATTGATCTGGGACAGCATCGTAAAAGAGCACTTCTGGTTGCCACCGGACGCGGAAGTTACGATTGAGACCTTTTACGAACGGCTGCATCCGGATGACCGCGAACGAACCCGCGAGACCATTGCTGAATCTAACGCCAAAGATCTTCCTTATGACATCGAATATCGCACCGTCTCGCCCGACGGCCGCCAGAAATGGATTCGGGCTATGGGCCGCACCTTTGATGACCCAGCGGGTGAGCCGAAGCGCTTCGACGGCCTCACACTGGACATCAGTCAGCGCAAGCTGGCCGAGCAAACGAATAGCCTGCTGGCTGCAGTCGTTGATTATTCCGATGATGCGATCATTAGCATAAGTTTGGATGGTGTCATCACGAGTTGGAATCAGAGCGCTGAGCGATTGTTCGGCTACAAAGAGCAGGAAGCCATCGGGCGACCGATTGAACTGATAATTCCGCCCGACCGCCAAAACGAAGAGGCGACGATTCTGGAGAAAATACGGCGAGGTGAACGGATTGAACATTTCGAAACTATTCGTGTGCGCAAGGACGGCACGCAGCTTGATGTTTCTCTGACAATTTCGCCGGTGAAGAATCACAGCGGACTCGTCACCGATGCGTCGAAAACGGCGCGGGATATTACGGAACGAAAGCGGGCTGAGCAGGCTCTGCACCGAAGTGAAGCTCGCATGACCGATGAAGCCAATGCGCTCGCAAAGCTAAATGACTGGAGTCATCGACTTTGGCGCGTCCAAAACCTCAAGGAAGGCTTGGATGAAATGCTCACTGGCGTGATCGAACTGTTGGGTGCGGACAAGGGAAACATTCAACTCTTGGACACGGAAAGAGGTGTGCTGAGGATCGCCGCACAGCGCGGTTTCGATCAGGAATTTCTGGATTTCTTTCAGGAAGTATCGGCAAACGATGACTCAGCTTGCGGTCGTGCGCTCCGCTTGAGGCAGCCAGTTGTGATTGAGGACGTGGAAGCCGACGCGCCGTTTGCACCATTTCGCTCAGTGGCTCGTGCATCTCGGTTTCGTTCAGTAGTTTCAGCTTCCCTGATTCGGGCCGATGGTACGCCAATTGGGATTCTTTCGAGCCATTTCGTATCGGTGCATCGGCCAACAGATCAAGACTTGCGGCGCTTGGATCTATATGTGCGCCAGTGTGTCGACTTCGTCCAGAGGTGCAAGACCGAAGAAGCTTTGCGTCAGAGCGAAGAGCGTTTCCGAGCGATCTTTGAGACCACGCCGGAATGTGTAAAGCTCGTGACCTCCGAAGGCATTTTGCTTCACATGAACTCTTCTTGGCTGAAAATGGTGGGAGCAAATTGTACAGACTCGGTTGTTGGCAAAAATGTGTATGACCTGATCGCCTTGGAAGATCGAGACCGGTTCCGGGATTTCGATGCTGACTCACAAGAAATTTAGCGCTCAACAAATTCGCTTAGGCGACCAGACAAGCCATCACCTTATGCGCCCACCTAAACAGTGACAGCTTGCTACCAAGGAAACTGTTCTATTTCGGACAGTTTGTGTTGAGAATCTACGCGGCTCCCTTTTGAGCGCGCAGTTTAAAATCCGTTTCCCTCCGTCCGGCTGAAACCACAATTACAATATGTTCCTTATTGGACAGAAACGCTTTTGTCCAACGCTTAGGATGCTGTTTCGGGTCATCCACTACCGGTCTGAAGCTGAGAGATGAATAAATGGCCGCCGCGAAAGGCGAGAAATGCGCTCGGCCCATCTGTTCACGCTGAACAACGTCCGGCAAATACTGCAGCGCTCAGTGCGAGGCCATGGGAAAAACGCCTGACGTCGATTGCTCGTGTGAACATGCCATCTGCGTGCTCCGCGATTGGGAGCGAGCCCTACGATAAGAACTACAGTTCCAGGTCGCCCGCGACTGTCGGATTGATCTGCGGCTGCGATTTATCCCAGATGTTTCTGAGGAAGTTCACACGCGGAAGGAGAAATACAAATCATGTACTACTTTTGGGGAATGCACGGGTATTGGTGGGTTTTCTGGATCTTCCTCTGGATCATGTTCTTTTCCTTCATGATGCCAATGAGGCGAGCCACTTACCGGCAAATGCAATCACCTCTTCAGCTGCTTCAAAGGAGATATGCCGCCGGTGAGATCACAAACGAGGAATACGAAGAACGGCGAACCAAACTCCAGCGGGATGCCAATTCGAAGTAGGGATAACTCTTGAGATCAACCACGGTCGGCTGCCCGCCATCGACGGTGGACAGGACTGCTTCGGATTGCCAGCTCTCCATCCTCGGGAATTCGCGAGCGCACTGCACGAAATGGTGCGGTGTTTACCTGCCGGGGCGTCGGTCAGCTTGCCGGTTCCCAGGGTCGAGGTCGCATACGTAACGTTCGCGGAGAGCGCGATCCACTCGAAAGATGCCTCTGTCCCTTCGAGCACGGAAACAAGAATTTATTCTAACTAGAAAGAGGAAGAAACCATGACACATAATTCTTCACATTCACCATCCAGCACTGATTTGAATCTCGTATCCGTTCATGAACTTTTCGAACATACACAGGACGTATGCAATCTGATTGCCCATCGCGCCTTTGCGATTTATGAGGCACGTGGACACGCACAGGGAAGCGACCGGGAGGATTGGTTCCTCGCGGAATCCGAACTACTCACTCCCGTGAAGTTCCACCTCTCGGAATCCGGCGAGCAGCTCGTTGCACGCGCCGTAGTTTCTGGGTTCAACAGAGAGGAGATCAAAGTGAGTCTCGAACCGCACCGACTGAGTATCAGCGGCAAGGCCCGGCCCCGCGACGACCACCAATCTCGCAAACACACCCATTCGCTCGGGTACGAGCAACTGATGTACCGCGTCATCGATTTGCCCTGTGAGGTAGATCTCTCGAAGGCCAAGGCGACGCTCAACGACAACACCCTCGAAGTAGTGATGCCAAGAGCAGCTCCCGCCAAGAGCCTTCGGGTGGAGACGCGGCCAACGTTGTCCGCGCAAGGGGATACCTCGGTACAAGAAACAGGCGCGATGCAAGCCGCAGGCAGCCGGCCGATTGTGCCTGGAGCTAACGAGCCGATGGTCAAGGCGAAAGCAGCATCGGCTGGAAAATAGCATCGGCGTACCCGGTGCTTTTAGACAGAGTGAGGTTTCATTCGCGACAATCAGGTGGCGATGATTTTTTCGGGAGTGCGGCATTTTCGCAACAGGGTTCGCACGCGGTCTGCTGAAGCCGGTCGGTAGTCACTCGAAATTTCCCCACGAGTGTTCGCTTTCTATTTTGGAGTATGTCCCATCAGGACAAGCAGAGGCAGAGAGGCCAGCCATGACAACTTCAACAACACTTTCGACACCCGTCGCTCCACCTGCACTGGATCAGATCTGTATCAACACGCTCCGCTTTCTGGCCGTGGACATGGTGCAGAAGGCGAAGTCGGGTCATCCGGGCTTGCCCATGGGTTCGGCGGCCATGGCTTACACGCTTTGGGATCGCTTTCTGAAGTTCAACCCGCTCGATCCCTTCTGGCCTGACCGAGACCGATTCGTGCTGTCGGCCGGACACGGATGCGCACTGCTCTATGCTTTGCTTCATGTCACCGGTTTCGAATTGCCGATCGAGGAACTCGAGAGATTCCGCCAATGGGGAAGTCGCACGCCTGGCCATCCGGAATATGGCAAGACACCTGGGGTTGAAGCCACCACGGGTCCGTTGGGGCAAGGACTGGCGGACGCCGTCGGTATGGCCATCGCCGAAGTGGCTCTCGCAGCACGGTTCAATCGACCAGGTCACCACATCGTGGACCACTATACGTACGTTTTGGCGAGCGATGGCGACCTGGAAGAAGGGATTTCTTCCGAGGCCGGATCAGTAGCTGGGCATTTGCGGCTGGGCAAGCTCATCGTTCTCTATGCGAACAACCACATCACGATTGAAGGCAGCACAGAGCTAGCTTTCACCGAAGACCGCATGGCGCGTTTTGCGGCTTTCGGCTGGCACGTCCAGCGAGTCGAACAAAGCAACGACGTCGATGCAGTTGACCTAGCATTGAAAGCGGCACGGGAAGAACGCGGCAGGCCCTCCTTAATTCTAGTTCGCACCCACATCGGCTTTGGCAGTCCCCACAAGCAGGACACGGCGGCAGCCCACGGAGAGCCGCTTGGTGTGGAGGAGGTCCGTCTGACCAAAGAGGGACTGGGCTGGCCGGTTACACCCCTCTTTCATATTCCCGACGAAGCCTTGGAGCATTTTCGAAAAGCAATCACGCGGGGCAGTGCCGCACAGGCGGATTGGGAGTCGCATCTTAAGGCTTTCGCAACCGATAATGCTGAGTTGGCCGCGGAGTTCCATCGCGTCATACATCGGCAGCTTCCTAACGGTTGGGACGCCAATCTTCCTGTATTCACCTCGGCGGAGGCCCCAATGGCAACTCGCATTGCTTCGGGAAAGACGATCGCCGTTCTGAATTCTCATTTGCCCGAAATGATGGGAGGCTCGGCCGATCTTGCTCCCAGCACCTTTACGAACATGGATGGTGCCGGAAATTTCGAACCCGAGAATTGGGCCGGTCGCAATATGCACTTTGGCATACGCGAGCATGCTATGGGCGCAATTTTGAACGGCCTGGCGTTGCACCGCGGTCTCATCCCCTTTGGGGGAACCTTTCTGATCTTCAGCGACTATATGCGTCCTCCGATGCGCCTGGCGGCCATGAACGGTCTGCCAGTGATTTATGTTTTCACTCACGACAGCATCGCCATGGGAGAGGACGGCCCGACCCATCAGCCCGTCGAGCAACTGGTGGGATTGCGATCGATTCCCGGCATGGTTGTGATTCGACCGGCGGATGCCAACGAGACCGTTGCAGCATGGCGGATCGCGATTGGGCGCAAAGACGGTCCCGTCGCCCTCGCCTTGACTCGCCAGAAACTTCCCGTACTAGATCTCGCCCGCTACCCGGGAATACAGGAGGGCGTGGCGCTTGGCGGCTACATCCTGGCGGACTCTTCGTCGGGCGCGAAACCGAACATTATTCTGATCGCGACAGGATCGGAAGTGCATCTGGCCCTGGAAGCTCGTGATCGATTGGCGAATGAGGCCGTTCAGGCGAGGGTGGTCAGCTTGCCTAGCACGAACCTCTTCTCCTTGCAGTCAGATCAATATCGGGACAAGGTTTTGCCGCCCGGCGTGCCTCTACTGGCCATCGAGGCCGGAGCTTCTCTTGGTTGGAACTCCTATATTGGACCTCAGATCGCAGTGATTGGAGTGGATACCTTCGGCGCATCGGCCCCCGGACCAGTCGTGATGGATCACTATGGATTCACTGTGGACAACGTCTGCAAACACGCTCACAAGTTGCTTCGCTCGCTCAACGAAAAACCATAGTGCGCGTGGGAAGCGTAATGAGCGCAAAGATAATGAACCAGCTCGGGTGGAGATCGATCGTTATACCGAGGATGCGTACGAGACGTATACCGGAGCTCGGATTTGTTTGCTCCATGGCCGGACTCGTCATAGCTCTCTTCGCTCCTTGTACCTCCTCGGTCGTGTGAGAATTAAAAGAGCGATACCGCCAACGAGCGCTAGCCCTCCGAGAATGGGAGGTACCGGATTGATCTTTTGGTGTCCGAAGGCCTCGTGAAACATCAGTCGTAAAGGTGATGCAAAATAGGCAAGCGAGACGATCCCCAGGACCATCAAAATGATCCCGATAATTGATGCCGTTTTCATGAGATTTCACCTCTTCGTCAGCTCGATGCGCCAGTTTTAAAGGCACGCCCGGTCCGGGACGTCAGCAACTTTCCGCCGCGACGTTGACCAGCTTTCAAATCCATATCTCCGTCTGCAAATCTTCAACCTTCGTCCATCCTTCGAACTGCTTTCCCAGATCGGATTCGACGCAATTTGAAATTTGTTTGTCCTTTTTCGCGCGCGGCAGAGATCCCAGTATCGAACTCCAAAGGAACCTTTTGAAGCACACAATCGGAATCAGGATGATCACGCTCGCGACGTCGATTGGCGTTTTCATTGCCCCGCTCCGTCCCGTGAAAATTCGCTTCCCGCCTGAATACGGATCACGGTTTGCTCACAACCACAATGCAATATTCGCGTCTGTGAGCGCATTGATTGCGGCTTCCCGTTCTTTTTTTGCTACTTCAGCGCACTTGTCCCGTTCCGCGGGATTCGTGGCGTTTATGGCTGACTGTCCCCACTCGAGCACCTTTTTTATGTGCTCCTGGGCTTCCGTGTCATATTGCAGTGCGAGACTCAAGTCTTTATCGGATTCTGGCATTTGCACCCCGCCCGTTATTTGAATCGGCTTTCGTAAAAGCCCGCTTAGTTTCAAACAAAGGATGGCGAAGAATCTGTTCCATTGTGCACAGAAGGCACGCAGGCTCGTCGTTTAGAAGTCAAGGCTCGTGCGATCAGTCCTCGGGAGAAGGCGCTCCGGGGCAGCGTAATCGGATGCGCATACCACCAAGGTGATATACCTCGGTATGTCCTCCGGGGAATTGATCATCACCAAACTTCCGAGTTATGTTTCTATTGATTAGACGCGTACGGGAGCATGGTACTTCGCTGATTCGCAGGTCGCCCGGTCTGCGGCGGAATCGCGCTTTCCCAGAGTGGCCACAGAACGTCCATGAAACACACAATCATTAAACACGGGAGTAACCGGGATCGTCGAGCAACCGGTTATAACAATCCAATCCGCCCGGGCGTTCATTCTTGTCCAGCATGGCTCCAGAAATCTGATCGAACAATTCGAAGGGGTTTACGGCTCGGTCACTCCGAGATCGTCTTAAATGAACGAACCCGCTCTCAGCTTTTGCACACATGAAACGCAGGTTCGTCCTAACGGTATCCGTACGCTCGGCTCACTCAGGAGGTAGTTATGGAAGACTGGATCGCCGTCAATCCGAGATCACGAGACGTGAAAGCGATGCGGGCATCGGCGCCCCGACAGTGGCCAAGCAATACCGCCCTCAGGACAAAGAGCGAGCAACCGCAAACTTTTGATGCACAAAGTTATCTTCGTGCGGCCAACGTGGTAAAGAAAGTTGTTGAATATGAGGACAAGGCGGTCGTTTTCAGGCAAGGCGACTCCGCCACAAGTATTCTTTGCATCCAAAAGGGAGCCGTGAAGCGTGACGTTGTCAATAAGACTGGAAAACAGGCAGTGACTGCGATATTGGGCCCCGGCGATTTTTTTGGCGAACGGTGCCTGTCTGGGCAACCGCAGAGGGTAAGCACCGCGGTGACAATTTCATGGAGCACGATCTTGGTGATCGAAAAACAGGACATGATCCGACTGCTACACACGGAATCGGCTTTCTCCGATCTCTTCATTCAGCACTTGCTTTCGAGACACATGCTATTCGAGGAAAACTTGGTCGATCAGCTCTTCAACTCGGTCGAGAAACGGCTGGTGTGGACACTGTTGCTTCTGGCTAACGGCCGCGAACAGCATAAACCAAAGATGATGACTCCGAGAATATCGCAGGAGATGCTTGCAGAAATTATTGGCGCAACACGCCCCCGGGTAAATACTTTCATGAACAAATTCAGAAAACTGAGTCTAATCACGTACGGCAGCGGTCTGCGAGGGCTGCAAATCAACAGGCCCCTGCTAACCAACATCCTGCACGACTCGTAAACAGAGTCGTAAATTTGCCTCAACCGGCGTCTTCGGAACCCGACCCAACTTCTGATGTGAGCAAGGGCAGCAGCGCTTGTGACTGAACGCGCCGGCAGCGGCAGGGTAAAGAATTAAAACGTCCAGGCAGCGCGGGCGTCGCGAATCGATATCCTGCCGTCACGCTCCTGCGTAAGGTTCTGCCTAACAACCATTCAAACCGGGGACTCGGTAGAATGTGCGAGTGGATATATTTATTGAGCGGCGATCTTTGAGAAATGATTTTTGCCTAAACGAATGGCGGAAAACGCAGTCGTTGATTTGATATCGAGCGTTACCGCATATATATAAGGCCACTCTTGGCGGCTGCCGAAATAGCTTCGGTTCGTCCCGTCACGCCGAGCTTTGCGAAAAGGTGGTTGACGTGAACCTTGACAGTTCCTTCAGTTACATTCAAAGCAGCGCCAATTTCCTTATTGCTTTTGCCGGTGGCCAGGAGGTTCAGAACTTCCACCTCCCGATCGCTTAGATTCGGGCTGGACATCCGGTGCGCCAGCTTCGACGCAATCTGAGAAGGAATCCATTTTCTGCCTGCATAAACTTCTCGAATGCAAGCCATCAACTCATCGCGGGGAGAATCCTTGGGCAAGTAGCCTTCCGTGCCAGCAAGCAGAGTCCGGTAGATTTCTTCTTCGCCTTCATAGGCACTCATGATCACAATCTTTGCGGCAGGAAATCGGCTTCGGATGTTTGAAACCGTGGCTGCGCCATCCTGGTCCGGCATTCGAAGGTCCAACAGTGTGACATCAGGAAGATGCTTACGAAACTGTTCGGCGGCTTCGAGGCCGCTGCCAGCCTCGGCGACAACTTCCATGTCTGGCTGAAGGCGGATGAGCGCGATTAACCCTTCGCGCACCACAGGGTGATCGTCGGCAATCAGGATCCGGATCGGCTTATGCCGTTGCATGCTTTTCTCCCTGCGCTGCGTGGGTCGGAACCGGAACGACAACGTGAATCTGGGTTCCTTGTCCCGGGGCGCTGTAAACCCACCATTGCCCTCCCAAGCTTTTAGCCCGTTCCTGCATGCTGGTCAGTCCAAACCCACCCTGTTTCTGAGGTAATAAACGGGGGATAAAACCTGTCCCATCATCTTCGACACACAAATGAACTTGGCTGCGCTCAAACGCCAGTTCAACTCGAATCTGACTTGCGTTTGAATGCTTGATGACATTGGTAATAGCCTCTTGGCTGATGTGCGGGAGGTTGACTTCGATTTCCGGGTCTAGTTCATGCGCGGTTCCTCTTGAGGTCACATTTATGTCGATGAGAACGCCAGACAAGACTTTTTTTGCGAGACCTTCGATGGCACGCGAGAGGCTGATTCCTTCCAGTGCATGCGAGCGGAGATTCCAGACCGATTCCCTCACTTCCTTGAGACTATCGCGAGCCAGCATGCGGGCCGAAATTATATGGTCCATTGCGCCCGCAGAATTCCGTAAGAGAATTTCTTCCGCAGCCTCCAGTTGGAGGGTTATTCCGGTGAAGCCCTGCGCACAGGTATCGTGAATTTCTCTAGCGAGTCGAGCGCGTTCCTCCGTTACCGCGCCGTGTTTCCCTTCTTCAAGCTTTCGGATTACCGATTCTTTTTCGGACATAAGACTTGCCCAAACAAAAGCAAGAACCCCTCCGAAAAGTCCTATGACCAGATTGTCCAGCAAAGTCCCGGCCAAAGGAACATGACGGTAGTCGAAATACTCGTCCACAAAATAACTCAGAACGAGCAAGACCACACCCTGTGACGTCGAAATGAGAATGCGCTTGGCGAGAGGTGTCATGTATTAAGTCCGAGGCGACCACGGCTTTCAAGTGTGCAGCTGGTCGAGCAACCCTTTTCGTTTCAACAGCCAGCTGTGCCGCGCGTCTGCCTGTGATCGACAAAAAAACATGAAAGCCAACGACATCTGAAGATTAAACTGTCGTGCGCGGTTCTACCTGTGTTTGGTCTCTTTAGGAATGCGGTCACAGGGTGTGACTTAGGATCACGCATGCATGTTACATCATGTTGCTGCAGTCCGACACATGATAGATACTCCTGAAAACAGAGAGATCCGCTCCAGGCGATCGTCTCATTTGGGATTCCGGCAAAGTGACTCTTTTCCCGGTATTAGGTTTAGCGGGAGGTAAAAGTAAGAGGCATCGTCCGAGGTATTGATGCACAGCCTGCCTATCCAGATTTGGAATTGATTTCCCGCCAAAATGTACCGTACTGAACAGATGTAACGCCACCACAAGTGGTTTTATTGGCGTATGACTTTTGGGAGCCAAAACGAAAATTCCGACTTGAAGTTTTCCAGCGGGATCCATGTCGAGACACCAGTCGGACAAATTCATTATGAAGAAGATCAGTGCATGCGCAGTCGCACTCGCAATCACGTTGGTTGGGCTTCCTGCATTCGCTCAAGATAAGTCGTCCAAGCAAACTACCGCGGACCATGATGTGGCCAAACTGGATCGAGAAGGCGGCCCAAGTAACCGACTCCGGCGAGTACTATCAAGCTAACCAAAGCTTGAAGAGCGTCGAGGAAGGTTTTCGCTTCGACGTGACGGACGTGGATGCTGTGCCGAACAAGGCCGCAAACAAAATGTCTAAGGCGGAGACTACTTCAGCTTCTACCAAGAAGTGGTGGGATGGATTGTACGGGCGGCGTCTGCTTGTTCTTGAGCCGGCGCCGCATCACCGTGACAGTGATTCCATGCGCGCGGTAGGTACTGAGAGCGACGGCCCCCAAAGGTTCTGACGAGCAAACGCATGGGCCCTTCATTTCGACCGAAAGCAAACGAACCGTGAGGCCGAACCGGCCGTCAGGCGCAATTCTTTCGGACGACGCCACGCCATTCATCTATCCGCTTACGTTTAGACACATGGAGCCGTGAGGGCTGTCGTTCACCGACGGAATCGAGAGATTGAGAATGAAATATTTTCTGCTTGGAATTGTCGCGACACTGCTCGTTATTTCCTTCGTCGGCTTCTTTTACATCCGAAGTAGCTATATGCCCGTTGCGGCAACCGACCATCCTCTTCCGTTTGAAAAGTTTTTGGCCGGCATCGCGCTGCGGGACCGGATTCGGCTGGAGGCACCGCAGCGAGATATGTCTGGCTTCACAACGGCGGACTTGGTAGCCGGCGCGCAGGTGTTTCAAAAGAATTGCGCCTTCTCCCACGGCCTGCCGCAGCAGCCCGCTTCTATTGCTGTATCGCGTATGTTCCCTGTTGGTAAACTTGTCGCTGCCATATCAAGATCAAAGTGGGAGCCGAAAAGCGCCAGGATGTTGTAAGGAGATTTGATGGAGCACTCATCGACACAGGAAAACAGAGTGGCAATTCAATCCGCCTTCCAATGGACACCAAACAAATCCAAGAAAATCTTGAGCTAATAGCCGATGTTCTCCGGATCGCTGAAGAGTGGTCACATCGTTGAGACTCGGTGCAGCGTTGGAGCTATAGGACTGTTTATGTTTTCGAAAGGGCCCTACTTGCTTGGGCCGCAGAGAAATCAGGCTCCTCTAGTGGCTATTCTCTACGTTTCGGAGAATTTCAGGCCCCTTTCAGAGATGCACAAATGGCGGTTCGTGCCGCCAAATGACGCTGTTTCAGCGGAACAGTATCATAGAGAAATATAATTGACGACTGCGTGGCGGAGGATGCAGTCTCATGCGAACCCTTCTCCGCCTAAATTTCCTGCTAACCGGGAATATTGCAGGGAATCTTGCTCTTTTGGCCGTAATACTTCGAGCGTAACCCTAGGGGATAGAGTCATTTGCTTATAAAAAATTGCCTAGAAACATACAAACGGATCAGGGAATTAAATCGCCATGAACAGGAAATTCTATTTCCTGATGCGGAGTCAACCGGAAAAGGCCCAGATTACTGTCGACGCCGCCGGTCGCGGGAAGCGGGCGTTGACTGGGACACTCAAGTTCTATATCCAGCATTAAAACCAGTCCGGGCGGTGTTCAGGCCAGCATGCTGCCGCTTGTCATCGAACCGGTCTTCTAGGTCATTGGGAATGCGGGCGGGAATCTCGTCGCTGCACGATCGAACAGGCCGCAAAAACGAGGACTCCAGTAATCGCGGGAGCGACGAAGACAAGGACTCGCAGAATGGTCCTGATGGCAACGACGGAACCCCCAGAAGCAATGGCAATCACATCGTCACTACCGGCGAAGAAAAGCACCAAAAGAAACACGAAGGCCGCACATCCAAATGCGGTGTTGAAAGGTTGCTGATAAGGAAGGCGCAACACGTTGTGCGGTTCATCGTCTCTCGAAACAATCCACTTGTCGAAAAAAGGGTAGGCGTACAGAAAAGCAAAAATCAGTGCCGGGAACAAAATACCGGGGAAAAAGATTTCGGGAATCAGCCAGTTGCCGAGCCGCAGGTGGACACCTGGGAACAGCCGAAGCGCACCCTCCATCCAGCCAAGATACCAATCTGGTTGGGCGCTGGGCAGAACGGCTGCGGGGTTATCCGGCCCGTAAATCCAGACCGGGTTGATCTGCACGAGCGCGCCCAGCGCCGCAATAAATGCAGAAACCAGAAAAAAGAGCCCGAACGATTTCGCGGCGTACGATGGCCAAAGCCGCGAACCCACGATTGAGCGGTCGGTCCGTCCAGGTCCCGGATAGTTGGTGTGTTTTTGGCGCCAAATGATGCCGAGATGCAACGCCAGAAGTGCGGTTAGAGTCGCCGGGATTATGAAAACATGGATGGCATACATGCGCGGAATCGCCGGGCCCGTGGGAACCGTCCCGCCGAAAAAAATAAAAGTAAGCCAAGGACCGATCACCGGTATCGACAGAAGGACCGAGTATGCAATGCGCAGGCCGGTTCCGGAAAGAAGGTCGCCTCCGATCGAGTATCCGAAGAAACCGTTGCCCATTGCGAGTAAGAGAAGCGTGAGGCCGATGATCCAGTTGATTTCGCGCGGCCGGCGGTAAGCGGCAGTAAAGAAG
>Ga0075522_10002021_pt1 | contig 15242 bp, 10 predicted proteins | sample NGEPerA_FD_74796 | JGI IMG/M metagenome (GOLD analysis project Ga0075522, IMG submission 74796) | Arctic peat soil microbial communities from the Barrow Environmental Observatory site, Barrow, Alaska, USA - NGEE PermafrostL2-A | ecosystem: Environmental > Terrestrial > Soil > Wetlands > Peat ... | reverse complement strand
TTCCTTCACCCTGTCCGCCGCAAACGCTGCATCGACGCCCATCAGATTCGTGCGCAGGAAATCGGTTTCACCCCAGCCGAATACGCGCTGCATCGCTTCATACTCTCCGGTGAGCGTCACTGGGTTCAGCATCCGCGTATCGGTGTTCAAATTGAGCGAGACTCCGGCGCGATAAAGCTTGTCGATGGGGTGCTCCTCCCAACTCGCAATCTGGGGAACAATCTGCACGTTCGATGACGGGCATAACTCGAGATGAATTTTCTCCCGCCGCAAATGCTCCACCAGCCGCGGGTCCTCGATGCTGCGCGTTCCGTGCCCAATGCGCTGCGGGTCGAGCAGCCGCAGCGTCTCCCACACACTCTCCGGCCCGCATGCCTCACCCGCATGCGCCGTGCGCAGCAGTCCGTGTTCACGAGCGAACCGAAACGCGCCCACATGTGCATCGAGCGGGAATCCAGCCTCATCGCCGGCGATATCGAGGGCCACCACACGGCTGCCGCGAAACTGCTCAACGAGCCGCGCAGTCGTCATACTTTGGTCTTCAGAAAAATGGCGCAGCGTGCACAGGATCAGCCCCGCCTCGACACCCGTTGCGTGCGCCAACTCGTCCGCGACTCGCTCGACAACAGCCACCACGCGTTCGGCACTCAGTCCTCGCTCGGTGTGAAGCAGCGGCGCAAATCGAAGTTCGGCATACACAACGCCGTCCTCGACGAGCTGCTCAAAGACGTCTTCTGTCACCGCCCGCAGCGCGGCTTCGGATTGCATGAGGCGAAAGCCCATGGGCGCGCGCGAAAGAAAGTCCGCCAGATTAGTGCACCGCGCCGGCGCAACATAATCGCGCAGATACTCCTCGCGGCTCACCGCAGGGGCCAGCGTTGAAACAACCTTGTAACTTATCGAGCAATCCAGATGAAGGTGTAACTCGACCTTGGGGAGCGACCGCAATTCCATGGGCTCAGAATAGCGTAAATGCCCGGGTGAAACTCAAACCTGAGTTAACATCCCATGTCCGATAGAAGTGTGTGAGTCTCGCCTCAACGCCCTCTGCAGATCTTGAACAGTTCGAGACCCAGCTTTGAAGGAGTTATATCGAATTTTTCCTTGGGGGTATACGTCGTGAAGTCAAAGACCTTCTCAAGCAATCCAAAATTAAATAAATAAGATACTTCTGTGGCAATTCTGTACGCGTCATACATACCGGTAATTTGAATCATCTCTTCCGGCGTGATGATAATTTCCTTCGAGCGTTCCCCTTCAACTCCTGACATCGACTCCCTGGCCTTCCTGCATCCGGCAACGAGGATGCGTGCCTGGGTTTCCGTAACCTGGACAAGCAGTTCAATGAAGTCGCGATTGGATTCGTTGGTTCCATCAGCGGTGCAGGAAGAAACCAGGAGACCCGCCCATAGTTGCTGCATCGAGTTGTCGCTTGACCATGACCCATTCCTGAGAATGCTTGCGACAATTTCCGGATGCGCATGCATGTCGTCAGCGTCGGGCAATTGAGCAAGCAGCATTTCTGCCTTGAGTGCGATCTCAATCGCACTCCTGGTTCTGGTCTCATCCAGCTCTTTGCCCAGTGATTGAATATCCTCCGGAGTTATGGAGGAACACAGGCGACACACAAACAGAATGGTCCTGATCACCCGGAAGAGGAACGAAATCTCTTCCGTCTCCGGCCGAGCATCCGCGTTCCTGATCACAACATCCCAGAAATTTTTGTTCAGGCCTTTGGGCAGCACGAATCCTAACCCGACGCCATCCTTGCCATGGGAAGCGACTCGCGCCTGCACATCAATCTCGAATTCGGAATGGATTTCCTGCGGCCCTTCCCGTTGCAGTGAAACGGAGATCACTTCACCAATGGGCCAGCGCTCCTCGGTCTGCAGGAAAATTCCGTTCTTGCTGATTATCTTGATGCGGCCCAGCTTTGGAGCCGTGACGCTGCCGTGCATGGCGACAAGTCCGAACGGAGTTCGCCTCACAGCTCTTTCTTGCTGCGGATACCCCAGCGTGCGAATCGCGAACTTCCAGTCTTTAGTCGTATTCACCAATCAGAATCTCCTGCTGGAACAAAGCTGCCTGAGGGGTTACTGACATTCTGGAGCGCACTGTTGATGCTACATGCGAAAACCTGTTCCGGCAGTCGCACTCATATCAATTTCGCAGATGGGGTAACCAGGCAGTAAGACACTTCAGTCGATGCGGCCATCAGCACTGGGGTTCCTCTGGACAGGTGCTAGTCGACGGGGGGAAGGATGCAGCGACCCGGCAGAGGTTCAATCTGGTATAGCTTGCCTGTAATCGCCGTCAATTGATCGCAACAACAACGACGGCATACTCAATCAGATCGCAGCCATTCCAGCTAATGGTTCTCATTTTGCACTGCCGGCACAAGATAAGTCCAGATGAATCCTCCGCCGGGAGTGCCTAAGTGCCATAAAACTCATAATTATGGGGACGCAGAAGGGGCCGAAGATTTGGGGCTGTGCGCGGCGGAGAAGGCATAAGTTGTCACATCGTCAGGATCTGCTCCCAGACCGCCGGCTCAACCGGCAGCCCGAGCTTCTCGTTCTCGGCGCGTACGCGAAGCGTCTGCTCGCCGGGATAGCGCACTTTGCCGCCTTCTTTCGCGGGCTTCGAGACGTGCAGCGAGTCCACAATCTCGTCGGCAATCTCCGCGGCACGCGGCGCGGGCCCGAATGCTGCAGGATTGACGGCCAGAAACATCTGCGAGATCCCCGCTTCAAACAGCGGATCGCGGGAAAGCTCATGCGTCGCCTTGCCCAGCGTCATCATGGCCGCAATCATGTCCAGCACCACGGAAAGCCCCGAACCCTTCCAGTAACCCACCGGCAGCGGCCGCCACGAATTTTCGATAGCTCCCGGATCGCGCGTCAGGTTACCCACCTCGTCGAACCCACCATCCACCGGCAGCATCTCGCCCTTCTTGCGGTAGCTCTCGAGCGTCCCATACGAAAACTGCGACATGGCCATATCCAGCACCACCGGCCCACTCTCACGCGGCACCGCAAGCACCAGAGGATTGTTGCCGATTACCGGCTCCACTCCGCCCCACGGCGGCAGATTCGGCATCGTGTTCGTCCAGCAGATGCCGATCATTCCAGCATCGGCCGCCTGCCATCCGTAAGTGCCTGCGCGCATCCAGTGGTTGGTGTTGCCCAGCGCCACGCATCCAATTCCGTGCTCGCGGCTCAAGCCTATCGCACGTTCCATCGCCGTGAGCGCGTTCAGATTGCCCGGCCCTCGCAGCCCGTCCCAACGCTCCAGCGCGCCGAACCCGGAAACACGCCGCGCCTCCGCCTTCACGTCCACGCTGCCGTTTTGAATGGTGCCCACAAACCGCGGGAAGCGGTTGATTCCGTGCGTATACACGCCATCGCGCGTGGTCTCCGCAAAAAGGCGCGCGCAAATCTGCGCCCGTTTTGCGGACATGCCAAGCTTTACGAGAACGCCGGCCAGCGTCTCCTGCACTTCTCTAATTGGAATTCGATTCATGGGACCTTTGATTGAATGAGGCAGCACCAATCACTGCGCAGACACGTGCGCAGCACGGCTAACTCCGCGAACTCCCTTATTCCTTCAGAGTCACAGTAATCTTCCGCGCGTCGCCGCCCGCTGAAGTGATCGCAATCTCACCCGTAGCCCGTTTGCGAATGCTCTTGAACTTATCGCCCCACTCCACCAGCACCAGTGCATCCGGCGTCAGCAACTCGTCGAGGCCGAGCGTCTCCAGTTGACGCTCGCCTTCCAGGCGATACACGTCCAGGTGATAGAGCTTCACCGGCTTGCCGTTCTGCGTACCGTCGTACTCGTGCAGAAGGGTAAACGTCGGGCTGGTCACCTCATCCGCTTCAGCCGCGTCAAGGGCCTCGGCAATGCCTTTCACGAGCGTGGTCTTGCCCGTGCCCAGGTCGCCGCGCAGCAGCAGCAGTTGCGGCGGCTTCAGCAGGCGCGCCAGTTTGCGCCCCACCTCAATCGTGTCAGCGCCGCTCTGCGTCGTGAATTCGTGGATTCTGCCTTCTGCAGGTAGGACGACGTTGCTCATTCTGACCCCTTGACCGAGGCTACCGCAGGAAACGCATCTGCCGGCAACCCCTGCATCCAAACATATCCGTTTGTACCGCCATTGTGAAAGTGCGAAGTCTCAAAACGAAAGGCCCGGGACAGAAATTGAAGGCTGTCGGTGGCCAGCAACGTGTGCTCATCGGACTCGCGGACAGCCAGGTCCGCGACCAGCCCATGCAGATAAACCGCCGCCTCGACGGCCTGCGCCACATCGCTCGGATACTGCGCCAGCAGCCCCGCAATCAGCCCCGTCAACAGGTCGCCGCTGCCGCCCTTGGCCATCGCGGGATTGCCCGTCGTATTCACAGCGACCTCTCCATTTGGGTGCGCAATCAGCGTCCGCGCCCCTTTCAGCACCAATGTCACGCCCAGCCGCTCGGCAAATGCTCGCGCCGTCTCCAGCCGCCTGGCCTGTACCTCCGCCACCGTCAGCCCGGTGAGCCGCGCCATCTCGCCCGGATGCGGCGTCAATACCAGCGTCCGCCCCTTGGCCAGTTTGGCCAGCAGCACCGGCTTCGCCGCCAGAATATTCAAGGCATCCGCGTCAATCACCACAGGAATTTTCGTCGCCGCCAGCAATCCGGTCGTAAACTTCACGGTCTCCGGCGACTGCCCCAGTCCCGGCCCGATCGCCAGCACTGTTTTGCCCGCCATCAGTGCCTCAACCCGGTCCGGCGCAAGATTCACGTCGGAGATGGAGCCCGCTGCGCTTGCTTCCAGCGGCCACGTCATCAACTCCGGCACAATCGCGGACACTACCGCCAGCGCCGGTGCCGGAACCGCAGCCGTCACCAGCCCAGCCCCGACGCGCAACGCCCCCAGTGCCGTCATTGAAGGCGCGCCGGCCTTGCCGCCAGCCGAACCAAATGTTCCACCGACAACGAGCACGTGGCCAAACAGGCCTTTGTTTGCCGAGGCCGGACGAGCGGTCTGCACCAGCGCCATGGACGTCCCCGCCCAGCTGAGCTTCAGCGCGGAAACAATTGCAGCCTCCGGTGAGCCAATCGGAGCCACGACCACCGGCTGGTCCCACGCCCTGGTCAACTGCCCAAACACATGCGCCGGCTTGGGCGCGGTAAATGTGATCACGGCATCGGCTGGAAAAACCGGGGTCCCCGCGGACGGGCTTTTGTCCGTGGGGTGGAACACGGGCGCGTCCACTGTGGCGCTGGTAGCATCAGCAGCCCATCCGGAAGGCAAGTCAATCGCAAGAACTGGAGCCGTGCTGCCCTTCATCCACTTCAGCGCCGTCAGCGCCAGCCCCTTCAGCGGCGGCTTGAACCCAGTCCCCACCACCGCATCCACAATCAGGTCGGTATCGAGAACCCCCTTGAGCCGCGCCAGATCCTCCGCCGCCTTCACAACGTGAATCTGCCCGCGCGGCGGCCCCTGCGGATGATTGCTCAGTTCCAGCCAGGCCTCCAGCGCGTCGCCCTTCAAGCCTTCGGGCTCGCCCAGCAGCAGAGTCGTCACCGCCAGCCCGGCATCGGCCAGCAGCCACGCCACCATCATTCCATCGCCGCCGTTGTTGCCCCGGCCGCACAGCACCGTCACGCGGCGCGCCTGTGGGAACTGCTCCCGTGCAAACGCCGCAGCGGCCGCCGCAGCAGCGCGCATCAAATCGAGCGACGCCACGCCGTACCGCTCTGTTGTCGCGCGGTCACAGGCCTGCATCTCGGCTGCGGATAGAACTTGCATCGCCTCAATATTAGCGGATGCAGCAACGTAGTTTTTCGGAATGTGAAGTAATTGCTTCAGCGGCCCATGGCAGTTTGAATCAGCAACCACACGTTGAGCCCTGCAATCAACGCCGCCACAAACCACGCCAGCCCTTGCAGCCAGCGCCCGTTCACAAATTCGCCCATGCGGCGGCGGCTTCCGGTAAACATCACAAGCGGCACCACCGCAAAACTCAACTGCAGTGACAGAATCACCTGGCTCAGGATCAGCAGTTTTTCCGTCCCCTGTTCGCCGTTAATGGCGACGACGATGATGGTGGGGATAATCGCCAGCGTTCGGGTAATCAAACGCCGCATCCACGGCGACACCTTGAGGTGGATGAATCCCTCCATCACCACCTGCCCGGCCAGCGTGCCGGTAATCGAGGAGTTCTGCCCGCTTGCCAGCAGCGCCACGGCAAAAAGCGTGCTTGCGCCCGCCGCGCCCAGGAGCGGGCTCAGCAGCTTGTAAGCGTCCTGAATGGCCGCAACCTCAAAGTGCCCGCTGCGATAAAACACCGCCGCCGCCACAATCAGAATTGCCGCGTTCACAAACAGCGCCACTGTCAGCGCCAGCCCCGAGTCCAGGTTAGCCATGAAGATGGCTTCGCGCTTGCCCTCCGGCGTCCGCTTGTATCTGCGGCTCTGCACAATCGACGAGTGGAGATAAAGATTGTGCGGCATCACCGTCGCGCCCAGCATTCCAATCGCGATGTACAGCATGCTGGGGTTGGTGACGATCGAGGCCGAGGGAATAAACAAAAAGTGCAGCACCGGCCAGTAATCCGGGCGCGACAGAAACATCTGCACGCCGAACATCGCAATGATGGTCCCGATCAGTGCGATCACCAGCGCCTCAACATAACGGAACCCCCAGCGCTGCAACAGCAGAATCAGCAGCACATCCAGCCCGGTGATCAGCACCCCGTAAAGCAGCGGAATGTGAAACAGCAGGTTCAGCGCAATCGCCGAGCCTATCACTTCCGCCAGGTCGCAGGCCGCAATCGCAATCTCCGCGCCCAGCCAGAGCACAAAGCTTACCCGACGCCCAAATTCTTCGTGGCAAAGCTGCGCCAGGTCCCGATCCGTGGCCACGCCCAGTTTCAGGCTCAGGCTCTGCAACAGAACAGCGATCAGGTTCGACGCCATGATGACAAACAGCAGAGTGTACCCGAAGCGCGAGCCGCCCGCGATGTCGGTGGCCCAGTTGCCTGGGTCCATGTACCCCACAGAGATCAGAAATCCCGGCCCCAGAAATCCCAACAACCGCCGCCAGAAGAATGGCGATTTCGAGATGCGCACGCTCGAATGCAGCTCCGGTAAGGAGGGCTCGATGGGCTCGGCGAGTGTTCTGGATTCTGCGGACATGGGTGAGGTGGAAGAGCCGCGAAGGCTCCTCAACCCAAGTATGGCACGACTTGTTAATTATGGTTAATAAATTTTATTATATTTAATTACAGTCAATTTTCCGGTCGCAGCCATACCGCTTCTGCCGCCGGTCTCCCCAGGATGCAGTTCCCCGTAGATAGCTCAATTAAAACGGTTTGGTCATAATTCTGGCGCATGACCTTCAGGTTCTTGCCCGGCCCGACGCCTGCCTGATGAAGAAACAGCAGCAGCTTCGGATCGCGTTCCTGCAGGCTGGTCACGGTGTAGCGTTTGCCCTCGGCAGCCTCTGAAAGCGGCACCTCGCCCCGCCGTTTTCGCTCTATAGGGTTCTCCGGAAGCACAGCATTTCCGTGCGGGCAGGCCCCGCCCTCGCCCAGTTTTTCTCTGAGCTTGGTCTCGAAGGCCGGCGAAACCGCATGCTCCAGCCGCTCCGCCTCTTCGTGAATTTCGTGCCACTCCATCCCGAAGATCTCACTCAGCATGCGCTCGATGAGGTGATGCCTGAGCGCGGTGCGATAAGCCGTCTCCCGCCCTGTTGCGGTGAGACGCACAATGCCGTCTTCGCCCACTTCAACAAACCCGTCCCGCTTGAGCCGCTTCAGCGCCATGGTGACCGCCGGCGCCGACACTTCAAGCCAGTGCGCCAACATGGCCGGAATGACCTGATGCCCCTCGGCCTCGGCCTCAAGAATCGCCTTCAGGTAGTTCTCTTTCGAGACGTAGATGGAATCTTTCATGGCTGTGCTCCATCCACTCTAAATTGTTTTCCGCCCTTTAGCCGCCGCACACTCGCCACAATCTATCCCCGCCGCCGGCAAATGCGTCAACGGGCGCTTCGTTGCGCACCGCCAACTCCGACTGTAACAATTCAGTTACCGATTGCGCATCAGACGCAAACTCCCTCGATCGAAGCTGTGCGATGAAATGAAGATCTGCCCGCAGTGCGAGTCCGGTTATCCCGACAGCCTCACCCAATGCCCAATCCACGGCGGCCTGCTCAGTGAGATTCGCGATCTGCGCCCTGGCATGCTCATTCGTGGCAACTACAGGATCATTGAAAAGCTCGGCAAGGGCGGCATGGGCGCTGTCTACCTTGCGCAGCACACCCTTATGAACGAGCCGCGCGCCCTCAAGTTTCTGTCCCAGGATCTGAGCGAAGACGAAGAATTCACGCGGCGCTTTCTTCGCGAAGTACGCACCCTCCGCAAGATCCGCAACCGCCATGTTGTCGACTGCGGCGATCCGGAACGCGCCGAAGACGGCTCCCTGTTTTTCTCAATGGAATACGTCAACGGGCCCAACCTGAGGACATTCCTCAAGGCCGCGCCCCGACCCTTCGATGTGACGTTGGCGCTGGAAATAACCCGCGGCATTGCTGAAGGCCTGGGTGCAGCACACGCCAAAGGAATGGTCCATCGCGACATCAAGCCCGACAACATTCTGATGGCCAACGATGGCACACATTGGATTCCTAAGATCGCTGACTTTGGCATTGTGGCCACCAAGGATAGCGGCCACCACACGCGCACCGGAAACATGCTGCTCACCATGGCCTTTGCCGCTCCCGAGCAGTGGAACGGTACTCGCGCCGCCGACCTCGACGGCCGAACCGATCTATACGCACTTGGTGGTCTGCTCTTCGATATGCTCACCGGCCAGCAAGTCTTCGAAGCGGAAAATTACCACGAGTGGGCGCAGAAGCACATGAACACTGCGCCGCGCGCGCCCAGTTCACTCCGGCCTGAATTGGCGAGATGGAAGGGCCTGGACGCGCTCGTGCTTCGGCTCCTTGCCAAGGACCGCAAAGACCGCCCGCAAGGCGTGCCGGCGGTGCTTGCTTTGCTGGATACCATCGTCTACGACCCATCCATCCCTGTTGCCGCAGATCCGAATGCAGCGGGCACCCGCGCAGCTGAGGTTCCGCTGCACGCTTCCGCGCAGATTCCTGAGCACGCGCCGATCGTTCCTGCTCCCACTGACCTTCCGAGTGCGGTCGTTATCCAGCCCGCAGCCCCGAGCCCCACGCCCGTCGAGAATCGCAACAGAGAAGCATCGCGCCAGCATGTTTCCGCCGCCAACACCGATCCCATTGGCAAACTCACGACAGGCTTATCGGGGTGGGTATGGGTGCTGGCGTTCGTAATCCTGGCCGGCCTGGGATACTCCGCGCTTCGCTTCCGAGGGCCCAAAGTAAAATTCGTCAGCCTGCAGAGCCAGTCTCAGCCGATTCTCTCCATCGCCTTCAGCGCCAACGGACAAACTCTCGCATCGGCCAGCCACGACAACACCATCCAATTTTGGGATGTGAATACCGGCAAGGCCTTGAATGTCGTGCCGGACCACGTGAGTGCTCTTGCATTCAACCCTCATGGCAACATTCTGGCAACGGCGGAGTGGGACCGGGACGTGAAGCAATGGGACGTGGCCAGCGGACAGGTTCTGGACACCTTCGTTGGCCACACCGCGAGGGTCAACTGCGTGGCCTTCTCGCCGAATGGCCGCATCCTGGCATCGGGCAGCAGCGACAAAACCGTTCGGTTGTGGAATCTGCCCGCCGAAGAAGTATCCCGCATCCTGGCCGGCCACCGGGCGGATGTCAATTCCGTAGCCTTCTCGCCCGATGGCAGTATCCTTGCCTCCGGCAGCGCAGACGCGACCATCAAGCTATGGGACGCGTCCTCCGGAAAACTCCTGCGCACTTTGCAGGGCCACGCCCGCGCCGTCAATTCCGTGGCTTTTTCGCCCGACGGCCGCACACTCGCATCGGGCAGCGACGATGCGACCATCATTCTCTGGGATACCAGAACAGGAAGAATCACTCGCACGCTCACCGGGCATACAGGCCCGGTCCGCTCGGTAGCCTTCTCGCCCAACGGCAGCACGCTCGCATCGGGCAGCGACGACTCCACCGTAAAGCTGTGGCATGTCAGCGGCGCACTCGCAGCCTTCAGCACGCTGCAAGGGCAATCCGCTGCCATCAACGCCGTCGCGTTCAATCAGGACGGCAGCATTGTTGCATCAGGCAGTGCCGACGACAGCGTCCGCCTCTGGTACATGTCTACAATTCGCAATTAGGGATTCGCAATTAGGGATTCGCAACCAGAGCGCGGACAGTCCCTCGCGTCAATCCCCAACGCGCCACGGTGATGTCGTTTCCCAGCCGCTAAGTTCCTTTGCAGCCCAGGCCGTGGTCTTGTCCGCGTGGCACGATGTGCACGGGTTCGGAATTTTGTATTTATCGGTCATCGTCGGAGAAATGAACGCGAAGGTGTGCGACCTGACAAAAGCTCCCGGCACTCCCTCAGTCTCAATCTTCGGCATATGGCAGGCGATGCACTCACTGCCCGCGCTCCCGGCCTTGTGATGCGTGTGTGCCTCAAGCGTCGCCGTGTGCGGGCCATTTGGCGACGATGGACCGTGACAGTCGAGACACAATTTGTTCGCTGGCTCTCGAAGCTGCGCATTGTTCGCGGTGCCATGCACATTGTGGCACGACGCGCACGTGACTCCATGCCGGTACATCACGCTTTGCACAAAGTCATTGCCCTGCATCCTGTTTTTGTGCGCGGTGCCATCCGCGAAGTGCGTAAAGCTTGTCTGCCCCAGCGTATGATCTTCAAGCTTCCAGTAGTCGTTGAGGCGCAGGCCGACGCGATAGCCCACCGGCCAGTCATAGTACTTCCCTTCAATGGGACTTGTGCGAGGCTCGCCCTGGGAGTGGCATTGAATGCAGGTATCGTCCGCCGCCACATCGTCCATCTGCGCCGGGTTGAGAATGTTGGTGCGTGTAGGATGCGCTACATGTTCGCTGCCGGGACCATGGCAGCGTTCGCAGCCCACGTTCCACTCGGTAACCTGCCTGGTGTGGATGTCGTAATTGACCGAATGGCAGCCATCGCATGTTGGGCCCGTCGGCCGCTGCATGTTGTCCGATGGATAGAAGGCCGTCCACCAGTCCGCTCCACTGTCAGGAACATGGTAGGGAAGCCAGGCATGGGTGCCGACGTCCCATTGAGCGCCGAGCGGGTAGTAGTCGTCGCCGACTTTCGTGAAGTAGCGCTGCTTCCAGATGCTTCCGTACACCAGCGCAACCTGAACCTTGGTGAACTTCGCGACCTTGTTCGTATTGAGGTCGGGAATGATCGCGTCCGGATGCTCGCGCGGGTCGCGCACCACGTTCGCCATTGGAGTTTTCTTCCAGCGCTCATAAATTTCCGCATGGCATTTCTGGCAAGACTGCGAGCCGGTGTAATGCGCTGAAGCGGAAGCCGCGGCCTCGAGAGATATTTCGCCGGGCGTCAGGGAGCGAAGGTTTCGGATGTAAGCCACAAGCTTCCAGCTGTCTGCACCGAATTCGCGGTGGGTACTTCCCATTGCCGGCATGCCTGTAAACTGAATTCCGTTCTCAATGATGTAGTGAATCTCGCCGTCGGTGAGATCTTGCGTTGCGTCGCCGTGCAGATCGGGAACGCGCGGATAAACATTCGCTCCGATGCTGGTTCGTCCGCGAGCATCGACTCCATGGCAGGAAGCGCAGCGCGCGAGAAAATCTTCGCGGCCCTGCTCCAGCGCAGCCGAATCTCCCGCGAACGGACTCTTCTTCTGCCGCTCCGCGCGCGGAATCGCCAGGTCGCGTATGAATCGTGCTGTGTCGGCTTCGAAAGCGGTTGGTGTGGATGTGGCACGAAAGCCACGCCACTTGAGCGCAACAACGCCGAACACCACAACGATGATTGCGATTAGAGTTCCCAGAACGAACGATTTCCGGACCTTCATTTACACTCTCTCGCCGATCGAATTCGCACTTCGCGTTCTCAAGGGAAAGACGGGAAATCACACTGGCTGCCCGAGGCTGCCACTTAATCCTTTACTCTCACCTTGGGCTCAACCGACAGGCCCGGCCGGAGTTGATGATCAGGGTCTTCTTTCGCCAGATCGGCAAAGTCCACTCGCACCGGCACCCTCTGGACCACCTTCACGTAGTTGCCGGTCGCATTCTCCGGCGGAAAAAGGCTCAGCACCGACCCAGTCGCCCCACCGATCTGAGTCACCTTGCCGTGATACATCTTGCCCGTCGAGTCCACGGCAATCTCCACCGCCTGCCCGGCGCTCATGTGCCGCAGTTGCGTTTCCTTGAAGTTTGCCGTCACCCAAAGGTCTTCGAGCGAAACCAGAGTCAGCAGATTCTGTCCCGTCGAAACATTCTGGTTAATCTCCACGCTCTTGCGGGTGATGATTCCCGCCGCCGGGGCCACAATCTTGGTATAACTCAAGTTCAGTTTCGCCTGGTCCAGTTGCGCCTGCGCCTGCTTTACCTGGGCCAGCGCCTGCTTTGCGCGCGCACTCTGCGCGGCCACTTGCTGCGGCCCGGTCTGTGCATACTTCAGCCCTGCTTGCGCCTGCGCTTCCCGCTCGTGCGCTACGCGAATGCCGTCCGCTGCAGCCTGCTGGCCGGCGCTTGCGTCAGCCAGTGCGGCCTTGGCGGCGTCCGCTGCGGCCACCGCCGCATCCCACTGCTGCTTGCTGATGACGTCCTTCTCCACCAGCGGCTTATAGCGCTCCAGATCGGCCTGGGCCTTAGTGCTGTTGGCCTGGGCCTGCGCTACGCGAGCCTTCGCCGACTCCAGTTGCTTCTCAGCCTGCGCCACTCCGGCCTGCGTCCCGCTCACATCCGCGCCTGCCGAGGTCAGATTGCTCCCCGTATTCGCCGTGGCAATGGGCACGGCCACATCGGCCGCAGCAGCATTCGCTTCCGCGCTGGCCAGAGCCGCCTCAGCGTTCTCCACCGCAACCTGGTAGTCGCTGGGGTCCAGCTCGGCGATCGTGTCACCCGCCTTCACCACCTGGTTCTCCTGCACATCCACCTTGAGCACTTGGCCGGCGATCCGCGAACTTACCTGAATCAAGTGGCCGTTCACCTGCGCGTCGTCTGTGTCCTCACTGTAAGTCGAGCGCCACCAGATGCCGGCTGCAACCAGCGCAACTATCACCACCACGACAATTAGAATGCCCCTGCGCCGTGACTGCGGCTGCACGATCTCAGTCTCTGTGATCGATTCGTTCGGAGCCGGTGTTGGATTAGAGTCCGCCACGTTCACTTCCCTCCCAGATAGGTCTTGTAACTCGCACCCGCGCCAAGCGCCCGCGCCAGACTGAGCTTGGCCATATTATGCCGGTAAAGACTGGCCACATATTGATCGTCGGCCTGCGCCACCGACTGTTGCGCCTGGCTCACTCCCAGGTTATCGCTGACGCCGTTGGCGTACCGTTCCTGCGCCTCTTTCAGCTCTTCACTGGCCAGTTCCACGCTCGATCGCGCCACTTCCACCTGCTTCTGCGCGGAAGCAATGTCCAGCAATGCATCGCGCACATCCGCATCCACCTGCGCGCTTTTATCGCTCGCCTGCGCTCGCGCCGTGTCCAGTTGCGCCTGCGCCGTCTGCGCCTCACCGCGCAGACCAAATTCCTTGAACAACGGAACACTCACGGTGCCCGTTGCATCCCCGGTGCCATGCGAGTGGGCTACGTTTACCCCGATATCACCATAGTCGCCGTTGAACTTGAACGTGGGCAGCCGGTCTGCGGTAGCTGCCTTGCGCTGCTCCTCGGCTGCCCTGGTCTGTTCCAGCATGGCGGCAAGATCCTTGCGGTTGGCGTGCGCTTCGCGAATCGCGCCATCGACATCGATCTGATCGAAGGCCGCGTAAGGAACCTTGTCGGTCAGCGAAAAGCTTTGCGCCAGCGGCAATCCGATTGTCCGTGCCAGCGCCAGCTTGTCCTTCTCCAAAGCATTCTGCGCGACAATCAACTGCTGTTGCAGCGTCTGATAATCCACCCGGGCGCGCAACTCATCCAGCAGCGGCGCCGTCCCCGCACTGTGATTGGCAGATGCCTGGTCCAGCGAAACCTTCGCCGTTGCCACCTGTGCCTCCACGCTGCTCACCTGCGTCTCATCCGCGACTACAAGCAGGTACGCGTTGCCCACGGTCAGCACCACCAGGTCCTGAGCATCTTGCGCGGATAATTGCGCCGCAGCAAAGTTGTGCTTCGCAGCCATGTAGTTGCGCAACGATGCCACGTCCACCAGCGACCAGGTTAGGGTTGCCCGCAAATCCGTATAGCCAAACGGCCCGATAATCTTGGGAAAACCCGGTATCCGCAACCCCTGCGCGGGCAGGTCCACCTGCAACAGGCTTTCCTGCGCTTTAAAGTCCACCTCGGGCAACAGCGCCTGCAGTTCGCTGAGCCGCTGGCCGCGCGCCGCCGTTGTCTGGGTCCCGCTCAAAATCACGCCCAGGTTCGCTCTCAGGCCCCTCTGCATGGCATCGTCGAGAGACAGCCCCATCGGATGCGCAGATACCTCGCCCAAGGGCACGCTGCCCTGAAAGCTGGCCGCCGTCGGCGCCGTTTGATTGGGAGCCTGCGGCGTTTGAGCACCAACAGCCGGAAGCGCAAGGCTCAGCAGGCCCGCGAAGGCACAGGAAAAGACCGTATTCCTCAGCGAAGATTTTGACGAAATCAAGGTTATTCAACTCACAGCGAAACGCTTAGGCCCCAAAAGATTGCTGCCCATAATAGATGCTCAAGAAGGGCAGCGAGGTTCTAATTTGGATTGTATCGAACTGCCGTCGAACTCGCCGTGACGCCGGGTACCCACTCTGAAGGTGTGATCGAATCCAAAAACTCCAGCCTAGGAGCAGAGAGCCCAATCCTCGTCACGGCTGTCGGGTACCCCGTCCTAAGCACAAATGTCGGGTGCCCCATCCTCGCGACGCCTTTGTTTTTGTCGCTAGGGTGGGATACCACGAACCTCAACCGACGAGCCTTTGACCCCTGACCCCTGATCCCTGGGGTCCCTACCCGCGCGCCGCCGAAGCCTGAATGAGTTGCGAAGCCAACGAACAGAGCCCCTGGCGAAACACCGCCCGCACCCCATCCGCGTTCCATCCAGCCGCCTGCGGCCCACCATACTCAGCCAGCAACCCCGCCGTTTCAGCCGCCGTAAAGCCTGCCACCGCGCGCAACACAAATACAGTCCGCAGA
>Ga0075522_10002020_pt1 | contig 15245 bp, 7 predicted proteins | sample NGEPerA_FD_74796 | JGI IMG/M metagenome (GOLD analysis project Ga0075522, IMG submission 74796) | Arctic peat soil microbial communities from the Barrow Environmental Observatory site, Barrow, Alaska, USA - NGEE PermafrostL2-A | ecosystem: Environmental > Terrestrial > Soil > Wetlands > Peat ... | reverse complement strand
GGTCGGGTGCGGGGCGACGGTGGCCGCCTCGACCGCGTTCTTGAGCAGTGCCACCGCCGCCGAGCCGTCCGCCACCGCGTGGTGGAGCTTCACCACCACGGCGATCCGGTCGCCGGCGACACCCTCGACCACCCGGAGGGCCCACAGGGGGCGGTCCCGGGGGAGCGCGGTACCGGCGAAGGCGCCGATGGCACCGGCCAGTGCCCGGTCATCGCCGGGCGGGTCGAGCACGATCCGGCTCATGTGACGGGCCAGATCGAAGCCGGGGTCCTCCACCCACACCGGGTGACCCAGGCCGAGGGGGACGGGCACCACTCGACGGCGGAACGGCGGCAGTCGCACGAGGAGCTGGCCCAGCACCTCGGTCATCACGGCGAACGAGAACCCGCCCTCCAGGTCGGAGAGGTCCGACACAGCGACCTTGATGGTGTGCATGTGGGCCGTCGGTGTCTCCGAGTAGAGGAACTTGGCATCCAGCCCGGACAGGGTCTCCACGGTCAGCAGGTCTCCACGGTCGGTGGCGTTCCCACAGTCGGTGGCATCCCCATGGTCAGACCGGCTTGGTCAGCGGCGGCTCAACGCCACCGGCCTCGGCCAGGGACGCCTCCACGAATTCGGTGACCTGGCGTGACCACAGGTACCCGACGTGGTTGCCCGCGTACCACGACACCTCGGGGCCGCCCCAGTGCTCGGCCAGTCGGCGGGCCTGGTCGGGCGTGGCCAGGCGGTCGCCGTAGCCGGCGAAAATGTAGCGCCGGTCGGGTGACACCAGCGGCTCGAAGCAGAGGGGCGACACCACCCGGTAGACGTTCTCGGCGGTTCCCCCCATTATTCGGTGCTCGATAGCCCGGACCCGGATGTGACGGGGGCTGTGCCGGTGGAACAGCCCCGGGAAGTCGGCCACGGGGATGCCCGCCACCACCCCGTCGATCCCGGGTTCGATACCGGACAGCAGCGCCACCGTGTAGCCGCCCAGCGACACGCCGAACAGGCTGATCGACGTGGCGCCCTGGGATCGGATCCAGCCGATGAGGCGCCGGAGGTCCCACACGGCCTGGGTCAGGCCGTGCACCGCGTTCATGAGCTCGAAGGAGAGAAACGGCTCGCCGCTGACCAGGGTGACCCGGCGCGGGCCGTGGAGCGGCAGGACCGGCAGGGCCACATTCATGCCGAGGTCGCGGTGGATGCGGCTGGCGTGCAGGCCGGGGAAGTCCATGAACGGGAACCCCATGCAGAACCCGTGGACGGCGATCACCCATGGCCGGGTCGGGTCTGCGTGACGGAGCAGGGCTGCCGTGGCCGCCGCATTCGGGCCGAACCCCATCCAGCGCTCGGATCCGGGCTCACCGTCGCGGGGGGCGAACCCGCTGTCCCACGTCACCCGGTCGTAGGCCTGGCCGAGCGCCCACCCCCGGGTTGTGACGAGGTCGCCGTCGGCCAGTGGTGGCGGGGTGCGGTGGTAGGTAGCAGGGTCATCCACCCACCCCTCGGCGGTGAACAGCGCCTCAGCATCGGCCAGCTCGCCGGCCACCCGCCCATAGTCGCCGGGCAGCGGGAACCGGTTGGGCGCCATGGCCACGGCCAGCAGTGCCTCGTCTATCGCCACCTGTGCGGCCAGGCCGAGGGACAGGTGTGGGGCCGGCAGTGACTCGGACACCTCACCCCGCCACAGGGTGCTGCCCACGAAGTGGAGCGTACGGGGCACCACCCGGGTGGCCCGCACCAGCGCCCGGCGGTTGAGGAAGGCGGCCACGGCCGCGGCGGGGGCCAGCAACTGCTCTATCACGGACGGCCCTCCCGTCCCGGAGCCGCCCCCCCCGTCCGAGCTCGGCTGGCTATCCGAACTCGCCTGGGGGTCGGAGCCCATGTCCGGTGCGGCTTCACCCATGGCACTCCTCCCCCGACGTCCGCGGCCCGCCGACGGTGTCACCGGGTCCGCTACCTGGAATACTAAGACGGGCGTTCCGGCTGGTTAGGGCCGGAAGTCCCTTTGCGGAACGGGGGGAGGGACGCCCATGGAATTCAACCTTGCCGACCTCTTCGAGGTGGTCTCGGACGAGGTGCCCGACGCCCTGGCCATGGTCTCGGGCGACCGCCGCCTGACCTACGCCGGGCTTGACCGGCGGGCCGACCGCCTGGCCCACCACCTGCTGGCCGCGGGAGTCGGGCCCGATGATCGAGTCGGGGTCCAGCTGGCCAACGGAACCGAGTACGTCGAGACGATGCTCGCCTGCTTCAAGATCCGTGCCGTCCCGGTCAACGTCAACTACCGCTACGTCACCCGCGAGCTCGAGTACCTGTATGGCGACGCCGGACTCGTGGGCCTCGTGTTCCACCGTCGCTTCGCACCGGCGGTAACCGGGGCGCTGGATTCCCTGGCTGACCGCCGGGCCGTCCTCGAGGTGGCTGACGGTGCGCCGGCGGTGGACGCCGGCATCGAGTACGAGGATGCGTTGGCGGCATGCTCCGAGGGTCGTGACTTCGCTGCCCGTTCGGCGGGCGACACCTACTGCGTCTACACCGGCGGGACCACGGGCATGCCCAAGGGCGTGCTGTGGCGCCACGACGACATCTTCTTCGCCGCCATGGGCGGGGGCGACCCGTTCGCGTCGGGCAACCACATCACCCGACCCGAGGAGTTGGCCGACCGGGTGCTGCGCCCCGGGATCACTGCGCTGGCCGTTCCACCGTTCATGCATGCGGCCGGGCACTGGTTGGCCTTCTCCACGCTCTTCGGCGGCGGCACGGTCGTGACGACCCCGGGCGGCGCCTTCGACCCCGCGGCGGTCTGGCGACTGGTGGAGGCGGAGCGGGCCAACGCCCTGGTGGTGGTGGGCGACGCCATGGCCCGCCCACTGCTCGACGTCCTGGCCGCCGATCCCGACCGATTCGACCTGTCGTCGCTGATGGCGGTGGGCTCGGGTGGTGCCGTCCTGTCTCCGTCGACCAAGGCCCAGCTGGCCGAACTGCTGCCGGGCCGGATCGTGGCCGACCGGTTCGGCTCGTCGGAGACCGGCCAGGTGGGCGGAGAGGCCCCGGCCGACGACCCGTTCGGGCCACCCCGCCTGCGGGTCGACGAGCGCACGGCCGTGCTCGACGACGACCTCCGGCCCGTCGGGCCCGGGTCGGGCGTCATCGGCCACCTGGCTCGTGGCGGCCGGGTGCCGATCGGCTACCTGGGCGACCCTGACGCCTCGGCGGCCACGTTCGTCGAGCGGGACGGGACCCGGTGGGCCCTCCCGGGCGATCAGGCGTCGGTGGCGGCGGACGGGACCATCACCGTGCACGGGCGCGGCTCGCTGTGCATCAACACCGGTGGCGAGAAGGTCTTTCCCGACGAGGTCGAGGCGGCACTGAAAGGCCATCCACACGTGGCCGATGCCCTGGTGGTCGGCCTGGACGACGAGCGGTTCGGGCAGCGGGTGGTCGCCCTCGTCCAGGTCCGGCCCGGCCGGGAGGTCGGGTCGGAGGACCTGCAGGCCCACAGTCATGGGCTCCTGACCGGGTACAAGGTCCCGCGCCAGTTCGTGTTCGTCGACGAGATCGTGCGTTCGCCCAGCGGCAAGCCCGACTATCCGCATGCCCGTTCGGTCGCCCAGGCGCGCGCCGCCACGGGGGCCTGATCCGGTGCACCGCATGGCCGGCATGGATGCCGCCTTCCTCTATCTCGAGACGCCCACCATGCACCTGCACGTCGTCGGCGTGCTGGTCCTCGATCCCGGCGACTCGCCCGACGGGTTCACGCTCGAGCGGCTGACCCGGGTGCTGGGCGAGCGCATCCACCTCATCCCGCCGCTCCGGCGCCGCCTACTGCCCGCCCCGGCCGGCATCGACCACCCGCTGTGGATCGAGGACGCGGGGTTCGACCTGTCGGCACACGTCCGGCGGGCCCCGGTGCCCGGCCCACTGTCCTGGGCCGAGCTCGAACGGTTCACCGGCGAGGTGGCCGGCCGGCCCCTCGACCGGTCCCGGCCGTTGTGGGAGATGTGGCTCGTCGACCTGGCGGAAGGTGCCGGGGTGGCGCTCGTGACCAAGCTCCATCACTCGATGATGGACGGGGGCGCCGGGGCGGACCTCATGGCGTCGATCTTCGACCTCGGTCCCACCGGCGACGGCGTGGCCCCGGCCGACCGCCCATGGGTTCCCGACCCCGTCCCCTCCACCACCCACCAGGTGGTCAGTTCGGTCTCCTCACTGGTGGCCCGACAGCGGCACGTGCCCGCCGCCCTGGCCCACTCGGTGAGCGGAGTGGCCGGCACGGCGCGTACGTGGCTCGGTCTGCGGCGATCGGGGGACGCCCTGCCCCTGACGGCGCCGTCGACCTGTTTCAATGGCTCACTCACCCCGCGGCGGTCGGTGAGCCTGACCAAGGTGGACCTCGACACCGTGCTGGGAATTCGACGGGCGTTCGGGACCACCGTCAACGACGTGGTACTTGCCGCGTCGGCCACGGCGCTCCGCCGCTACCTGTCGGCTAGGGGCGATCTGCCCAACCGCGACCTGGTGGCGGCGGTGCCGGTGAGCGTGCACCGCGACGATGCGCGCCAGGACCTGGTCAACCAGGTGTCGAACATGATGGTGCCGCTGCCCCTCCAACCCGACGACCCGGGAGAGCGGCTGGTCGCCATCCACGCCAACACCACCAGCTCCAAGGCCCTCCACGGCGCCTTCGGTCCCGACTCGCTCCAGGAACTGACCAGCTTCACCCTGCCGCCGGTCATGACAGCCGCTGCCCGCATGTACTCCGGACTCGGGCTCGCCCGGTTCCATCCCCCGGTCATGAACCTGGTGATCTCCAACGTCCCCGGCCCGCCCCTCGACCTCTACTGCGCCGGGGCGAAGGTGACCGGGATCTTCCCGATGGGCCCGGTCATGGAGGGGTCCGGGGTGAACATCACCGTGCTGTCCGAGGCCCGGCACCTCAACGTGGGCATCATGGCCTGCCCCGACCTCCTCGACGACGTGGACGAGTTGGGCCGCGGCTTCGTGGCCGCCGTCGACGAGTTGGCGGCCCTGGCGACACGGCGCTGACGCCGGGCAGGAACGACTCGGGTGCCCGTCCGCCGCCTCTGCTTGACTGGCCCGGTGACCGACACGTACCGCCGCATCCTGCTCGCCAGTCGCCCCCACGGCCTGGTCGACGGCTCGAACCTGAGCGTCGACGACTCTGTAGCGGTGCCCGAGCCCGGCGAAGGCCAGGCGCTCGTCAAGGTCCAGCATCTCTCCATCGACCCGACCATCCGCACGTGGATGGACGACGCGCCCGGCTACCTCCCGCCCATCGGCATCGGCGATGTCATCCGCAGCGGGGGGATCGGTGAAGTCGTGGTCAGCCGCACCGACGCGCTCCCCGTGGGGGCCACCGTGTTCGGCATGCTGGGCTGGCAGGAGTTCGCGTTGGCCGATGGGAGCGACGGCTCGATGACGGTGGTGCCTCCGGGCATCGACCCGGCCGTCGTCCTCGGGGTACTCGGCGTGACCGGAATGACCGCCTACTTCGGCCTGTTGGACATCGGGCAGCCGAAGCCGGGGGACACCGTCGTGGTGTCGGGAGCGGCCGGGGCGACCGGTTCGGTGGTCGGCCAGTTGGCCCGGATCAAGGGGGCGGGCACCGTGGTGGGCATCGCCGGCTCCGACGAGAAGTGCGCCTGGCTGGTCGACGAGCTCGGCTTCGACCATGCCATCAACTACCGCACCGACGACGTGGCCGCAGGCATCCGCGCCACCTGCCCGGGCGGTATCGACATCTACTTCGACAACGTCGGGGGCGAGATCCTCGACGCCTGCCTGGCCAACTTGGCCTTGCGGGCCCGGGTGGTCCTGTGCGGGGCGATCTCCCAGTACAACGAGGACCATCCCGTGGGGCCGCGCAACTACCTCCAGCTCATCATCAAGCGGGCGCGCATGGAGGGCTTCCTCATCCTGGACTACCTCGACCGATTCCCCGCCGCCCAACTCGAGATGGCCGGCTGGGTGATGGAGGGGCAGATCCACTACCGCGAGCACGTCGTCGAGGGCCTCGAGCGGGCCGGCGAGGCGCTCAACCTCCTCTTCAGCGGGGGCAACACCGGAAAGGTGGTCGTCACCGTCTGACACCGGCACCGGGTACCGCGGTCCGCGGCACCGGGTCCACCAGCCGGCTACCTCCCGCCCGTAGCCTAATTTTGCGCCCTGTGCTGTTGGAATGCACACCGGCACGCGGCCGCACATCCCCAGGTGGCGGAACGACAGGTGTCCATACCGGCATCCACTGACGGAAGGCATCCTCATGGTGATCACCGACGCCAGCGACCCCATCCCGACGCCCCCCACGGCAGCTGCCCGGACCGTCGACCTGGTCAAGACCTACGGAGCCGGCGAGGCCATCGTGCGCGCCCTCGACGGGGTGACGGTCGCGTTCGAGCAGGCGAAGTTCACCGCGGTGATGGGTCCGTCGGGCTCCGGCAAGTCGACGTTGATGCACTGCATGGCCGGCCTGGACCCCCCGACCTCCGGCCAGGTGTTCGTGGCCGATCAGGAGATCCAGGGGCTCGACGATGCCGGCCTCACCAAGCTCCGCCGGGACCGGATCGGGTTCGTGTTCCAGTCGTTCAACCTGGTGCCCACCCTGACGGCCAAGGAGAACATCGTCCTGCCGGCCGACCTGGCCGGCCGCGACGTCGACCAGGCGTGGTTCGACTACCTCGTCGACCAGCTTGGCGTGCGGGATCGGCTCGGCCACCTCCCGAAGGAGATGTCCGGCGGCCAGCAGCAGCGGATCGCCTGCGCTCGGGCCCTGGTCGGTCGGCCCGACCTGGTGTTTGCCGACGAGCCCACCGGCAACCTCGACTCCAACGCCTCGGCCGAGGTCCTCGGCTTCCTCCGGCGCTCGGTCGACGAGTTCGGGCAGACTATCGCCATGGTCACCCACGACCCCCGGGGCGCGGCCCACGCCGACCGGGTGGTCTTCCTGGCCGACGGTCGGGTGGTGGCCGACATGGGGGAGCCGTCCGCCGACGCCATTCTCGAGCAGATGAAGGCGTTGAGCAGCTGACATGTGGCGGGCCACCGTCAAGGGCGTCCTGGCCCACAAGCTCCGCCTCGCCCTGACCGGGTCCGCCATCGTCCTCGGCGTGATGTTCGTGGCGGGCACGCTGGTGCTGACTGACACGCTGCATGCCACCTTCACCAACCTGTTCGACAACGTCTACCAGGACGTCAGTTTCGTGGTCCGGGGCCACGCGGCCTTCACCGGGAACACCGGTGCCATCCGCAATCCGATCCCCGAATCGGTGGCCTCCACGGTGCGGGCGGTGCCCGGGGTGGCGGCGGCCGACGGGGCCGCATCGGGCTACGCCCAGTTCGTGGCACCCGACGGCAAGGCGGTCACCACGGGCGGTGCCCCGACCATCGGCACGTCGTTCGAGCCGAACCCCATGCTGTCGGCCCTGAAGCTTCGCCAGGGGTCGGCGCCCACCACGGACCACCAGGTCGTGGTCGACGCCGGCACCGCCGCCAAATACCACTTTCACGTGGGGGAGCGGGTCCGGATCCTCCTGCTCGGGCCCCCGCAGACGTTCACCGTGTCGGGAATCGCCCAGTTCGGCACGGCCAACAACCTGGCCGGCGCCACCATCGCCGCCTTCTGGCTGCCCACCGCCCAGCGGCTGTTCGATCGCGTGGGTCAGTACGACACGGTCGACGTCCTGGCTGCCCCGGGGGCGGACAAGGCCCAAGTCGAGCGGGCGATCGCCAAGGTCCTGCCCCCCGGTGTCGAGGTGGTCACCGGGCAGACCGTGGCAGACGAGTCGTCGGGGACCATCAACCAGGCGCTCGGATTCTTTTCGACGGCGCTGCTGATCTTCGCCTTCATCGCGCTGTTCGTGGGCGGCTTTACCATCTTCAACACCTTCTCGATCATCGTGGGTCAACGGACGCGTGAGCTCGCCCTGCTGCGGGTGCTGGGCGCCAGCCGGCGACAGGTGTTCCGGTCGGTGCTGGCCGAGGCGGCCATCGTCGGGGTGATCGCCTCACTGATCGGCCTCGGGTTCGGCGTCCTGGCCGCCATCGGGCTCCAGGCCCTGCTCAAGGGGTTCGGGGTCACCCTGCCATCGAGTGGACTGGTGTTCCAGGCCCGCACGGTGGTGGCCGCGCTGGTCGTCGGCGTCGGGGTCACCGTGGTGTCCGCCATCAGCCCGGCCCGCCGGGCGGTGCGCATCGCGCCCATGGCGGCCATCTCCGACCAGGGTGCGGAGTCCGACCGGTCGTCGCGGCGTCGGGTCCTCGTCGGCTCGGTCCTGTTCGTGGCCGGTGTAGTGCTGCTGGCCGTGGGCTTGACCCAGCCGGCCATCCAACTCGTGGGGGTCGGGGCGGTGTCCATCTTCCTCGGCACTGGCATGCTGGCCCCGCTGGTGGCCCGGCCGATGTCCAGCCTGATCGGCCGACCGCTGGCCGCCCTGCTCGGCCCCTCGGGCAAGCTCGGCCGGGAGAATTCGATGCGCAGCCCGAAGCGCACCGCCCAGACGGCCGCCGCCCTCATGATCGGACTGGCCCTGGTGTCGACCATCGCCGTGTTCGGTGCCTCGGTCTCCAAGTCGGCCACCGGCAGCATCGATCAGGCGCTGCGGGCCGACTACATCGTGACCGGCAGTGCCAGTGGGGGGCCGCCCACCGGGTTCAGCGCCTCGGTGGCGATTACGGCGTCATCGATCCCCGGGGTCACTGCCGTCACCTCGGTGTACAACGGTCAGTTCCTGTTCGGGTCGGCGGTGGCATCCCTCGGTGGGGTGACGACGCCGGGGATGGCCGACACCATCAACCTGCGCATGCAGTCGGGCTCCGGCGAGCCGGCCCTGGCCTCGGGTCAGCTGCTGATCGACACCACCACCGCCAACACCAAGCACTTGTCCGTCGGGGACGTGGAGAAGGTCACCTTTGCCCGGACCGGGCGCGGGACCACCCGGATCGGCGGGATCTACGAGCCGAACGCCGTGTTCGGCAGCTACCTGGTTGGCGGGGAGTTCTTCCTCGCGCACTTCGACACCCCGCTCCCCACCGCCGTCCTGATCACGTCGACGGGCGGCACCAGTCCGTCGGCCCAGGCGGCGGTGACCCAGGGGCTTCGGGCCTACCCCAACGTGAAGGTCCAGACCCAGGCCGAGTTCAAGAAGACCCAACAGGCAAAGGTCAACCAACTGCTCGGAATCATCTACGTCCTGTTGGCCCTGGCCGTCCTCATCGCCCTCATCGGGATCGTCAATACGCTGATGCTGTCGGTATTCGAGCGGACCCACGAGATCGGCCTCCTGCGGGCGGTCGGGATGCGCCGGCGGCAGGTGCGCTCCATGATCCGGGCCGAGGCGGTGATCCTCTCGATCTTCGGTGCCGTCATCGGCGTGGTCCTCGGGACCGGCCTGGGGGTGGCGCTGTCCGAGTCGTTGAAGAAGCAGGGGATCACCGACATCGTGATCCCGTTCTCCAGCCTCGTCGTCTTCCTGGTGATCGCCGCGTTGCTCGGTCTGGCAGCCGCTTCGTGGCCGGCTCGTCGGGCCGCAAAGCTCGACGTCCTGGCGGCGATCGCCGCGGAGTAGGAGCCGGTGGAGCGCGGCCAGATGGACACAGACGGTGACTCGACATCCGGTCGGCCGGGTGCCCGAAACCGGTCGGCCCGACCGAGTTCGTGGACGTCGTCCCTGGTCGCTGGGGGTTACCCGCGAGGTCGGCCGATCCGGGCCATGCTAGGGGCGCGGTGGGCCCACGTATGACTTACCAGCAGGCATCGGGCAGGTTGCCGTCCGGGAAAGCCTTACTGGCGATGGCCGCGGCCACCCTGGTGGCGGTCGCGTCCGTGCTCGTGGCCGTGTGGCCCGGGTCAGGTGCGTCGACCGGCCCCCAGATCCCGGGCAGTCCTCCGGCCCCGACGGCCGCCGAGGTCAGTCCCGTGTGCACGACCACCAACCCGGCATCGGCGCTCGGCCCGGCCACCGCGGTGCCCCCGTCCCCGGTGTCCACGGTGACCACCCCCTCGGGCGGTGTCGTCAACTTCGCGGCGGCGTCTTCGGCGCTGTACGTCAACACGGGAGCCCGCCTCGTGACGTACTCGTTGACCGGCGTCCAGCAGAGTTCGTTCGCCCTTCCCGCACTGTTCACCAAAAACTATGCGGCCACCCCGGTCATCGACCCCTCGGGGAACATCTACCTGTCCTCCTACTACGGCATGAAGGTCGACAAGTACTCCCCGTCGGGTGCGCTCCTGTGGTCGGTGGACCCGAACGATGGCAATCCCACCGGCATCTTCTCGGTGGGCACCGGTTCCGGGTTCCAGATCGTGGTGAGCCTGGTGCAGAACACCAAGTCGAGCGTGATCCTCAACCAGGCGAGCGGGACGGTCGCCGGGAGCTTCCCCCTCGTCGACAACGGGTTCATCACCCAGGAGTCGGACGGGAACCTGCTCTATTCGGCCAACGGTTACGTCGAGACGGTGAGCCCGAGCGGCCAGGTGCTCTCGACCTTCGGTTCGTCCCACATCGAGGGCAACGGTGTCCGCACGGGGTCGGGCACGCAGGTTTTCTACCCGGCCCAAGCCGTCCAGGGCCCCGACGGGACTATCTACACCGCCGACCCGCTCTACACCGTGGAGGCGACCTCGCCCGCCGGCCTGTTCCAGGCGTCGACCACCTTGGGGGGCCACCTCGACATCGGCGGCTGGAACTTCGCGTTGGTGGGTTCGACCTTCTACTTCCAGAGCGGCCAGCCCTTCAACTCGCCGGGCGACGCCATCTCCTCGTTCTCGTTGAGCGACCTGCAGTCCTACCTGTCGGCGGTGCACGCGCTGTCCAACCAGCTCGGGTGGGGCGCCGACCTGTCCACATCGGCGTCGGGCAACTACTTCCCGTCCGGCACCGCGCCCAGTGTGACCGCCTCCTTCGACCCGTGGTGGGTGGCGCAGGCATCCCACCTGAAGCTCGCCTACTCGGTCGAGAACACGGCCACCCTGGCGGCCGAGACGGTGCCGGCACCGACAGCCGTGGCCCTGCCCACCACGGCCGCCGGACTGTCGTCCCTTCCCCTGCCCCTCCCGGCGGCCGACACCGCTCCCGGGCCTTACGAGGTCCAGGCCTCATTGCTCGACACGTCGACCACGCCGCCCACCACCCTCGGCACCACCTGTATGCCCTACACGGTCGGTGCTCCCGGGAACCGCCTCAACCTCAACACGCTGCCGGCCGGGGCCGGGTCGGGCGGTCCCGCCGACCCCCGCGGGGTTGCACTCGATGCCCAGCTGGGCCTCAGCGGTCACCGCAGCCTGACCGTCGTCGACTGGTCGACGGTCCTCCCCAACTGCACCGCCGGTGCCCCGTCGGCCGCCACCTGCGGACCGGCGGCCATGACCTTCGCGTCGGCTTCGACCGATCCCTACAAGGCCGCGTACCTGGCCACCAAGAACCATGTCGCCTACTGGATCCAGGTCAGTGGCGGCGACGCCGTGTCGACCGCACTGGTGAAGAGTGGACTCTGGCAGGGAGACATCGCCGCCTTGGTCTCCCACTACGCAACAGTCCCGCCGAGCTGTGGCAGCTGTGCACCGGTCACGATGTGGGAGCCGTGGAACGAGTCCAACAACACGGGCTGGTCCAACGGCGCCACCTACGTCACCTCGGTGCTCGAACCGTTCTACACCGCGGTCAAGTCGGTGGAGCCCGGGTCCACCTCGACCGTCATCGGGGGCTCGACGCTCGAGCCCGTCCCCTGGTGGTGGCAGCAGCTGGTCTCGGCCGGGGGCCTGGCCTGGATGGACGTGGCCGCTATGCACCCCTACACGGGGTCCAACGACGCCTACGAAGAGGATGGGATGCAGACCCAGGTGCGCCAGACCCAGGCGCTGCTGGGCGGCAAGCCACTGTGGTTCACCGAGGTGGGGTGGTGGAGCGACGGCGACTACAACTTCCTCGCCCAGGCCGACAATGTGGCCCGGTCGCTGATCTGGCAGAAAGTGCTCGGCGTGCCCGTCGAGAACTACTTCTTCGACGAGGGCTCGTGGGGCAACAACGGGATCAGTTTCTCGCTGATCCAGGCGTCCAGCAGCGACGACTACGTGAAGCCGTCGGCGCTGGCCACCATGACGACGACAGGCCAGTTGGCCGGACGACCGTACCTTTCGATGCTCGCAACCGGCATCCCCCAGGCGTTCCAGGCGAACTTCGGCCCGGCCGGTGGGGGGAGCACCGCCCTGGCCGCCGTGTGGACCGACGGGATCCCGGTGACAGCCACCGTCACGCTCACCGATCCGGCCGGGGGGACGCACCCGATCACCGTGACCGCCGAGTACGGGGCGACGACGACCGTGCAGGCCACGTCGGGAACGGCATACAGTCTGCCGCTCTCCGGTCAGGTCGCGTACGTGACCTACCCGGCCGGTGACACGCTCACCGTCGGACCGACCGAGCCCTACGGGACCGATGTGGCATCGGCCGCCGCCGGGGCGACCGCTACCGCGTCGAGCGGCAACGCATCGGCCGCCATCGGCGGCCTGGCCATCGGGTACGGGATGGGCTGGAGTTCGGCCAACGGCGACACCACGCCGTCCCTAACCGTGACCCTGGCCTCCTCCCCGACCATCGACCGGGTGGTGGTCGACACCCAATCGGTGGGATCGACGGCCAGCGGCGTGCGCAACTACACCGTGTCGGCCGACGAGCCGCGCACTGGGTGGACCACGCTGGCCACCGAGACGGGCCAGTACCGCGACCACACCCTCCAGTTCACCTTCCCCCCGGTGATCGCCACCGCGCTGCGCATCGACGTGGCCGAGGTGAACTTCGGCGGGTACTACGGGGGCGGCATCCCGCCGTTCTGGGCGCCAAACCAGGCGGCCTCGGCCTTCCTGCACTCGGTACAGGCCTACGCCGGCACGGGCGGGCCGTCCGTGGTGGACGGCACTGGCCTGACCCCGCTGCTCGGCGGAAGCTCGTCGGGAGGGACCGGTGGCGGCACGACGACCACGACCACCCTGCCGTCAACGACGACCACCAACTCGACCGATCCGTCGAGCACGACGTCCACCCAGCCCTCGACGACCACGACCACGCTGCCGTCGGGCGGCCCGGGCGACGGTTACCGCATGGCGACCTCGGCCGGTCAGGTGTTCGCGTTCGGTGCAGACTCGTCCTACGGGCCCAACGGCGCCCTGAACCTGAACCGACCGGTCGTGGGCATCGCCACACCGGACGGCAACGGCTACTGGCTGGTCGGGGCCGACGGCGGGATCTTCAACTTCGGGAGTGCCCGGTTCTACGGCTCGACCGGTGGCCTGGGGTTGAACGCCCCGATCGTCGGCATGGCCGCCACTCCTGACGGCGGCGGCTACTGGCTGGTCCCCGGCGACGGAGGCATCTTCGCCGCCGGGGACGCCCCCCACCTCGGCTCCACCGGGGCGCTCGTCCTCAACCGCCCGGTGGTCGGGATGACCCGCACCCCCGACGGCGGCGGCTACTGGCTGGTGGCGTCCGACGGTGGCATCTTCGCCTTCGGCGACGCCACCTTCCTCGGCTCGACCGGTAGTGAGGCGCTCAACGCGCCGATCACCGGGATGACGCCCACCCCCGACGGTGGTGGGTACTGGCTGGTGGCATCCGACGGCGGCGTGTTGGCCTTCGGTGATGCGCCGTTCTTCGGCTCGGCGCCGGGCACGGCGCCGGGTCAGCCCGTCGTCGGCATCGCCGCCGGCTGACCACCCGGCGGCTGACCACCCGGCGGCCCTGGTCGTCGGCACCGAGTCGTCGGGACCGGGTCGACCGATCGGGTACGGCGACGGGAGTGGTCCGCGGTGCTCGGCTAGCGTCACGTTGACCGGTGCCCAGCGTGACGGGATTGCCGGTCGGTGGCACCGTCCATCGAGTTCGGGGGGATTCCGTGTCCAGTCGTCGAGTCGTTCCGGTCCTGGCTGCGCTGTGCGTGGCGGTCGTCGCCCTGGTGGTCCCCATCGCTCCCGGGGTCCCCGCCGGCGCCGCGGCTGCCGCATCCCTGCCCGCGGCCGACGGCACCACCACCATCCGCGGGCACGGCTCGATCGGGCAGGCCTACGTGGTCGGTTCCACACCGGGCCTATCCCTGGTGTTGGTCGACGCCTCGGGACATGCGTCAGGGCGCGGCACCACCGACGCGCTGGGAAGCCTCATCATGCGCAACGTGCCTCCGGGCCCCGGCTACACCTTCCGGGCCCACATCGGGGGACGCCAGATCGCCACCGCACCCTTCCGCGTCCTGTCCACGACAGACACCCCGCCGAATTCGTTCTACGCGTCCCAACACCTCCACGTCGGCCTCAACTACCTGACCATGCGCGACGGGGTGCGGTTGGCCGCCACCGTGCGGCTGCCGTACGGGGCCACCATGGCCGACGCCCCGTTCCCCACGGTCATCGAAGATTCGGGGTATGCCATTGCCGGCCCCCACAGCCTGGTCGACGCCGTCCTGGGTAAGAACGGCGAGACGCTTGCGGACCCGCTCCTGCCCTCGACGTCCACCGCGGTGGGGTCACTGGTCGCCCCACTGCTCGGGTTCGCCACCGTCAGCCTGCAGATGCGCGGAACCGGGTGCTCGGGTGGGGCCTTCGACCTCTTCGGGCTCCCGACCACCTACGACGGCTACGACGCCGTGCAGATCGCGGCCGCCCAGCCGTGGGTGGCCCACCACAAGGTGGGGCTGGTCGGCATCTCCTTCTCCGGGATCTCCCAGCTGTTCGTGGCCGGTACCCGGCCACCCGGCCTGGCGGCGGTGGCCCCGATGAGCCTCACCGACGACCTGTACTCCACAGGGTTCCCCGGCGGGATGTTCAACAGCGGGTTCGCCGGGTCGTGGCTGGCCGATCGCGTATCCGACGCCAAGCCGGCACCGGCCGGGGGCCAGCCTTACGCCAAGGCCCTCATCGCCCAGGGGGACTCGACGTGCCTGGCCAACCAGGAACTGCACGGCCAGGCCCAGGACCTGACATCTCTGCTGAACCAGGCCTCCCACCGTGACCCTTCCCTCTACACCCAGCGTGCGCCCGTGACCTGGGCGGCACGGACCAGGGTCCCGGTCTTCCTATCCGGGGCATTCCAGGACGAGCAGACCGGTGGCCAGTGGCCGGCCGTCATCCCGGCCCTCGCCGGTGACCCCCACGTCTGGGTGACCCTGGTCAACGGCACCCACGCCGACTCGCTCGGACCGGGGACCATCACCCGGTGGCTCGAATTCCTCGACATCTTCGTGGCCCAGAAGGTGCC
>Ga0075522_10002019_pt1 | contig 15248 bp, 14 predicted proteins | sample NGEPerA_FD_74796 | JGI IMG/M metagenome (GOLD analysis project Ga0075522, IMG submission 74796) | Arctic peat soil microbial communities from the Barrow Environmental Observatory site, Barrow, Alaska, USA - NGEE PermafrostL2-A | ecosystem: Environmental > Terrestrial > Soil > Wetlands > Peat ... | reverse complement strand
CGACGACGTCGCGCGCGTGCATCGGCTGCTGCAAGGTGGCGACGAGCCCCTGCCGCTGACACGCGCGCAGCTGCAGCACTTCGTTTCGCCGGAAGGCTGGCCGCTGCGCGCGTGTCAGCGGCAGGGGCTCGTCGCCACCTTGCAGCAGCCGATGCACGCGCGCGACGTCGTCGGCCATGCGCTGCTGTCGCGAAAGCAGCGCGGGGACAAGGCGCGCGCGCGCGTCGCCGGGTGCGACCTCGACGTCGGCGAGCCGCGCGACAAAATCGATGCGCGGCAGCGCGTCCGCACCGGTCACGGAGTCGTCGCGGATATCATCGGCCGCCTGGTCCATGCGCACACCGATTTCACGCAGCGCGCCGGCAACCTGCGCGAGAATCGCGCGCGCGGTATCGTCGTTGCCGAGGAGCTCCACGTCGAGCGGACTCGCCAGCAACAGGTCGCGCAGGTCGATGACCCGCAGCAGGATGGCGGTGTCGCGCTGCCAGCGCAGGGATTCGGGAAGCGCGAACACGAGGTCGCGTGCGGACTGAAGGCGGTCGGCGAGCGTGGCCTCGCCGAGGATCCACGCGCGCAATGGCGCGGTCTGGTCCGCGCGCGCGCGTCCCGCTTCCAGCACATCGGCCCGCGTGCGAAACAGCGCAGCCGCAGCGCGCACGGCGTCGACGAGCGCCAGCGTGCGATAGCGGCGCTGCAGGGCGATGCCCGACAGGATCGACCACGCGAAATAGGCGGCGCCGCCGCACGCGCTCAAGCCGGCGACGGTGAGTTCATGACCCGTCGGAGGGACCGCCATCGAAAAGATCATCGACAGGATGGGCGTGAACGCCACAGCGCCGGCGCGCGCCCCCCAGGTCATCACCATCATGCCGACGAATCCGATCGCCGCCACGCCTGCGCCCAGCGCCAGCGGGTGCGGCCTCAGCAGGTCGACGACCAGCGCGGCGGCAAAGCTCAGCAGCGCGGCGACCGCAACTCGCTGCCACGTGCGCGAAACGCTGTTGGGAACATCGGCCAGGCTGGCGCACGTCGCGCCGCTGACCACCAACTGCGCGGCGTACGCTCCGGCCGCAGCACTCGCCAGCAACTGGATGGCCCCGATGCCGACCGCGACGGCGATACCGTTGATGGCGTAGCCCGGCAGCAGGCGCCAAGGCTTGAAGTGCGCCGCGAGTTGCATTGAGGGCCGGTGGCGGGTCGTGAGCGGAGTCACGAACGAGCGGCGAGCATAGCATCGGCGGTGTCCCGCCCGCTTGCTGCGAGCGGGCAAAATGCGTTCACGGATGCCGGCGCAACGCAGGACGACGAAGGCGGGCGCCATCGTGCCTGAGGCGTCGACGCAGCACTTGGCGCAACGGTAGCGCCTCGAATAGAATGACGGCATCGCGCTTCAACAGGCTCGGCGGACTGACAGTGCTGCTTGCCGCGTTGTTGTTTGGCCGCACGCGGCCGCGCCGTGCATGACAGGGAGAGACGTGCGCAGTTTTAGAAAACGGGCGGACCGCGGCGAGTGCATGCGCAACCGCGGCCGAGCGTGGTGGCTGGGCGCATTGATTCTCTTGCTGGCATCCGGTTCCGCCGTTGCCGACCAGCGTGTTGGCGCGGGCAGCGTGTCCTCAATCGCGAACGGCCGCTTCGACCTCGCCTGCACCAACATCGTCGTAAGCGGCACGCTCAACGTCAACCAGGCGACGTATGTCGACGTCGGCGACATTCACGTGCTGGCCGGCGGCGTTCTCAATGGCGGAAGCGGATCGATCACGCTGTCCGGCACGATCGTCGTCGACGCCGGTGGCCAGTTCAATCGCCAGGGCATCACCGTGCAGAACGATTCGACGTGCGCCAAGTCTGCGCAAATCGCCACGCCGGTACCGGCGCTGCAGGATAGCCAACTCATTGCGCTCGGCGTGCTGCTCGCCGGACTGGCGGGATTGCGGCTGCGTGGCCGATACGCGCCGGAAAGTCGCACGACAAACCAGGGAACGCGAACATGACACATGACGTACGAGCCATCGAGAGGGCTGCCTCGGCCACGCCACGCAGCGCGCGTCGCACGCTGCTCCACGCGATGGCGGCTGTGGCGCTGATGCTGGCAATGCTCACCGGCAGCGTCCACGCAGCGGACGTCGAGATATGGACGGCGGCGGGCGGCAACTTCGCGGTGAAGGACAGCACCGGTGCGCTCGTCCGCCTGCTGATCAACGGCAGCAATGGCGACGTGCTGCTTCCGTTCCTCACGTTCGCGGCGGCGCAGCCCAGCGCTGTGTGCTTCAACTCCGGCACCGGGCTGCTGGGACAATGCGCGACGTTTCCCACGGGTCCGCAGGGTCCTGCTGGGCCGCCAGGGCTACCTGGTGCATCCGGGCTAATGGGCTCTCCGGGCGCTCCGGGCCCACAAGGCCCACAAGGCGATACAGGCGCACAAGGGCCACCGGGCATCGCGGGCGCCCCAGGCCCCGCGGGCGGCATCCGCGATTTCGCGGATTTCTACGCGATGATGCCTCCCGACAATGCGGCGACGGTCGCGGCGGGCGCCGATGTGAGTTTCCCTAGCGACGGCGAGTTGTCCGGCACGATCCAGCGGGTGTCCGCCAGCCAGTTCAACCTGCCGGTGATCGGCGTATACCAGGTCATGTTTCAGGTCAGCGTGACCGAAGCGGGCCAACTGGTTCTCGCACTGGATTCCGGCGCGGGCGCTGTCGAGCTCGCCAGCACCGTGGTCGGCAGGGCCACCGGCACCAGCCAGCTTACCGGCATGGCACTGGTCAGGACGACGGTGATCAATTCGCTGCTCAGCGTACGCAATCCGGCGGGCGAAAACACTGCGTTGTCGATCACGCCTTTGGCCGGCGGTACTTCACCTGTCTCCGCGCACCTGATCATCACGCGGCTCGGGTCGTAACGCGGCGCGTTCTGCGAAAGTTGGCGACGACGCTCCGATGATGTCGGCCGCGCCGATCGAATGCCAATGGGCGCACGGATGAACAGGACCTTCCGCTCGCTGCACAGCTTCAACTACCGCGTATGGGCCGGCGGGGCGCTGGTGTCGAACGTGGGCACCTGGATGCAGCGTATTGCGCAGGACTGGCTCGTACTCACGCAGTTGTCCGACAGGAATGCCACGGCGGTGGGCGTGGTGATGGCGCTGCAGTTCGGGCCGCACCTGCTGCTGCTTCCGCTGACCGGTTTCGCGGCCGACCATCTCGACCGGCGCAAGCTGCTGATCGGCACGCAGGCGGCACTGGGAGCGCTCGCGCTCGGATTGGGCGTCCTCACCATCGCCGGGCACATCCGCTTGTGGCACGTGTACGTGTTCGCGTTCCTGCTCGGTTGCGTCACCGCATTCGACGCCCCGGCGCGCCAGACATTCGTCGCGGACCTGGTCGGCGAGGCCGACCTGTCGAACGCCGTCGCGCTCAACTCCACGTCCTTCAACGCCGCACGCATGATCGGTCCGGCAATCGCCGGTGTCCTCATTGCCGTCGTGGGCTCCGGCTGGGTATTCGTGATCAACGCGGCATCTTTTGTCGCCGTGCTGTGCTCGCTCGGTTTCCTTCGCGTCGGCGAGCTTCACCCGCACAAGCGAGCGGTCCGCGCGCGCGGCAGCTTCGTCGAAGGCTTCCACTATGTCTTGGGGCGCCCCGACCTCAAGGCTGTGCTGCTCATGCTTTTCCTGATCGCGACGTTCGGGCTCAACTTTCCGATTTTCATCTCGACGATGTGCGTCACCGTGTTCCACGCGGGCGCCGACCGCTATGGCCTGTTGACGTCGATCATGGCGATCGGGACGGTCGCCGGCGCGCTGCTCGCGGCGCGCCGGGCGAAACCCCACATCGTGCATCTGCTCATCGGCGCCGCCACCTTCGGTTTCGGCCTGGCGCTGGCCGCAGTCATGCCCAACTACTGGCTCTTCGGAATCGCCCTGGTCGTCATCGGCATGTCGGCGTTGACGTTCATGACGGCGACCAACAGCCTGTTGCAGCTATCGACCACGCCCGCGATGCGCGGTCGCGTGATGGCGATTCGACTCGCGATCGCCTTGGGCTGCACGCCACTGGGCGCGCCGATCATCGGTTGGGTGGCTGATACGTTCGGCCCGCGCTGGGCACTGGGTGTGGGTGCCGCCGGGGGATTCGCCGCGGCAATCGTCGGAATCCATTACCTGGCGAAATACCATCATCTGCGCGTACGCATCGACGCTGGCCGGCTTCGATTCAGCATCGACGATCTTGCGCCGGCCGCGTTCTCGTCGCACAACGACTGATGCCAGCGATCAGCGTGTTCACCTTTGGTGGATAAGATCAATATCGTCGTCGCTGGCCATAGCCATTTCGGCGCGCCATGGATGGTGGGCAGCCATCAGCTGGCATTGGCGTGGGCACGCGCGGGCCACCGGGTTTTACATATATCGCCTCCGATAACGCCTTGGCATGCGGTGCGCATCGCGGATCCGTGGGTTCGCAGGCGATATCGAAGCGCCATTGAAGGCGTGCGGGAAGTGGAACCCGGACTTATGAATTGGGTTCCGCTCGGATTGCTGCCTTGGGTATGGGGCGCTCATCTGTATCGTCATCTGGGCACCTCGCTACCGAGTTGCACGATCGGGCTCGCGTCAACGCTGCGCCGCGCAGGCCTGCAGGCGCCTGACCTGCTGGTGGTCGACCATCCGCAGTTCTACAACCTTGACCGACTGCTCTCGCCGCGGCGCGTACTCTATCGGGCGTGCGATCTCTTCGCCGAGATCCACGACCGCAGGGTCGTCAACGATATCGAACGCGCGCTGGTCACGCGAGTGGACTGCGTGATTGCCACCTCTGAACCTGTGGCCCAGCGGTTACGCGATCACGGCCGGTCCAGCGTGAAACTGTTCGAGAACGGCGTCGATTTCGCGCACATGTCGCATCCGGTCCCACCCCCAGCGGAGTATTCGCGAATGAGGGCCCGCCGCGCCGTCTACGCGGGCGCCATCGACAACCGGTTCGGGGTCGCGCTGTTGCTCGAACTCGCTCGGGCACGGCGCGAGGTCGAGTTTGTGCTGATTGGCTCCGGAACAGCTGTTGCCGAAATCGCGGCATCGCGACTGGAGAACGTGCATCTGCTCGGCACCCGACCGTACGCGGAGCTTCCGGCTTACCTGCAGCATGCGAGTGTCGGATTGCTTCCGCTCAACGCTCATCCGGCCAATGCAGGACGCAGCCCGATGAAATTCTACGAGTACGCCGCAGCCGGCTTGCCCATCGCCGCCAGCTTGACGCCGGAGCTCGCGCGCAGGCGCGAGCCGTTCATACGATTTTTCGACCCGCAGAATCCCGCAAAGGCATTGGACGAAGTCCTGGTTCAGCGGCCGATCCCCGACCCGGCGCATATCGCGTTGCGTGATTGGGCGCTGATCGCCGAAGCAATACTTGACTATGCGGTTTCTTCCGATGGTGCGTAGCCGGACGTGAATCGATGTGGCCTCTATCGTGCTGCTACAAGAGCGCTACCGCGTCCTGCGCAGCTACCCTGCCCATCACCGCGCCGCGGATCAGACCCGAGCCGCCGAGATACGTGTGATAGAAATACCCGCCCGTCAATTCTCCTACGGCGTACAGGCCATCAATAACTCGAGCGACTGGGCCGCTATCGCGCGCGGCGCGCGACGTACTTGCGGAAATAGAGAGCGCTTTTCAGTCATGGACGGCTTCCGTTGCCAACCGCATGCCATCTGCAAAAACGTAGCCGCGCAGCATTCTCTGCTGCACGTCTCGTTACCGAACATCGATTCATTCCACATCAAGGAGCCACGCCAATGCGCTGGGTAAGATACGAGTGTCAGGGGTCGCGTCATTACGGTGCGCTGGAAGGCGAAGTCATCCATCGCGTGGACGGGCTGCCGTTCGACAATCCGCGAAGAACCGGCGATTCGGTCGCGCTGAGCGAGGTACGACTGCTACCTCCTGTGATCCCTCCGACCTTCTACGCGGCGGGCATCAACTATCGTCAGCATGTGCTCAATGCCGCTGCCAAGGGATTGCCGGTGCAGGTGCCAAAGCAGGCCGACATCGGCTATCGGGCGTCGAACGCGCTCGTCGGTCCTCACGAAGCCATCGTCATTCCCGAAGGATCATCGGGCAGGGTGCAATTCGAAGGTGAGCTCGTAGTGGTCATCGGCCGTCAAGCGCGCAACGTGTCGCAGGCTGATGCGCTTTCGTGCATCTTCGGTTACACGATCGGCAACGACGTGAGCGAGCGTACGTGGCAGAAATCGGATCGCACGTTCTGGCGAGCAAAGAACAGCGACACATTCAAGCCAATGGGGCCATGGATCGAAACGGACGTCGACCTCGACGCGCTGATCACCACTATCAAGCTCAACGATACCGAAGTCAGCCGCTTCAAGACCAATGACATGATCTTCGGCATCGCGGAGTACATCAGCGTGATGACGCGCTATCTCACGTTGTATCCGGGCGACGTGATTTGGATGGGTACTGACGATCCGACGCTCGATATGGTCGCTGGCGAAACGGTCGAAGTTTGCATCGAGGGTATCGGCGTCCTGCGCAACCCTGTGGTTTCTGGCCGCCCACGCTCTATCGACGATCAACGTGCCTAGCTCGGTTCGGTCGTTCGCAAAATGTCGTTGTCGACCCGTCCGATGCGGTGAGCCCGAGACGACCGGCAGCGATCTGGCAAGCTTGCGAGCGGCGGCACTCGATGCCGCTCCGGAGCCATGAAATGAACGACGCGCAGCGCGACCAGATTGATGCGATCCGATACGCCGTATTGTGCAAGCTTGCGGGTGGGTTCCGCCATGCGCTGATGGGCGAGCTGCAGGCCGTCCGGTTTTCCGCCGAGCTCGCCGCCCGGTCGCTCAAGACGGGTGCCGATCCGGAGCGGGTCGGCGGATACATCGCGACTATCTCCGAACAATGCGCAGCGTTGCGTGAGACGGGCGACTCGTTGATCGAATGGTTGCGACCGGAACAGGGCACCACCGTCAGCGTGGAACACGGTGTCGCGCGGTGCGTCAAGCTTGCCGGCGACGATTTGCGATTGCGCGGGATTGAGGTCAGCACCGATCTCGCGAGTGCGGACGTTCAAGTGCCGAAGGCGATGTTCCAGGAACTGGTTGTCGTTGCGCTGATGGTGTTGACGGACTGGCGCGAAGTGCCGGTCGATATCCACATCGCGTCGCATGTGCGCGGCGGCGTGATGGAACTGGCATTTGTTGCACGGCCGGCCGATCGGGAGTTGCCGATGGCCTGGGTGCCGACGGATCGCGAACTCGGCGCCGTCGATATCGAGTTGCTCGCGGGCGTCCACGGTGTTGATTGCGCATGCGCAGACAACGGTGTGTCATTGCGATTTGCACGGCCCGTTTGAGCGGATTGGCGGGATTGTCCGACACGTGCAAGTGTCGGCGGACTGGTGCTATGGCTCAAGGACGGCGGCGTCACCGCAGTTATCACCGGCGAGCGCGGCGATGGCGCACTGACGCGCCAGGGTCTTGAGGAGTACGTGTCCGACTGCGTGATTTTCATCGACGCGCGAAGCGCAAGCCTGATCCACGCAGGCTGCATCAGCGATTCACACTCAATCCGGTCCACGCACAAATCGTCCGCGCAGCCATCATTCACATCGCGCTCAGGATCGAGCCATCTGCGCGCTCAGAGTCCGGATTTCGAATCGCATTTCGGCCAGGTCGCCGAGCACCCACGTGGCGGGCGCGGCAAGACCGGCTACAGTGCCGGGATTCACGAGCAATGTCGCGCCGTTCTTGACAGTAGGCACTCGATCGATACCGGCCTCGTGCGAATGACCGCAACATACGAGATCCCAGTCGCCCGTGCACGCCATCGCGTATCCGTATTCCGGATAGTGAACAACGAAAATGCGCCGTCCGGCCAGATCGAGCCGCGCATCGACGCCGTGATAATGCAGAAGTCCGCCGCTTTCCCGCGCCCAGCGGGCCAGTGAAACGGGATCCCCCAGGTTGTTGCCGTGGATTACGTGCAACGGCAAACCGACGCTCATCGCGGCGCGCAGCGTTTGGGTACCAATGATGTCCCCGCAATGAATCACCGCAGCGGCGCCTTCGGCGGCACCGCTGCGCACCGCTTCCGCCAGCGGGTCCGCACGATCATGACTGTCCGAGACGATGCAAAGCTTCATGGGCACATGATAGCGCGCCCGATTCGCGCGCTCTCGCCCCGGCTTCGATGTCGACGCCAAGGCATCGACGATGCTTATAACCCCATCAACAATTTCATCGGATGCGAGTAGTTGCGTTACGCTAGCCTTGCTGGTTGTCACCAAGACCGCATTATCGCCATGAACGAACTCGTATCGCCCCATGGAAGCCGCGAGCTGCGGCCGTTGCAACTCGAGAGCGACGCGTGCACCGAGGAGCAGCGCCGTGCGCGAACGCTCAATAAGCTACGCATAACGTCGCGGGAGAAGGGCGATGTCGTGATGCTCGGCCTTGGCGGATTCACGCCGCTCGCCGGTTTCATGAGTCATGCCGACTGGCGCGGTGTCTGCGACGAGATGCGGACGTCCGAAGGCTTGTTCTGGCCAATCCCGATCACGCTTTCGGCGCAAGAAGCGGCTGCCGACTCAATCGCGGTTGGCGAGGATATTGGCCTGCTCGATCCCGATGACGATTCGCTGCTCGCCGTGATGTCGGTGACCGAAAAGTATCGAATCGACAAGAAACACGAATGCCTGGCCGTGTTCAAGACCGCCGACCCGGATCATCCTGGCGTGAAAATGGTGATGCAGCAAGGCGAGGTGAACCTGGCCGGTCCGATACGCGTGCTCGGCGACGGCGGATTCAAGTCGAAGTACGGCGCATTGTTCAAGACACCGGCCGAGACGCGCGCCGAATTCCAGCGACTCGGCTGGTCGCGGGTCGCAGCCTTCCAGACGCGCAATCCCATGCATCGCTCTCACGAGTACCTCGTGAAGGTCGCGATCGAAGTCTGCGACGGTGTCTTGGTCCATTCGCTGCTGGGCAACCTGAAGCCGGGTGACATACCCGCCGAAGTCCGCACGCGGGCGATCGGCGTCCTGATCGACAAGTACTTTCGCGCAGGAACCGTGCTGCAGGCGGGCTATCCGCTCGACATGCGCTACGCCGGTCCGCGCGAGGCGTTGCTGCATGCGGTGTTCCGCCAGAACTACGGCTGTGCCTATCTGATTCTCGGCCGTGATCATGCGGGTGTCGGCAGTTACTACGGCCCCTTCGATTCGCACCACATCTTCGATGAGATCCCGCGCGATGCGCTGGCCATCGAGCCGATGCGGATGGACTGGACATTCTGGTGTTACAAGTGCGAAGGGATGGCGTCGGCGCGCACCTGCCCGCACGACGACGCCGACCGGCTGCTCGTTTCGGGCACCAAGCTGCGCAAATGGCTCTCGGAGGGAAGTCCGGTGCCGCCGGAATTCAGCAGGCCCGAAGTGCTCGAAGTCCTGCGTGCTTACTACACGTCACTCGAAGCGCACGAGAAGGTCGAAGTAAAGCTCAGCGGGCACTCTGCGCGTTAGCATCGGAGCTTCCCTCGGGGTGCGGTGTGGCAGATGCTGCAACGTGCATCGGGCGTTCGTGTAACGATTGGATCTCCGCCTCTCGCGGCGCGGCCAGCCGCTCCTTGGCGAAGCGGATGAATTCGTTCACAACTTTCGCGTGGATCCGTTCCTTCGGATACACGACCGAAAGATGACGGATGAGACGTGGCTCGAGAGGGATCCGCACGAGGTCCCCAAGTCGCACCTCCTTGTTTACCGCGGCACGTGACATTATCGTGAAGCCAAGACCGGTCGCCACGAGTCCCTTGAGCGCTTCGGAGCTCGTCGCTTCCATGATGATGTGCAGCGAATCCAGCGACAGACCGGCTTTCTGAATGTAATGGTCGACGACCTCGCGAGTCCCCGAACCGATCTCGCGGATGATATAGGCGTGTTCGGTCAGCGTCTCCACGGCGACGGTCTTCTGCCGCGCGAGCGGATGCGAGGGTCCGCACACCACCTGAAGCTCGTCCTCACAGCACACATCGGTCACGAGCGCGCGCTGCTGCGAGTCGCCTTCGATGAAGCCGAGATCGATACTGCGTTCGGCGACGCGCGCCAGTACGGCTTCCGAGTTGGCCACGACGAGCTGCGGAACGATTCCGGGATGGGCCGACTTGAACTCGCCGATGATGCGCGGTAACAGGAACTCCGCGATCGTGGTGCTCGCACCGATCGTGAGCGGCCCCAGTTCCTGGCAGCTCAGCTCCTTGATCTTCGCATCGAGCTCACCGTACAGGCCAAGGATGCGTTCGGCGTAGCCCAGGGCCACCGTCCCGGCGGGCGTCAACGTGACGCGGCCGTTCGCCCGGTCGAACAGGCGCGTATTGAAATGATCCTCGAGCTGGCGGATCTGAAATGTAACGGCCGGCTGAGTCATGCACAGCGCGTCGGCCGCCTTCGTGAACGACCGATATTTTGCGACCGCATGCAAAGCCTGTAGCCGACGATCCGACATACCCGCAGTTTCTCCTTCCGAGACATATCCAAATCATCATACCCCCTGACGGGCGCAACGCGGCGCGGGTCACGACGGAGGGTTGTGCTTTGCAGCATGAGGTGGTGTTTATCAGGGGATAAACGACTTGAATTGGCATCCTGGCGAGCGCATGGCACATTGCGCCGCATGCGTTGTCCCCGCGCGATAAGAATCGGCGCAGTACGAAGGAGGCCATGATGTTCACCCGCAATCCGTTTGCCGAGCTTTCCGCGTCCATATCGCCGGGCGTCATACAGGCCTATGTTGTCCTGATGATCATCCTGGTTGCCGCAGGGACGTTGTTCGACATCCTGCACAAGGGAAGCGCCAGGTATTTCTTCGACAATTGGCGCAAGTCCAAAGGCATCGGGTCGCATAACGTTGACGGAGGTGAGCTGGTGTCGCTCGCCGTGCGCACCGGTCTTGTGGACGTCCTGGCCTCCGGTGAGTTCTGCAACGCGCGCCGCAGGGTGGCGCACCTGCTGACGATGTACGGGTTCGTGATCTACCTCATCACCACTGCGGTCATGGTGTTCGGGTACCCGACACCCGCGACTGCCACGCCCGCGATGCTGCCGCTACTCTGGTGGATCGGCGGCCTGATGGTTTGCCTCGGCGGATACTGGTTCTGGTTCTTCATCCGGGTCGATGTCGCCGCCGAGGGAAACCCGATGCTGCGCCTCGTGCGCGCGGACCTGTTCATCCTCTCGTTGCTCGCCAGCGTAACGCTGGGCCTCATCTGGGCGTACCTGCAAGCGGCGACGAGCTCCGCCGCCGGCGTGTTCTTCGGCTTGTACGTGATCGCCACGACGGTCCTGTTCGGATCGGTACCGTGGTCCAAATTCGCTCACATGTTCTTCAAGCCGGCTGCAGCACTGGAGAAGCGGGTTTCCAACGCCAACGGGTCCAGGAGCAACTTGCCGGCCCCTTCCGGCAAGCCCGAGCAGTTCGGCAAAACGCCGAAGAACGCCCAGCATTACTAGACCCAGAAGACGGAGACCGGAGCCATGCCCACTTTTGTTTACATGACCCGCTGCGACGGTTGCGGCTACTGCGTCGACATCTGCCCGTCCGACATCATGCACATCGACAAGACGTACCGGCGCGCCTACAACATCGAGCCGAACATGTGCTGGGAGTGCTACTCCTGCGTCAAGGCCTGCCCGCAGAACGCCATCGACGTGCGCGGCTATGCGGACTTTGCACCGCTGGGGCACAGTGTCCGGGTGCTTCGGGAAGAGGCCAAGGCCACCATCTCGTGGAAGCTCAAGTTCCGCGACGGCCGCGAGAAGAACTTCGAGTCCCCGATCCGGACAACCCCTTGGGGATCGATCAAGGGACCGGCCGAGTACGATGCGCCGCGTCCGGAAGACTTCGCCAATCAGGAACTCGCACACGAACCCGATGCGCTCAAGATTGGCGGAGGCTTGCCCGCGTTGCGCCCCGAGCAACTGAAGCAGGGAGTCGTCTGATGGGACTGTTCGGAGGCAGGAAAACGATATACGTCGACGCCGACATCCTCGTCATCGGCGGCGGCATGGCCGGCTGCGGAGCGACCTACGAGTCACGCTATTGGGGGCGCGACATGAAGATCGTCTGCGTCGAGAAAGCCAATATCGAACGCAGTGGCGCAGTCGCGCAAGGCCTGTACGCCATCAACTGCTACATGGGCATGCAGTGGGGGGAGAACCAGCCCGAAGACCATGTGCGTTATGCCCGCAACGACCTGATGGGCCTGGTACGCGAAGACCTGGGCTACGACATCGCCCGGCACGTCGATTCCACCGTGCACAAATTCGAGGAGTGGGGCCTTCCGATCATGCGGGACCCCAAGACCGGCCACTACCAGCGCGAAGGCAAGTGGCAGATCATGATCCACGGCGAAAGCTACAAGCCGATCGTTGCCGAAGCGGCGCGCAAGGCCGCGAGCGAGATCTATAACCGGATCATGGTCACCCACCTGCTGATGGACAAGAGCGGGTCCAACCGGGTCGCCGGCGCCGTCGGATTCAATGTCCGGACCGGTGAGTTCTACGTGTTCCGCGCGAAGGCCGTTATCGTCGCCGCCGGTGGCGCATCGCACATCTTCAAACCGCGTTCCGTAGGCGAGGGAATGGGACGCACCTGGTATGCGCCGTGGAGCAGCGCATCCGCGTACGCATTGCCGATCCAGGTCGGCGCGAAGATGACGCAGATGGAAAACCGCATCGTGCTCACGCGCTTCAAGGACGGCTACGGCCCGGTGGGCGCGTACTTCCTGCATCTCAAGACGCATACCGAGAACGGCTACGGCGAGGAATACGAAAAGCGCTGGTACGAGGACACTAAGGCGCTGGTGGGCGACTACATCGACCACCACCCGGTGCCGACGTGCCTGCGCAACCACGCGCTCCTCAAGGAAGTCGCCGCCGGCCGCGGCCCGATCCGCATGGTGACCAAAGAGGCGTTCAAGGATCCGCACATGGAGACCATCGGCTGGGAAAACTTCCTCGGCATGACGATCGGCCAGGCGGTGGTCTGGGCCTCGCAGAACATCGATCCCAAGCATACCAATCCCGAGCTGACGACGTCCGAACCCTACGTCATGGGCTCGCACGCCACGTGCTCGGGCGCGTGGGCGAGCGGGCCGGAGGACTACGCCCCTGCGGAATACCAGTGGGGCTACAACCGCATGATGACGGTCGACGGTCTCTTCGGCGCCGGCGACACCATCGGGGGCACCGCGCACAAGTTCTCGTCAGGCTCGTTCACCGAAGGCCGCATCGCCGCCAAGGCGGCTGTCAGATACGTGATGGAGAAGGGCAGGGACGTGCCGGAGGTGAGCGAGAAGGAATACCGCGACCTCGAGAAGGCAATCTACCAGCCGTTGGAGAACTACCGCGTCGGCCGCAACGAGATCGTTGCCGGCGACGTATCGCCAAGCTACCTGCTGCCGATCCACGGCCTGCAGCGCCTCGAGAAGATCATGGACGAGTACGTCGGCGGCATCAGCACCAATTACATGACCAACGGTGTGCTGCTGCAGCGCGGCCTCGAGCTGCTTGCGATGCTGAAGGAGGACCTGAACCACATGGGTGCCGAAGACCTGCACCAGCTCCAGCGCACGTGGGAGCTGCAACACCGGGTATTGGCATCGGAATCCGTGACTCATCACACGCTGTTCCGCGAGGAAACGCGGTGGCCCGGTTATTACTATCGGGGCGATCACATGAAGCTCGACGATGAAAATTGGCATTGCTTCACGCTATCGCGCTATGACCGCAATACCGGCGAGTGGCGCATGGAAAAGGCACCCGTCTACCACATCATCGACTGACATCGCGTGCGAGGGGTCCCGCAATGAAAGCGGGAGCCATACGATAGCGGCCATCCTTCCCGATTCTCACCCGAGCTTGCCGGCAATTCGGGCTTCGAGGCGCTTCTCGTTGCCCGTGGTGGTTTTTCAACCCGGATCGGGTAACCACAGCCTGCGCCAACCCTCGTGGCCGAGGCTTCGCAGCGTGGCGATATTCCGGTCGTAGATGGCGGCAGCATCGGGAAACGCGGCCACGGCACGATCGATGCTGGCCTCGCGCAACAGGTGCAGCATCGGATGCGGTGAACGGTTGGTGTAGTTCGCGATGTCGTCGGGAGTGCTGCCGGCGAACTCGTAGGCCGGATGGAAGCTCGCGATCTGCAAGCTGCCTTGCTGCCCGAGATTTCTGATCGCCGCATCGGCCTCCTTCAGAAAGAAGTGAAAATCGATGAAGTCGATCATCGCCTGCGGATGGATCAGCAGCGTGGTATCGATCTCTTCCGCACTCGTCCGTGCCAGCAGTTCGAGTTCGTGTCGCAGTTCCGCGAGCAGTTCCTCGGCGGTCATCGCGGCGCTGACCGCATAGCGAATCTGCCGCTTGACGTGGACGGCCTTGGCGAAGGGGCACAGGTTGAGCCCGATCACCGCGCGCTCGAGCCAACATTGCGTCGACGCAATGGCCGCGGCGGTGGTCGCGGTATCGTCAAACGGATTCAGGGTGTCGCTCATGGATGGCAAACAGGCGGGACTTCGAGCCTGCCACCATACCCGGACCCACCCGCGTTTGCGACCCGGATGGAACCGCGCCGCAGACGCGCAACAGGCGCCCCAGTGAATTCGAATCGGCCGATAGGTCGTGACCGTTCGATCCACGGAGCGAAAGGCGATAACCGTAAATATGGTAATATGGGCGAGTGAAAACAACCATCGAAATTCCGGACCCGCTGTTTCGCAAAGCCAAGTCGAAGGCGTCTGAGCATGGCCAGACGCTCAAGCAATTCGTGACCGAAGCGTTGCAGCAGAAGCTCGCCGCCAACGCAAGCAAGGTTCAGCTCGGTGAGCCCGCATGGATGCAGGGATTTGGAAAGCTGCGCCGGCTGCGCGGTGAAAGTGTGCGAATCCAGGCCAGGATTGCTGAAGCGTTCGAAGTGATCGAACCTGAGGATCGGGCGTGATTCTGGACACCAACGCGCTGTCCGCGTTTGTGGACGGCGACGACGGTGTCGGCGACGTTCTCCGCCGGCAGTCGCGAGCCGCCATTCCCGTCATCGTTCTCGGCGAGTTCCGCTACGGCATCGCGGAGTCCAGGCATCGCGCGGCCTACGAATCGTGGCTGGACTCCCAACTGCCTCACTTCGACATCCTTGCGGTGACGGACGAGACCACGATCGCATACGCCGCGCTGCGGGTAGCTCTCAA
>Ga0075522_10002018_pt1 | contig 15257 bp, 8 predicted proteins | sample NGEPerA_FD_74796 | JGI IMG/M metagenome (GOLD analysis project Ga0075522, IMG submission 74796) | Arctic peat soil microbial communities from the Barrow Environmental Observatory site, Barrow, Alaska, USA - NGEE PermafrostL2-A | ecosystem: Environmental > Terrestrial > Soil > Wetlands > Peat ... | reverse complement strand
CTCCGGCGTGACACCGGCGGCAACCTCGGACAATAGCTTCGCGTCGGTGCCTGCTGCCAAAAGCCAGTTGCGAAAATCGCCGACGTTGAGATGAGCGATTGCCGCAAACGCGGCGGTATCGTGGCGATCAAATATGAGCCGTGTTATTTCATCTTTCTCGTATGGCACCAGTGCCTCATCGAGAAAGTGCTTAAGGGGCAGCTGCGCAAGCGTCATGCGCGCAGCCATGCGCTCCTCTTCTGAAGTGGCGCCCAGACCCGCCAGAAAGTCGCCGGAACGCGGGGGCGAGGCTTTCGCAAGCAGTGTCTTAAGGTCCGCGAACTGATACGTGCGACTGCCGATCGCGTGCCGGTACGACATGGCTTGAGCTCGCGCGATTGCCAGTGGTTCCCGACTGTAGCGCAATTGACGGCACTCGGACGCGAGACTACCGGCAGGGACGCGGCTACCGACGCCTCATCAAATCAGGAGCGCGCGCGGCGCCCGACCTGCGCCCTGCCGCTAGGATGCGCTCTGCAAGGTCGACTCCGAACTGACCGGATACCCGTTAGTCGGCATGGTCCCGCTGTATGCGATCGAGACAACCTCCTTGACCGAAATCATCGTGTTGATGTCGCGCCAGTTGCTGACGGTTTGAGTATGGGTCGTGCCGTTTGCGTCAGTCCATTGAACGGTGCTGTTGAGTTTCAAGGTTGAATAGGTTCCGGCAGGAACAGTAATCGTCTCGACATCGACGACGGAGCCCGTCTGCATATACGAAACCGGCACATTGTTTCCGCAGGCGAACGTGTACGCAAGCGACCAGGTCGTTCCGACCGTGACTGGAAAGTCCGGCCCGACACCGTGTGGATTGTACGTACAGGTACCCGTGTTGCCGTTCGCTGCGGTAAAGGAATACGAAGTCGACTGGCCTGAGCCATTCACATTGACGTTTTCGGTGAGTACCGAGTAGGTCGTGCCGCCGAACGTGACCGACGTGTGGGTTGGATCATCCTCCATGACTACGTATGTGCCATCGGCGTTGACGATCGTGACCTTGTCGTCAACCGTTTCATCTATGGTGTTGTTGGCATTATCGATAATGACCCGACTATAGATTCGCTCTGAATTCGCCTGCGGCGCAGGGAAGTCATAAGTCACCGGCGCAGCGGTAGCATCACTGCCGCCACCGCCACAGTCCGCGATCAACATCGACAGTACAACGACGCCCGTGATAGCGGCTAGCTTCATGTTGGTCCCCCAATGCGCAGCCGATAAGACCGCGCGCAAGTCGCGTTAGTTTACCAACGCCTCCGTCCTAGGTCGATGCGGTGCGGACAGCGCCAACAGACAGTGGTACTTTGCGCGCAGCCGTGGTCACGACGCGAAAGCTCGGGCCGTCGTTCAGTTGCCTTCAATACTACTTGCGAGACATTCGTGCCGGAACGCAATCACCCCAATCTTCCCCTCGCCCTCTTGGGCTACCTCACGGTGCTGTTAGCGGCGCTCGCACCGCTGGCACGCGCCCAGCAGCGGCTCACGTATCCCGCGGCGCCGCGCGGCGCGGTTGCCGAGGACTTCTTCGGCACGAAAGTGGCCGATCCTTATCGCTGGCTGGAGGATTTGGATTCTCCGGCAACGCGAACCTGGGTCGCGGCGGAGGCGAAACTAACCGAGGCATATCTGCAAGCGAATCCCGCACGCCCCGCCATTCGTGCGCGTGTTGCAGCGCTCTATAACTTCGAGAAAATTGGAATTCCCTTCCAGGAAGGCGGGCGTTACTTCTACACTCACAATAGCGGGCTGCAGGATCAGAGCGTTCTCTTCACCACCAAGGCGCTCGCCGAGTCGGCAGCGGTGGCGCTCGATCCGAACGCGCTCTCGGCTAACGGCAGCCTCGCCGTGGTCCGCTACGTCGCCAGCCGCGACGGCAGTTTGTTGGCCTACGGCGTGTCCATAGCAGGCTCCGACTGGACTGAATGGCACATCCGCAACATGGCCACCGGCAAGGATCTGCCCGACATCCTGCGTCACACCAAATACTACCCGCCCGTTTTCTCGCATGACGGTGCTGGACTCTACTACAGCGCCTTTCCAGCACCGCCGCCGGGCCAGGAGTTGAGCGCACCCGACATGGGCAACACGCTTTACTACCACTTAATAGGCACACCGGCCCCGGCGGACCGAGCGATATTCGAGGACCGCGCTCATCCGAGCTGGCAATTTGAGCCGCATCTTTCAAGTGATGGACGTTGGCTCGTCATCGCAGCGGGTGATGGAGAAGTCGGGGACAAGGGGCTCGAGAACCTGTACCTGCTCGATCTTGGCACCCACGACGCAAAAGTGCGAGCGCTGACCGTTGGATTCGATGCAGCATACGTCTACGTCGGTGCGGACGCAGGCTCGCTATTTATTCTGACGACGCTAGACGCGGCGCGCGGCAGGGTGGTCGCGATCGATCCCAGCAAGCCTGAAAGACGCCACTGGAAGAGCGTCATCGCCGAAGGAGCAGATGCCATCGATCTCACCGAATCCAGCGTCACGCTGGTAGATCATCAGATCATCGTCAGAACCATGCACGACGCACACAGCCAAGTGATGACCTACGGTCTTGATGGCACGCTGCGACACGTGATCCCATTTGCGGGTCCGGGCAGCGCGCACGGCTTTGGCGGTCTTCCGAATGATCGCGAGACGTTCTATGCCTTTGCGGATCTCATCACGCCCCCCACGATATATCGATACGACCTGGAATCGGGCCAAAGCACGCTGTTCCGTGCGCCCAAGGTCGCTTTTCACGCGGCCTCCTTTGAGGAACGTCAGGTCTTCTACCCCGCCAAGGACGGCACCAAGATTCCGCTGCTCCTGGCATATCGCAAGGGTTTGAAACTGAATGGCCAGAACCCGCTGCTCCTGTACGGCTATGGAGGCTTTGGCATACCTATCCTGCCTGCGTTCAGTCCTTCACGCATTGCCTGGATGGAAATGGGTGGCCTCTACGCCATCGCTAACATTCGCGGCGGCGGCGAGTACGGCGAGGCCTGGCACCGGCAGGCAATTCGCGCTCACAAGCAGATCGTGTTTGACGACTTCATCGCCGCTGCCGAATGGCTCATCGCGCAGCGTTATACAGCGACGCGTAACCTTGCAATTCTCGGCGGATCAAACGGCGGCCTTCTGGTCGGAGCATGTCTGACGCAACGGCCCGAGCTGTTCGGCGCGGCCGTCGCTGAAGTCGGCGTGATGGATATGCTGCGCTTTGATCGGTTTGGCCAAGGCGCGGGCTGGGTTGGAGACTACGGCTCGCCACACGATCGAGACGACTTCAAGGCCTTGTATGCTTATTCCCCGGTTCACAACGTGCATCCAGGTACGCACTATCCGGCGACGCTGGTGATTACCGGCGACCATGACACTCGCGTCATGCCGATGCATTCATTCAAGTTCGCCGCGGCGTTGCAAGAAGCTCAAACAGGCGCCGCGCCAGTACTGCTCGACGTAGAATTATCATCAGGACACGGCGGTGGCACCACCATCACGCAGGCGATCGACCAAAACGCCGACATCTACGCGTTTCTGTCTGAAAATCTTGGGATGCAGGTTAAATAATCCGATTCGGATGAGGGCTCGCGGCCAACGCGCGCGCACCCCTGTTGGAAGCACTGGCCACGGACTTGAGGTCACACTGCCCAATCTTCATCTCATGTTTGACTGCCTGTAAACGGCAAGCGGGAATTTAAGACCACCATGCAGACTCTCGACTACTCGCGCCGTCGGCTTCTGCTCGGGGTATTTGTCGTGTCCGGATTCACCGGACTGATTTACGAGTCCATCTGGGCTCATTACCTCAAGCTCTTTCTCGGTCATGCCGCCTACGCCCAGACACTGGTACTTGCCATCTTCATGGGTGGAATGGCGCTTGGCTCGTGGCTGATTGCACACTACTCATCCCGCATCAGGGAGCTGTTGTTCGCGTACGTGCTGGTCGAAGGACTGATCGGGATCCTGGGACTTACTTTTCATCAAATATTCGTCGCCGCCGCTGACTTCTCCTTTACCTCGGTGATACCCGCCATTGCGGCGGGATCATTGATACAACTTTACAAATGGTCGCTCGCGGCGCTGCTCATCCTGCCGCAGTCCGTACTCCTTGGTATGACCTTTCCGCTCATCAGTGGCGGCCTTATCAGGGTCTGGCCAAGTCGGCCGGGCGAGACTCTCGCGACCTTGTATTTCGCCAATAGCCTGGGTGCCGCCATCGGGGTTCTGGTGAGCGGTTTCATATTGATCAGGGCGGTCGGCTTGCCCGGTACCGTCATGACCGCAGGCTTTCTCAACATCGCGCTTGCGCTAGTCATCTGGACCACCGTGCGCGGCCGGCCGGAGCCCGCAGGCGCGGCGCAGACGGCGTCTGCGCCGGCGCTGTCCGCGGGCAAAGACCAATTGGCCCGCTGGTTCATAGTCGCGGCGTTCTTCACCGGCGCGGCATCGTTCATGTACGAACTTGGTTGGATTCGTATGCTGAGCTTAGTGCTCGGCAGCGCCACTCATTCGTTCGAGCTCATGTTGAGCGCGTTCATCTTCGGACTGGCGTTCGGCGGCCTGTATGTGCGCCGGCGCATCGAGCAAATCGGAGACGCGGTGGCGTACTTGGCCTATGTCATGGTGGCGACGGGCGCCTTGGCCGCTTTGACGTTGCCCGCTTACAACCTGACGTTTGATTTCATGGCGTGGTTTTTGGGCAGCTCTGCCCGCACCGCCCGGGGCTACTTCGAGTTCAACGCGATCGGCCAGCTGATAGCCGCACTGATCATGATCCCCGCAACCTTCTGCGCCGGCATGACCTTGCCGCTCTTGACCCATGAGCTGATGCGTCGCGGCAGCGGCGAGCGAGCCATCGGCACGATCTATTCAGCCAACACTCTGGGAGCCATTATTGGTGTACTGCTGACGATACACCTCTTGATGCCGTTCATAGGCGTCAAAGGCGTTATTCTCGCAGGCGCCGCCATTCACATGAGTCTAGGCCTGTCGCGTCTTCTGGCTGGCCGCCGTTTCCCGTCGCGTACTGCGATTGCGGCGCTGCTCGTTTGTATCGGTGTGTTTGGGATCGCCGCGTTCTGGGTGCGTTTGGATCCCATGCGGATGGCATCCGGCGTGTACCGCACGGGGCTTGCAACCGTGCCGGCGGATGCGACCGTCAGGTATCTGCGTGACGGCAAGACCGCCACGATCAGTCTCATTCAGGAGGCTGGGACGGTAACCATCGGGACAAACGGCAAGCCGGACGCAAGCATCCAAATGGGCCCCGGCGAGGCGACAGTCGACGAAGTCACGATGGTGTTGGCCGCAGCCGTACCTCTTAGCATGCATCGACACCCGGCGCGGGTTGCGAACATCGGCTTCGGATCGGGGCTGACGACGCATACGCTTCTTACGAGCAGCCTCGTTAAGCGCCTCGACTCGATCGAGATCGAGCCGCGGATGGTGGAAGCCGCACGCCAGGGCTTCGGCCCGCGGATCGGCAACGTTTTTGCCGATCCGCGCAGTCACATTATTTACGAGGATGCGAAGACCTTCTTCGCCACCACGCATGAGCCGTACGATCTGATCGTCTCGGAACCTTCCAATCCGTGGGTGAGCGGAGTCGCAACGCTATTTTCAGATGAGTTCTACGGCCGTATCACGCAGTACCTCGCAGCGGACGGCTACTTCGTGCAGTGGCTGCAGATCTACGAAACTAACATCGGAATCGTGGCGTCGGTGATGAAGGCACTGGCGCCGCACTTCGGCGCCTACGCGCTCTATAACATTGACGATTCGAACATTCTGATTGTTGCTACGCGCGGCACGGCATTGCCGGCTCCCGAGGAGCGGCTACTTCAATCGACGCAGTTACGCGCGGAACTTACGCGCGTCGGAGTGCAATCGGTCGCTGACCTTGAGCTGCGAGAGATCGGCGATAACCACACGATCGATCCAGTGCTGCAAAGCATTGCGGTTCCAGCCAATTCCGATTACTACCCGTTTGTGGATCTGAACGCACCCCGCCTGCGCTACCTGCGCGAGAACGCGATCGAACTTCCCGCCCTCACCGTCATGTCTTTTCCGTTCCTGGAGTTGCTTGGCCAGACCCCGCCGCCCGGGCCGACAGCGGAGCCTTCGGCACACAGCCAACTCACCCGTGATCATCTGGTGCGCCGCGCGCTTGAAATCCGCCGCGCGGTGGCAAGCGACAGCCTCGATAACCTGGATCCTCTGAGCGCGTCGTATCTGTGGCGCATTGATATGGGCGCCGAGCGCTGTGCCACAAAGGAAGGACACGATGCCTGGAAAGCCTCGGTGCAGAACATCAGCGACTTTACCGCGGCGTACCTGAACGCGAGCGAGCTTGCGGGCATTTGGGCCAAGGCGGCCTCGAGCGCCTGCTATCGCGACGTCGGTGGCGACCTTAGAAAATGGGCCGATCTGTTTGCCGCCATCTCGCGTCGCGACGCGGCGCAGATCGCAAAACTCGGGACCGAGTTGCTGACGCAGACATCGAATTCGGAAGGCGACCTGGCCTACCTCACCACTGTCACTGCGGCAGCGTACTTCCGCATGGGCGCGCGTGCGCAAGCACATGACTTACTGCAGGTGCAGATGCGCAGGATCCGCCACGCCGGAAAGTTCGCATTCCCGATTCGAGAGTTGCTCGCGCTGACTCAGCGCCCCGCGCAGCAGGCGCCCGTGCGCACCAAGAACCCATGACAGCCGTCGACTCAGCCGATTCGCGGCGCATTTCAGCTGCGCAAGCGAAGTCCCTGCGGGTCGTAGATCGCATCGAGCCGAATAGTCGCCTCGCAGAGATCGCCTAGGATGTCGATCGTGAACCGCTCACCGTCGTTTGCGAGCGCCGCGGGCACGTAGCCCGCGGCAAGGCTCTTACCAACACAATGCCCGTAGGCGCCGGACGTCACGTAGCCGACCGCGGCGTCGCCCTTCATGATCGATTCATAGCCAATCACGTCCGCATCTTTGGCTGCTACTTCCATGACCACGAAGCGCCGCTTTGGACCGTTCTTACGATCCTCCAACACAGCATTCCGGCCGGCAAAGTCCGCCTTGTTGAAATCGATGAATCGGTCGAGCCCGGTTTCAGCGGGCGTGTAGTCGGGACGGAAATCCTTGTTGAAGGAGCCGTAGGCCTTTTCCAGTCGTAGACTCGATAAGGCGCGCCCACCGAAGTGCCGCAGCCCCAGATCCTCGCCCGCATTGCAAAAGCCCTCATACAGCGAGCAGAAATAGTCGGGCGTCGTCCAGATCTCGTAGCCAAGCTCGCCCGTAAACCCGGCGCGCGTCAAGATCGCGGGCGCAAAGCCCACTGCCGTCTCTTTGACATCAAATAACTTAAAAGCGGACGCGCCAAGATCCTGACGTACCAGGCGCTGCACGAGCTGGCGCGAATTTGGACCCGCGATCGCAAAACCGGCCAGTGTTGAAGCGCTGGAGCGCACGAATACGTCGGCGGGCGGCTCTGCCTGCCAGAACCAACGCATGTGAAATTCCTCGGCGAACCCTGAGCCTGCGAGCAGGTAGCGGTCCTCGGCAAGACAGGCGATCGTGAGGTCACCGATTATTTTGCCGGCCGGACTTAGCATCGGCGCAAGGCCCAGACGCCCGGGCCGGGGTATGCGGCTTGCAAACACACGATCGAGCCACGTGCGCGCGCCGCGGCCGCTGACTTCGTATTTCCCATAGTTGGTGGTTTCATATAGACCCACCGTGCGGCGCACGGCCTGACATTCGGCGCGCACGATGGGGAAGGCTTCGGAGCGGCGGTAGGTCGGTGTTTCGGTTGCAGGAACGCCCGCGGGCGCGAACCACAGGGCGTGCTCGAGTCCGAAGTTCGCGCCCATCACAGCGCCGGTTGCCTTGAGTTTTGCGTATATCGGCGAGCGGCGGACCGGTCGGGCTGCAGTCAATTCCTCATTGGGATAAGCCAGCCGAAAGCGGCGCGCATAGTTCTCGGGCACTTTGATGGACGTGTACTGCGGCGTTGCAAAGGCGCCGAAACGCGCCACATCCATCGAAATGATGTCCTGACCCGGATCGTTGTGTGCCATCCACCGCGACAGCACCAGGCCGATACCGCCGCCTTGGCTGAATCCCGCCATGACTGCGCAGGCTACCCAGAAATTCTTGAGGCCGCGGACCGGGCCGACGAGCGGATTGCCGTCAGGCGCGAAGGTGAACGGTCCGTTGATGATTTTACGGATGCCAACGCGCCCGAGCGCCGGAAAATGCTCGAAGCCCACCTCGAAGTATGGCGCGAGCCGTTCGAAGTCGTCTGGCAAAAGTTGCATGGAAAAGTCATTCGCTGTTTTCAGCGGCGACCAGACGATCCCGTGCGGCTCGTAGGTACCGATCAGCGCACCGCCGCGCTCCTGGCGCATATAGATCTCGCCCGAGTAGTCGGTCGTGTTGACGATCTCGTGCTCGCGGCCGGCAAGTTCGGGGATGTCCTCGGTAATGAGATAGTGATGTTCCATGGCAAGCACCGGCAGCTCGATCCCCACCAGATGCCCGATCTCACGTGCCCACAGGCCGGCACAATTGACGACGTGCTCAGCATGCACCGTGCCTTTGTCGGTGACCACATCCCATGAGCCATCGTTGCGCTGCGCAAGTGACAGCACGCGCGTGAAACGCGCAACGGCTGCACCGAGCATGCGCGCCGCCTTGACGTACGCGTGCGTCGTTCCGGACGGGTCGCAATGACCGCCATCAGCGCGCCACAGCGCGCCGGTGAAGTGACGCGTGTCAATGAGCGGATTGAAGACCTTCGCCTCGTCGAGCGAGATCATCCGCGTCTCCATGCCAAGATAGCGCGCACGCGAGCAGATGAGCTTCAAGCTGTCGAGCTCGCCCTGACTTGCCGCCAGCATGAGACCACCGTTCGCATGCAGGCCGCACGATTGGCCGGACAGTGCCTCAATCTCACGATACAGGTCGATCGTGTATTTCTGCAGGCGCGAGATGTTGGCCTCGCCGTTGAACGTATGCATGCCGCCGGCGGCATGCCACGTCGAACCTGAAGTGAGCTCACTCTTCTCGATCAGCATTACGTCGGTCCAGCCGATCTTCGCGAGGTGATAGAGCGTGCTCGCGCCCACCACGCCGCCGCCGATCACGACCGCTCTCGCAGATGATTTCATTTGACTCGAGGAACCTCAGATACGCGCGGCCTTGCAAGCCGTCTGCGGGGGCGCGTACTGATAGAACAGCTCATGCGGGCAGAGGATATCCGGCCGCCTTGGCGCTGCGATCCCATTCCAGTAGCGGCGCGAATTGCGCCTCATCCACTTCCGCAAAGCCGTCGAGCAGAAGAAAATCGCTCCACGGGCCGAACCACGGTCGCGATGCTGCGCGGGTGAACGCCGCCTTCAGCCGTGCAACGTGATCCGCGGATGTGCCGGCGGCGGCAACGAACGCCGGCATCGGCGCAACAGCGGTCGATGTCAGCACGCGCACGCCTTGCGTCAGTTGCGAGGCGTGCCTTGCGATGAGCAGGTGCCAGTACGAATCGAGCGGTCCGATATCGATGCGGCCCTCGCGCACGCCATCGAGGATGCTGCGTGCGGTGACAAGATTGCCCGTCATCTTACTGTAGAGAGTTGCGCGCTCGGGTGTGCGGTAGGCCAGAAGATGGTGACGGAACGCATTGAATCCTGAATGTGAGTGCGCAACGGTCCAACCGGCGTGCGCACCGAACGAATCATCGAGCGTACGGTACGGGGAGTCCTCGCGCACGATCAAGTCCGAGCGGTACACGGGCTCGCCCGCTGCCCACTCGGCTCGTGGAATGGGCGCCGCGATCGGAATCACCTGCGCAAGCCTGAGGGCAATGGGGAAACCGCACATGAGTGCGCAGCCCAGATCACGGCGCGACCATAAGTCCTCAAGCGGCTGCGGCGCCGGATAGCGCATGTAGCTCAGCGGTACGCCCGCCTCGCGAGTAACGTGATCGAGCAGCGCCCGCCACCCGGCCTCGACCTCAGGGGTCACCGCATACATGCGGGCGTTCATGATGTTAGCCGGCACGTAAGGCGCGCGCTTGCCGCTGCAGGGAATGCGCCGAGCGCAGCTTGCAGGCGCGGCTCATCCGCTCGCAAGCCCGAGTTCGTGCGTCCTTGCTGCGACATAGGCGCCGATAGCCTCCTGCACTGCTGCATCAAGCGGCGGAGGCACGTAGGCGGCTAAGGTCTTTTTCCAGATGCCGGTCGCCCGTTCCGTCGCGTTCTTCGCACCAGCATCGGTCCAATTCTCGAAGTTCGACCAGTCGGAGAGCAGTGGCCGATAAAAAGCATGCTCGTAGCGCGCCAGCGTATGGGCCGCGCCGAAAAAATGCCCTCCCGCTGCCACGCCTTTGATGGCGTCGACGGCCAAATCCTCGTCGCTGAAAGTGACGGGCTTCAGCATCTCAGCCCAGTTGCGCAGCATCTCTGCATCAACGACGATTTTTTCCAGCGACGCCGACAACCCACCCTCGAGCCAGCCTGCCGCGTGATTGATGAGGTGGCTGTGAGAGAGGATTGCGGCCTGCAGCGAGAACCCTGTCTCGTAGGTGGACTGCGCGTCCACCACGGGCGAGGCATTCACCGCGCTCGTGCGTACCGGAATCTTCAGGCGCCGACCGATTTGTGCGCTTGCCAGTACCGCGTTCACGTACTCCGGCGTGCCGAAGGCGGGCGAACCGGTGCGCATGTCGACATTTGAGGTGAAACCGCCCATGACGCAGGGCGTTCCCGGCCGCAACATCTGACACAGCGTGACAATGCACATTGCCTCCGCGGTCTGCTGCACGAGGGCGCCGGCAAGGGTGACCGGCGCCATCGCACCCATCAGCGTGAACGGCGTGATGACCACGCATTGTCCGTGACGCGCCATGATCATGATGTTGTCGAGAATCTCCTCGTCCACGCGGCGTGGCGAGTTGACGTTCGTGACGGTCATGAGCGTCGGACGCGCCGCGAGATCCTCAATACTGCAGCCGTGCTCGATGGCCGACATGGCAATGGCGTCGGTCGCCTGCACGCCGCCCAAGCCGCGCGCGGCCCAAACGAGATCCGAACACTCGATGTGTGCGCGATAGGTTTCGAGGTGCCGACTGTGCACCGGTATGTCGACCGGCTCGACCACGATTCCGCCCTGCCAGTGCAGGATGCCCAGCCCGTGCGTCAGCTTTAGGATATTGCGAAACGCCGCCAGATCACCGTAACGCCGGCCGTTTTCAAGATCACTGATGTTCGGCGCGCCGGTCACGGGGCCAAAGTTGACGACGTTGTCGCCCACGTGCAGGTGCCGGTCGGGATTACGGGCATGCAGTATGAAGCGTTCCGGCACATGCGCCCATTGCGCCTCAACAATGTCCCGCCCCAGGCGCACCATTTGCGTTTCGTGGTCAACGAGTGCGCCGGCGCGCGCGAATACTTCACGTGCCGCGAGACTGCGAATCTCAAGCCCCGCCTCCTCCAGCACCCGGAAAGCGGCATCGAGAATCTGTTCGACCTGGGCTGCCGTCAGGATTTCAAGTGGCGCGAAGCGATTGACGAGCCGCGGCAGCGGCGCAAGCGAAGGACCCGTGGAACGCGGTGCGCGTCCACTCTCGCGGCGGCGGGAAGCTGGCCGGACTTCGCTCACCGACTCACCTGACCAAATTCGCAGCTTCTGCCGCCGCACGATTCTCGGCAGCCGGGGCGGACTTGTTGTGTGACGTCCTGTCGGTCTGGAGCGCTATGCGACCGTCTCATGCTTGAATGATAGGGCCAATCGCGCCCGCCGGGGGAGATTCGCAACGTCAATGTAGAACTTTATAAACGCGCACGCGATTCCTGAAACCCCGCTCGTTCGCCACTCGAATCTGCCGGCACCCGCATTCGCCGCGTCAAGATTTCAAAAGCGCTTTGCCTCTACGCTATTCAGCGCGCATCTCATTTGGCCCAGGTCCAGTCTTTACTCGATGCGCGGCAGCCGCCGCCTGTTGCTGCACTCCAGGCGCGGCCGCGCACGAAGCGGCCGCTTGCAGCACCCGTGGCGACGCCGTCCTTGAGAGCAAGCGTCCCATTGACGAACACGTAGCTCACACCGGTTGCGAGCTGATGAGGCTTTGCGTAAGTCGCGTGATCCTGGATGGTGTTGGGATCGAAGATCACAACGTCGGCGAAGTAGCCGCTCTTTAATAGCCCGCGATCCTGCAGCGACAAATTGCGCGCCGGCATGGCGCTCAAGCGGCTAATGGCCTGCGGCAAGCTCAGGGCGTGCTCTTCGCGCACGTATTTGGCGAGCAGACGGGCAAAGTTGCCATAGGCACGCGGGTGCGAGTTGGACTTCAAAAACACGCCTTCGGGTGCCGGTGCCGCCTCGTCCGAGCCGAAGCTCACCCACGGCAGCGCCGTCTCGCGGCGCACGTTGTCCTCCGACATCAGAAAGTAGGCAACCCCGACGCGCGTGCCATCTTCGATGACGAGATCAATTGCCGCATCCTCCGGGCTCACATGGCGCATCTGCGCCACTTCCGCCAGAGTCTTTCCCGTCAGAGGCTTAAGCTGCGGATTCTTGAACGCGAGCAGCAGCATGCCTTTGGCGCCGGCACTGGCGTACAGGTTCTCCCACTTGGCGTGTGGATCGCGCATCTCGGCGATGACCTTGGCACGCACTGCCGGATCCTTAAGATGCGTGATCCACGCCTCAAGGCCGCCGTCCTGTACCCAGGGCGGCATCGCCGCATCAAGGCCAGTCGCGCCAGCGGTATAGGTGTACATGTCGGCAGTAATGCGCGTACCCGACGCCCGCGTTGCATTGACCAATGAAATGAGCTCGGGCAGCTTGCCCCAGTTGGCGCGTCCGGCCGCCTTCAGATGGTATATCTCCGCCGGCGCGCCCGAGGCCTGCGCAATTTCAATCGTTTCCTTGACGCCTTCAATGAGAGCGACGCCCTCGCTTCTCATGTGCGCGATGTACATGCCGCCGCAGCGCGCCGACTCGCTCGCAAGATCAATGAGTTCAGGTGTCTTGGCGTAGCTGTTCGGGGCATAAATGAGTGCCGTCGTGACGCCCAGTGCGCCTTCCTCCATCGCTTGCTGCACGAGTTTGCGCATGCGCGCCAGTTGCTCGGGCGTCGGCTGCACATCGCCCTCGCCCAGAACATTGACGCGCACGGTGCCGGCGCTGACGAAGGAGGCGACATTTGGCGCAATGCCGCGCTTCTGCAGCTTCTCCAAATACTGCCCCAACGTCGTCCAGTCGACATCGTAGTGAATGTCCGCTTCGCGCTCGTGCATGTGCTTCTGCATCATCTCGGTAAGCGGACCCATCGAGTCCTCGCCCATGACCTCGAGCGTCACCCCTTGGACGAGATCGCTCAATGCCCGGCCATCGATGAGCAACGACTCTTCCGGGTGGGCGAGCATATTGATGAAGCCGGGAGCCACTGCCTGGCCCTTGGCGTCAATTTCGATTCTGCCGCGCATGCCGGAACTGGATCCAACGTAGCTGATGCGGTCGCCATCGATCGCAAGGTCTCCGGCGAAGGGCGCGCCGCCGGATCCATCGACTATGAGGCCGTGATGAATAACAACGTCGTGTTGCCGATCAGGCGCCGCCGTCGCGGTTGCGGTGGCCGCTACGGTGATCCACAGCACTGCAAGAACGTTCCGCATGTTCATCTCTCCGGCGCCTGTAAGGAGCGCGTCATCCCCACAAGCTTGGTGTAAAGACGGCCACCCGCCCGCCATCGAACGTCAATCCACAGGGGCGATCGAATTTCTGCAGCAGCGGGCCATCGATGTCGACCAGGTCCGACAAACAGGCGACGACGAACGTGGGCGCCATGGCGAGCGAGCTTCCTGCCATGCAGCCGGTCATCAGACCCATGCCGCGCGCTCGCGCGGCGCGCGCAAGCTCCAGTGCGTGCGTCAGACCGCCAGTCTTGTCGAGTTTGATGTTGATCAGTTGATAGCGGCCAGCCGCCTGCGCCAGATCCCCGATGTGCAGGCACGACTCGTCGGCGCACAGCGGCACGGGCGAACGATAACCTTGAAGCTCAGCGTCTGCCCCGCGGCGCAGTGGCTGCTCAATCATCTCCACGCCGAGCTCAAAGAATGCCGGTGCAATGGCAACGAGTTCCGCAAACGTCCAGCCCTGATTAGCATCAACGACGATGCGAACATCGGCGCGCGCCTTGCGGATCGCCTGCAGCCGCGCAAGCGGCCGATCGGCGTCGAGTTTGATTTTCAATAATCCGTGGCCGGCGGCGGCAGCGGCTTTGTCCGCCATCTCCTGCGGAGTTGCCTCGATGCCAATCGTGAATACCGTTTCGAGGGACTTGGGCGTAACCCCTGTCAGTTGCCAGATCGTGCGGCCGCTGGTCTTGCATTCCAAATCCCACAGCGCGCAGTCGATGGCGTTTCTGGCGCCTCCGGGCGGCAGAAGTTCCTGCAGTTGAGCCCGGTCGAGGCCGCCGCGCAAACGTCCCGCAATGCCTTCAATCTGCACACCGATGCTGTCGGCTGTCTCCTCGAGATAGTAGACGCCGAGAGCCTCGCCCCGCCCTGTTGAACCGTCGTGCGACAACTCAACGACGACCGACTCGAAACTGTCCCAAACCTTACCCGTGATGCGAAACGGCCGGATCGCAGGCCAGCGCTCGATGTGCATGCTGAATTTCATGGCGGAAACTCTGCCATGAGCCGTTCGCGCACCGCTGCGGTGCCGTCAATCAGAGGATCTACACAGGGCAAGCCCGTCTCCTGTGCGTAGCGCTGCAGAAGTTCGCCGCGTGCAGCCGCGGCAACCTTGGACGTATCAAGCGCGACGCCAACGCAGCGGATGAGCGGATTGGTAAGCGCACCGATGGCAATCGTGCGCTCGATGACCGCAGCGATTCGCGGCAGCGGAAATTCCGGCCAACCGGAGATCGTATGGCGCAGCGGATCGTGACATACGACGAACGCATCGGGCTGCGAACCCACGAGGAGCCCGATCGTGACCTGCAGGTAGCCTGGGTGAAAGATTGCCCCCTGTCCCTCAACGATGTCCCAGTGATCGGCGTCATTGTCCGGAGAGAGCATTTCGGCGGCCCCCGTGACAAAGTCGGCGATCACCGCATCAAGCGGAATGCCACGGCCCGCGATCATGATTCCCGTCTGTCCGGTGGCGCGAAAGTCGCTCTTCACGCCGCCTGCCCGCAGGTCCCGAGCCAGCGCCAGCGCCGTATACTTTTTGCCGCTGGCGCAGTC
>Ga0075522_10002016_pt1 | contig 15259 bp, 14 predicted proteins | sample NGEPerA_FD_74796 | JGI IMG/M metagenome (GOLD analysis project Ga0075522, IMG submission 74796) | Arctic peat soil microbial communities from the Barrow Environmental Observatory site, Barrow, Alaska, USA - NGEE PermafrostL2-A | ecosystem: Environmental > Terrestrial > Soil > Wetlands > Peat ... | reverse complement strand
CAAGGCGATCGTCTGCGCCTCCGGGAACAGCAACTCCTCGTAGATGTCGATGGTCCGCGCGCACATCGCCTCGCGGGTAAAGCCGGCGGCGATATGGGCCCGCGAGCGGCGGCCGAGCGCCCCGCGCTCGGCCTGGTCGAGCGTCAGCACCTCGCCGATCGCCGCGGCGAGCGCCGCGGTGTCGCCGGGCGGCACCAGCCAGCCGGTGCTGCCCGGCACGACCGTCTCGCGCGCGCCGCCATGGTCGGTCGCGATCACCGGCCGGCCCATCGCCTGCGCCTCGACGATCGTGCGGCCGAAACCCTCGGGATCGGTCGAGGCGGAGACGACGACGTCGGCCAGCACATAGGCGGCGGCCATGTCGCGGCAATCCTCGACGATGCGGAATTGGCCGCCGAGCCCGTTCTTCTCGATCGCCGCCTCGAGCTGGCGGCGAAAGCCGCGGCGCTGCTCGGCCCCGACCAGAAGGCAACAGAGGTCGGGACGGCCGAGTTTGGCGATCGCCTCGATGAGGTCGAGCCCGCCCTTCCACCGCGTGAGTCGGCCGGGCAACATGACGACGGCCGCCTCGTCCGGCACCCGCCACTTGGCGGCGAGGTCGGCGACGCGGTCACCCTTGAGCCGGTTGGGGTCGAACACATTGAGATCGACCCCGCGCGGGATCGTGCGCAGCCGGTCGGGGCCGACCCCATGGCTGCTCGCCGCGTAACGGGCGACGAAATCGGAGATCGCGATGACCCTTTCGCCGCGCGCCATCACCGAATTGTACCAGTGCTTCAAGGGCGTCTTTTCGTCATACGCATTGTGGAAGGTGGTGACGAACCGGCGATGCGTCTTCTTCGCCGCTTTCCAGGCGCTCCATGCCGGCGCGCGGCTGCGGGCATGGACGATGTCGATGCGGTAGCGGCGGATGATGTCGACCAGCGCCGCGGCGTTTTGGCGGATCGTCAGCGGGTTCTTCGAGGCGAGCGGCAAGGGAATGTGCTCGACCCCGGCGCGGGCCAGCTCGCGCTCCATCGGGCCCCCCGACGAAGCCACGTAGGCGGTCCACCCCGCGGCGACGAGTGCCGAGGCGACCTCCACCGTACCGCGCTCGACGCCGCCGGAGACCAGGCTCGGGACGATTTGGAGCACCGCCGGCGGACGGGTTTCTTGACGCCTCTGGTCGATGCTAGTCTTGCGTGCCATTCCGCTTGCCATTGCAGCGCTTTTCGATGCCAACACCGGACGCCGCGCCGACTCCCGTTGATGGGATAGAGATTCTAGCACGAGCTGCGGGGGCGACAATCGCCTACCACCGGCTGCGAGGCGCGGGGCCGGGCATCGTCTTCCTCGGCGGCTTCCGCTCCGACATGACTGGAACCAAAGCACTGTTTTTGGAGGATTATTGCCGCCGGCGCGGGCGCGCCTATATGCGGTTCGACTATTTCGCGCACGGAAAATCGAGCGGCGAATTTGCCGACGGTACGATCTCGCGCTGGCGCGACGACGCGGTTTCGGTGATCGATTCGCTGACCGAGGGGCCGCAAGTGCTGGTCGGATCGAGCATGGGCGGCTGGATCATGGTGCTGGCCGCGCTGGCCCGTCCGGAGCGCGTCGCGGCCCTGGTCGGCATCGCCGCGGCGCCCGATTTCACCACTGACCTGCTGCCTCGGCGCCTCGATGCGGCGCAGCAGCGCGAGCTGCGGGAGAACGGCCGCATCGTGCTACCCTCGCTGTACGATGCGGCGGGCTATCTCTACACGCGGGCGCTGGTCGAGGACGGCGACCGCAACCTCGTGCTGCGCGACACGATCCCGCTGCGCTGTCCGGTGCGGCTGCTTCACGGCATGGCGGACGAGTCGGCGCCATGGCGGCAGAGTCTCAAGCTCGCCGAGCAGCTTCAAGGCGCCGACGTGGCGCTGACGCTGATCAAGGATGGCGACCACCGCCTGTCGCGCGACGAGGATCTGGGGCGGCTGGCAGGGGTACTGGATGCGCTGTCCGCCTAGAACTCGTACTGGTCGATCACCATCGGCTCGTCGCCGGCCGCCGCGGCCCATTCCTGCATCGCCGGCAGGGCCATGATCGTGTCGCAATAGGCGTCGGCCTCGCGTTCGAGGTCGATTTTGTAGGTGCGGAAGCGGGTGGCGACCGGCGCGTACATCGCATCGGCGACGGTGAACCGCCCGAACAGGAAATCGCCGTTGCCCTCGCCGTAGCGGTTGCGGCACTGCCGCCAGATCGCCATCACGCGGTTGATGTCGGTCTGCGCTTCGGGGCTGATCTCGCGGCCCGGAAAGCTCGAGCGGATGTTCATCGGGAACTGCCCGCGCAGCGCCTGGAAGCTCGAATGCATCTCGGCGCTGATCGAGCGCGCAATCGCCTTCGCCGCGGGATCGTCGGGCCACAGCCCCGCTGCCGGAAACCGCTCGGCGAGATAGCCGCAAATCGCCAGGCTGTCCCACACCACCACGTCGCCGTGGCACAGCGCCGGCACCTTGCCGCTCGGTGAATATTTGAGCAGCGTCTCCTTGCTGCCCGGCTGCAATATCGGGATTACCTCCTCGACGAACTCCTCGCCGGTCGCCTTGAGCGCCAGCCAGGCGCGCAGCGACCACGACGCATAATTTTTGTTGCCGAGATAGATCGTCAGATCGGCCATAAACACCCCCGGTCGGTCACGACGCTTCGTACAGTGGCGCTAACACGACCCGAGGGCAATCGGCGCGGCGTCCCTCTGGCATGGCCGCCCCGCCGCAGGCATTCTGCGGCAAGCAGACGCGAGGATTTGGCGATGGCCTTCTCCCTGATCGAAGAAGACAGCGGCGCGGTTCGGCTGACCCCTCTCACCAAGGCGCGGTTCGGGGCGTGGCGCGACGGCGCGCCGCCGCACGAGCGCGACTGGGCGGCGACGGTGGATTTTACCGGCGAGGCCGGCAAGGTCGCGCTGATGCCGGACAAGGACGGCAGGCTCGGCCGCGTGCTGGTCGGGACGAGCGAGAGCGAAGCGGCGATGTGGTCCGCCGCCGGATTATCGGAGACCTTGCCCGAGGGCAGCTACCGTCTCGACCCGCTGCCCGAAGGGGCCGACGCGAGCCGCCTCGCGCTCGGCTGGGCTCTGGGCACCTATCGCTTCACACGGTACCACGCGAAGCCGGCCGGCGCGGCGCGGCTGGTATGGCCCGACGGCGCCGATCGCGGATATGTCGAGCGGCTCGCGGCCGCCGTGTTCCTGGCGCGCGACCTCGCGACGACCCCGGCGTCGGACATGGGCCCCGAGGAGCTGGCGGAAGCCGCCAAGAAGGTCGCCAGGGCCGCGGGCGCGCGGTGCCGCATTGTCGTCGGCGACAAGCTGCTCGACGAAAACTACCCGACGATCCACGCGGTCGGCCGCGCCAGCACCCGCGCGCCACGGCTCGTCGACATCATTTGGGGCGATGAGAAGGCCCCCAAGGTGACGCTGGTCGGCAAGGGCGTGTGCTTCGACACCGGCGGGCTCGACCTCAAGCCCGCCTCCGGCATGCTCAACATGAAGAAGGACATGGCCGGCGCGGCGATCATGCTGGGCTTGGGCCAGGCGATCATGCAGGCCGGCCTCGAGGTGCGGCTGCGCGTGCTGCTGCCCTGCGTCGAGAACTCGGTCGCGGGCAACGCCATGCGGCCGCGCGACATCGTCACGACGCGCAAGGGGCTGACCGTCGAGATCGGGAACACCGACGCGGAGGGCCGGCTCATTTTATGCGACGCGCTGGCCGACGCGTCCGACGAGAAGCCCGCGATGATCGTCGACGCCGCGACCCTGACCGGCGCGGCGCGGGTCGCGCTCGGTCCCGATTTGCCGGCGCTGTTCTGCAATGACGATGCGCTGGCGAACGCGCTCCTCGCCGCCGGCGTGGCGGAGGACGACCCGATGTGGCGGATGCCGCTCTACAAACCCTATCGCCGCCTCATCGACAGCAAGATCGCCGACCTCAACAACGTCTCCGACGGACCGCAAGGCGGCGCGATCACCGCCGCGCTCTATCTGAACGAATTCGTCGATCCCAGCGTGCCGTGGGCGCATCTCGACGTGATGGCGTGGAACGGCCGCACCCGCCCCGGCCGCCCCGAAGGCGCCGAGGCGCAAACCTTGCGCGCGCTGTACGCGCTTATCGCGGGCAGGTTCGGCTAGCTACCAGAGCCGCACCACGCCGTAACGGTCGAACAGGCGCTCGTGCGAGATGAGCGTCAGCGACTCCGCCAGCGCCTGCGCGATCAGCATCCGATCAAACGGGTCCTTGTGGTGGGGTGGCAGACCGCCGGCGAGTTCAGCATGGCGCAGCGTGATCGGCAGACCGGTAAAGCCCTCATCGAGGATCGCCGTTTCCAGCGAGATCATGAGAGGAGCGATGTTTGGCAGCTTGCCGCTTTTGTATTTGATCGAAATTTCCCAGGCCGTCGCGGCACTGACTAACATGTCGTTCATCTCATCCGTAATGGCGGCGCGGGCTCCAGCAGGAATCGCGGTGTCGTCGAGCAGCCACCAAATCAACACATGGGTATCGAGAAGGATTCTCACCCTAGCAGTACCAGTCGGCGAGTTCTTCCTCCGACATCGGCTCGAAGAATTCCGGTCCGATCGAGATGCGGCCCTTCCACCGCCCGGGCACACGCTTCGGCTTCGGCGCGAGCGGGACGAGCTTGACGACCGGCTTCTTGCCGCGCGCGATGACGATCTCCTCGCCCGCCTCGGCGCGCGCGATGAGGCGTGACAAATGCGTTTTGGCCGCGTGAATCGAGATAGGCTCGTCCATTCCGGCACTCCTCAACTTAGTTCACAAACTTAGCTAATCGAATATCAATGTCAATCGAAGGGCTCGCGCGCATGAAAATCGAGACCCAACTCCCGCTCGGCAATCTCGACCCGGGTTTGCGCGCGGCGGCGGGCGGGCTCGATCTCGCGCGGGTCGGCGACGAGGCGCGGCTCGCCGAGGCGCTCGGCTATGACGGGATCGTCACCGAGGAGACCAAGGACGACCCGTTTGTCGTCATGGCCTTGGCATCGCAGGCGACCGAGCGGATCGGCCTCGCCACGGGTGTCGCGATCGCCTTCCCGCGCGCGCCGGCGGTAACGGCGCTCGCCGCCTGGACCTTGCAGCGTCTGTCGAAGGGCCGGTTTACCCTGGGCCTCGGCAGCCAGGTCAAGGGCCATATCGAGCGCCGCTACGGGATGGCATGGTCGCCGCCCGGCCCGTGGATGCGCGACTATGTCGGCGCCCTGCGGGCGATCTGGGAATGCTGGCAAAACGGCGGCACCGGGCTCGATTACCGGAGCGAACACTATAAGCTCAGCCTGATGGTCCCGCTGTTCGCGCCGCCGCCGATCGAGCACCCGCACATCCCGATCCAATTGGCCGCGGTCAACCCGTTCATGTGCCAGGTCGCGGGCGAGGTCGCCGACGGCATCCGCGCGCACCCGGTCTGCACCCCGCGCTACATCGCCGAAACGATGCTGCCGGCGGCGAAGAAGGGCGCGCAGAAGGCGGGGCGCGATTTCTCCCGGTTCGAGATGGCGGTGATGCCGCTGATCGCCACCGCGCCCGACCGCAAGGGCCTCGAAGCGCGGGTGCGCGACGTGCGGGCGCGAATTGCCTTTTATGCCTCGACCCCGACCTATCTGGTCGCCTTCGAGTCGCAGGGCTACGGCGAGGTCGCGCGCACCCTGCAAAGCTATTCGCGGGCGCAGCGCTGGGAGGAGATGCCCGATTTCATCGGCGACGAGATGCTCGACACCTACGCGGTGATCGGCACGCACGAGGAAATTTCCGGCAAGCTCAACCAGCGCTTTGCCGGCGTCGCGAGCCATCTCGAATTCGCCATTCCGGTCGGTGGCGATGACGACCAGGCGGCGCTGCGCGAACTGTTGCGGAGCCTGCGTTAGTACCCGCGCCGCGGGTCCACCAAATTGCCGAGCGGGCGGCCGGCCTCGAAGTCGCGGATCGCCGCCGCGATGATCGGCAGCGCGGTCGGCGGGTGGGTCTCGGCCGCGACGTGCGGGGTCACGACGACCCGCTGGTGCCGCCAAAAGGGGTGATGGGGCGGCAGCGGCTCGTCGCGGAACACGTCGAGCACGGCGGCCGACAATTGCCCGCTCTCGAGCGCGGCAAAGAGGTCGGCCTCGACCAGATGCCGCCCGCGCCCGGCATTGACGAGCCCGGCGCCGCGCGGCAGCCGCGCGAACAGCGCGGCGTCGAGGATGCCGTCGGTCTCCGGCGTCATCGGCAAGAGCGACACGAGGATTTCGCTGCGCGCCAGCAGCGCGTCGAGCCCCACCGGGCCGGCATAGGTCGCGAAGCCGGGAATGTCCTTCGCCGAGCGGCCCCAGCCGGCGACATCGAAGCCAAGCGCCTTGAGTTTCTTTCCGGCGTCCTGGCCGAGCGTGCCGAAGCCGAGGATGCCGACAGTGCGTTCGGCGGCATTCTTCTGCTCGCGCTCGCGCCATTCCGCGGCAGATTGCTGCGTCCGGTAGTCGATGTCCTGACGGTGCAGGCGCAGCACCTGGAGGACGATATATTCGCTCATCGCATCCGTCATATACGGGTCGACGAGGCGCAGAATCGGCACGCCGCCCGGGAGGTCGGGATCGCGCAGGATATGGTCGACCCCGGCGCCCAGCGAGACGATCAGCTTAAGGTTCGGCAGGCTCGCGAGCAGGCCCGGCTCGGGGTGCCAGACCAGCGCGCAGTCGATTGCGGATTTGTCACCGATCTCCGGCCAGAAGCGGATCTCGCGCTGCGGCAGCACCGCCGCGAGATGCGGCCGCCATCGCGTCATCGCCGCCGGGGTGGTCTTGAAGAGGATCGCCACCGTCGCTCCGGGTTGGTTTGGCCGCCATCATGCGGGCGGCCCCCTGTTGCGTCCATGCCGATCGCGCGAAGTGAGGCGACGGCCGAACCGTGCTTTACTGTCGCCGTTCGAGCGAGGAACCGGATGTGACCGGCATTTCGTTTATCGTGACGGTCTACAACAAGCGCCCGTTCCTGCCCGAGGTGCTGGCCGCCGTTCGCGGGCAGCGCGGCGATTTCGCCCGGGAATATGTCATCGTCGATGACGGCTCGACCGACGGCTCGCTCGAATTCGTGCGGCAAGCGACGGCCGGCTGGGACAATTGCAAGATCGTCGCCCAGGAGAATGCCGGGTCGAGCGCGGCGATGAACACCGCCGTGGCGGCGGCGGCGCTGCCCTATCTGAAGCTGGTCGATGCCGACGACGTGCTCGCGCCCAACGCGACGCGCCGGCTCTACGAGGCGTTGACCGGGAGCGGCGCGGTGCTGGCGATCGGCGGCGGCGCTGCCTATGAGCTCGGTCAGCGCTTCGATTGGCCCGGCGACGACCTGCCCGTCGCCTGCAAGCCGATCCGCGCGCCGCTCAAACGGATGCTGCACAGCAACACCCTAATGAACCCCACCGCGATGCTGCTGCGGCGCGACGATTACCTGCACGTCGGCGGCGCCGACGAGGAGGTCTGCTGCCAGGATTACAGCATCGCGCTGCCGTTGGCGCAGCTCGGCGATTTTGTCTATGTGCCGGCGGTGATCGCCTGCCAGCCGGTATCGGCGCCAGGCCGCCTCACCGACAACCAGGCCCGCATTCTGCATGACGTGACCATGGCCTTGGGCCATTTCGTCGAGCGCCACCCCGAATTGGCGGCGCGGGACCGGGCCTATGCGGTACAGCGCGCCGCCGTCAGGGCGTTGCTGTGGGCGCGGCGACACGGGCATGCCGCCGATGCCCTGCGCTACGCGCTGCTTTCGGGCCTGGCGCGGCTCCATGCGGTGCGCGACCCGGCGCGCGCGATCCTGCGCTGTTGCCACGCGTTCGGCTATCGACCGCGTCCCCGCACCGATGGCCGAGAGGCGCGCGCCTAGCCGGAGCGGCCGCGGCTTGGCGCCGCAATGGTCAGCGCGCTCGATCGAAAATGGTGTTGACCCCGCCGCCGCGCGCCATTCCCTGCCGCGAGAGCGCGAAACCCGCCGCCGTCAGCGTGCGAATGATGCGTTGGCTGCGCAGCGTCGGCGGGTCTTCGAGCTCGATCAGGACCGAGCGAAGCGCGGGCGCGACCAATGTCTCGGCAGCCCCGACAAGGATCTGCTCTTCAATGCTGTCGACATCGATCTTGATGTAGTTCGGCACCGCGAGGTCGAACTGTCGGCGGAAACCGTCGACGGAGTAGCCGACGACCGCCTGGCGAAACACAACGGACAGCGGCCGTCCGAGCTGGTCCATCGTGCTTTCGAATGCATTGTAGACGCTCCCCGCGAAGGTCGCGCTCATGTTGAGGTGCCCGAGCTGGTTGGTGCCGCCGAGGGCAATGCAATAGGCGTCGAGATTAGGTCTACCGCCGTTCGCCTCGCTGTTGCGGCAGAGCGCGGCATAGCTGGCCGCTGCCGGTTCGAAGGCGTGTACCGCGACGTCGGCGCGCAGCGCTGCGTAGAGACTATAGATGCCGACATTGGCGCCGATGTCCCAGAAAACGCAGGGCAGCTCGAACGCGTCGATCCATTCGATCGTTTCGGGTTCGCGGCTCACCAGTTCGCGCGGGTATTCAAGCGCGCGGGGGTCATCGGTGACGAGCATCAGGGTTCCGTGAGGCGTTTCGATCCCGTGACGCTGCAGCAGCGCGTTGACGACGCGCAACCGCGTCGCCGCGCGCCTCCAGGGCCGCTGCGACGCGGTCAGCCCGAAGACCATCGCGGCGAGGACACGTCCGTATCGCTTGCTCATAACCGGAAGCGGACTATAGGGAGCGGGCGATGCAAACACTATGTCCGTCTGACGATGACGCGACGACCGACGCCTTGCTTTCACCCCATCGCGCCGGTATAACCCGGCGCTCAATTGGCGGCGGGCCGCGCGCGGTCTTGCACCATCGGCGCCCATAGGGCATGCCTGGCCGCCACAGCTTACAGGAACCGGAAATGCCCAAGTTGAAGACCAAGAGCGGCGCCAAAAAGCGCTTTGGCCGCACCGCGTCCGGCAAGATCACGATGAATGTCGCGCACAAGCGGCATCGGCTGATTTCCAAGCCCAAGCAGATGAAGCGCAAGGCGCGCGGCAAGGTGACCCTGCAGCCCGGCGACGCCAAGCTCGTCCTCACCTACATGCCGTATCTGCGAGGTTGAGCGATGGCCCGGGTCAAACGCGGGACGACGACGCACGCCCGCCACAAGAAGGTCCTCAACCTTGCCAAAGGCTATCGCGGACGCGGCAGCAAGGCCTATCGCATCGCGCTCGAAAAGGTCGAGAAGGCGCTGCGCTACGCCTATCGCGACCGGCGCAACAAGAAGCGCGATTTCCGCGGTCTGTGGATTCAGCGGATCAACGCCGGGGTGCGCGAGCACGGCATGACCTACTCGCAATTCATCCATGGCTTGAAGATCGCGGGCCTGGAACTCGACCGCAAGGTGCTCTCCGACCTCGCGATCCGCGAGCCGGAGGCGTTCGCGAGCGTCATCGAGACGGCGAAATCGGCGCTCCCCCAGGTAGCTGCCGCCGAGTGACGATCGTGACGCTCATCTCCGCACCACCCCGGCCCACGGGTCCGGCCTTTGGCTGGCCCGAGGGCCGGTATGGTGAAAGGGTTGCGCGATTTACCGGCGGGTGCGTTCGCTAAGCCCGCCGCTTGCGTACGAGTCACTAGGGGGCCGCAATCGGCCCCTTTTCTATTGGTGCCTAGGTTTAAGGATCGGTCATGGACGACCCACAGCAACTGGGCGAAGCCGGGCTCGGCGAGATCGCCGCGGCCGCATCGCCCGAGGCGCTCGAACAAATTCGCGTCAAGTATCTCGGCCGCCAGGGGCTGGTGACCGGGCTGATGCGCGGCCTTGGCGCGCTGCCGGCGGAAGAGAGGCGCGAGGCCGGCGCACGCTTCAACGCGCTCAAGGACACGATTGCCGCGGCTGTCGAGGCGCGCGCCGCCGATCTCGACCGCGCCGCGCTCAGCGGCCGGCTCGCCGCCGAGCGGGTGGACGCGACGCTCCCGGTTCAGCCGGCGCCGACCGGCCGCATCCATCCGATAAGCCAGACGATCGACGAGATCATCGCGATTTTCGGCGAGATGGGGTTCGTCGTCGCCGAGGGCCCGCATATCGAGAACGATTTCTACAATTTCACCGCGCTCAACATCCCGCCCGAACATCCGGCGCGGCAGGAGCACGACACGTTCTACCTGCCGGAGCGGGCGGACGGTTCGCGCCTGGTGCTGCGCACCCATACCTCGCCGGTGCAGATCCGCACGATGCAGCGGCAGAAGCCGCCGATCCGCATTATCGTGCCGGGGCGCACCTTCCGCTGCGACCACGACGCGACGCATTCGCCGATGTTCCACCAGGTCGAGGGGCTGGTGATCGACCGCACCTCGCATATGGGCCACCTCAAAGGCTGCCTCATCGAGTTCTGTCGCGCCTTCTTCGATGTCGACGATCTGCCGGTCAGGTTCCGGCCGAGCTATTTCCCGTTCACCGAACCCTCGGCCGAGGTCGATATCGGCTGCTCGCGCGCCGGCGGCGAATTGAAGATCGGCGCCGGCGGGGATTGGCTCGAAATTCTCGGCAGCGGCATGGTGCACCCGCAGGTGCTGAAGAATTGCGGCATCGACCCCGACGAGTACCAGGGCTTTGCCTTTGGCATGGGGATCGAGCGGGTGGCGATGCTGAAATACGGCATCCCCGATCTGCGGACGTTCTACGAATCCGATCTGCGCTGGCTGCGGCATTACGGGTTCCTGCCGCTCGACATCCCGTCGCCGGTGCGGGGAGCGCTCTGATGAAGACGACGCTCTCCTGGCTCAAGACGCATCTCGACACGACGGCCGGCATCGATGAGATCGTCCGGCGGCTGGTGATGCTCGGCCACGATGTCGACGGGGTCGAAGACCCGGCCGCCGCGCTCGCCGGGTTCAAGGTGGCTCGTGTCGTCTCGACCGAGAAACATCCGAACGCCGACCGGCTGCGGGTGTGCGTCGTCGATGCCGGTGACGGCGAAGTGCAGGTCGTGTGCGGTGCGCCCAATGCCCGCGCCGGGATGAAGGGCGTCTTCGGCCCGGCCGGGATCATCGTGCCGCTGACGGCCAAGAGGCTGGAGGAAAGCACGATCCGCGGCGTCGCCTCGCGCGGCATGCTGATGTCGGCGTACGAGCTGGCGCTGAGCGACGATCGCGAAGGCATCATCGAGCTTCCCCAAGATGCGCCGGTCGGCGCCCCCTACACGGCCTATGCCGGGCTCGGCGACCCGGTGATCGACATCAAGGTGACGCCCAATCGCGCCGATTGCCTCGGCGTGCGCGGCATCGCCCGCGACCTCGCCGCCGCCGGGATCGGCATGATGATCCCGCTCGACGAGACGCCGGTTCCGGGCAAATTCACCTCGCCGATCGGCATCACGCTGACCGACCGCAAGGCCTGCCCGATGTTTCTCGGCCGCCACATTCGCGGCCTCAAGAACGGCCCGAGCCCGGAATGGCTGCGCCGCCGGCTCGAAGCGATCGGGCTGCGGCCGATCTCGGCGCTGGTCGACATCACCAATTTCCTGACCTTCGACCTCAACCGGCCGCTGCATGTATTCGACGCCGGCAAGATAGAGGGCGACCTGGTCGTGCGCTTCGCCAAGCCGGGCGAAAAACTGCTGGCGCTCAACGGCCGGGAATACGCGCTCGACCCCGAAATCACCGCCATCGCCGACGACAATGGCGTGCAAAGCCTCGGCGGCGTCATCGGCGGCGAGCCGACGAGCTGCACCGAGGCGACGACCGAAGTGTTCATCGAAGCGGCGCTGTTCGATCCCGTCCGCACCGCCGCGACCGGCCGGCGGCTCGACATCATCAGCGACGCGCGGTATCGCTTCGAGCGCGGCATCGACCCCGAATTCACTCGGCCGGGTTTGAAGATCGCGACGCGGCTCGTGCTGGAGCTGTGCGGCGGCGAATCTTCGGAAGTGGTAACCGCCGGCGCCGTGCCGGAATGGCGGCGGCATTACGTGCTGCGCCCGCATCGCGTCGCGGAACTCGGCGGCCTGGCTGTTCCAGCCGACGGATCATCGAGAATTCTGGAAGTATTGGGTTTCTCGGTAGAGGCTCACGGCGGCGGATTTCGCGTGACGCCTCCGTCATGGCGCGGCGACATCGTCGGCGAGGCCGACCTCGTCGAGGAAGTGCTCCGGGTGCGCGGCTACGACGACATCCCGCCGGTGCCGCTGCCGCGCGAGACGGTGATCGCGCGGCCCGCGATCGATGCGCGGCGCCGCCGCACCGAGCTGGTGCGCCGCACCTTGGCGGCACGGGGGCTGACCGAGGCGGTGACCTATTCGTTCATCGCCACCGCCGTCGCCGAGCGCTTCGGCGGCGGCCAGCCGGCGCTGCATCTGGTCAATCCGATCAGCGCCGATCTCGACCAGATGCGGCCCTCGGCGCTGCCGAACCTGGTCGACGCGGCGCGCCGCAACGCCGATCGCGGCTTCCCCGATGTGGCGCTGTTCGAAGTCGGACCGATCTACCGCGACGACACGCCCGAGGGCCAGGCGAATGTCGCCGCCGGCTTGCGCGCCGGGCGCCTCGGTCCCCGCGATTGGCGCGTCAAGCCGGGCGACCCCGACCTCTATGCCGCGAAGGAAGACGCGCTCGCCGCGCTCGCCGCCGCTGGCGCGCCGGTCGACAATCTCCAGGTTTCGGGCGACCCGCCGGCCTGGTTCCATCCCGGCCGTTCGGGTGTGTTGCGGCTCGGACCGACCGTGCTCGGGCATTTCGGCGAACTGCACCCCGATATCCTCGACGCGTTCGATATTCGCGGCCCGGTCGCGGCGTTCGAGGTCTTCATCGACGCGGTGCCGCTGCCGCGCGCCAAGGAAGATGGCGGCCGCCGGACGTCGCTGCAACTCTCGGTGTTCCAGCCGGTCGAGCGCGATTTCGCCTTTATCGTCGACCGCAACGTGGCGGCGGAGACGCTGCTGCGCGCGGCGCGCGGCGTCGACCGCAAGCTCGTCGCCGACATCCGCCTGTTCGATGTCTACGAGGGCAAGGGCCTGCCCGACGGCAAGAAGTCGCTGGCGATCGCCGTCATCCTGCAGCCGCAGGACGCAACCCTCACCGACGCCGAAATCGACGCGTTCTCGCAGCGCCTCGTCGGCGCGGTCGAAAAGGCGACCGGCGGCACGCTACGGGGCTAATGCGCGATCGTTTCCAGCGCCAGGTTGCGGGTGCGCGGCTGGCTCACGCGATTGCGGTTTGCCGAACCGGCCATTCGCTCGATAACGGCGCATGCAGTTGCGCATTCGCTCGATCGCCTATCTCGCCGAGGACGTGCTCGGTTTCGAGCTGACCGATCCGAACGAGCACGATCTGCCGCGCTTCGCGGCGGGAGCGCATGTCGCGATCCGCGTCGCGCCGGGCCTCCTGCGCGACTATTCGCTGTGCAACGACCCGGCCGAGCGCCGGCGCTACTGCATCGCCGTGCTCAAGGAGAGGGAGGGCCACGGTTCGAACCGACTGCACGAGCAGGCGCGGGCCGGCGATCTGCTCGAGGTGTCGTGGCCGCGCAATCTGTTTCCGCTGGTCGAAGAAGCCGAGCGGCACTGGCTGATCGCCGGCGGCATCGGGATCACCCCGTTTATGGCGATGATCGCCGAATTGAAACGGCGCCGCGCCGAGTTCCACCTGCATTACTGTTCGCGCAGCCCCGAGCGAACGGCGTTCCGCGACGAGCTGTCGCTGCTCGCGGCGATAGGCCGGGTGAGCTTTCATTACGACGGCGGAGACCCGGCGAAAGGGCTCGACGTCGCCGGGCTGCTGCGCGAGCCGCCGCCCGGCACGCATCTTTATTACTGCGGGCCGGCCGGATTGATGGACGCGGTCGCCCGCGCCGCGACGCACTGGCCGCCGCGCACCGTGCATTGCGAGTATTTCAAGGGCCCGGCGGCGGCGATCCCCGAGATGATCGGCGAGGATTTGCCGTTCCGCGTGCGGCTCGCACGGCGCGGGGGCGAGTACGAGGTGCGCGCCGACGAGTCGATCGCCGGGGCGCTGCGCCGGCACGGGGTCACGGTCGATACGTCCTGCGAGCTCGGCTATTGCGGCACCTGCCTCACTCGGTACCTCTCGGGCGAGCCCGATTTCCGCGATCAGATCCTTAATCCCGCCGACCGCAAGCGTTTCGTGCTGATTTGCTGCACACGGGCGAAAGGCGAGATGCTGGAACTCGATCTTTGAGGAAATAATCCGGAGATTTTTCTACCTCCAGTCCTTACGCGAACCAAGTCGATAGCATTTCAACTTCTTGACCCTGTGGCAATTTCGTGACACACGGGCGAATTATCCACAGCATTCGGAACCGCACCGTTCTCGCCAATGTTGGACGAGCGAGCCTGGAAAATTGCGCTTTAGGTTGACCGTTGAGGTCGGCCGCGATTTCCGCCGGCGACTCGTGAGGCACAGCAGAGTTTGGAGGGGGCGTATGCGTAACACGGTCAACGCGGCGGCAGGTTTTGTGCTGCTCGCGTCCATGGTTCCTGCGGCGGCGCAGGCCCAGATGGTCCCGGGCACGGTCAATTGGCAAGGCCCCTATGTCGGGCTCAGCCTTGGCGGCGAGTGGGGCCGTCTTCCGGGTACGGTCAGGGTTGACCCAACGCCGGCCGGCGCGGTTCCCGGTTCGCCGGCCGTAGGCGGCAGCTCGGTCGGTCTTAGAAACAGCGACGAAACTACGGTCACCGGCGGCGGCCAGGCCGGCTACAACTGGCAATTCGACAATTTCGTGCTTGGCGTCGAGGGCGACATCAGGGGTGGCGGGCCGTCGAACAGCACGGCCATCGGCGCCGGCGGAGCTCCCAGTTTCGCGACGGGCGGCAGTTTCCAATCGTCGTCCGATTGGAACGCGTCGGTCCGAGGACGCGTCGGCTATGCCTGGGATCAGTTCCTGTTCTACGGTACCGGCGGCGTCGCCGTCGCCAACGCCAACGTGAAGGCGAGCTTTGCGCCGCGCACGGTCGGCGGCGTGGCGGCGCCCGGCGGCTCGGCCTCGGATTCGACGACGCTGCTCGGGCCGACGGTCGGCGGCGGCATCGAATACGCGGTGACCCCCAACATTTCGGTCGGCGGCGAATATCGCTACACCGATTACGGGCATGACACCCTCCATCTCGGCAGCGTGGCGACAGCCGGGGCCGGCGGCCTGGTCGCCCGCGCGCCGGTCACCAGCCGGATCGGCTTGGAAGACAACACCGTACTGCTCAAGGTCAATTACCGCTTCGGCGC
>Ga0075522_10002012_pt1 | contig 15273 bp, 11 predicted proteins | sample NGEPerA_FD_74796 | JGI IMG/M metagenome (GOLD analysis project Ga0075522, IMG submission 74796) | Arctic peat soil microbial communities from the Barrow Environmental Observatory site, Barrow, Alaska, USA - NGEE PermafrostL2-A | ecosystem: Environmental > Terrestrial > Soil > Wetlands > Peat ... | reverse complement strand
TGGCCCCATTCGCCCGCAATGCCGTTGGCGCCATCGAGCACCTGGCCGCGCACGACGATGCCGCCACCGACACCCGTCCCGAGGATGACGCCGAACACCACTTCGGCGCCTTTCCCCGCGCCGTCGGTCGCCTCCGACAATGCGAAGCAGTTGGCGTCGTTGCTGACGCGCACCGGCCGTGCAAGCCGCGCGGCGAGATCGTCCTGGATCGGCTTGCCGTTCATGCAAACCGAGTTCGAGCCACGCAGCAGGCCGGTTGCGCGTGAGCGCGAGCCCGGCGTGCCGACGCCCACCGTCGCCGAGCCCGGTGCGAGCTTCAACTTTTTTTCGGTGTCGTCCACCAGGCCGCCGACGGCGTCGACCAGCGCCGCATAGTCGTCGTGCGGAGTAGGCACGCGATGGCGCAGCATTTCGCGGCCCGCCGGGTCGATGGCGATGATCTCGATCTTGGTGCCGCCGACGTCGATTCCGAAGCGGATGCTGTTCACGTGAGTGGATGAAGTTGACGGCGCACCGCGCGTGCCTGCATATTACAGCCCGAAATGCGTCCCGAATCGATTTCGCTGTCGCGCGCGTCGTCCGCCTTCGTAATCGACGCCAAGGGTTTCGTCGTCATTCCTCTCGCGTCCTGAGTGACCACTTCCGCATCGCGCAACGAGCCCCCTCTCCCGCTTGCCGGAGAGGGTTGGGGTGAGGAAGCGCCCAACTAGCCATGCGGATCGTTTTCATGGCGCTGCTGGTCGCGAGCTTCTACGGTGCGTGGCACGCGTGGGAGAACCGCGCTTTCACCGCGCCTGATGGCGTGCTGGCACGCGAAGTACCACTGCAACAGGATCTCGATCCGCCGCCGACGTTCGACGCACGCGGTCTCACCTTCATCGAGCGCGCGCGATACGACCTGACGGTGCGCCTGCTTCGCAAGGAACGCTACCTGATCGACGGTGGCGCATCGATCGCGCCGTACGACCTCGCCGTCGGCTGGGGACCGATGTCGGATTCACGCGTGCTGGAACAGCTCGACATCACGCAGATGGGACGCTTTTTCTACTGGCGGATGCGGGACACCGCAACGTTCCCGCTGTCGACACACGATCTCATTGTCAGTGCTGGGCAGATCCACGCAATTCCGGCAACACCGGCGGTCGAAAATCAACTCGCCAAACTTCGGCGTGGCCAGGTGATCACGCTGCACGGCTTCCTGGTGGACATCCGTGGCCCACGGGGATTCACGTGGAGCACGTCACTGACGCGCGAGGACACTGGCGCGGGCGCATGCGAAATCATGTGGATCGAGACGATCGATGGTGCGTGACCGAGCCTAAACAACTCGGTTTCCCTCGCCCTGGCCTACTGCGCAACGTGTTCCCTCTCCCGCTTGCGGGAGAGGGTTAGGTGAGGGGCGGATTTGCCCCGCTCAGGGAGGCGTGCAGAACACCGGCCCCTCGAGGATCCAGCCCTGCGAGATCATTTCATTGATCACCGTAATGCTGATCGTATAGCGGTGGTTGGCAACGCCGCCCATCCCGTTATTGTAAAGACGCACCACTTCCATTTCGCCGCTCGGACACGAGTTGCTGACCACCGGGTCAGCGCGCAGCACATAGCCCTCGAACGTCCATATCGGCTCGTGCGACAGGATCGCGCATTCGTTCGGGTCGACGCTGTAGAAGTGCGTGTCCGGTCCGACGCCCGGCGTGCCGTAATAACGGCAGACCGGCTGACCTTGGCCACTGGTGGCCGACCACGCCTTGAACACGTCGCCGGTGCGCTTCCATCCCACGATCGGCGTGCCGGCGTCGAGTATGGCGATCTCGGTCGGGTCGGCCGTCATGAAATAGTGGCCGAGCGACGCGTTGAAGTACTCGATCACATCCACTTCGTTGCCGACCGGCGGATAGGGCAGGATATCGGCGAGCACGACGTGATCATCGCCGCCTCCGGCGACACTCGTCATTCGCTGCAGGCGAGCCAGCGAGAACGGGTCGCGGTTGGTCGTGGCGTTGAGAAACAATATGCTCCACGTGAAGATGTCGTTGGTGCTCGGCACGTCGAATCCGTGCTCGACGCCTTGAAGCGCCACCAGTTCGCGCGTTCCGCTCATCTGCTCGACGCCCTGCAGGGTTTCGGCGATTGGCGCCACCGTATCGGCAGTGCCGGATATGGCGAGGAAGGGAATCGGATTCATGAAGGCGATCCCGCTCTCATCACGACCGAATGCCGGGAACTCAGGCTGTCCGAAATACGGCACATAGGTTGCAATGGACTTCAGCCGCGTGTCCGTAAGCACCTGCGACGACGAAAGACCGACGGTTGTCGTCAGCTTCGCGCCCGCTTGCAGGATCAGCGATTCGGCACCGAGGCTCGCACCGAAGCCGCCGATCCGATTGCTGTCGACGTGGCCGTTCCATGGGCCTTGCGTCAGCATGTAGTCGAGCCCGAATTTCAGTTCCAGCGGACGCACGGCCTGCATCGCCGTGTAGTCACTGAAATTCTCGATTGCATGCAGCACGTCCGGAAGATCGTCGAGCGAAACGTCCGCGACGCGCGCGTCCGCATGGAACGGTGCGAAAACGATGTAGCCATTGCTCGCCAGCACCTGGATGGCGCCTATCTCGTCCGGATCCAGCGGACTGCCCGCAAGCCCGTGCGAAAACTCGAGCAGCGGCCAGCGCACGTTGGGATCGGCGAATACCGGCTGCTCGTTGCCGAGTTGCATCAGCGGAACGGTCACGCCGTTGGGGAGCGTGTACCCGCGGCGTCCTGTATCGACGGCCGACGGATAGCAGATGATCATGGCCACATTGAATGGATGGCCGGCAAGCTTGCCGTAGATGTCGCTGTTATCGGGCACATCGAACGTGACCACCGGCGTCGCAGGGTTCGTCAGCAAGGCAGTGACGTAGCGCGCAGTTCCGTCGTCGGCCGGGATGCCCTCCCAGTACCGTTGGGCCGATTCGCCTGGCTTCAGCCGCGTGAAATCCTGCTCCACACTTGTGCATCCGACTTCGTAGGGCCCCGGTGGCAACGGCGGATTGGTTTCCGCGACCGCGGGCTCGAGCGTGATCATGCACAGCGCAATTGCCGCCGCAAGAGTGGACCATCGGCATTGGATGTTCATTGTTTTGTCTGGCGCAAGCGCGGAATGGTGACGACGCACATCGTGCGCGACGCCCGATGTTGACGCCGTCGGCGCGATGCACATTCGCATGTCGGTGGAGCACGGACAGTGCGCGACTGTCGTCGACAATCGAAAATTCCAACGTTGGCAATGCATGCGCGGCGCGCTCGCGACGAGCGCGTTTCCCTCAGACGACGATGATCCCGCGCTTGATCGCGAGCGCGACCGCCTCCTGCCGATTCGACGCACCAAGCTTCGTGCGCATCGAATCGACGTGCATCTGTACGGTGCGCACAGTGATCGACATCCGCTCGGAAATGTCGTCGCTATCGAGGCCCCGGGCGATGAAAGCAAGGCACTCGCGCTCGCGCGGAGATAGCGCTTTCCCCTGGTTGATCGGACCGAGCGCCCTGTCGAGCAGGCCAGTCATGATCAGTTCGTGAAAATATTGCCCGAACAGCATGATGTCGCCAAAGTTGCTGTTGATTTGCTGGAGGCGCGCTGCGTCCCAGTCGGCGATCGAGGAATTGAGCGCCATGATTGCCGGTCTACCGCGCGTGTCTCGAATCGGGAACGAGATTCCGCTTGATAGCCCATGATTCGAGGCATCACGCAGAAACAGGTCCATCTTTGCCGACTCGCCGCGAAAAGTCGTTCGATCCCAGACAACGGGGAGCGGCGCAGTCGACAATGCCCGTACCCGAGGGTCTACATCGATGTAGTTGTATTCGTCATATCGTCGCACCCAGTCGACGGGCATTGTAGTAAAAACGAATTGCCTTGCATCGGCACACGGACGGGCATCTAGGCAAATACCGTACATGAAAGTCTCGAAGCCCAGACTTCGTGTAACCGATCGAATGAGAGGCTCCAAGTCGGCGCCTTCCGCAGCGGCGGCAACCATCGGCTGGACTATGGTAGGCAGATAGCTATAGGCCTTACAACGACTAGACGTCAGCTTTAGCGACCGCAACATGGGTTATGTGTCGTCAATTGAACCAGCGATCCAAGTGCCGTCCAATATACGCCGCACAGCACCGTTCGCACCCCGGAAATCAGCCGTTCGTCGGATTCCCCGCTAACCTGAACCCAATACTGGAGTCCGTCCGAGACGGTTGAGTCGATAACGCTGAGAAAGCGAGTATCTAACCTCCAAAATGGCAAGCGCAAATCTATCCGCGCTCATCTAGATAACGTGCGACCGTCTCCGAATGGCAAAACGGCCGAGTCAATTCCCCGGTGGGATTTCCTTCAAAATCGAGCCAACGATTGTTCTCGAAGTCGTAGAGCTTGCAACGTCGCGCCGTATCAAACAAATTGCGAAGGCTGAACTTGTGCTTTACATTTAAAACACCAACCAGTTCGGCGTATTTAGTTTGGGCGGCCCCTAGGCGGTAAATCGGGATCGCCGGCAGCAAATGATGCACGGGATGGTTGGTGATGCCGTGCGTAGCAATTTCGAACCACGCGGGAAGTTCCAGATGTACGGAAACCAACTCGCTGGCATCGGCTCCCAGAATAGGACTAACCTGCGGTCGAAACCACCCGACCTCTGGAAGCGTATGCATTGCCCAAAGGACCCAGGAAAACGACGCTAGCTCTACAAAAAATGGCAACACAAAACCTAGTAATAACGCTTCTACCGAAGTAGTGCTGGAATATAGCGGCGCGAGTGCCAGCGCAGCGATAAACAGCGCAGTATAGAAAGTCAAGAATATGAAGTGTCGCCACGCAGATGGTCTATATTTTTTTGAGACATGAGCGAGCGGCATTATCTTTGAGTACGACCAACGCTCGATAGCATAATAAATCGCGAATGAAATAACGTTTGGATGCCGATAAAATCGATACAATGTCTGCTTCCACGTGGGCAATGCGTCATACTCAGCTTTGCTAATTGGAGTCCAAGTATCTTTGTGATCACGATTGGTATTGCGATGATGCAGAACATGGTGATCAAAGACCCACAGACGGTAATTCATCACGCATGGAGTTAGGCAGAGGACGCCGAGCAGCCAGTTTAGCCGTTTATGCGGCGTAAGCGCTCCATGCGCCGCGTCATGGCCGAGTGTGATCAGATTGGGAAGTCGGCTAGCCGCAAGCATCGAGGCGGCGATTTTCCAACCAAGCCCTGGAAGAAACAGAACCCCTGCTACGCAAATCCAATAAGGGACCCAATCCGAAAGAAAGAGGGCCACGCCCCGCACCGTGGAGCTTTTCAAAAAGGGAAGCAATGCGCGAACAACCTCGCGTCGTGTTAGCGCCTGGGCGGTTCCATTCATTGTCTTCGTAATCCTTCACAAACGTGCAAACGTAAGTCGATGCGAACGCGCACATCAGTATGCGCTGTTACCGCGCTAACTTGGCGCACTCCGCCTCGTTAGGCAAATCCATACGGCTCGTGCAAGTTTCGATGGCGCCAAAAATTTCATTGGCCCGATTAACCGGGCGCCAAGTGATCCGACGTGTTGCGCCATAATCCGATCCTTCGCCGCCGCAGCGAACATCAAATGCTCGATTGCGTTCAAGTTGCGCCGACGGGAAAAATCATTGTTGAGAAAGACGTGGCCTCTCATATTCCTTCCCAGCGTACCAGCGTAGCGTCTGAGTGAATGCGTTATGGGCATCTTTCTTCGCAGAGCATCCACAGTGCTGTCCACCAACCATGCAGCCTGCTGGAATGCAAATCCACACCCCAAACCGAATAATGGATCAAGTGTCATGAGAGCGTCACCAACAAGCGCCATGTCGCTTATGAAAGGTCGACGAAAAAGATTGTCGTAGCGCTTCGTAATCTGAGGCTTGCGAAGCACGGGAGCCGACGACAAGTCGGGACCATTCGGTAGATTGGCAAGGGTCCGCACAAGCAACTTGACGGGGTCCGCCCTGAAATCGGCGTATTTTTCCTGCACGTCCATATGTGCAACAACAAACGTGTCTTGGTCATTCGGCATCGCCAACGTGACCGCCCCCCCGTGAAACCACATTTTCGACGATACGCGACCTTTCGATGGGATTCCCCCAAAAACAATATTCATGTCAAATCGGCTGTTTGCCTTTAATTTCGGTACAAGGCCTGCCAACTTAGCCAACATAGAGTCGCGCCCGTCAGCAGCAACAATGAGCGTTCCGGAAAGCTTCCTGCCGTCGGCAAGCCAAACACCGCCAATGCGCCCTTCATCGTTGACCAGTTTGCTAGCGGACACTCCGAAAAACGGAATGACACCTGGCGTCGCAACTGCCAGTTCTCTCAATAACGGATCTAATGTCTTGCGCTGAACGTTATATCCGTAAGTAATCTCACCAGCATCGTCGAGTAATGGAACATCTTCAACCCAACCATGTTTGGTCCAGATAATCATGCCATTTCTTATCGCGCCAACATCATCCAATAGCTTATCCAACCCGAGCCGTCGTAGAACAGGTCGCGCCGAAGCCTGAATGTAATGACTGCAATGGCGCTTGTAGGCATCGCGCGCCGCACTGCGCTCTACCAGCGCAACACTAAGACCTTCGAGTGCGAAGAGCCTTGCCGCCGTACAGCCCGCGAGACTCGCACCCACGATAACAACATCAAATGCTTGCGCTGAGGGCAATCGATTCATACCGCCAGCATTTCACGCTTAGCCTGTGGGCAAGATGCGGCGACAATTCCCATTTTTTTTTTCGAGTCAGAATTGATCCGCAGATAACGCGAGCGTAGCGTCCCCGCCACTAACAATCTGCTCAACCAATGCCATGCTTTGCGGCATTAAAGCCTTAATGTAAAAGTACGCCGTAGCAATTTTGGCATTAAGGAAATCGGAATCGGCTTGCTCTGTTATCAGATTTCGATGGGCCGCCATGGCGGCGCGCCCCAACTGCCATCCACCAAAGACCAAACCCCACAGCATTAAATATGGAACCGATCCTGCGAGCGCCTGACGCGGTCTTTTACTGTACGAATCCAACATCCACTGCAGAGTAGTTTCCAATGATGACGCACTTCGTTGCAGCGCCTCCCCCATTTCCGCAAGACGCGTATCTTTCATCTCGCGCAGTTCGTTAGCGGTTATGGCAATGTCAGATGCGACTCCCAACCCAATTGCGCCGCCGTCGCGTGCCGTCTTTCGCCCGACAAAGTCGTTCGCCTGAATTGCGGTCGTGCCTTCGTAAATGGTAGTGATACGCGCATCTCTGAGGTGTTGTGCGGCGCCGGTTTCCTCGATGAATCCCATTCCACCATGCACCTGCACGCCCAGATTGGTAACTGTTTGGGCGGATTCGGTGCACCACCCCTTTACGATTGGCACCATGAACTCTGCGAATGCCTGACGCTCAGCTCGAATTCTGGCGTCCGGATGGTGGCTTGCGTTGTCAAGTGCCGCAGCAGTGACATATGCCGTCGCGCGCATTGCTTCGGTGAGCGCACGCATTGTCATAAGCATACGCCGGACATCAGGGTGTTCGACAATCGTCGCTAATTCATTACCAACGCCGATTCCTATAGCGCGGCCTTGCACGCGCTCGCGCGCAAAGGCGGCGGCGCGCTGGTAGGAGCGCTCCGCAATGCCCACACCTTCCATCCCGACTGAGAAGCGTGCAAGGTTCATCATCACGAACATATACTCAAGTCCATGGTTGGCTTCACCGAGTAGATATCCCAAGGCGCCGCCATGGTCTCCGTACGCAAGGACGGCAGTAGGACTGGCGTGTATTCCGAGCTTGTGTTCGATGGAGACGCACTGGACGTCATTGCGATCACCAAGCGAGCCATCGTCGCGTACAAGATACTTTGGCACGACGAACAACGAAATTCCCCTGACGCCAACGGGCGCGTCAGGCAATCGCGCTAACACCAAGTGCACGATGTTCGCCGTATAGTCTTGTTCGCCGTATGTTATGAAAATCTTCTGGCCAAATAATTTGTAAGTGCTGTCGGGCTGTGGGACGGCGCGTGTTCGCACCGCCGCGAGATCGGAACCAGCCTGCGGTTCCGTAAGATTCATTGTTCCGGCCCAGTCCCCCGCAACCATTTTGGACAGAAACATCCCTTTCAACATGTTGCTTCCCACAAGCTCGATCGCCTCGATGGCGCCCTGCGTCAACAGCGGGCAAAGGTCGAATGCCATATTGGCTGAATGCCACATTTCTTCGACTGGCGTACCGACCAGTTGTGGCAATCCCTGGCCGCCGAACGCTATGTTCTTGGTAAGTCCATTCCACCCATTTGCCGCAAACTGCAGATAAGCCGCTTTGAACCCAGTAGGAGTCTTCACGCTTCCATCGGCAAGACGGACGGCGCCCTCGCGATCACCGGTCTGGTTGAGTGGGTCAAGCACCTCAGTAGCGAACTTGGCAGCTTCCTCCAATATAGCGCGGACCGTTTCCTCTGTTGCGTCTTCGAACCCGGGAAGCCGAGATACCTGACCGAGTCCCGCAAGTTCGTTCATCACGAAGTTCATTTCGGCCAACGGCGCGCGATATTCACTCATCAAAGCGCAGCGGTTAGTTCTGGGATAATTTCAAATAGGTCCCCTACAAGGCCGTAGTCGGCAATTTGGAAAATTGGTGCATCGGGATCCTTATTGATCGCCACTATTACCTTGCTATCCTTCATTCCGGCCAGATGTTGAATGGCCCCGGAAATGCCGACCGCGATATAAAGTTCAGGCGCTACAATTTTGCCGGTCTGACCGACTTGGTAATCGTTGGGAACATATCCCGCATCAACAGCTGCGCGAGAGGCGCCCAATGCGGCATTCAATTTATCGGCAAGGGGTTCTAGCATCTTGAAATTCTCGCTACTTCCGAGGCCCCGCCCTCCGGAAATGACAACACGTGCACCGCTGAGCTCCGGCCGATCCAATTTCGTGAGCTCCTGTGCAATCACCTGAGACCTGGAATTTCCTTCCGTTGCGGAGGTGGTTTCGATGCTGGCGTCACCACCAGTACTCGCAGCAGGCAAAAAAGCAGTCGCGCGGACGGTGATGATCTTGATTGGATCAACTGACTTGATCGTCGCGAATGCGTTCCCTGCATAGATGGGCCGCACAAACGTGTCCGGGGACTCGATGGCGATAACTTCGGAGATTTGCGCTACGTCCAGCTTCGCCGCCACGCGGGGCATCGCGTTCTTGCCAAAATTTGTCGCAGTTGCCAAAACATGACTGTAATGATTTCTCGCCACGAGCGCGAGAATTTGCGCCGCAACACTCTCTGCCGTTAGTTTGCTGCAATCCAGCCCCGTAACGTGGATAACTTTTGCAATGCCTGCAACCGAACGCGCTCCTACAACTACCGATGCGCAGTTATCGCCAATGATAAGGAGGTGTAATTCCCCTGGCAATTCCTGTGCGGCCGTGACCGCGCTAAGCGTCGAAATCCTAAGTGCGTGGTTATCGCACTCTCCCACAACAAGCACGCTCACGGGATAACCTTTGCCTCATTGCGCAGTTTGGAAACAAGCTCTGAAACCGACGTAACTATGCCACCTCCGGTACGCTTCTTTGGCTCAACGACCTTGAGTGTTGTCAAACGTGGATTGACGTCGACTCCGAGCGCCGCGGGAGTCGTGACATTCAATGGCTTTTTTTTCGCTTTCATAATATTCGGCAAGGTTGCGTAACGCGGCTCGTTTAGTCGTAAATCAGTCGTAATCACACATGGAATCGTCATTGCGACCGTTTCCAAACCACCATCTACCTCGCGCTTGACCGTCACGTTCGAACCGTTGATATCGACCTTTGAGGCAAAGGTCGCTTGCGGCCAGTCCATAAGGGCCGCAAGCATCTGGCCGACCTGATTGGAATCATCGTCAATTGCCTGCTTGCCTAGGACTACAACGTCCGGTAGCTCTTGGCGAACAACTGCGGCGAGCAATTTCGCCACACCAAGCGGTTGAAGCTCGATCGCTGTCTCGATTAAGAGCGCGCGGTCAGCGCCAAGTGCCAACGCGGTTCGAAGGGTTTCTTGGCACGCGGATACGCCGCACGAGACAGCTACTATTTCGGTGGCCACACCCTTTTCGCGCAGCCGAACCGCCTCCTCGACCGCTATTTCATCGAAAGGGTTCATTGACATCTTAACGTTTGCCAAATCAACACCTGACCCATCCGTCTTGACTCGAACCTTGACGTTGAAGTCGACGACCCGCTTGACCGGAACGAGAATTTTCATACGATTCGATATTTAGGAGAATTCGAGCTGCAATTTTAGTCACGGCGCGCTTGCGGCATAAAGCCGTAAGCGTAGCCGGTCAACTACTTACAGCTCCAATAGGTAGTGGATTCGACTAACCTTATGGCGTCATTCTCGTGCGTCGGTTCGCCGCCAAAATTCAGCCATTGTCGCGTGCCATAGTCGTAAAGTTGGCATTCACGGCACAGTGATAATATAAATCTCACTGACATGTGGGCTATCACTATTTCTTCACCGAGTATCTTGTCCAGTTCGCGTTGTGCCGCTTTTAGCCTGTACCAAGGAATGCGGGGATTGACATGGTGCGCTGGGTGGACCATGACGTTGTGCGTAAGAACGTCATACCATCGCGGGCAGCGCACGTCGACTGTTGCCTCGGTTTGCGATGCCCGGCCGCGTTTCGCGTTGCGCTGCCCAAGCCAATAAACACGGGGATGCGTATGTTGGACAAAAACGGTTAATCCGATCAATTGATTCCACAACAAGAACGGAAGAACGAATCCCCAGACGATAGCGATTGCGGGATGGGAATAGCCCTCGTGTACCCCCGCGAGAAACAGAATCACGCACAAACACGCGACCCAAGCCAACAGTAGCGCAGCATCGAATGATGCCGCGTGGCGCATGCTGGTCGGGGTCTCCCTTCCAGGTAACAATTTGTGCTTTCCCCAACGTTCAATGAGATAGTAAATGCCGAATCCAGCTGGACTTCGGTAGGTGCGTTCGATTGCTCGACGCCAAATTGACGCTTCACGAAATTCTTTCGGCGACATCGGCGAATACGAATTGAATCCCCGCACGTTAGTTTGCTGGTGATGCAGGTAATTGTGCTGAAACAGCCACAATGTGTGATTGTGTAGGCAAGGCAAGAACACCAGCCGACCGACGATGGCATTTGCGCGTCGCGATGCGAACAGACTGCGATGAGCGGCATCATGTCCGAGTACAAAGAGCGTCGACGTGGCGACGCTGGCAATCGCGACACCGACACACTTGATCCAAAAGTGATGACCGGCGACCGAAAGCATCACACCGATCACATACATCGAAACGTCTATTAGAAGCGCGATAACTGACCAGCCATCACGCTTCGCGACATAACGATCCATCGCTTGTGCAGCGACCCGCGCACGAGTTGCATCCATTTAAAACCAGGGCAAAGCCCATTTCAAAGTTGCGTGTCACAAAGTGTACAGTATCGTTGGGGCGATCCCAGATCGATTGCCGAGGGTCTTTACAGGTGATGGTTACGTGGGTGGCTCGATTCTTGCTTATGGATAAACGCCTTTGAAATTGATGCCTTTGCGCCGTTAAAACCGCGAATGCTTAACGCCAATAGTCGAAATTTGCTGATTAGCGTCGTACGCCGAGCGCTCGTGACGTCAAAACGCTCGTGGCAGACGCTCGCGCAAAATACGGATCCCCCTGAACTCGAACAGGGAATTCTCCGGACGGTTGGGGGCCTGATCGTTCTGGCGGCGTTCCTGTTCTATTCGGCTCGCGATCGCCAACTCGATCCGTTCGACTTAAAAGTCCTTGCTGCATGCCTGACCTATGTTGCGGTCAGCGTTGGCATCGTGATTCGCATATTGCAGTCTGGCGGTATATCAGCGTTTCGCCGCTACATCGGTATCATTGTAGATAATGCCGGCATAACGTTTTTTATGGCCTCTATGGGTGAGGCAGGCGCGGTGATGTTCGGCCTGTATCTGTTCATTATCTTCGGCAATGGGTTCCGCTTTGGCCGCCGATACCTACACGTTTGCCAAGCGCTAAGTCTAGCGGGATTCGCGCTCGTATTTACCTTCGATTCCCACTGGAACAGAGGCCATGGCGTGGGGTTTGCCTGCTTTGCGGCAATTCTGATATTGCCGTTCTACGTAAGCGTATTGGCAGGACGGATAACGGAAGCCAAGAGACGAGCAGACGAAGCCAACCAGGCGAAAAGTCGATTTGTTGCCAACGTTAGTCACGAAATGCGAACGCCATTGAATGGCGTCATCGCGATGGCCGACGTGTTGCGCGAGACCAGCCTCAACGAGTCGCAAGTTGAAATAGTAGAGACAATGACAACGTCGGCGCAACTATTGCTTGCGCAGATTGAGGATGTGCTCGACGTTGAGAAAATTGAAGCGGGTCGGGTGCATATTGAGGCGCGCCCATTCGACATGGGCCGCCTTCTATCCTCGGCGGTAAAGGTTGTCCTTCCGCAAGCTCGGTACAAGGGGCTGGCAATCAATACCGAAGTAGATGTAGAAGCCGGGGAATGGTATGTCGGCGACTCTCATCACCTTCGCCAGGTAGTTCTCAACCTTCTGTCCAACGCGGTCAAGTTCACCGAGCGCGGCGAGGTAACGTTGCGCGCCAAGGTCACGGAAGCGCATGGTGAATCCCGAACTCTCCGAATCGAAGTGCAGGACACCGGCATAGGAATTCCCGCACACAAGCAAGCAGCCATCTTTGAGCCATTCGCACAGGCTGATGATTCCATTACGCGTGTTTACGGTGGCACAGGTCTGGGGACGACTATAGCGCGCCACCTCATCAATCTGATGGGTGGCTCCATTGGCCTTTCGAGCGCGGTAGGTACGGGCTCGATATTTTGGCTGGAATTGTCGCTGGTCCGTGGACAACCGCAAGGGCTAGACCTCACCAACGAATTATCCAACAACGTTCGCCAACAGGGAACAGCGCAAGCCATAGCGGCTGCACAATCATCAAAAATAAGGAAGTTGAGAGGGGCGAGGATTCTAGTCGCCGAAGACAATCCAACAAACCAGCGGGTCGCGCAGCTTATATTGGAGAGCGGCGGCCACGCGGTGACGATTGTCGAAAATGGGGAACTTGCGCTTGACGCGCTGGAACGCGGAGGCTTCGACCTCGCTCTTTTCGATCTCTCGATGCCCGTAGTATCGGGTTTGGAGGCTCTGAAACTTTACCGCTTTTCGGTCGCGCGTCCAATCCCCGTAATGGTGTTATCGGCAAATGTTACTAACGATATCATCGCAGAATGTGAAGCCGCAGGTGCCGCGGAATTTATTCCAAAGCCATTGCGAGCTTCATATCTGCTCGATTCTATTGAGCGGCATCTGGTTGTCGAAGACCGCCCGACATCAGTACCCCCACCAGCGCGAAGGGAGGAGGGTCCTTCACTTGTAATTGTGGACACGCCGCCCGTCGATATTGCCGTTTTGCGGGAACTCGAGCATTTATCTAACGACAATACGTTTGTTGATCGACTGCTAAGGGGCTTCAAATCGGATAATGAACGCCTTGTCGCTCAAATTTCCGACGCGCTTACAGGTCGAAAATACGACACGGTCAAGGACGCTGCGCATGCGTTGAGAGGCGGCGCGGCCAGCGTCGGCGCTGCCCTATTGACACAATTTGCAGCTCGCCTTGAAAAGATGCCGCCTGATGCGTTGCGCATCAAGGCGGCACAGCTTATGGAAGAACTCCTAAGCGTTTCTGGGCGGACGATGGCAATGCTGGAAAATTATCTTATTGAACGAAAGCCAGGAAAATCACAGAATCCCCCAGCGAGTTAACCGCCAGCATTTCCTGAAACAATCTGAGTCGATAATTGCGAGCGGACGATCATCCTCCGCGACTTGGCCTGGTCACGGGGATGATTGCATCCAGGAGTGAGTATTTATTAGTCGGCAGCACCGACCGCCTGAAGCGGTACCACGTTTGTCTCAAAGGTTCCAAGGTCGGGTACAGACGCGCGACGTTGGGCTCGCACCAACCGATCCATCATCTTAAGATCGCGCTCTTCCAAACCCAATGCAGCATCAGCCCAAATTCCTACGACACGCGAGAGTTCTTCGCGCGTAATGGGCGCAACGTCGTTTCTTACCGCTTCGATTGCCCGACGACCGTTACCGGATTTGGCGTGCTTACGTACATACCCGGCAACAGCGGCTTCGCCTGTACCGTCAGGCGTGATAACGTCAATGATGCCCATGTCGTACAGCTGGCGCGCCGAATATATATTTCCGCTTGTGATCAATTCGTCCGCCGTTCGGCGACCGACTTTACGTAGCAGAAAACTGTAAGCACCCATTCCCGGAAAAAGGTTGAACAGGATTTCAGGAAAGCCCATCCGGGAGCTTTCCTCGGCAATCAGAACGGTCGCGGACAAGGCCGCTTCGAATCCTCCGCCCAACGCATCGCCTTGGACCAATGCGATTGTCGTCATCGGCAATTCGCAATTGCGGTGCCACGGATAGAGATCGTTTATGCACATCTCGCCGTAGCAAATCAGTTCGGCGCGTGATCCCGTTTCGATGGCGTGTCTAAACAACGCGAGGTCTCCCCCCAAGTTGAACACTCCTGGCACCTTCGATGCGAGAACGCCGTAGCGAATCTGATGTAAGACACCGTCATGCCTGATTGTTCCCGCGTTGAGAACTATGCTGTCGATATATCCGCGAAGATCAGAAAGAAGGCCCGTGTTGAAACACGGACGCGGGTGCGGATTCATGAATGCCCAGTAAACACCGTGCTCGGGATCGAACCGTGTGTCTACTTGGGAATGTGCGGTAAGGAAGCGGACGTCGGCCATTGCGTTCATTTCACTCTCCGGGCAGGAACTATTTGCGGGAAACTACAGCGCAACCTGTGCGCGGGCATATTGTGGCAAACAAACTTGCATATAGCCAAACTGTTTTCGAAAGTGTGGCTTCTGGAATCAAGGACCCAAGCGCAGTCGAGCGGGAGATTCTTGAAATGGGGGACATATTGTAGGCTACTAATAAAATGCAACAAAAAAAATAACTTTAAACAACAAATATTTGCGAGCTATTCTTTAAGTGATCTCCACCCCCCCCTCCACAAGCCCTTCGATCGGCCGAAACGTCGCCTTATAGGCCATTTTTGCACTCTGTTCGATCCAGTAGCCCAGATAAAGGTAGTCCAGTCCCAGCTCGCGGCAGCGCTCGATCTGCCAAAGGACGCTGTAGGTGCCGTAGCTG
>Ga0075522_10002010_pt1 | contig 15276 bp, 22 predicted proteins | sample NGEPerA_FD_74796 | JGI IMG/M metagenome (GOLD analysis project Ga0075522, IMG submission 74796) | Arctic peat soil microbial communities from the Barrow Environmental Observatory site, Barrow, Alaska, USA - NGEE PermafrostL2-A | ecosystem: Environmental > Terrestrial > Soil > Wetlands > Peat ... | reverse complement strand
CGCCCGGGATTTGAACCCGGGGCCTCACGGTCCCGAAATCTGCGCGGTTTCGTCCATCGAGACGGGTTTCGAGGGGTTCGGGTTCGATTCGGCTTCTCGACGAGCTTAACTTGAACGATTCCGAGGCTCTGAGACGATCGAACTACTACATGAAGTACTACATCGCTGGAAAGTCCTAAGGCCCGCAGCCAGATTGAAGTCTGCGGGGACTGCCGTCTACATGCGTGCATCAACATGCGCCAGCGTCCGCTGTCTTGGCTCTGGAGTCTGAATTGGAGTAGAGGCGCCAGTCGAGATAAGTGCTGCGCCTGAGAGGGGCCTCGGCCATTTCTGGCCAAGGGCCCCTCTCTTTGATAACAGCGCCACCCTCTCACGTACTTTGCAACTCGCCAAAATGAGTCGAGGACGTCCATCGAGGCTGAAGGCGGTGATTCGTCGGAAGCGGGGTCGGTCGGTCGGCCGTGGTTTGCTAAATCGCGCCTGACAATGGACCCTGGATGGTCGGAAGTATCCCGAGTGTCTGAGCTTTGGCCACCGCTTGGAGCTGTGAGTGAGCGTCGAGCTTCGCCAGTAAGCTTCGGATATGCGTCTTCACGGTAAGCGTCGAAATATGGAGCTTAGCCGCGATGATCGCGGTGTTCTCCCCTTCAGCCAACAGCCCGAGCACTTCCATCTCGCGACGCGTAAGGGCAGCGACAGCAGCTTGGCGCTCACGCTCCTGGTGACGTCGTGCGCGGTGCCACGCGAGCGCGTGCTGAATCTTCCCTGGTTCGATCAACATCTCTCCGGCCGCGACCCTCTTGATGGCTTCCACCACCGTGTCGGACGCCTCCGACTTAGGCAGGAAGGCTGCGGCTCCGGCCTCGACCGCCTGACTAAGGGATTCATCACTGTCATAAGCGGTCAGGAAAATGAACGCCGTCCGATCTGTGCTCGAGCGGATCGTGATCGCGGCGTCCACCCCTGAACCGTCCGGCAGTCGAACATCCATCAGGACGACGTTGGGCTCGTGTAGGCGGGCAAGGGTCACAGCTTGGCCGGCCGTAGAGGCGATTCCCACGACCCGAATCTGGGGGTCTCGGTTGAGAAGGGCTCCAAACGATTCCGCAAGGATCAAGTGGTCCTCGACGAGCAGAACCGTGATGGGTCCCGCAGTGTCAACGGTTGGTTCTCCGCCGTCGAATCGCGATGGCCGCATAGTCTATTCCCCCGCCAGAGCTTGGCCGGATTGAGGCCCGCCGCTGGCTGCGATTCTGTCGACCACCAGCTGAATGGTGTTGTCGTCCTTAGAGAGTACGGCGGCAGCCCGAACCAGAGATCGCGCGTCCGAATCAGTCATCTGTCGCGATGTTCGGATCACCACCGGGATGTCAGCCGTCGCCGGATCCTCGCCCAGGCGATCGAGAAGCTCGTACCCGCTCATGCCTGGCATCGCCAGGTCCGAGACGATCGCCCTGCAGTCGCCTTCTTGGGCCAGCCGCAGCGCAATGTCTCCATCCGCAGCTTCGACCACTCGCCACCCGCGGCGCTCCAGCTGCTCTTTCACGACGTACCTGCTGATGGGATCGTCGTCGACGACGAGTACGTAGCCGGCTACTAAATCGGATGTGGGCCGGGCGGCCACGTGGCCGTATGTGCGCGGCACTCTCAATTTGAAGGTGGAGCCAACCCCAGTTTGGCTCATGACGGTGAGGGATCCACCCATCAGCTCAGCCAGGCTGCGGGACAGCGGAAGACCGAGACCGCTGCTGCGCTCTCGCCGTCCCCGCCGCGTGTCGACCTGCACGAATTCATCAAAGATGCTGTCGAGGTCATCGGCGTCGATTCCAATTCCGGTATCGGCAACCGAGAAGGTGACCTCGTCTTGCTCAGGATCGTGTATGGCCGAGACTCGAATCTCGCCGCTCTCGGTGAACTTCAGCGCATTAGAAATCAGATTCCGGAGGATCTGGCTGATCTTGTACTCATCGGTCACCATCGTCGGGACGCGCGCTGACTCGAAGAAGATCGGAAAGCTCGCGTCCAAAGACAGAGGACGGAACATTCCACGAAGGGCCGCGAAAACCTCCTCTATTTCGAAGGGCGCGGACCGGATGGCAACCTTGCCGGCTTCGACCTTGGCGAGGTCGAGCAGATCGCTGACGAAGTCCAGCAGATCCTGCGCGGACTTCTCGATGTAGCCGATCTGCTTGACCTGGTCATCTGCTAATGAAGCATCGCTTTGAGCCAGGAGCAATCGGCACAGTGCCAGGATCGAGCTAAGGGGGGTGCGAAGCTCATGGGTGACGTTAGAGAGGAAGCGGGACCGTTCATTGCTTGCCTCGCGCGCGGACTCTGCCTTCTCATCGAGCTCGGCGTAAAGCGCCAGGACGCCCCGGTTGGTTTCCTCGAGCTCGCGGTTGAGATCTTCGAGCTCGCTTTCGCGCACCCGCAGCTTCTCGATGAGCGCAAGGAGCTCACTGTCCTGACGCTGTAGCTCTTGAAAGGGATCTGTCGTTGCGTTCGGGACTGCCCAATTCAACTCGGCTGGAGCGGACTTGGGCAGCAGCCTGCTGAAAGTGCGGGCCCAGCCGGGGGAGTCTTGGTCGATTGGCGGCCCGAGCAAGCGCTGAGCAGCAGCAATGCCGGGGGCGACGGCGGCTGCCGGTCCATCGGCGCTTGCAACGCCGGTTGCACCGATCACCAGGCGTCGCGGGGGGGTCTCCGAAATCCAGACCGCAAGCTCACCACCGCCGGAGGCTGTGATCTCGCGGCCAACTTCCGATATGCCGGTTGCGATCTGGACCTGCTCGAAGTGATCGAAACCCAGCTGGGCCGCGCCATCGCGGACGCGTTGCCGCGCGCTGAGTATGTCATTCGAGGATCTGATCCGGAGGGGCCCGATGATCAACGAGCTCGTCACGGTTCCGGATTCCTCGGTTGCCTGGGCCGCTCTCTCGCTACCACGACCGTCACGTCGTCCAGGTCGCGAGCGAAGTCGCGAAACAACACCGCTGCGATCAAGCTTGGGTCTTTCGTTGCGAGGCCGGGCAGGTAATCCAGTTTCCAGCGAGTCATGAGGCCGTCGCTATGCATGACGAGGCAGGCATCCGAATTCCACTTGGCATCGAACTGTTGGTAGGTAACCGGATCACGGCCCACGGTGCCGTTCACCGACACAAGGCGCCGCGGGCTGTCGGACCCAAAGATCGCGGCGGCGATGTTGCCGATGCCCCCAAAGGTCACAACGCCTGCCCTCGTGTCGATCGTGGCGACGCCTGCAGTGGCGCCGCGCGTGCCCCGAAGCGGTGGATGAAGCGCCCGGAGCACGTCGACAGGGGCTAACCCAGACGTGTCGCGGAACGCCTTAACGGCAAGCGCCGCGGCTTCCGATGCGAGAAGTCCGTGGCCAAGGCCATCCACAACCAGGAGCTGGATTCCCCCAGGCACCTCCGAGACTCCCCAGCTGTCACCCGAGACCTCCTCCCCATCCTTCGGGATGATGACCACACCCAGGTCGAAACCCTTAGTGGCCCCTGACGGCTCGCCGCCTGAGACGCGGGCCAGGACTGCGGTTCCGTGCGGAGGGACTGAATGGATCTCGAAATAGCTCGCCTGCCGGCGCATCGCCCCCAATCCGATGCCGAGGCTGCCGGACGATGAGTAGTGGTCCTGCATGGCAGCGCCCGGCTTCGCCATCCCGGGGCCGCGGTCGATGGCCAGCAGCTCGACTTCGCCGGGACCGGCGGATGGGGTCTGGGCGTTGATGAGGATCTCGCCACCCGCCGCGGAATGTTTCAACAGGTTGCTCGTCATCTCGGCCAGGATGATGTTCACGCGCGAGCTCAAGGCCTCGTCAAAGCGCGCGCTCTCTGCGGCCCGCACCGCCTGGCGACGAGCTTCGCCGGCGTCCGACTGATCTCGAATCAGGACCCGCCTCGTCAGACCAGTCACTTCCATCGGACGATGCGAACCACGGTGCCTTGGCCGACCGTCGAGCGAAGATCGAACTCATGGACCAGTCGGCGCGTGCCGCTCAGCCCAAGACCGAGACCCGTCCCTGTGCTGAACCCCGCCCGCATTGCCTCGTCGAGGTTCGCTATTCCCGGACCGTGGTCCAAGACGGTCAGGACAAGACCGATTCGAAAACCATCTCGCGCCGCCTCGATTACCGCCTCTCCCCCACCGCCATAGGTCACGGCGTTTCGTCCGAGCTCGCTGGCGGCGGTGACGATCTTGGTCTGGTCGAGAAGGCTGAAGCTCAGGCTCACCGCGTGTTCACGTACACGGTGTCGGAGCAGGACCACGTCCTCCTGGGTCCGTAAGGCAACGGTCAGACGCTCAAGCCCGGGGACCTCAGATAGGATCACGAATTCCCGCCATGGCGACAGCGCTCTCGACATTGAGCGCTGTCCGGACGCCGTTGAGCGTCAGCCCAAGTTCAACCAGCGTAATGGCGACCGCGGGCTGCATTCCAACGACGACCACCTCCGCGTCCAGGAGCCGCGCGATTCCCGCGATGTCAGCAATCACACGACCGATGAATGAATCGACGACCTGCAGCGAGGAGATGTCGAACAGAACGAGGCGCGCGCGCGTCGCGATAATGCGGTTTCCCAGATCCTCCTGGAGGGCGAGAGCAACGTTGTCCTGGACATCGGTTTGGACGGTGACGAGGAGGTATTTGCCGATTTTGATGATCGGTATCCGCTCCACGGGTCAGCGTCCCGATGCAGAGGCTTGCCCATTGGAAACCACATGCCGGCCGAGGCGATCAAGAGCGGCTACGAACGCGTCGGCCAGAGTTGCCTTGGTGACGACGTCCGGCAAGCTGACCCCGAGATGCACGATGGTCTGCGCAATCTGCGGTCGAATGCCGCTGATGAGACAGTCGGCGCCCATCAATCGAGCGGCTGAAACAGTCTGGATCAAATGCTGAGCCACCCGGGTGTCGACGGTCGGAACACCGGTGATGTCGATGATTGCTATCGTGCTGCCAGTTTCAATCAGCGCCTGCAAAAGGGTCTCCATCACCACCTGGGTCCGCTCGCTGTCGAGAGTCCCGATCAGGGGCAGCGCCAGGATCCCGTCCCAAAGCTTTACGACTGGGGTCGAGAGCTCTAGCAGCTCCTGCTGCTGCCGAAGGATTACCTCTTCTCGTCCCTGCTGATAAACGTCGGCAGTAAACAATCCAAGGCGATCGATGAGATGGTCGAGCTCGAGGATCACCGCGGAATTGGCGGCCCTGTCCTCTGCGGCAAGCGAGGCGAAAAGGGGCTGCTTAAGAGAAAAGACGAACTGCACAGTCTCGGACGGAGCCCAGCCACCTCGGGCGCGCGACATCGAGACGCTGCGCAGCGTCGCCCGCATCCGTTCCCATGCCGGCTTGGAAATATCCGTCTCCCCCGAGGCGAGTGCCTCGATGAGCATTGTTAGTAGCTCCGAGCACTGCCGCCTGAGATCTGCGTCACTGATCAGGTCGGGTCTAGACGCACCGGCCGATTTTTGCCCCGCGATCCAGCTGTCAAGGAGCGACGGATAGTTGGCGCGCAGCTGGTCGACGAGTGGTGAGGTTGAGTTTGAAGTCATACAGTTTTTCCTCTCGGTTGAATTCGATCTGATGCTAGGGCCCTGAGCCTGCCCTCCGCCTCCCATAAAAGTAGTAGTTAAAGACCGTCTTCGGAGGCGATGCCGCGGAGACGGTGAGGGGACAGGATTGGTTAACGAGTCAGGCGTTCGCGGAGTGTGCGCCGGATCGGAGTAACGAGCAGGAGAGACGGCGGCTCGCCAGCCGCGGTTATGCAAGGGGACCACGTCTACGCGGACAAACAGCTTGTGATCACCCGGACCAGCTTGCCGGGCCTGCTATCCATTATGGGGGCGATCGACTACTTCAACGCCGCCGCTGTGGCTAGGGCGCTGAAGGTCGAACTCGAAACTGCAGCCGATGACGCCGCCGGCATAGGTGATCCTGAGAACGCTGACGGACGGCTTCGCATCGACTTGAGCCGCCTCGAGTTCGTCGACACCTGTGGCATTCGAGCCCTGGTAACGCTTGCCGAAGAGGCCGGCGACCGAGGTGGATTGGTCCTTCACGGTCTCCCACCCCTGATTCGGCGCGTGATGGAGCTGGTTGGGTGGGAGGAACTTCCCGGCCTCGTTATCAACGAGGACGGACAGGCCGGCTGGTCCCGATGAGTCACCACCTAGTTGAGCGCGGGCCGCTTGTAATGCTGATCGAGGACGACCTAACGATCGGGAATACCTACCAGGCGGGTCTCGAGATCAGCGGCTTTCAGGTCACTGTGCTGACCGACGAGAGCGCCTTTTTCCGAGCCATCGACGTCGAGATGCCAGATGTAGTGGTGCTGGACTTGCAGCTGAAGAGCTTAATCACCTGCGCAGACATCATCTATAACTTGCGATTGGATGACCGTGCCGTTGGCATACCGGTGTTCGTTTTGAGCAACACGCTCGACGGTCAAATGGATGGAGCTTTGGCCGCGGGAGCGATAGCCTGCCTGGTCAAGAGCGAGACCAATCCAAACCAGCTTGCCGCTCGCATCAACGCAGTGCTTGGTTCGCGGGCTACGGCTGATGGTTCTTCGGGCGGAACTCCCGAGGGGAATGATCGGTACGCGAAGCCGGTTGCTGGCGCAATTCCAAAACGTCCAATCGGAAGTCAGGCCCTTCGTGCTCCCGGCAACGACGCGGATTCCCCGCGTATTCGCCTCGCTTCTCGGACCGCCCGAGCCTCGAACCGGACATAGAATCCGTCGAGGTCCGCTTCTTCACAGCACTGCTACGGCATGTTCGTTTTGGCGGTCGGAATTTGGAAATTGGTCGGGGAGCCGGGATTTAAACTCGGGGCTCGGCTTAAGGGTCGAGTTTTGGAGTTCTTACGCCGACGAACGCGCCCGGGAACCACTCTTCTCCTGTTCCATGAAGTTGCCGACCGCATCATCGATCTTGCGAGCGGACGGTTCCACCGCCTGCTGCAGTCCGCGGCTGATCCCAGTTAGCTCTTCGCCGTGCTCCCTGCCGGCAACTTCCTCACTCTTCAGAGAATTGCCGATCAGCATGAAGGTGGGCGCCCAGAGCCCAATGAAGATACCCAGCCGTTCGGCGTTGGGGGCGTTCTCGTCGTTCCGCCAGGCCCAGGCAACGATGCTTCCGGCGATGGAGGCTAGAGCAGCGACATAAGCGGCGTCGCTTGGGATGCCGAAGCGGTGAAGCCATTTCGTAATCATTTTGTCTCTCCTTGTGAATCTGGTTCAATTCCGCCAAATCGCGGGTCACCCTGTCGTGACACGAGTCGCCATCGAGTTGCCTGGCCGGGTCTTGCTTACGACTACGACGAGGAGGACCGCGATGCCGACCACGACATGAGGTAGCCAAGCGTTCGGCTCTTTGTTGCTAAAGCCAAACAAGAACGGAGATAGCGCTAGAAAGAGCGCGGCGAGAAAGTCGATCATCAGGTGGTAAGGCATGCTGATCAGCTTGATTACGCCCCATTCATATCGGGTGATGAGGCTGTAGACGATAAGCGCCACGCCCAGCACCCGCGGAATGAGGACAGCGGCCCCCCCGACCTCGGCGAACTGAAAGATGTTTGGCGCCAGGATGAGCGCGATGCCAACAACGTAGTCGAGGGCCCCATGGACTTTTGTCGGAAGGAACCGAATGGACTCCACTTTTCTGTTCTCCCCGTGTGAATTCGAGCTTGCCTATTCATCACTGGATACGAACTGCAGCTCGCTCCGGATCAAAGCGAACTGCATAGGATGTTCGCGATTGAGGCTAGAACGCGAACCATGCTTCTGCGGTCGTCGAGAAGACTCTAGGCTTGGGCGCGAAGCAGTACCTGGCAAGAAATTGCATCCAGCCCGGCCGAAGTCGCCTCCGGGGCGGCGCACTGGCTCAACGAGTCGGCCAAATCATGACAAGCGCGACCAAACGCCTTCTCGCCCGCAAGTTGCGCAGCTCAGGCCGCGCCGCGTTCCAGATCACAGGGCCGCTGAAACGATGCCGGTCGCTCCTTCTCGTGTTTCACGCGTCGAGCAAGCCGATGCCCTCAAGGCGCAGGCTCAGTTTCTGGAGACCAAGTCGCATTCTTCCTTTGACGGTGCCTAGAGCTACTCCCATCATGCCGGCGATCTCGGTTTGCGTATAGCTGCCGAAGTACGCCAACTCAACGGCCAGGCGCTGTTGCCTCGGAAGACTGTTCAAGGCTGCGCGCACGGCGCTTCGCTCGACCGAAACTGAGACTCGACTCGATGGGTCAGACATCGGTTCCGTGACTTTCAGCCAGGGTGTTAGCTCACATTCTTCACGCTCGTGGGCCGAACGACCCCGCAGGCGGTCAATCGCGCGGTGCCGAACCGCTGTGATCAGCCAGGTGCGCAGGGAACCCCGACTAGCGGCGAAGTGCGGAGCATTGTTCCACAGCTTCAGGAATGCGTCTTGGACGATGTCTTCCGCGCTCGCGGGATCGCGAACAATTCGAATCGCTGTGGTATAGGCCAAGGCGCGGTACCGTTCATACAGTTCCGCAAGCGCCTCTTCGTCGCGCGCTGCGAGTGCGGCCGCTAACTCTGGATCGGCGAGGTCGCGAACGCCAATACTTCCGCGTCGCCGGTGCTTTAGCCGCTCAGAAACGCACGAGGTGACTGGAGTCTCGCCCCCGGCATCGGGTGCTACGCCGTCCGTTTTCGAACGTACTCGAGCGCGCTCCACGAAAGAATCGAGTGCGTGAGGTTCTCCATATACAGGCAACGCAGCCAGCGTCTGGGCTACCGATTTTCGCCATGCGTGCTGCACAGAACGGCGGCCGCGCACGGACTCACAAGATTGATCCGCCGTCGCTCACTTGTCGTATCAACCTAAGTACACATGTGGTGGGTACCCATCACTCAGGATTTTCCCGGCCAAATGAAACAGGAGGTCACTGCAAGTGAATCAAGACCCATTCGAGGGGCGTCCCGTGATCCAGTTCGCAAGCGAAAAGGATCGTAGGGCGTTCCTCAAGTACGCGGCACTGGTCGGCGTCGGCGGCTCGCTCGTCAGTGCGCTGCCGATCAGCAATGTCTTCGCTGCTGCAAGTCCGACGCCGAGCCCGTCCGGGTCGCCGAGCCCGTCCGGGTCACCGAACCCGTCCGGGAGCGGCACCAGCCAGTTCGGCGCTGGTGACATCGGCATTCTCAACTACGCGCTGACGCTCGAGTACCTCGAGTCCGAGTTCTATCAGAAGGGCCTGGCGGCTAACATCCTCGGCGACGACGCGAAGTACGTCACTCCGGTCGCGGCGCATGAGGCGGCCCATGTGGCAGCCCTCACCGCCACGCTGAACAAGCTCGGCGCGACGCCCGCCACCAAGCCGACGTTCGTCTTCCCTCCGACCACATTCACCGACAAGGCGACCTTCCTGAAGACCGCCGTGATCTTCGAAGAAACTGGAGTCAAGGCATACCACGGCCAAGTCGTCCTGATCAAGGATGCCGCCATCCTCGGCGCCGCGGCGAGCATCGCCGGCGTCGAATCCCGCCACGCTGCTGTCCTCAACTATTTGACGCAGACGCCCCCGGTCCCCAACCCCGTCGAGCAGCATGCAACGGCTGACGAGACGCTGGCGGCGATCAAGCCGTTCCTGGGAGCTTAGAGATGTTGAACAGCATATGGAATCGCCGTTCGTTCATCGGCCGGACCGCCATCGGCGCCGGCGCCGTAATCGGCGGCAGCACAGCGATCGAGCTTCTCAGCACCACTCGCGTGTGGGCTGCAGCTGAGGGCACCGATGGAGACATCCTCAACTTCGCGCTGACACTCGAATACATCGAGGCGACGTTCTACGAGCGGGGCAACGCGGCCGGCCTGATCACCGACGCACGTGAGAAGGACATCTTCGCCACCATTCAGAAGGACGAAGAGGCTCACGTGCAGGCGTTGACCGACACCCTCAACAAGCTCGGAGTGGCGCCAGTCGCCAAGCCGACCATCACCTTTCCCGCAGCCACATTCGCCTCGCGCGAGTCATACCTCAAGCTGGCGATCGTCTTCGAGAACACCGGCGTCGGGGCCTACCTTGGCCAGGCCGGAAGCATCACCAACAAGGACATCCTCCAGGCAGCAGCCGGGATCTTTGGAGTCGAGGCTCGCCACGCAGCCCTGATCGGAGTCATCAGTGGGGCAACTCCCGAGGGGGGCATCTACAAGGGCGCCACGGAAACCCCAATTGCCAAAGGCGACGTGCTCGCGGCGGTCATGCCGTTCCTTGGCGGTATGCCGAACACCGGCTTCGCACCGGCGAAGCAGTCCGTCAACCTCCTACCCGCTGGTCTCGCGATCGGCGGCGCTGCGGCCGCCTTGGTGGCATTCCGTACACGTGGCTCGCGGACGCCGCAGCTGTAACTGACGTGACATTCAGGTCGTCGACACTCTCCAGAATTCTCGTCGTCCTCTCCGGAGCAGCGCTCGGGGGGGCGGTGGTCACCACGGCCACCGCCCTGACGGCCCCGCCTTCCACGCCATTTTTCCACCAGGTTGCTCCGCTCAACATCGCTCCGGTACCCAATCAGGACTCTTCAGTGCTGCCGCGAGCATCGGATCCGGCGCCCGTAAAGCTGCTGATACCAACTTTGAAGATCTCGGCAGCCGTCGAAGCCCTCGGGGTCACCCAGGATTACTCGCTCCAGGCCCCGGCCGGAATTTCGGACGTCGGCTGGTATCGCCTCGGTACTTCACCGGGTTCGGCCGGCGATGCGATCATCTCAGGACATCGGGGCTATCCCGCCGGCATCCCGGCGGTATTCAACAACATCAACCGACTCCAGGCCGGCGACGAGGTGGATGTTGAGCTCGCCGACGGCAGCACGGTTCGGTTCGCGGTGACGCGGATGTTCAGCACCCCATACCGGACTCTTCCGCCCGGTTTCTTCGCGACGAGCGGAGTCCCGCTGCTGACGCTCGTTACCTGTACAGGCGACTTCCGGAGCAAAGACCAAACGTACAGCGACCGGCTGGTGGTCGAAGCACGGCCGATTGCCCAAAAACAAAAAGGAGAGATCTAAAACCATGCCCTTCATCAACGGCGGCCATATCTGGCTCATCCTGGGACTAATCGTCCTGCTCGTCATCTTCGGTCCAGGCAAGCTTCCTGAGCTTGGTACAGCGGTTGGCAAGACGATAAAGGCGTTCAGAAAGTCAACCGAGGACCTCAAGGCTGAGATGTCCAACACCAACGTCGTGCCCGCCGCCGAATCCGCGCGCACCGATCTGGTTCACAGCGAACCGGTCCACGCCGAGCCCGGTCGGTACGAAGGCTAGGCAACCAATGGCAACTATCGTGCCAGCCCTGCACCGCAGTCCACCAAGGTCGGTCGAGGACAGCCAGATGACTGTCCTCGACCACCTCTCGGCTCTCAGGCGCACCCTCATCGTTTCGATCCTGGCGTGGTCGGCGGCTACCGCGGTCGCGTTCCTGGTCTGGGGCCGTGTGCTGCAGCTGCTGATCCACCAAGGCGGCATCGGGGCTGTCTACTACACGACACCTGCCGGCGCTTTCACACTCGCTCTCAAAATCTCGCTCTACCTGGGATTCGTGATCGCGTCACCGGTGATCATTCAGCAGATCTGGTGGTTCGTGAGCCCCGGCCTCCATCGCCACGAACGCCGGCTGATCGTGCCCCTGATCGGAGCGACGTTTTTCTTCTTTGCCGTAGGCATCGCGTTCGCGATGGTGATGCTGCCTCTCTTCCTCAGAATCCTCTCCGGATTCGCACCGGGCAATCTTCACTTTCTGCCTTTCGTCGACGACTACATCAGCTTCGTCCTCGCCCTGGTGATCGGCTTCGGGATCGTCTTCGAGCTCCCGGTGCTGCTGTATGCCCTTGGTCGGATAGGAATCATCAGCTCCCGTTGGCTCTACAAAAATCGCCTCTACTGGTTCGTTGGACTGGGCATCCTATCCGCCCTCGGCACACCAGGAGCTGATCCGATTACGCCGTTCTTCATGTTCATCCCTCTCTACTTTTTCTTCGAGGGGACGGCCTTGCTGCTCAAAGTGAGCGGCCGATGACGAGTGCTGATGCGTCTTTTCGCCGACAGCCTCTTTCCATCGCCCTGACGACTGATCTTCACGCCCTCGGCGCGGAGCAGCGTCAGTCCAATCTCCCGCGCCCGGTGCGCGGCCAGTTGATCTCCTTCGCCTGCAGCAACGATCGAACCCTTCATGAGGATGTGCCACTTGCGAGCGAAGTCATCCGGCTGGGAAACTCCAGCTTCTTCGGCGAGCCCTTGAAGGAAATCTCGGATTCGCGCGAGGTGGGTGGCACTCGCCTGCCGCACAGGGTTGCCAGGCTCAGTCGTCTCGAGGAGCACCTTGATAAAAGAGCAACCTTCAAAGTCGTCGCGGCGGAACCACTCGTCGAAGACCTCGAAGATGGCGAGCAACCGTTGCTCTGGGGCGGCCGCTCGATTCGTGACCTCCGCTTCGAGCCAGCCCAGCGTCTAGAGCTGCTCCCGCCTTTGAAGGAAGGCTAACACCAGGTTTTCCTTGGCCGGGAAGTGACGGTAAAACGTCATCTTCGCGACGCCGGCGCTGGCGATGATCGAGTCCACGCCCACGCCTCGAACGCCCTTATGGCTGAACAGGTCGTAAGCGGCAGCCAGAACGCGCTCCCGCGCCTCGCTGTTTCCCTGCCCTGACGCGGAGTCGGCAGCGGACTTGCTGGGGTCGCGGGCAGACTCGGGACCTGGCTCAAATCGGCGCCAGTGTACCGAAGGTAGACAGAGCGGTATACCCGTTTCTTAAAGAGACAGACTTGTCTTTCTTCACGCGTGAGAAAAGGCGCAGACGGTCTGATTTCCGCGAGGAGCGCGAGAGTGGTTTACTGCTGTCCCAGGCGTGAGTCAGGCGATCGGCCTCGGCCGAGCTGCGCCTGCAGCCAGGTGAAGGTGAGCCAGCCGCGACAGGCATCGTAACGATGACGACCGCGCCACGGCAAGTCCGCAGCAAGTGAAGAAGAAGGTATTGGTCGTGGACGACATTCCCGTTGAAAGGGAGCTACTGAGGCTGATTTTGGAGGATGGCGGCTACGAGGTGGACGAGGCTCGACACGGCAGCGACGCGATCACTCAGATGGGCGATTCCTTGCCCGATCTGGTGATGACCGATCTGATGATGCCGGTCATGACTGGACAACAGTTGGTCCAGCACATGCGTTCCGACCGTCGAACAGCTCTTGTGCCGATCCTCGTGCTCAGCGCAAATCCGAACGCGGCGAAGATTGCCACGCAGGCCGATGCCGTTATCGGCAAGCCGTTCGAGAGAGCGAATCTCCTTGCGACGGTGAATGCGCTTGTCCTGAGAGCGAATCGAGAGTGCTAAACGGTCTAGCACCGCCGCCAGTTGGCCGGCGGTTGATGTCGAAGCACCTTCCGAGCACATCCATTCATCGCGTGCCACGCTCAATTGATCTGGCCGTCTGTACGGTCGCCGGAGGGGGAACTCTAATCCCCCCGGGCGCAATTGCAACTCTTCTCAAAATTCGCCGCGACATCGATTCTCAGCGCGAGAGTCTCTCCCGCCAGGAGACGGAGGTTCTACGTTTGATGGCCGACGGCGCTCCGAGTCGCGAAATCGCCACCAGGCTGGGGATCGGCTCCGGCACAGTACGCACTCACCTGCGCAGCCTGTCCGGCAAGCTTGCTGCTCACAGCAAGGTGGAGGCCATCGTCAAGGCCAGGGCACTTGATTTAATCGACTAACCGACGTGTTCGGTTCGAAAGTAACGCGTTACTGCAATGCGGTTTATGCAGTTCCAGAGCCAGGGGTTTCGAACACAGGTTTTGGTCGGGGGCCCGGGATTTGAACCCGGGGCCTCACGGTCCCGAACCGTGCGCGCTGCCAAACTGCGCCAGCCCCCGACGCGCTAGTGATTCTATCCGGCGGCGGAGTCGACCCGGGTTTCGGTCACCATCAGCGTCGCCGTCGCATCGGCCACCCGCGACCCATCATCGCGCCCCTCGATGTACGCCGACGCGTACACCAGCGTCCGCCTAATCCTGTCCACCTTCCCCACGATGCGGACCGCCTCGCCCAGCTTCAGCGGCCGCCGGTAGCTCACCTGCAGGCGCCCAGTCACGCCCGGATGCCCCGCGTGCCAGGCAGCCCACCCCACCGCCTCGTCGAGCAACAGCGCGACGATCCCCCCGTGGACCATGCCGGCCCAGCTCTGAAACTGGTCTGGCACCACGAACTCGACGCTCGAACCGTCCGGGCCCGGCACGAACACCAGGCGCAGACCTTGCTCATTGAGCGGACCGCACCCGAAGCAATGACCGTCGAAGCTGACTTCCATGGCGGCACTCTAGACTGAAGCGAGTCAAGGAGGTTGTCGATATGGCTGTAACGCTGGACTACCTGGTGGTGGAGGACGTGCCGCCCGCCGCGATCATCACGCTGAACCGGCCCGAGCAGCTCAACGCCCTGTCGACCGGTCTGATGACGGAGTTGACAGCGGAGCTCGAGCGCCAGGCTGCCCGCCCCGAAGTTCGTGCCATCGTGCTCAAAGGGGCCGGGCGCGCCTTTTCCGCAGGGCACGATCTCAAGGAGATGAGGGATCGCAGCCTCGAGGAGGAGCGGGAGATCTTCGCCGTCTGCAACCGACTCATGGCGACCGTTCAGTCGGTGCCGGTTCCCGTGATCGCCGCGCCTCATGGGATTGCGACTGCCGCCGGATGCCAGCTCGTGGCGACCTGCGATCTCGCGATCGCGAGTGACGACTGCCGCTTCGCCACGTCCGGGGTCAAGTACGGGCTGTTTTGTTCCACGCCTGGTGTCGCCGTTGCTCGCAACATCAGCCGCAAGCACGCTATGGAGATGCTGTTGACTGGACGCTTTGTCGACGCCGCGACGGCTGAGCGGTGGGGGCTCATCAACCGCGCGGTTCCTCTCGCGCAGCTCGATGCCGAAGTCAGGTCGTTGGTGGAAGAGCTTGGGCAGCTCAGCCCTTACGCGCTTCGGATTGGCAAAGAAGGGTTTTATCGGCAGATCGAGGCCACGCAGGCGGAGGCATATGGGCAGATGGCTGAGGCGATCTCCTGCAATGCCGTGGCGCCTGATGGCCAGGAGGGGATTGCGGCGTTTGTGGAGAAGCGCAAGCCGGTGTGGAGGCGAGCGACCTAAGCCGTCGTCCGCCTTTGCTTTTAGCCTCGGCAGTTCCATTGGCCCGTCATTTTTAGGCCCTGTTTGCCAGTGTTGCCGTCCGTAAGTGGGGCGTTAACCGTTCCCGATTGCTG
>Ga0075522_10002008_pt1 | contig 15277 bp, 28 predicted proteins | sample NGEPerA_FD_74796 | JGI IMG/M metagenome (GOLD analysis project Ga0075522, IMG submission 74796) | Arctic peat soil microbial communities from the Barrow Environmental Observatory site, Barrow, Alaska, USA - NGEE PermafrostL2-A | ecosystem: Environmental > Terrestrial > Soil > Wetlands > Peat ... | reverse complement strand
GTCGGAGGTCGGAGATCAGAGGTCTGACTTCTGACTTCTGAGTTCTGACTTCTGCGCAAAAACTTAAACGGCGCCTTCAGTTTTTGGGCAATCACATCGCGCAGCGCGACATAGCGCCGGCCCTCGCCTTGGTGGGAAATGCGGTAGCGTTTACCCAATCCTTCGACAGATATAATCACATCGCTCATTTTTTTCGGAGATCGGAGATCAGAGATCAGCGGTCGGAGATCAGGAATGGGCCGGGACGGTTTATCATATTGCCCAACATTCCGCCGATTTCTTTGCAAAGCGCAGTGAGCGCGGTGTGTTGTTCTATCGCGATATAGCCGCAATCTTTGGCGAAATCCAAAGAAGAGTCGGTTTCACTATTTTCACCATCACAGTCCGTCAGCTTTGAGATAAAATGCGCCTCGTATCTCCGTTTGGCCCAAGCTTCGCGAAGGTTCAGACAAATTGAGCGGGACGAGCGGCGAATCTGGCTCGTCAGCGCATACTTTTCCTCGGCGGGAAAATCCTTGCTCAGTTTGAACACACTCATCGCGAGCTCGTATCCCTTCTTGTAAACATTCAAATCTTTGGCCGAGTTGATTTGCATATTCTTCCTTTCCGACTTCTGACCTCCGACCTCCGACCTCTAAGTGGCAGCGGCGGCGACCGGCGTTTGGCGGCTGCGGATATGGGCGCGGCAGCGTTCACCGACGTTATGCAAATAAGCCAGCCGCTGTTCCGGGGGCATGGCGTCCAGCCGACGGCTGGTCGTCTCCCGCCATTTGCGGGACTCGGCCACGGCATCAAACGCTTTCTTCTTTGTCTCCATAGATCAATTCCAACGGATTAACAATACGCAAGGTGGGATAGCCCTGCAAGAGGTTTACAACATTAAAGCCCTTTTCCCGCGCCACGTTGACCAGGTGGCGGAAGTTCCAACTGACCAGATAATCAATTCTGGCGACGGTGCAAACCGCCACATGGCGGGCGTCATCGCTGTATTTCGGGGTGAGGATGGCCTGGGTCATGTAAACGGCGGCGAGCCGTTCCATCTCCTCCGTAATCTCAAGGATGTTCCCAGGGTCAAAGGCAGTGGCAAGGAGTTCGCGGACCCGATCAGGCGCTTCGGTCAGTTCGTCCACCGTTACCATCGAGGTGAAAAATCGGAAACGGCCTTGTTCCATCTGGCGCCAAAGCTCTTGCGTAGCCTCCTTAAACTCGTCGTCGAAATAGCCGCCCAGCACGGAAGTATCAAGGTATAGCGTCGGCAGTTTCACAATGCGTTGGGAGACAGGGTGGGCTGATCATGCCTGCCGCCGCCATGCCGTTTCACCGGCGTGTCCAGAAATTTTTCCACCTCGGCAAACGCCACAATCTCATCAAATTTCTTCCGTATCTCCGCCCGGCTCATGCCCAGAACAATCTCTAAAAAGCTGAAACACTGAAAACTGAAATACTGAAACGGTATGCGCCCGGTCAGTTCGGGATGGAACCCGGTGCCTACTTCTAAAATGCTGAAATTGGGAAAACTGAAACGCTGAAACAGCACGCGTCCGGTGGTCGGTTCGGTGATGCGGCCTCCGGCTCATAGTTCTACGGCTCGGAGAGCTCAAGATTTTCAGCAGCGTGCTCTTGCCCGCGCCATTGCGGCCGATGATGCCCACCACTTCCCCATGCTTAACCTCGAAGGAAACGTCGCGCAAGGCCCAGAAGTCTTCGGAGGACTTCCCAGAGGTCGGAGGTCGGAGGTCGGAGATCGGGCTGGGGGCAGAGGGCGGAGGTCGGAGATCAGAGGTCCGACTTCTGACTTCTGAGTTCTGACTTCTGCGCAAAAACTTAAACGGCGCCTTCAGTTTTTGGGCAATCACATCGCGCAACGCGACATAGCGCCGGCCCTCGGCTTGGTGCTGAATCCGATACTTTTTGCCCAAACCTTGGACGGAGATGATGACGTCACTCATTTATCTAAAACGCTGAAACGCTGAAAGTGGAAAACTGAAAGTCTGAAATCGCCCAAATCAAAATTAGAAATGGGGAAAGTCGAAACTGAAAATCGGTGATCAGCGCCCGATGGGATCGCCCCAATTGCTCAAGAATTCCAAGCTGTTTTTCATATTGGCGGCAGTCCTGACCTCGCTCACTTTTATCAACCGCCGTTCAGCCCGTGAAATAATACCTAAGTCGGCTCTTGAGATATCTGTGGCCATAAGTCGTCTTCAAATACTTCTCTCGCCGGAAGGCATCGCGTTGATCTTTGCATGCTTCATAGTAAATAAGCGCAAGAGGCAATCGGCGCTTTGTGGAGCTAACCTTGCCTGTTTGATGCAGTTCAAAGCGTTCCCGCAGATCGTGCGTGCAGCCGATATAGAGCCTCTTATCGGTTTCAGATTGCAGCACATAAACGTAATGCATCGTCTATTTCACAGGCCAAGCTCCTCGCCAATGGAGGCCGTCTGCTGGTCGCCGATGATGATGCCAGCGTGGTGGCGTTCTTGCCGGAGGAATTCGGAATGCAGCCGGCAAAAGTCGGACGCGTTGTAGGTGTAAATGGCGCGCTGCTGTTCCACCGCCCACGTCAACTGCTCCGCGTCCGAACACTGCAAAAGCCCGCGCTCGCGGCTCGAAGTGACGTCCCATCCGCGATGACGCAACGCATTCAACAAAGCATGGGCATCGGCATCTTCATCCAGATGAAGCTTCAGCGCGCTCAAGTTCAGACTTGCTCCTTTGCTTCAAGACTGCGGCAAACTAGCCCGTTCTTCATCAAGACAGCCTTCAATTTCGTCGTGATGCAAATGGTAGTAGGCCAGGGCCGCGTGGATTTCGGCCGGGGTCAAGGTGGACAATCGTTCACCAATTTCCTCGACCGTCAAACCCAATTTCCACCAGCCCGCAACGCGATGCACCCCGACGCGATGTCCTTTAATGCGCGGCTTGCCGCCGATGACGCCGGGGGTGTGAACGATCATCAAGCCCAACTCTGTTGCCGGCATTTCCACTATTGCACTCATACCTGGAATATGACGGGTTTATTTTGCGCCGTCAATTTGAAACGAACCCAAAAATCTTCTACAGCTGATGGTTGAGAGATCGGCAGAAGCTTTCGGCGGGTCGCCGAAAGGTGCAGGCGGGACGCCCGCGCCACCTTTTGGGAAATTCGACACCTCACCCCCGGCCCTCTCCCTGTTCGAGGCGGAGAGGGAGTTCCGGCGAAAAAATGCTTTCGCCTTTTCCGCGATGACATCGCGCAAGGCAACGTAGCGCTGCCGTTCGCCTTGATGGCTGATGCGGTATTTCTGGCCGAGATTCTCGACGGAGATGATGACGTCGCTCATTTATCTAAAACGCTGAAATTGTAAAAGCAAAACCTGAGACGTGAAACTTGAAACGCTGACACGCTGAAAATCTGAAACTTGAAACCTGAAACCTGACATTTTTAACCACGAAACATCCGAACCACGCGAAATCAAGTCAGGCGCCTTTGGGAATCGGGCAACCCAGTTTTCGGCAGATGGATTTGGCGGTGAAGCGGTTGATTTCCTTATGCCGGGGGATCGCTTGAATCTCGCCGGATGGGCTGCTCCAAATCGAGTGGGAGGAACCTTCCCGTGCCAGGCGGCACCCGTGCTGGACCAGGTGTGAAAGCAGCGCCTCGCGTTTCAAGCGGAGACCACCTCTAAACGTTCTCCGGCCACCAACGCCTTGGCGGCCTGTTCCTTGCGATACGCCAGCACATCCCGAACGGCCCCGCGCAGGTTCTCCAGGCAGGCCTCAACGGTTTCACCCTGCCCGTTGGCTTCGGGAAATTCAACACACGTGGCCGCAAAGCCGGTTGCAGCCTCGGCCGAGCAATCATGAATTAAAGCAGTGACTTCCATGTTGAAATCCTAGCCCAGGCGGTTAAAAAGCGCGAGGGCTTTTTCGCGTCCGGCCGGTTCGGGATGGAAGCCGGCGCCGACTGCTAAAAAGCTGAAATTCGGAAAGCTGAAACGCTGAAATAACCGTGCCCGGTGGTCGGCTCGGTAATGCGGCCTCCGGCTCATAGTCCTACGGCTCGGAGAGCTCAAGATTTTCAGCAGCGTGCTTTTCCCCGCCCCATTCCGGCCAATGATGCCCACCACTTCCCCGCGCTTGACCTCGAAGGAAACGTCCTTGAGCGCCCAGAAATCCTCGGAGGACGGAGACCGGAGGGCGGAGACCGGAGACCTGAAACCGGAGGTCGGTCCGCTGAGGTTATTTTCAGGTTTCCGCTTTTCAGGTTTCAGGTTTTTGAAAAAGCTCCTCGCTTTTTCCGCCAGCACATCGCGCAAGGCGACATAGCGCTGCTTCTCGCCCTGGTGCGCAATGCGGTATTTCTTGCCGAGATTGATAACGGTTATGATTGCGTCAGACATGCAAAAAATGAAATGCTGAAAACTGAAACGCTGAAATTAAAACAAAGACCGGAGGCCGGGGCCGGAACTTACTTCCGAGGTTTTTTCGGGGATTGGGTGAGCGCCGCAATGTCAGCCAGATCCTTCGGCCGGCCGGCCGCCGCCTTGTTCAACAACAGGCTTTCCCGATCAATAAAACACACCCGAACCCCGGCAATCGTTTCCTCCACCCGCCGGATGTAACATTGGTCGAACGACACTCCGGAGATTCCGTTCATCACCTCAAGCCGGAGCGGCGGAACGCCAATCCGCACGATTTTGCCCGGCTCCATAAACACCGCCACGGTCAGTTCGGGAACGTCGAAGCCAAAGTCCTTGAACGCGGCGATCAACTGTTCGGCATCACGCCGGGAAAGCCGGACGAACACGTCGAGATCGCCCGTGGCACGCACGAAGCCGTGATAACCGACGGCATAGCCGCCGACCACCAGATATTCAACGCCATGGGCGTTCAGCGATTTCAAGAAATCGGCGAAGTTGGGGTCGAGCTGCTCCATAGGAATAAAACTGACGCCGCAAAAACTCAATGCCGGCCAGCCGGGTTTCGGGCGTTTGCGCCAGCCAATACTGCAAATCGTCGGGCTCGTCGGCGAAGGAACCAATGGCCAGCACGGAGCGATCCAGCACAAAGTCGTTCATGCAATCAATTTAAACCTGCCAGCCCCGAAAGTCCATGCCTTTCAACTTTCCACGGCGCGTCATGTCCTCAACGTCTTTACCCGGCGGCGTTCCGGCATTCAAGATTTCAGCGTTTCAGCTTTCAGAATTTCAGCATTTTTCCAATGCGTGTCGCAGACGACGAATTGCGTATTAATGTCATGCGCTTTGCGCAACTGCCGCGCCAGCAAATAGGCATAAGCTGAAACGCTGACATCTGACATCTGATTACGGGTTCCCGTTTTTCCGTCTTGGTTGGCCGATTTCAGAATTTCAGGTTTCAGCTTTTCAGCGTTTTCTTTTCCGCTCTTCCCCGCGCCATTCCGCCCGATAATCCCCACCACCTCGCCGCGTTTGACCTCAAAGGAAACGTCCTTGAGCGCCCAAAAATCCTCTGCCGATTTACGATTTACGATTTCAGATTTCCGATTTGAAGACGCATCGAACACCTCACCCTGACCCAATGCTTTGCCCTCACCCTTGATCCCTCTCCCATCCGATGGGCGAAGGGCATCGTTGCGGAGAGGGGATGTCTGGGGAGCGCGACCGTCTCTCCGAGCCGTAGTCTCCGAGCCGGAGGCCCGGTTGCCTTCAGCCGGCGTCCCGCCGGGTGATTGTTCCATTGCTCTATTTGGCGCGACGCCGAAAGATGCAGGCGAGACGCCTGCGCTACCATCCGATTTCTGACTTCTGACTTCTGGAAAAAAAGCTTTTTGCTTTTTGCGCGATGACATCGCGCAGGGCGGTATAGCGCTGCTTCTCGCCTTGATGAGAAATGCGGTATTTCTTGCCCAAGTTTTCTACGGAGATGATGACGTCGCTCATCTTATAAAAATTAGAAATTTAGAAAGTAGAAAGTGAAAAGCAAAAATCAGGCAAAACAGAAGCCGGCGGCCGGATGACAGGGGACGGGTTTTGGCATCATTTCGTTGCGAACAGAAATCTTCCGGGAACTGAAAAATTTTAATTTCCAACTTCCCGGCCTCTATTTTTTTTGGACAGGGCCTCAATGTCGGCCAGATCTTTTAGCCGGCCGGCCGCCCGCTTGTTCAACAACAAGCTTTCCCGGTCAATAAAATACATCCGCACCCCGTCAATGGTTTCTTCCACACGACGGTCATAACATTGGTCGAAAGCAACCCCGGCTATTTCGTTCATCACTTTCAATCGCAACGGCGGAACACCAATCCGCACGATCTTGCCCGGTTCCATAAACACCGATACGTTCAGTTCAGGCACGTCGAAGCCAAAGTCTTTGAAGGCGGCCAGCAACTTTTCGGCATTGCGCCGGGACAACCTGACAAAAACATCCAGATCGCCCGTGGCCCGCACAAAGCCTTGAAAACCGACGGCATAGCCGCCGATCACCAGATGCTCAACACCGTGGGCGTTCAGTGATTTCAAGAAATCGGCGAAGTTGGGGTCGAGCTTCTCCATAGGCATAAAACTGGCGCCGCAAGAACTCAATGCCCGCGAGCCGGGTTTCGGGCGTTTGTGCCAGCCAATAGCTCAAATCGTCAGGCTCGTCAGAGAATGATCCAATGGCCAGCGATGAGCGGTTCAGCACAAAGTCGTTCATGCAATCAATCTAAACCTGCCAGCCCCGAAAGTCCATGCCTTTCAACTTTCCACGGCGCGTCACGGTTGAAACCGTGGGCTGTTTTCGGTCGTCCTTCGGACTGGAATTGTCGCAATGGATCATGCCCAGGTCTCAAAGACTCGCCACCCCGGACGCTGGAAAAAATCATTTCGGGCGACAGGCGATGCAAGCAGGTGGGTGAGCATCGCCTGCGCCCGACTGCCGGCGGATTTTGTTTGCCGGCAAATTTGACCCTCACCCCGTCCCTCTCCCACCCGCTGCGACGGCGCGACAGCGCGGCGAGTCCGATGGGAGAGGGTGGTCACCCATGGAAGACCGCGCACGTCCGGCACATCGCAACCCAAAGCCCGTCCGGCCTCCAGTTCGGCAATGACCGGAGCCGGGACAATGATTCCCGCCGTCAAGGCAGGCAGAATGCTGATCTGTCCCAGTTGGTGCAAATATTGGAGCGGCGAGGTGTTGCAAATATATTCAGGCATCGTCCGGTGAAATAAGTCCGGTCAAATCTCTTTGCATCGGGATCCGTTGAATTCCCGGCCCAAGGGAAAGGCTTCTGGTTGCCTATTTCACGGCGCAAGGCGCGTCTCCCGAAGCAAATCGGATTCGGTCAAACGAAAAGTGTCCACGCCAAAGTCGGCCAATCGGGCCAGAAAGACCACGCGTGGCAACCCGGCGAGGGTCGCCGCCGCGCCCGACGAAAGCTCCCCCAGCTCGTAAAATTTTACGGCCGCCGCCAGCAGCAGCCGGGAACCGGCGGCTTCCGGCCGGCTGCGCAACGCCATCAGGCTTTCACTGGAAACTTCCAATACGATCTGGCTCATAGCTCAACTCTGCCCGACAAAACGGGAATGCGCAACCGGGAACTGGCGCGTTTCCGCAGGGCGCTTTCCCCTGTGCCGTTTGTCCCCCGGTGAACTAGGCTCACCGGCTTGGAAAGGCAAGCGTGGTTGTTTCTTAAAATTTGAAAGCCACAGTCTCATCGAACTTCTTCCGTATCTCCGCCCGGCTCATGCCCAGAATCGCGCCGTTCAGGAAGACGTTCTCACGTCCGGTCAGTTCGGGATGGAAGCCGGTGCCCACTTCTAAAAATCTGAAACGCTGAAAGCTGACATCTGATTATGGGTTCCCGTTTTTCCGTCTTGGTTGGCCGATTTCAGAATTTCAGGTTTCAGCTTTTCAGCGTTTTCTTTTCCGCTCTTCCCCGCCCCGTTCCGCCCGATGATGCCCACCACTTCGCCGCGCTTGACCTCGAAGGAAACGTCCTTGAGCGCCCAAAAATCCTCTGACGAGTGACGAGTGACGAGTGGCGAATGATCGGAGGTTTGGGGAGCGCGACCATCCCGGTTGCCTTCAGCCGGCGTCCCGCCGGATGATTGTTCCATTGCTCTTTTTGGCGCGACGCCTGCGCTACCATCCGATTTCTGATTTACGATTTACGATTTTGAAACAGTCCCTTGACCTTGTTAGCGATGACATCGCGCAACGCGACATAGCGCTGCTTCTCGCCCTGGTGCGCAATGCGGTATTTCTTGCCGAGATTCTCGACGGAGATGATGACGTCGCTCATTAATGCAACAGTAGAAATTGAGAAATCGGAAAGCAGAAAAATCAGATTGCGGACGACCGGACCAAGCATTAGATAACATCCACCGGATGCGAGGTGATCCAGACATCCAACTGCTGGAATCGCTGTTTCAAACGTTGCTTGAATTCCTTGAAAAACTGGCGATGTTGAGGAACATCGGGCACGTCCACAAAAAACCGGGTCAGATTGTCTTGATAAACGGCGCCTTCCTGTTCCCAAACGCCTCTCAAAACCTGGGTTTTCCACGAGGCGGCACCAAACTGGGCGCGCAGTTCGGCAAAAGTTTCTGCCAACAACGCTTCCGGCACGGGGGTTCCGTCATTGAACACCAACGGCACCAGAATCTCGTAACGGCGTAACATACTCGTAAGGGGCGGGACCGATGACACTAAATTGAATGCCCTGTTCCGCCAGAAAACTCAAGGCTGGCGCCGGCACGGCGGTTTCGCCGGTGTCCCAACTCTTCCCGGAAAACCGGGGGATCAACTTGCCCAAGGCGCGGCGCTCGGTTTCGGCGTCTGGAAATTTAATCAATATCTGCATGGGGCAACTCTAAACGACTCCGCTGAATTCGGCAAGCCCCCAGGCCCAGAAGTCTTCGGACGAGTGACGAGTGGTCGGAGGTTTTGAGGGCGCGACCGTCCCGGTTGCCTTCAGCCGGCGTCCCGCCGGGTGATGGTTTTATTGTTTCTTTCGGCGAAATGCCGAAAGCTGCAGGCGAGACGCCTGCGCTACCTTTCAATTTCCGATTTCCGATTTCCGATTTTCGATTTTGAAACAACCTCTTGAATTTTTCCGCCAGCACGTCGCGTAGGGCCGTGTAGCGCTGCTTCTCGCCCTGGTGCGCAATGCAGTATTTTTTGCCGAGATTGGAAACAGTTATGATTGCGTCGCTCATTTTCTAAAAAGCAGAAACATGAAATTAGGAAAGCAGAAAGTTGCAAATCAAAAACAGATATTGAGAAAGCAGAAATTTATCTCAACGTTCGCGATTTCCACTTTCTATTTTCCATTTGGGTCAGCCACCGGCGGAAAGGAGCCGTTCCGCGTGCGCGTTGACACGGTCGCAGATGGCGTCAAGCTGAACCTGGGTGGCCCGGCAAAACGCAAAAATGGTTTCCATCTGGGTGCCGGCATAGTCGTGGGCAATGCGGTTGCGATGCTCTTTGAGGGTTCTTAATTCCCCGGCACTGGCCACGAATCCCCGCTTTTCGGCGAGGTTAAGCCGGTCCAACATGGTTTCAGCGCGCTCCAGTTCATGGGCAAACAACGCGCGGAGCACCTTGTTCGTCAACAAATCCACCACCCGCGCGAAGCGTCCCGCATAGGCCTCGATTTTTTCCAGGTCGGCCTCCGAGCGGCCGCTGCCTGCGCCACCGAGCTGCCCCACGCTTTGGGCGGAAAAGGTCAGATGTTCGCGCGCTTGGCGCAGTTCCTCCAGGCTCGCGCGGAGCAGCCGGGCGGTGATTTCTTCATTCACAATCGGACTCCCTTTTCTGCGACCAACTGGGCCAGCACATCGTCCTCACCGGCATTGATGGTCAGATCAATCTTCTGCCAGCCGATCCGATCCTTGATGCGAGTCAGCAACCGCAGTGTTTCACGATAGGTAATGCGCGACGAGCGCACCCACAAGTCAATGTCGCCGCCTTTGGCCGAATCGTCGGCGCGCGAACCGTAAAGATATATCTCGGCAGCCGGGTCTGACTGCCGGATTTCTTCACGGATGGCTTGGAGTTGTTCAGCCTCCAGTCTCATGGTTGTAATCTCCCAAAAAATCCGGCTGCCGTCAATTCCGCCAAATCCCATCGGCCAGCTCTTTCGTTCACAATCTAATCTCCGGTTCAAGATGCGCCAACGCGACGAAATTGGGAAAACAGAAGGCTGAAATTCAGCTCACCTTTTTTCCGTTTCCACTTTCGCAATTATTACCTTCGGTTTTCACGAGTGCGCCGGTCAAGGGCGTTTTCAAAACTCACCAGCTCGCGCACCAAGGCATTGTAGCGGGAATAAGGGTCGCCCTTTTCCAATTTGAGCAGACCGTATAATGCCAGTTCGGATTCGTCAGACTGGCCGGGAACACCGGGCGGCATCAGCCCGGCACGGCTTAACCGGGGCCGCGCCATGCGAACGAGGCAGCCGGGAATGGTGCAGCGGCCGGACGCGAAATCGGCGAGTCCCTGGCGCACAAGGTTTTCACCCGGCAGTCCGCTGACGAGGTCATCGGTTTTCATGGTGGAACTGGATGACAGCGGCGCGAAAGTCCGCCGGGTCAACCGCCGGATAACGGATGAGTTGTGGCTCAATCAGATCAAACAGTTCGCGCAAACGGCCGGTTTGAATCAAACCATCCCGCAACATGGAGCGGACATCCTGCAAATCGCGTTCATGGCGGCGTTGCAGTTTGGCCAGGGCCTGGGCATGGGGATCGTAATGAAAAAATTCCAGCAGACCGTGACGGGCAATGAACAAGCTGCGTTCGCGCCAGCCAGGCAACGCGGGAATAAATTGTTCCGGGCTGGCCAGTTCGACGTTGATGTCCAATTCGTCTTTCAGCAGGGCGATGGCTTCAAAAAGACCGGCCGGTTCCGGTTCGGGCTTGAGGTCAATGTCAATGGTCATGGATCGCCAGCCATGCAGCACGGCGGTCGCGCCGCCGGCGAAATAAATTCGTCCTGGTCCCCGCACCCGCTTTCCCAGCGCAACCATGAAGGATTCAATCTTGGATTTGTCGGTCTCCAAACGCATACAACGGAAAATATTGAAACGCTGATACTCCAGCCAATCAAACCATCAAAGTCATTTCGGCCTTTTAACTTTGGTTTTCGCCTCGCGGGCCGCGCGCATCCGCAGCGCCAGCGTCTCGGCCTCCTCCAGCCATTCGAGCTTTTCGCGGAAGGTGGTCTGCAGGCCGAGCAGCAGCGTATGCAATTCAGCGCCTTCAAAAGTGCACCATTGCCAGCCGGGATGCGCGTAGAGTTCTTTTTGGGTCATGGTTTCGATTTTGATTTGTTCCGGTGCGGATCCAGTTTGCGCAATTTGTCAATGTCCACCAGGTCCTGTCCGCGCCCGGCCGTTTTTTTCAATCGCAGCAGCGTTTTGTAGCTGACGATGAAGGCCGCCTCGGCTCCGAAGACCGGCTCGCAGAGGGCGCGGGAAAATTCTCTTTGAAAATCGAACGGTTCATGGACGAATACATCAACGGGTGTGCGGCGATGGATGTCGCTCCACAATTGCAAAACAACCATGTTCTTTTCCCGCCGCCATTTTGTGCGCAGCTTTGGATCCGCGAACTGCTCGGGTGTCACCGGAATTTTCAGGTTGTAACCGATGCCCATCAATGCGCGGAGTCCGCGAATAATGTTTTGCCGTTTCAAACTGATGACCAAATCCACGTCGTTGGTCAGGCGTTCGTAGCCGTGGGCGACAACGGCCAGCCCGCCGACGATGAGGTATTTCACCTTGGCGTGGTTCAACGCCTTGACGATGGCTTCAACGCTGCGGACTTCCATGGGTCAAAAATTTCAAATCAGGAAAACAGCGAACAGAAATTTATTTCAACTTTCCCAATTTCCACCTTCTGCTTTTGCCTTTCAAATCACGTCCGCAAACGTCCGTTCCATCTTGCGGAAATACCAGATGCCGGAAAGGCAGAGGGCAACGGTCAGAACGATGGAGGTGAGCAGGCTGGGCCACCAAAGGAGTGTTTCCCCCCGCAGCAACGCCCAACGGAAACCGTCAATCACGCCGACCATCGGGTTGAGCGAGAAAAGCATCCGTGCGGGGATTGCCAGACCGTGCCAGTGCCAGATGACCGGAACCTTGGAAGTGGCGATGGCGATCGGCGAAATGAAAAGCCCGAACTGCGAGATGAACGGCACGATGTAACGGAAATCGCGGTATTCCACGTTGAGAGCGCAGAGCCAGAGGCCGATGCCGAAAGATGCGCCAAAGGCCAGCAGAATGAACAGCGGCAGCACCAGTAAATGCCAGTCCGGCACAAACAGATAAAACATCATCATCAGCGTCATCAGCCCGAAGGTGATGAGAAAATCCACGAAGCTCGTGATGACCGAGCCGGCAGGCACGATGAGGCGCGGAAAATAAATTTTGGAGATGAGGTTGGAATTGCTGATCAGGCTGTTGCTGGACTCGGTCATGGCCGTCGAAAAAAAAGTCCAGGGCAGCACGGCGGCCAAAACAAACAGCGGTATGGGCACGTCCTTGGGAATCTCGGAGCTGACCATTTTGGCGAAGAACGTAAAAACCACCATCGTCAAAAACGGCCGGATGACGGCCCACGCCACGCCGACGACGGTTTGCTTGTAGCGGACGGTGATGTCGCGCCACGCGAGGATGATGAACAATTCGCGGTAGCGCCAGAGGTCGCGCCAGTAATTCTTCTCGGTGCGGCCGGGTTCAAGGATCAGGTCCATAAGTCAAAAGAAAAAAACTGAAATTCTGAAATCAATCCACGAGGTTCAGCGTGAAAAAATCTGCTGCCTTCCACTCAATCGGTTGAAAAACAGACTGCAAAATTGAATTTGTCGGGTGCCTCACTGTCGCGTCGCACGCATTGTCGCAACATCGCCGCCATTCAGCTGGCGGCAAGCTGCCGCCCTTGGTCGTTTCGCAAATTTTTCTGCAAAACGATTCCGCCGCTGATCCGCCGGCCGGCCAACCCGGTTGCCGGCGGTTATGTTTTTGCACCAAGGCATGAGCCTTTGGTCTGATACCTTGCGTTACTTGCCGCCCAAAATTTTCAGCAGGAAAGGCAGCACGCGCCGCCCGTTTTTTTCCCAGCTCCGGAGCATTTTCACGCGGGCGACGGCAAATTTGCGTTCCTCGCCCTCCAGTTTCTGCGCCTCCCCGGCGATGCGCGCCAGCCGGCTCCCGCTGTCCTCGAAATTCGTGAGAATCTGCTGGCGCAGGAAGCGTCCCGCCAGATTGCGCAGTTCCGCCACCGCCTCGTAGTGGCCCCGCCGGTCCCCCGCCACATACACCGCCCGCACCGCGCCCAAATCCAGCAGATACCGCAGGCCCTGGCTGGCCGACCCCTTGCTCAAGTTCAGCCGGTCATAGAATTCATCCTGCGGCAGCGGACGGGGCGAAACAAACAACAGGCCGTAGATTTCGGCCACGGAAGGCGGCTGGCCGAGGGCGCGCGAAAGCTGCACGAACAGGTGGATGACCTCCACCTCCACCGGGTTCAACCGTGCGGGTATCGCGCCGTTGTAGATTTCCTTGGTTGCGATGGTGTTCCGCTTCACGTTCCGGAGTATGACAAAGATTGTAGTCTGTTCAATAGAAAATGAAGTAAATATTTAACGCCGGTCCAGCGGGTCATTACAAGGCTTCGCATTGGGTTCTTTTCTTCCCTGCCTCTTATTCCCCTGCTTCAAGTCCTGACTTTGTGACTTGATAATTTTGCGGGGGATGCAACTCGGTTTGCAGCAATTTGGTTTCCAGTTCGCCCAGTCGGGATGGCGAGATTATTTTTACAGCAAAAATAATTAGATGCTCCGCCGGACCAACGCGCGGTTTGCTGCGCGCCAAGAACAGTTACAGCACGCGTATCACGGACACGGCGCTGGGAACCATCCGTTCACTCGAATCCGTGGTGCAGGGTTTCGAGGAACGCGCCGCGCGGCTGGAATCCGACATCAAGGATTCGCAAAAGCGCGCGACCGAACTGGAGGCCAAGGTTGGTTCACCCTTCGAGAAGGAGGAGCGTTATCACAAACTTGTAACCCGCCAGTCGGAAATTGAGGAGCAGCTTGATCTCACCAAAAATCAGGCACCAAGTCAGATGGATGCTGCGGCCACTGACGAGCGCGAGGAAAATTCCGAGAAGCAAACTGAATCTAAACCAATCCCGCAGTCACGACGGGCGGCGGTTCGTGGGTGAAATGGATTTGATGCCATGAATTCTCACCGCGCAATAATTTCAAAAGTTGAAGACAATAAAATCGCTCCGGTCGGTGCTGTTGAAGGCAAATTGCCCGTGCAAGATGTTAATGACGCGGATTGTCTCCTGACCAAGAAGGAACTTGCTCAAAGATTAAAAAAGCCGGTCCGTTCCATCGAAAATTGGATGAAGCTGCGCTATTTGCCCTATATCAAAATAGGGCATAGCGTGCTTTTCAGGTGGGGCGACGTGATCAAGACACTCGACCATTTTCATGTCAGATAGGAATTAATTGGTCTTCGGGAAGATGTTGAACCACTCCTTCGCTTGGGCTTCGGTTACAAATCCCCTGTGGACTTTGAAAACCAAATCAACTAAAACCATGTCTCATGCGCTCCGCAGTAGCCCACAATTTCGGGACAAGGCCACCACGAAGCATTTATTTTTACGTTTGCGGGCGCGCTTGCCGTTGACAATTTTCATGGCTCAATTGCCCCCAATTTGTCCCCAAAAGTCAACCGTCGTCAAAATCCCCTTTTTTTACATGGTGCCGACGGAGGGGGTCGAACCCACACATCCTCACGGATACTAGATTTTGAGTCTAGCGCGTCTGCCAATTCCGCCACATCGGCCACCGGAGGGACAATATATTTCAGCAGTGCGCGAAGCAATTCAATTTTGCGTTGGCAGTGGAATCATGGCTGTGTGGCGCGTTTGACAACGGATTGGACAGTCGGTGTCCATTTCTTGGATTTATTTTTGCATTCACGGTCTTTAAGAATAAGATCGAAAGAAGACAACGGGTTGAAACGCTTTTATTTTTTGGCGTTTCCACCGTCTTTTCCAGTTGTGAATCCAAAATGAACAGAAGGCTGGACATTGGTATTAAAGGTGCTAAACCACTCGGTAGCGGTTTCAGCAGGCAATCAAGTGGACAAATGTAATCATTATAACCCGCCTGCTGATTTGTTCACACCGCGAAAAAGAAAGAAAAAAAGCAAAATGAAAACTAACAAGAACCTCCGCAAGGCGGGTTTCACCCTGGTGGAAATCATGATCGTCGTGGCCATCATCGGCCTGTTGGCGGCGATTGCGATTCCGAACTT
>Ga0075522_10002007_pt1 | contig 15279 bp, 18 predicted proteins | sample NGEPerA_FD_74796 | JGI IMG/M metagenome (GOLD analysis project Ga0075522, IMG submission 74796) | Arctic peat soil microbial communities from the Barrow Environmental Observatory site, Barrow, Alaska, USA - NGEE PermafrostL2-A | ecosystem: Environmental > Terrestrial > Soil > Wetlands > Peat ... | reverse complement strand
CGCCCTCGTGTCGCAGCCACCTCTCTATGGATGGAACTGGAACTACGCCCTGTTGGCCGGCTTCTCCGCCGCCGAGAACCTGCCAGCGGCCCAGACGGCGGCACTCCTCGACCACGATCCCGATGTGGCCCATTGGGCCCCGGCTTACTTCGAGTCGGTCGACCTAAACGGGCAGTCCTTGCCCGCGCTGGCCATGAGCCCGGGCGCCGCCGTGCGCCCCTCCATGCTCTCCGGACATGCGCTGGAGGAGTCGTCTCAGATCGTGTTGGGGCCCGCAACGCTGGCGTCGCTACACAAACACCTCGGCGACACGGTCGTCGCCGACACAGACGGCCACACGAAAGTCCACCTGCGCATCGTCGGGACGGCGACGCTGCCCACCATCGGCGGGTCGGGTGATCCCTCGCTCCAGATGGGGACCGGCGCCGTTGTCGCGACCTCGCTCTTCTCGGCGACCGACCTCAACCAGCAGAACGCGCCCGTCGCTGGCCCCATGGCCGTGTTCATCACCGTCCGTCCCGGCGTGAGTCAGGCCGCCGGCCTGCGCTCGCTCGACCGCATCACGGCGGTGCTCAACCGGTCGTCGGATCCCGATGCACCGGTCGGCGGGGTGGTCAGCGCACTGCGCCCGGCCGAGATCGCCGACTCCCACAGCATCAGCGCGACCCCCGCGCTCCTAGCCGCCGCCCTGGCCATCGGGGCCATCGGCGCGCTCGGGCTCACGCTCGTCGCGTCGGTCCGCCAGCGCCGGCGGCAGTTCGCCCTCTTGAAGGCGCTGGGATTCACCCAGGGATAGATCGCCGCCTCGGTGGCATGGCAGTCGTCGGTGGCGGCGGTCATCAGGGTGGTGCTCGGGGTCCCGATCGGGGTCAGCCTGGGGCGTTGGTTGTGGACGTTGTTTGCTGACGGCATCTCGGCCGTCCCGCACCCCACCGTGCCTACCCTCTCCATTGCGGCTGTCGCGCTCGGGGCGGTGGTCTTCGCCAACCTGGTCGCCCTCCTCCCGGGCCGTGTGGCGGGCCGGACCCGCACGTCGCTGCTCTTGCGAGCGGAGTGACGCCAGCCGAGCAGTGCGGTCACCCAAGTGGCGAAAGGTGGGGGGCGTCGGCGATTGGGGCGTACGCCTTAACACACACCGCGGGCCGAAGGGGTGCCCAGGGGCGTGCGTGGGAAAGGGTCGCGCCCTCTCCACGGTGAGCAGATCAGGCTGTTCCCGGCAGGTCTCAGGAGCGAACACTGGGTCGCAAACGGCTGCCAAGTCGTGAAGGAGGAAAAGGCGAAGGTCGACAACGATCAACTGTCAGGGGTTCCTGGCGCGGTTCGTGACGGGCCGCCAGACCCGAATGTGCCGGTGGGAATCGAGAACCTGCGCGCGTAAAGTACTGCCGGTGATACTCGGCCCCGACCTTGTTGAGCTGATCAGCGGTGGCGTGGCGGTGCTCGTGTCCACCCGCGACAGCGATCTGCAGCCGGAGATCGTCAGGGCGTGGGGTCTGGAGGTATCGGCCGATGGGTCGTCACTGACGGTTTGCGTTCCGGCGGCGCCGGGATCGCGCACCGCGGCGAATCTCGAGTCCAACGGCGAGGTTGCTGCGCTGTTCGTCTCATCGACGGACTACCGCGCGATCCAGGTGAAGGGCCGGGCTGAGAGCCTGACGGCTCCAACCCCGGAGCAGCTGCAGCTGATCGAGCAGCACGTGCTCGCGTTTGCCGGACGCGTGCGAGATCTCGGGGTCTATGAGGCGGACGTGCGTCGCGTTGTCCGGCCCGATCCGGTTGCGGTGACGATTGCCGTGCGGACTGTCTATGACCAGACTCCCGGTCGAGACGCCGGGAGGCTCCTGTGAGCGACCTGTCGGTAGCTCTCGAGTCGATCCGCGCCTGCTTTGCCGGCGTGATGCCGACGCAGTTCGCGACGTGTTCGCGGGACGGGACGCCGAACGTGATCGCGGTGTCGCTTGTGCACTATGTGGATTCCGAACGCGTTGCGGTGTCACGCCAGTTCCTGCGCAAGACCTCAGACAATGTCGAGGCGAACCGCAAAGCGCAGCTACTTGTCACCGACCCGGAGACCTTCGCCGAATACCGGCTCGACACTGAATTCCTCCATACCGAAACGGAGGGACCCGCGTTTGAGGCGGCGAAGGCGAACCTTGATGCTGTCGCCTCGCAGTCGGGGATGAGCGACGTGTTCCGGCTCCGAGGCGTCGACATCCATCGTGTGATCCGGTGCGAGGCAGTCGGGCACGACCTGGAGGCGGCGCGGCCGGCGGGTGAACCGGATGCTTTGCGCCCGCTCGACGAGTTCGTGCGACGGCTCGGTCTGTGCGCCGACTACGAAGAGCTGACTCGGGCGGCGTTGCACGCGCTGGAGGATCTGTTCGGCGTCGCGTACTCGATCCTGCTCCTCGCCGACGCTGAGGGCGGCGGTCTGTTCGCCACCGCCAGCAATGGCTACCCGGCATCAGCTGTCGGGGCCGAGGTGCGATCCGGCGTCGGTCTGATCGGGACCGCCGCTGCCGAGCGCCGTTCGATCACCGTCGCCCACCTGGGACGGGCGCGCACGATGCAGTCCGCCCTGCGCGCGAGCGCCGAGCGTGATGGCGATGGCTCGCTTGGGCCGGAGGTCTCGCTTCCCGGGCTCGCCCTGCCCCAGAGTGTCGCCGCCATCCCGTTGATTGCGCAGAACCGACTCGTCGGCGTGCTGTATCTCGAGAGCGAGCGGCCCGGGCAGTTCCACTCGGAGACGGAGCCCACCTTGCAGATCATCGCCGGACATTTAGCGGCGACGCTTCTGATGCTCGAGGCCGAGACGCCCCCGAGCCAACCGGCTGGCGTGCCCGCGAAAGCTCGCCCGGCAGCCGATGCCCGGACGGTGACGGTCGCCTACTACCAGGCCAACGACAGCGTGTTCGTCGCCGGCCGGTACGTCACGAAAGGCGTGGCGGGCCGGATCCTGCGTAAGCTCGCAGGCGAGCACGTGGCGACGGGTCGGACGGCGTTCAGCAACCGGGAGCTGAGACTCGACGAAAGTCTGGACCTGCCAGCGGGCGCCGACAACTTGGAAGGGCGCCTCCTCGTCCTACGGCGCCGGCTCGCGCTCCAGAACTGCGGAATCGAGCTCGAGCGCGTCGGCCGCGGGCACATGGAGCTGCGGGTTGCTGGGCCGCTCGAGCTATCCGATATCCCGACCACCGGGCCAATGCGGGCGGCCTACGGCGGCTGACGCGCTACGCGATTCGTAAGGAACTTGTACGGGACAAAGCCGCGTCGCGTGCCTACGGTGCTCCCTACAAGCAACACCGACCACCGAGGAGGTCCATTTATGGATCACACAGCCATAGCGCGGCAATTCTTTGACCGGATCAACGAAGGTGACAGCGCGGCGATCGTCGCGATGCTCGCCGCGGACTTTGTTGGGCACGAGGAGATGCCCGGCCTGACTCCGGGCCGTGACGGCGTCGGCGAGCTGTTCGCGATGTTCCGAGCGGCGTTTCCGGACGTTCGCTGGGAGCCCGAGGACGTACTCGCCGCCGGCGACAAGCTGACCGTGCGCGCCCGTGTGACGGGGACCAACGACGGCGAGTTCATGGGAATGGCGGCGACGGGCAAGCGCGTCAGCGTCCAGCTCATCGACATCGTGCGGATCGGAGTCGACGGTCGGATCGCAGAGCAGTGGGGCGTGTTCGATATGTTCGCCCTGATGCACCAGCTCGGGGTCGTCGGCGCGCCCGCCTAGCGCACAGCAGCGAAACCCGAGCAGGTTGTTCAATTCTGATCTCTCCCCTGGGCGAGGGCGCGCCGCCTCAGAGTGGCAATCGCCAATGCTTGGTATCAGATCGCGGAAGTCGGTCCTTCGACACCGATCATGACCAGGGAGAACGCCGGTCCAGTGATCGTCGTTGTCGTTTCGCAAGTTTCTCGTCAGCGCGTTTCGTAATCGGGTCGAGCTATTGTCCGGGCTCCGGGATCACCCTTACAGAATCGAGGGGCTGGACGTAGGGAGCGGGCGATTTTGACGTAACCCGTCGCCAAGGTCTCGGGCGACGGGTCGATCGCCATAGCCATGCCTCCGCGAGCTTGGGGGGAAGCTGCAGCAGGGGGTCTGTGACCGTTTGCACGCTACCGCGACGGACCTGCGAATTGAGTGATCCCGCTTCCGACCTCGGACGCGAAGCAGCCTGCCGGAAGCGCACCGACCGGCGAGCTGCTTGTAAGCCCCGCGAGTGCAGGAGGGGCGGGGCTCTTGTGCTACTCGGCCTTTTTCGATGCCGCCCTGTGAGCACCCTGTTGCGAGGTAAAGAGTCGTCCGTGAATCGAGTTATTGGGGCTTCTCAGGTCCCGGCGGTCACCGTGATCGCATCGCGATCCACAGGCTCGACGACGACGCCGACCGGACTTCTGTGCGACTAGCAGCTATCAGACGATGGCTTTGAGGCAAGGCGAGCGGGCGGCCACCTTATTGGTGTGTCACCTCCGGCTCCGGTACCGCTTGGCGCGCCAGTCGTTCACGTTCGATTGGTCGTCTATCAAGACCCGAACCCCTCGCTAGCTCGAGAGGCGCGCCCGGAGACTCGAGATTCAAACTTGGACGCGAGTCGCCAATGCTTGGCATCAGATCGCGCAAGTCGGTCCCTCGACATCCATTCTGAACAGAAAAACGCTCGGCCTTGCGGCCGGCGTTTGTGTTCTTGGGCCCGCTTGTCAACCTTTGATTCCATGTCGGCCTAGGCGCGGACTCGAACCTTCTGATCAATTCAATTCTCCGCGCCGAAAAGTCCGATCTTCGTCGATCCGAGCAAGATGGCCTTCGTGACCGGGATCTTTGGTCACCACCAGCGGCATGTTCCGGCGTGTGGCTGGTGACCACGTGCATTCGACCAACGCCGAGATCAACGAAATCGTCTCGGCCGTCTAGCTCCCTGCGGCTTACGCGAGTCCAACGATCACTGTGACTCGGCCTGAAGTTCCTCTCTCTGGCGGCGCTCGGCGGCGATCCGGTCGAGTACTTCCTGGGGCGCTTGCAAACTGGACGCGAGCGCGCGGGACGTCCGTTGATCGGCGTCCCACAACGACGACGGATCACTCTTGAGGAGGTAATCGATCCAGCCCTCCAAGGCGTACGCGACCACCTCGCCCTTGCTGACCCGGTGTCCCCCTCCAACTCCGGTCGCCAACGTGAGAGTGTTCAGCCGATCTGCGAAGAAGCGCGGCATTCGCACGTTCACCTGAACCAGTTCCCCGACGTCCGGCGTCGGGGCCGAGAATCCATCGCCGTTCTTGTCGCCCCCGAAGGAGACGAACCGCCGGAATGCAAACTGCTCATCTCCGGCTGCCATAGATCCGCTCCTTCTAGCGTTCCTAGCAATAATAGCAAAGATAGAAGCGCAGCAAGCGAGAGCAACGCCTGCCTCATGCGACGAGCTTCGATCAGGTTATGGCGGTAGGTAGTGACATGCCAAGATGCACCGCGGCGATGTCTCGAAGCTGCCTGATGGGCACGCCCGGATTTGCTGATTGCTCATCTCGTCGCCCTCAGTGGCTGTTCTAAGGTCGCGCTCGCCCTCGGCCATCCACGACCCTCGTAGACGATCCGTTTTAAGCCCTCAGAATCGAGGTCGTGGACTCAGGGAGCGGGCGATTGTCGTTACTCGAGTTGTTCGGGCAGGGGAGTGGGGCACTCGCTACCTGTCGCCGCTTCCTCGAGGAGACGCTCGATCAAAGCTTCATCAGATTCCCCACCGCGACGTGCCGCGACAGGCGAACCGAGATCCGCGTCGCAGCCGGCGCACCGGATGTGAAGTCGTGATCCGTCGTTGTGCGCTACAAACACCGCGTGCTCAGGCATCGTCTCGAATCTCTCTCGGCACTCGCAACTTTGACTTTCACCATAGATGGACCTTGAGTGGCTACGGAGCGAGATCCTCTGAGCGGCGCTCCTTATCCTGCTCTCGGCGAGAGCCCTCGTCGTCCTCTTCTTCTAACATGGCCGACGCCTCGGATTCTTCGGTCTCGGGCTTGGCGCTACCTTCGGGTTCGAGGAGGCCTCCGACGCCAGGAACACCCTGTTGAGACGGGGAGTCGTTGCTCGGTGGGGTTGTAGTCATAACGAAGCAATACCCCGCTTTCTGTCCCTCGAACGCGAAACAACCGGCCAGTTATCCTGAGGAGAAAAGCAGCGGGTCGCCTCGTTTGCCTGACCAACAGCGGCCGTACATCTCTGCTTTGTGCGTCTGTCACCTACCCGAGAACCGAGTCGGCCAATCCGGTGAACGCGAAACAACCCGCCGGTGCGCGGATCGACGGGTTGTTCGGTCTTGCCCCGCTGGGGGTTGGCGAGGGGTCTGTGTATCTCTGGCTCACTACCCCGGATCGTCAGAAGTAATCAGATCCTGAAACCACGTCGGCCAGAACTCGGCCAATGGCGCCCGAACGAACACGCGAGCCATGTCCGCCTCCCACACGCTCAGCCCAGCTGCCAGCGCCGGTGAGTCCTCTGTCGGTTGATCTTGAGCCGCTCCTCGAGCGAGCCCGCTAGGCCCGCTCCTGGCCAACCCCTCGCCCCGTTGTACGCGGGAAGGTCGAGAAATCGGGCTGACCATTCCAGGGCGAACGGGCGGCTCTCGCTCGCGGTCATTTCGGGGATCAGTTCCAAGACGGCATACGCCTCGAGCGCCTCTTGCCGATTCCGAGGTCGCTCGGCACGAACGCAGGCGGAGGACGCCACCTAAGTCGCGTCCGGAACGTGGCCGCCCCTGGCTGCTACTTGGACCTTCTGAACCGTACGAATCCGCGCGATCCGCGGCGGTCTCTGCTCACCAACCTCCTTCGTGCTCAGGCACGCGCGAGACGAGTGGCATCATGAAGACGAAGACGATCACCGGTGCGAACCAGTACAGGTGCGCCTGGGTGATGCCGGGATCGGTGCTTCGATTCAAGATCGCGGTGTTGACGGCCACGGTGAAGATCACGCCGAGCAGGATGAACATCCCGCGGAGACCGGTGACGGCCGAGACGTGTTCGGGTGCCAGGTGGAGCGATGCATTGCTCGCAGCAGGGTTGGTACACCCAATCCCTAGTCCGACGATGCTGACGCAGATGCTCATCCAGACGTACGGTGAGATCCCCCACCGCGGTGAAATTGAGAGCAGCACGACGCCGAACACGATGATCGAGTAGCCCATCGCCAACGGCAGGCGATAGCCGGTTCGACGAAGTGCGAGGGCCGCCACGGTCCCGGTGAGGATCATGCCGATTGCCCGCGGCGTGAGCAGCGTTCCTGCGTCGAGTACGTCGAGGTGGTAGCGGTTCTCGGCATAGAGCGGCACCAACGAGGCGATTCCGACCGTGATCGTCCCGTGCAGCAGGTTGATCGCATTCATCACCGCGAATCCCTTTCCCGTCAGGAGTCGCAGTGGCACGAAGGGATGTGACGAGCGCTTCGTATGTCGAATGAACGCGAAGAGCAATAGCACGGCACAAAGCTCCGGCACGAAGACGACAGGGCTCATCACAGAGTTGTGACCAGAGCCCAGGCTGGTCACCCCGAAGATCAGCGCGAGCACGAACCCAGCCATCAGCATCAGGCCACGCAGGTCGGTCTTCGCGCTGGCGGTCGGGGGCGAAGGCGGTATGAACCGCATCGTGAGGATAATCAGGACGACCCCGATCGGGATGTTTACGAAGAAGATCCAGCGCCAGGATAGGTAGCCCACGAGCAGCCCGCCGATGAGTGGGCCGATTATCTGGCCCGCCGAGCCGACTGCGGCGAGCGCGCCGATCGCCTTGTCCCGCATGGGTCCGAAGTGCTCGGCGATGAGCCCGGTGGCGGTGGGCGAGAACGCCGCGCCTCCCATTCCCTGGAACACCCGGCAGATGATGAGCACGTAGATGTTGGTCGCCAGCCCACACGCGAGCGAGGAAGCCGTAAAGAGCGCTACTCCGGCGACGAACAGTCGGCGAGTCCCGATCCGGTTGGAGAGGTTGCCTGCGATCGGCAAGCTGACGACTGTGCTCAATCCGTAGATCGTGATCGTCCATCCGACCCAGGCGATCGAAGCCCCGAGGCGGCGGTGGATTGTGGGCAGCGCGATCGCGACGATCGTCAGATCGATCGAGCCCATCAAGAAGGCGAGCGACACGATCCCGAACACGAGCCGGCCCGACGGCGAGCTCCGGGAGGCGACGGATCGCTCTTGGGCTGGATCTTGTCGGGTCACGACGCTACCTCGCTGGCAGACTGACAGGTAACCGATCCAGTCGGATCTCAACCACCGTCACAACCTAGGGTACGAGCCGACGTGGTTCCGAGGAGGGCCTCGGCACGGAGAGGACACCGACGCTCGCCCCGCGTACTCGGACTGGCCTCGAGCGACCGTCGGGGGTCCTACGGCGGATTAGCCGAGGACCGGGACCTAGTGCTCGAGTTGGACCTGGCGGTGCTCCGCCGACGAGGTGATCAAGGCCGTGATGACGTCATCCACAAGCCCTTGGTGGCGTCTCGAACCGCCCGGTGGGGAGGGGAGAGGCTCTGGGCGATGTTCTCGAGAACGGAAACAACGTTCGGACGCGGTGAGTACGAGCACAGATGCGAAGGGGAGGGACATTCCCTGTACCGCATCTTTCGAGCAGCTATCTCGGAGTCAGAGCGCTAGCTGTCGGCAAGCACATTTTCGTCTACAGCAGCCATCGCTTGTTGCATCGCTTCTATGAGTCGAAGCGCCGATTGCGTGTCGAGTTCCAATGCCAGCCGACCTGACGCCCCAATCGACCGGTCGGTGAGGTCGACCAGCAGTGCGTGCGGCCTCGTTGAGTGTTGGGGATGGTCGAAGTAGACCGTCGCGTCGGTGATCTCCATCCATTTTCCCTCGGGGCCTTTGCCACTTCCGCTTACCTCGGCCTGGATCGTTACCCAAGTGCACATTGCTACTCCATCCTTTGCTCTAGGTCCCCACCGCGGGGAACGCTTTCGTCGATCTGGTTTGCGACTTCGTAGGGGTGACTGGGTCTAGGCGATCGTTCGCCCGAGGAAGTCGAAGATTCGCTCCCAGGCCCGAACGGTTTGGTTGACCCGGAAGTTCAACTCGTCGGTTGTCATGAACGAGTGGCCGGCGTCTTCGAAGAAGTGGAACTCGTAGTCCTTGCCGTTGGCCTTGAGGGCCTCCTCGGTGATCTCGACCTGGCGAAGCGTCGGGTTGTAGTCATCGGCCCCGAAGATGCCAAGGACCGGGCAGCTGATTTCGGCCGTGTAGTCGATCGGCGCGACCGGGTGCGCGGGATTCAGCTGCTCCGGGGGAACAACGACGCTCCCGCCCCAGCAGTCGATAGCCGCGTCAACTCCGAGCTTCGCTGCACCGAGGTAGGCCTGGCGCCCGCCCGAACAGCCGCCCATGATCGCGACGCGACCGTTGCAGTAAGGCATCGCGCGCAGGTAGGTGAGCGCTCCGGCGGCGTCGCCGAGGACCTGGTCGTCGGGGGTGCCCCCTTTGGCTCGTCCTGCTGCCGCGGCATCCTCGGGATTTGTCGTGCCCTTTCCCTCTCGCGTGTAGAGGTGCGGCGAGATCGTGACGTAGCCGTGATGAGCGAGCTTTCGCACCATCTCGATCGAAACCTCGTCCCATGCCGGCGCATGGTGCAAGAAGATCACCGCACCGAACGGTCCATCGCCGAGCGGCCGAGCGAGATAGGCGTCGATCTCGTCGTCGTTGTGCCCAGGATAGGTGACCATGTCTGCGATCTGGCCGTGGTACATCAGGCATCCCCCCTTCGCGCGTCGCGCGACTTCGTTCTATTGATCATGCGGCTGATCATGCGACGCTCACTTCGGTGAAGTACTCCCACCCGATTCCGTTGCAGTCGTTCTCGGGGCAGAGCGGATTGCCGACGGCCGCATCGCCGAACGTCACGCCGATCTGATCGAGCGTCGATTCGCGCCCGCAGATCCCGCAAGTCCACTTCTTCGGCGCGCCCTCGCCCAACATGTTGAAGCGCTTGGCCTTCGCGAGGAAGGCTTCGCGCGATGGCGCGTCGCTTTGTGCATAGGGGACCCACATCCAGGTCCGTCCATCGCGTCGGTACAGCGTTGGCATCGCGTTCCCCCTGGTATTCGTCGAGTTCGTCTCTTGCGAGCCGATGATCACGGCTCGGTGTGGCCACCGCCAGATGTCCGCCTTACCAAGCGGCGTCGCTAGCGCGCTCCGGCGCCCGTTCTACTGCGTCGTCACGGTCTCCAAGATCGCGACGGATCCGTGAAGGTCCGGTCCAAGTCGGCGGGACCGCGGTCCTCCCACGGTTCGATCTCGTCGGGGACTCGTCGAAGCGCTTCGGTGTCGGTGACCCAGTCGCACTCCGCCGGCAGGATGGAAGCGACCGACCTCGTCCAGTAGACCTCGGGGTTGTCCACGCCTGGCGGCGTGACCTTGTCTTCGGCGAGTGCGCGCGCCGCTTCCATATAGCGCTGCCTCGCGCGGATGATCATCGTGTCGGAGACCCCGAGGTGTTCGACCTCGCGATCCAGAATGGCTCCCATGCTGACGGTCACCGCGTCGTCTTGGGCCCAGACGCCGGTGATCCCAGAGAAGCTGATGAGGTCCTCTTGGGCGTCGCGGTCGACGTACCAGTCGTTGTCCAGGCGCTGTTGCAGTCGGAATCGTCCGTACCAGCCGCTCGAGTTCTCCGGCTCAAGCTTGATCACCGGGTAGACGAGGTAGCGGTTGTTCTCGTGGTTCCACTCGGGGTTGGTCGCTTTCCGGCGCATGATGAAGTACATCGTGTGGGTGTCGTCCATCGGCACCCACATCCGGGTGTCGAGGTGTCCGGTTCCGGGGATGTTCACGTAGAACGGGAACATCAGCTGCGCGATCCTCCAGTAGAGCTTGCCGTCGCCAGCAGGTCGGTAGGCGCCGTACATGCAGCCGAAGTCGGTGTCGACCGAGACGTAGCGGGGTGCCTTGTCGATCAGGCCGTAGTACTCGGGAGTTCCTGGCGTCACCGTCTCTGGCTTGTCTGCGCCGCCATGGAGTATTGGGGCGTGCGAGGTGTCGATGTCACCTTCTAGGCCCTGGAGCCAGTTGCACTCGCGCATCCCGCAGCCGACGTCGACGACGTCTTCGTCGCGCACGAGGCCCTCCAGTTCCGGCATCGGAGGCGGTATCTCGCGAGGGCCCATGTAGGTCCAGACCATTCCGGCACGCTCCACGCACGGGTACGTCGTGGCCCTGATGCGGGACTTGAACTCCGAGCCGGGAGGCTCGTTCATCATGTCGACGCAGAGGCCGTTGATGTCGAACTTCCAGCCGTGGTAGATGCAGCGGATCCCGGAGTCCTCGTTCCTACCGAAGAACAAGCTGGCACCTCGGTGCGGGCAGTTGTCCTGGATCAGGCCGACCCTGCCCTCGGTGTCGCGAAAGCCGATCAGCCGCTCGCCTAGCAGCATCACCCGTATCGGACGAGAGTTCGGCTTCGGAAGCTCCGAACTCATCATCGCTGGAATCCAGTACTCCCTAAAGAGCTTGCCCATCGGTGTGCCTGGGCCAACCCGGGTGATGAACTCGTTATCAGCTGCACTGAGCACTTTGGTCCCCCCAAACTCTCGGCTGACGCGCGCGCGTCACTCCCGTGGCGCTATCGGCTGGACGTCCGGCGATACTCTTGGCCTGCCTCGGCGATCACTATCGTCCATGGGTGTCGAGCCACACGGAACTGCATTGCAACCTAGGTCTGCCGCCTAGGGTGCGCAAGACTTGGCTCGGTACTCGTCGTGACGCCGGGATGTCGACCTGGTGCCGGTGGCCGAGCACGATTGAACCCGCGAAGGGCTTCTCGCCGGGCACTTCGGGCCGATCACCGAAGCATCGTCGTGCCGGCGGGGACTACTCTCGCCCGGACGCACGACGTGGTTTTCGCGCACGAGGCGCAGTGTGAACGTCGGGGTTTGGCTCACCTAAGTTTCGTTGGTCATACGAACTCTGCCGGAATAATGTGTGCCCGTGAGAACGCGCCTTCGCATCGGAATCGTCACCGCTTTCGTTGTCCTTGGGTTCGCAACATGGCCGACTCTTTCAGCGGCCGCGAGCACGGCCAAGATAACGGCAGTCACCTTCGCAGGATCAGCAACCGCACCGATCTTGACCATTCGCGGCTCGGGGTTCGGTACCGTGCCGGGCGCGTCACCTACGGGAGCTCCCTATCGCTATCTGCCGGGGTGTACGTCGCAAGCGCCACGCGGAAACAAAGACGACGGGCATGACTACGGAGCACAGGCCCTGTGGGTGGAGTGGGGACATGTTCAAGCAGGAGCGTACGTAAAAGGCGCCGCCGGCTACCTCGACTGCATCGGACTCATCGTGAAGAAGTACTCCGCTGACGAGATTGTGATCGCTCCGGGCTGCCAGTACGGGTACTACGCGAAGTTGTCGAGTGGTACAAGCGTCACGGTCACGGTATTGGGCCATCGTTTCCTAACGAAGGTGCGCTACTCCTAGCCGACCAACTTGCCACTGTCCGACGCACTCCTTCGACGACGTGCTGTACTCCAACGAGGTGACCTTCGGGTGCGGTCCGCAGCGGAAATCGTGACCGAACTTCGCAAACGTCATCAGTTTGGCGCCGTCCGCATGGACGTTTCGGGCGGTGCTCGGTGACGTCGGCCTCCTCGGCGTCCAGGCTCCGGCGGCGGTAGTTATCCCGCGCGGGGATTGCACTTACCATACGGCAATGTCAGTCACCAGATTCGGTCTCTTCATCAGCCCTTCGTTTGGAGGCGTCACCCCTGATCGGCTCTTTGCCCATATGCGTGACGTTGCCCAGGCAGCGGAGTCGAGTGGTTTTGACTCGCTATGGCTGCCCGATCACGTGCTCCAGAGTGCAATTGGCGGCGGCCGGACCGGGGTGATGCCGGAGGCTTACACGATGCTTGCGGCACTTGCGGCGACGACGAGCACCGCCCGGCTTGGTACGACGGTCACACCGGTTTCGCTTCGAGCGCCAGCGCTGCTCGCAAAGATCGTGACGACGATTGACCTCATTTCGGGAGGCCGGGCGATCCTTGGGCTGGGCGCCGGTTGGGATGCCGAGGAGTTCCAGTCCTACGGGATTGATTTCCCGGCAGTGAGTGAGCGTGAGGACCGACTCGCTGAAGCGATCCGGATCTGTCGTGCCATGTTCGACGAAGGGGCCGCGAGCTTCTCCGGAGCGCACTATTCGATTGAGCGCGCGTACAACTTCCCACGGCCGCTCGGAGCCATTCCCATCCTGGTAGGAGGAGGCGGAGAACGCCGAACTCTACGAGTCGTCGCCGAGCTCGCGGATGCCTGCAACGTGTTCGGCGATCCGGAGATGGTCCGTCACAAGTTCGACGTGCTCGAGGCCCATTGTGCCGCCGTCGGCCGTGACCTGACTTCGATAACGAAGACATGCACGGTGGCATTTCCCGAAAGCACCGGACGGTTAGTTGACGAAGTTGGTTCGCGCTTTGCCATCGGGTCCGACGGCGTGATCGTGATGGCTCGCACCACAGCGGATCAGGTTGCGGAGTGGGGAGCGGCGCTCGCGGCCGCATTTGGCTCGTAGCTGGTTAGTCGTTACTGACTGCCAAATTCAACGAGCGCCCGGTTTCCAACTGTGCGCAAGCGGACTTCGAGGTGACGGAGGCCGCCGCTCATATCGTGTAGAGCTGTGAAACTCCTGCTCGCCGCTTCGACGGTCCTGTTGACGTTCACGCTCGCCGCTCCGGCGCTCGGGGCAACGACGCCGGCAAACAACGAGAGTTTCACGGGCGTGAGCGCGCACACCAAGTTCGGGATTTACGTTCACACCCCCTGCTCAACGAAGGCAATCACGTGCCCGTTCGCCTCGGATCGAAAGACGGGAGCTGTCGGCATCGGCCTTTTCGTCGGCGACAAACCAACTCGGCGCTGCGCTGACGTCGGCATTGAAGAGGAGTTCGCAACCCCCCTCAAGGGGAACACGTTCGCCCAGGTCGCTGGAAGTGCGGGTATCACCTTCACTATCTCGGAGACGTTCACCTCCGCGACGAGGGTGTCCGGCAAGATCGTCGCTCCTATGGGGTGCGGAGGCACCGACACCGTTACCGCGAAGTTGTCGACAGTATTTGTCCCGCCGACCCCACCGCATGGCGTCTAGTCTTGCCCGCCCGCTAAAGGGCCCGAGCGACGTTCGACAACATGGCCGTGAAGGTCTGACGATCAGCGCAACCGGTAGGCCCTGGGCCGCGAAAACGCCGAGCAACGTAGTTCGGGAGCCCTGTAGCACCGGCACCGACGAATCGACGCTCGCGTAATCAGTCGACGAAACTGCCCAGTATTGGTCCTGTGTCGGTCATTGCCGAGCGAAGCAACTACGAGCCACGCCCTCGCGATTTCCATGCAACGCCGCCCTTTTATGCACGCGTCGTGGAGATTAGAATTTCTGGAAGCGGAGAACCCCGCACAGAGGTTTGCCATGGTCACCAAGCGCGACGACTTCTATTCGCTGCCAGCGGTGCTTGAGTGGTACGCCAACGTCGAGGGGTGGCAACATCCTGGTGAGGAGGTAGCACTTGGAATGGTTGCTCCACTCGTTCGATCCAAGAGCGTTCTCGATCTTGGAGTGGGCGGTGGCCGCACCGTCGGACTACTCGCGCTTTTGACGGATCACTACGTTGGGGTTGACAATTCGCCGGGAATGGTGGCGCTGTGTCGGGCGCGGTATCCCGCGAAGGACTTCCGAGTTGTCGACGCCCGCGATCTGTCGGAGTTCGGGGACGCGTCCTTCGAGTTCGTTTTCTTTAGCTTCAACGGAATCGACACGGCCGACGATCAGGATCGCAAGAAGATCTACAGGGAAATACACCGTGTTCTGACTCGAGACGGCGTCTTTGTTTTCTCGACGCTCAATATGGATGGTCGGAGCTACGCGGAGTCGCCGTTTCAGTTGCATCGTCCAGGTCGTCCGTTCGACCGAAGTCTGCGGGCCGTCGCCCTCTTGATGTTTCGAAACCTAAGCGACCCACTTCGGGTACCGCGGCGTTGGCGCAACTGGCGAATCGCGACTCGCCACCGTGTTGAAGGCGACGGATGGGCGATCTGCGCGCTGGCGGTGCGCGACTTCATTCTCTTGAATCATTTCGTGACGTTGGAGCATTTGAGAGCAGAGCTCCACGAGGCAGACTTCAACATCATCGCGGTGCTCGGCAGCGATGGCTACGAAGGAGCTCTAGCTGCTGACGTGACCATCGACCACAGTGACGCGATCTATGCGGTGGTCCAGCCGAGTCCCTAG
>Ga0075522_10002004_pt1 | contig 15286 bp, 13 predicted proteins | sample NGEPerA_FD_74796 | JGI IMG/M metagenome (GOLD analysis project Ga0075522, IMG submission 74796) | Arctic peat soil microbial communities from the Barrow Environmental Observatory site, Barrow, Alaska, USA - NGEE PermafrostL2-A | ecosystem: Environmental > Terrestrial > Soil > Wetlands > Peat ... | reverse complement strand
CTCAAGGATATTTACACCGCCAAGACCAAGTATTGGGAGGACGGCCAGGCAATTATCATCGTCGTGCTGCCGGACAAGACGGATGCCGCGCTGCAAGAGGCCAGCGGCATGAATGGCAGCCAGTTCAAAACCTTCTGGCAGCGCCTCGTATTTTCCGGTCGCGGTTCGGAACCGAAGAAAGCCGATGACGCCGCCGCACTGCTCGCGATGGTCGCCTCTACGAAGGGTGCCATCGCCCTCATGCCGGCGGATGCCGATTTGAAGGGCGTCAAAATAATTGAAGTCAAGTAAGCCGCGCGACGCCCAAAAAATTGCGGGGATCAAAATATGCAACCAGATGAAACAGCGCAAACAACCGGCAATCCCGTCGGCGAACAAGGAGTTCGGTTGGTCTCGGCCACGTTCCGGGATATCATGCTGGTCGTCTTCCTGATTTTCATTTTCGCCGTCGTGCAGATGTTCACCCTCTGGCGGGTCGGCAAAACCGGGATGCAAACCGCCACCTCGCTGCAACAGCAGGGCCTGCCCGCTCTCAAGGATCTGGCCTCGTTGCAGGAAAATCTGGTCATCTACCGGCTTGATTCCTACGAATACCTTTTCGTCCAGCAAGAAGAAAAAGCCGGCAAGGCGAAGGCGGCGGAGGCTATCGCGGTTCAAATCCGCGCGGAGTTGAAAAACATCCAGACGGACCTGCCCGAAGGCGAGGGACGGCAGCTCGCCGCCAATCTGGAAAAGGCCGTTGATGACATGGACCTGCAGTTCCAAAAAGTGCGGGGACTGGTGGACACGGATTTTTCCGCCGCCATGAAGTCAATGGACCGGGACATCCCGCCAAGAACCGAACGGGTGGACGCCGCCGCGAACGCCCTGAAACAATTCGGCTACCAGTTTTCCGGCGCGCAGGCCGGCGCGACATTTGCCAGCTTTGGCTGGATCAAGAACACCGCTGTCATGTTCGGCATCGCGAACAGTTTCGTGGCGTTATGCGCGGTCATGTTCGTCCTGCTGGCCGGCCGCCGCAGCCGCGCGCAGTTGTCGGAGACGCTTGCGCGGCTTGACAAGCGGACGCAGGAGTTGCAGCAGACCAACGGCGCCCTGCAAACGGAAGTTATCGAACACCAACGCGCGGAAGAATCGTTGCGGTTGCTTGGCTCCGCCGTGGAACAGTCCAAGGAGTCCATCTTCATCACCGACGCGGAACTTGATTTGCCGGGGCCGAAAATTATTTTTGTCAATCCTGCCTTCACCCAGATGACCGGCTACTCGGCGGCGGAAGTCATTGGAAAGACACCCCGGATTTTGCAAGGGCCGCGCACGGACAAAACTGTGTTAAGCCGTCTCCGGAAAAATCTCGAACGCGGTGAAGTGTTTGCGGGCGAAGCGATCAATTATCACAAGGACGGGACGGAATTTGACCTGGAATGGCAAATCGCGCCCATTCGTAATGACGCCGGAAAAATCACGCACTTTGTGGCTATCCAGCGCGACATCACCGTGCGCAAACGCTTTGAATCACAGTTGCGTCAATCCCAGAAAATGGAAACCGTCGGCAAACTGGCTGGCGGCATCGCGCACGAATTCAACAGCATCCTCACGGCCATCATCGGCCAGAGCGAATTGCTGCTCGGCGATCTGCCTTCGGAAAATCCGCCCGCCAAAAGGGTGGTCGAAATCCGCAAGGCCGCCGAGCGCGCGGCGGTTTTGACGCGGCAACTGCTCGCCTATGGGCGCAAACAAATACTTCAGCCGGAAATCCTTGATCTTAACGCCGTCGTCACCGGCATGGAAAATGTGCTGCTGCATCTGATGGGACGCAATGTGGAGGTTCGCTTCAATCCCGCCGTCGGATTGAAATCCGTGAAAGCCGACGCAGGACAAATCGAGCAGGTCATCGTCAACATCGTGATGAACGCCGCCGAAGCCATGCCCAATGAGGGCAGACTGACAATTGAAACCGCCAATGTCACGCTCGATGCCAGTTATACCAGCGGTTTTCCAGAATTGACGGCGGGCGAATTCGTCATGCTCTCCATCAGCGACACCGGCCCGGGAATGAGCGACCAAGTCAAGGCGCGCATTTTCGAGCCGTTCGTAACGACCAAAGGAGTTGGCAAAGGAACCGGCCTGGGACTCGCCACCTGTCACGGAATCGTCAAACAAAGCGGCGGTCATATTGCCGTTTATAGCGAGATGGGCCGGGGCACGGCGTTCAAAATTTATCTGCCGCAGGTCGGACAGGAAATGATAGCTCCTGCGGAACTCAAGTCATCGCCTGATTTGCCGCGTGGGACGGAAACCATTTTATTGGTTGAAGACGATTCATCGTTGCGCGAAATGGCGGGTGGATTGTTGGAACGTCTGGGCTACACGGTTTTGAAGGCAGTCAACGGCGTCGAAGCCATGGGGCTCATTCATCAGCAACGCACTGGCCATGTTGATTTGTTGTTCACTGATGTCGTCATGCCGCACATGAGCGGCAAGGAACTGGCAGACCGCATCCACGCACTGCATCCGCAGACAAAAATTCTTTTCACCTCCGCCTACACCGGGAATGCCATCGTCCATCAAGGCGTCTTGAACAAAGGCGTGGCGCTTCTTCAAAAGCCGTTCACGCCGTCCGCACTGGCGCAAAAACTGCGCGAGCTGCTGGATCAACCAATTTGAGCCGCCCAAACAATTCACTCGTTGCGCGCGGGCAAAAATCTCTCCGCAGCAAATGCCAGAGCAACCCACACTGGCTGCGAACGGCTTTTGAAGAAAATCCAAGATTGAACGTGATTTACGCCGGCGGTTATAGTGCGGAAGTCGCCGTCAAGGATTTTTCATTGGTAGAAGGCGTCAACTTTCTCACCAAGCCGTTTCAAGCGCAAAAACTCGCGCAAACCGTGCGGCAAAAACTGGATGCCAGCACGTTGTCATGATAAATTGCATCTGGAACCGGATTAGGCATCCGGCTCTAATTCCGTTATCAAATTATTTGAATACATTTTGCTGGCGGCCAGTTCGCTTTTTGTGATTGTGGACCCGCTGGCCGTCGTGCCGGCGTTTCTGGCCATGACGCCGGACGACACGGCGGAACAGCGCATCCGCACGGCGCGTCTGGCGTGCTGTGTGACGGCGGGCGTCTTGCTGCTGTTTTCTGTGGCCGGCCAGCTGGTCTTCAAGGTCATGAGCATCACCATGCCGGCGTTTCAAATCGCCGCGAGCATCCTGTTGTTGCTGGTGGCGCTGGACATGGTGCGCGCCCAGCGCTCGCGCGTCCAGGAGACGCATGAAGAGAGAATGGCCGGGACGGAAAAAACGGACATCGCCGTGACGCCGCTGGCGATTCCGATGCTCGCCGGGCCGGGCGCAATTTCCACGGTGATCCTGCTCCAGAATGAAGCGAAGGATATTCCCCAGCGCATCGCGCTTTACGGCTGCATCGGGGCGGTGTCGCTGGTCAGTTATTTGATTTTGAGAATTTCCGCGCGTGGCGCACGCTGGTTGAGTCCGATTGTGATGAGTATTGCCATCCGCATCATGGGACTGCTGCTGGCGGCGGTTGCCATTCAATTCATGCTCAATGCCATCAAGGCGTTCCGGCTGGATTTGCTTGGGCTGCCGCCGGCCTGAACCCGTTCATCAAAGCGCTGTATTTTTGCTTCGTTCGTTGGTTATTTAACGGGTTTGCGTCCCTTCGTCCTTCATCGGGTTACCCCGTTCCGCCAAAACTTGCAACTCGTCCTGCTGCGGACTGCCTTGCGCGTCCTTATGGAAAAAGTTGTCATCATCGGATCGGGTTGCGCGGGTGCCTGAACGGGGCGATGCCTTTTTCAACCGGCAGGTCAAACGCCCATGCCGGAAAGAAAATAGGACGAAATCGTCACCCCGCGCGCCGATATTGATGATCACCTCGCTCTCACCGATCAACATCGTGATTTGTTCCTTGGACAGAGTAACGCCCGCAATGGACAAAAGCCGTCCAACCTGAATCAATCGCGAACCACGCCAAACACGCGCAATCATTTTTAACCACGGATGGGCACAGATTAACACGGATTTTCAAGCCCGTAGGGCTGGCATATTTGTAGAACGAATCGCAAAAATTCCAAAGCTCCGTTCAGGAGCAAAATGGTGGCGGCCCGCAACCATGACTAAACGTTGGGGGTTTCCTCAGATACTACAACCACTTTACGAGGATAGTGGGAAAACATCAGTAGCAGGCTTCCGGCCAGGGCAAACACGATAATCGCGGCAACGGTTGCAAAATTAACCACGAAACCCGAAAATTCCCAGTTTGGAAGAATTTTAGCGAATGGCGCCACCAGCGGCGCCGTGACACCATAAAGCCACGCCACGAACGGTGTGCCTTTGTTAACCACCAAAAACTCAAATATCAATCTGAAGGTTAAAAGCAGTTCGATGACGCCCACCACAATATTGATAAAAGCCCTTAAAATTCTAAACATAGATTAAGTTTGTTTTGTTTTTACTGCACTGGGCCAAACTACGCGGTCCGGCACACGTTCACCATGGGGTGTAACCAGAAGCTTCAGTTGCCAGCCCGTTCACAATCTTCATTATATCCATGCTCACGGTGATGATGCTCTTGAGCAGGGTCAAGATGTATTTCGGGTCGCAGTGTTCGCGCGCCCAATCGTCTGGGTCACAATGTTTCATCTTCTTGAAAGCGCGCCCATGGCTTGCTCCACAAATAAGTCAAGGCCAGAAGCAGCAGGGTGCAAGCGGAAACCCGACGACTCCACATAATACATTGTGCGTGTTTCCCACCAAAGCATTCAATTAATGCGGCGATAATCGGCACGGCCAGACCGGTTTTACGCAGCAGGTGATAACGCCATGCCGCCCTCGGTTTCGCTGCTGGCAGCATGGCTGCGCTCAAAATCTTGGTAATGGGCCGCATGAGTAAAACCAGCACAATGTGTGAAATATAGTAAAAGATTAATTGCCATTTCCGCGGTTCGCCATTTTTGAAAGCTTCACTGGCGGCATCCATCAGCCGAAACTGCCAGACCAGTAAAAGCCCGGTCAGACACTTATAGAAAAACAGTTCGACCTCAAACTGGCTCGCCACGACTGCGTGCGCATAAGTGGACGTGGTCAACCCCAATAGCAGAACAAAGGTTGCCCCCATGAAAACATCCGTTATTTCCAGCGGCCAGCGGATGGGTGGAAACACGGTAAGCCCATACCCGATTATCCCGGAGTATAAGATTATTATAGTGAGAAAAAGCGGGTGTTCCAGCGCTCGTTTTAGTTTTCCAGACATGAAATCACCAATGCTTCTATTTTTTCCTCTCCCTCAACGCTGGCAGCACATTTACAATCTCAATCGTCTCCAAACTCACGGTGATGACTTTGCCGATCAAGCTGACTATGTATTCCTCGTCGTCGTTGCGGTTGGGGTCGCTGGTGGTGTTGCCGTTTTCGTCCTTGGCGACGCGGTATTGGTCTATCACCCATTCCAGCGCGCTGCGGTTGCCGAGCTTGTAGTCGAACACCTCCGGCGGGATGCCGCTCAAGGTCAGGAAATCATTGTAGATGATGGCGGACTTGTCTTTCGTGAGTTTCATCGCCTCCACGCGCCAGTCGAGTTTGACCTCCTTGTTTTCGATGCACTCTAATTTGTATTCCTTGGCGGATTCATAATTGACGTGCAGGTCAGCGAGTTGTTTGCCGGCGGCTGCGAAGGCGTGGAACAGTTTCGCGCTGGCTTCCGGTTTATGGTCTGGCGTTTTATCGCCTTGCATCGTCTCGACGGCTGACAACGGGAAGAAGCTGGCGTTTTTCTCACCGGCGGCGATGCCGACGAACGGGATGCGCGGAAGGTCGCGTTTCAGGTTCTCGGCGAAACGGGTGCGGTAGGCGGGATGATGCAACACCGCATAGACGTATTGGAAGATGTCCGCCGACGTGATGGTGTCGTCGGCGTAAAAAATCTGAAATAACGTCCGTGCTTTGGGGGTGACGTTATCCTGCTTGTGCTTGCCGTCTTCGGAATAGGTGAACAGCGGGAAGCATTGTGCGGAATCAATTGAGACGAAATTTAGATTAGGAATTTGGTTTGTCGAATAATTCCAGAACGGACTCCGACCGCCACCGCTTGGGCAAAGGATCAAACGATTTTCTTTTTCGGATTTAGCTTTCGGGAAAAAATCCAACGGGCCTTCGCGATCAACAAAAGGATTTTTTGCATACAATTTTAATTTCGTAAATGGCCGATAAATTGTCTCACGAATATGGCGCGCGTCGAACGACATTTCGACTTCACGTTCCAACTTTAATTTCAAATCGCGACTCCACTTCACTTTTTCGTAGCTGACAAAATTATCCACGTCTGCCGGCTTTCCTTTTTTCTGCCAGCGATGCAGTTCGGCATTGTAGTCATCGGCAAATTGTTCAACGCGCTTGGCGAGCCGCTTCGCATCAAAATCATAAACCACGCTGTCGCGGTTGGTGGAAACGCCGAGTGAATAAGTGCGGAAGATGGTCGGCACGGTCATGCCTGCCTTGGCATCCTTGCTGCCGATGGGCAGGAAGGTTTCAAATTCCTCGTCAGTGTCGTTGGTAATCCAATTCCCTTTGTCATCCGGTTTGAGCTTTTTCCATTTTACACCGCTGATACTGCCCTTTTGATCCAGGAAATCATATTTCTCCTCCTTGCGCCAATCCTGACCAACCGCATGGTAATAAATCTCACAGCGACGCTTCTTAGTGTAATCCGAACTGCCGCGCCGGACGAAGATATTGATGCTCACGCCAACTTGAATGCCAAAAACATTGTGCGTCGTGCCGGAAAGCTTGGGGTTCTTTCGCACGTTGCCGCCGAGGTCGAGGACGTAAATCTCATCGAAATCCTTCGCCAGTTCCTTGCGCATCCCGTCAAATGTTTTCTCGGTGACAAAACTGTTGTTGTTGACGAAGCAAACGATGCCACCGCCGACGATTCTGTCAGTTGCATAACGAATGGCCTTCACATAAGGATCAGACAGCTTGCGCAACAATGTGGCATCCGACGCTTCGCCATAAGTAGCACTGACGCGCCGGTCCAGTTCGGGATACTTGCGGTTTTTGTTGTTGTCGTTTTCATCCATCTGCCCCGCGTTGTAAGGCGGATTGGCGATGACCACGCGGATGGGTGCATCTTTTTGCCGCTTGATGCGCTTGGTGTTTTCGGGATTGAACCCAATAGTCATTTCCTCCTGCTCATGCTTCTCGTTAAAACCGTAATACGCCATCTTGCCGTTTATCGTCTGAAACGTGTCCACGAGGCAGATGCCCTCGAATGGTTCGTTTTTGCCGGTGGCTTCGTAATAAGCGTGCTCGATGTTCATCGAGGCGACGTAATACGGCAGCAACATGATTTCGTTGCACCAAAGTTCGCTGGCGTATTTGTGCGGCAACGCACTTTTGTGCGACTCGGCCATGTGCCGCATGATGTTGACGATGAAATTGCCCGTGCCGGTGAAAGGGTCAATGATGTGAACGTCGCGGTCGGCCATTGATTTGCTGAATTCTTTTTTCAGCACCTGCTCGACGCTGGCGATCATGAAATGCACGAGTGGCTGCGGCGTATAGACAATGCCCATCGTGTCCGCCTCTTTTTCCGAGTAGCCCTGAAAGAAGCGTTCATAGACGGTGTTGAGAAAGGTCTGCTTCTCGTGAAAATCGGAAATCGTCCCGGCGGCGTTTTCGATGGCGACGTAAAAGTGTTTGAGGCTCTTGACAAAATCGTCGCGGCTGAAGGATTTGCTGGTGAGCACGCTGATGACTTTCTCGATCTCCTGCGCGATGACGTTACGCTGCGTGAAGTCCGCGAGGTCGAAGATTTTTCGGAAGATACGCTCGGTGAGCAGGTGCTGGATGAGCATATTCTCGACGGCCTCCAGCGAGATGTTCGGATTCAACGAGCCGCGACAAAGCGAAAGAAAATCGTCAAAGGCGCTGATGAACTTGGGATTGGTCTGGCGCTCCTTTTCGATAAGCTGCTTCAGGCTGGCGGCGATCTGCGGAACCTTGTCTTTGAATTCCTCGATGGCTTTTTCCCATTCGGCGATGGCGGGCGGCGCGAATTCCAGAAACAGCGCGAGGATGTGAACGAGGTCGTCGGGCTTGGTCAGGTCGGCTTCGTAAAATTTCTGGCCGTTCTGGTAAAGCACAGCACGGGCGGGCTGCCAGAAAAGAATATTTTTCCTGGGGTAGCCGAGCGCGAACTTGGCTTTGATTTCTTTTTCGAGGTCATCGTCAATGTCCTTGGCTTCCCACAGTCCATGATTCAAACCATAGATGTCGAGCAGTGCGCCGTCGGCTTTGAGCGCGGCCAATCCTTTACGTTTGATGGGGTATTCAGGAACGAGTTTCCAATCTAACTGGCGGCCACAGATTTCGAGCAATTCCTGAAACGCGGAGCGGACGGCGGTTTCGTATTTGATGCCGAGTTTTTCAAACTTGGCGAGGTTGTCGTAATAGGTGACAACCGCCTTGTGCGTGGGCTTGAGAGTCAGGCTCGGCATGGCGCGAGAGTGTGCGCGGGAAATTTGCCATCGTCAACATCGGGAAAATCAGAAATTGGGAAAGCTGAATTTCTGAAATCTGTGTTCATCCGTGGCGGACTGTTCCACCGGTTTTTCACCCTGTTTTTGCCCCAAAGCGGGACAGCCGGGTCGCTTTTTGAGACTGCAGGACAGTTTTACACCGTCAAAAGCCGCATCACATCTTTGATCCGTCGCAAAATAACTTTGCCGCGTCACAAAGCAACTTTGAGTTGCTCCAGAACAACTTTGAGATGGAGCAAAACAACTTTGTTTTGACGGAAACACTTTGTTGCGTGACAGCACAACCGTGAGTTGTGCCAGAACAACTTTGAGTTGGAACAAAGCAAAAGTGTTTTGTAGCAAAACAACCTTGAGTTGTCACGGAACCGCTTTGTTTTGTGGCAAAAGCATCGTGAGCTGCCTCAGCATCACTTTGAATTGGAGCAAAATCACTTTGAGTTGCCGCCAGACAACCTTGAGTTGTGACAAGGCAATCGTGAGTTGGAACAAAACCTTTTTGTTTTGGAGCCGTGCCGGACTGGAAGATTTGACGGTTGATCTGGCATAAGAGCATAAAATAGTTATTGCGCTTATGAGATTGGCATAAGGGCTGCTTTTGTTTTAACCGGCTTCAACAGACGGAACCTTGTGGCTCTGCCGGTTGTTTTTTGTAGGAAAGGAAAATAGAACTATGAAAAAGAACGCAATACGTGTCGCATTAAATTTTGCGACCTTCACCAACGACCAGTTCAACAGCCTGCTCATCCTGCTGCTGGTCTGCCTCAAAAACAATCCGCTGTTTCCCAACCTGCCCATCGCCTACACCGCGCTGGCAGCGCTGGTGACGGATTATCAAGCCAGGCTCGCGGCGGCCAAAGTGGGCGGAAAGATTGACACCGCCGCGTTCAATGAAGCGCATGACGCGGCCATCGCAGCCTTGCGCCAGATCGCCGGCTACATTACCAGCCTGGGGCTGACGAATGCATCCGATGTGCTCTCCTCGGGGTTTGACATCATCCTGCCGGGAAAAAATCCGTCCGTGCCGCTCACCCAGCCGCAGTTCACGCTGGACAACACGGTGCCCGGCCAGTTGGGCATCTATCTGCAGGCGGTGCCCAACGCCAAGGCGTATCATGTGCAATACTGCACCGGCACCGGTCCTTGGATTGACCTGGGCATTTTCCCCAACACCAAAAACCTGGCACTGCCCAACACCACGGCGGGCACGACCTATTCCGCCCGCATCGAGGCCATCGGCGGTTCCACGCAATACAGCGCGTGGAGCGCGGTCATGACCCTGATGTCCACCTGAACGGCAAGTTGATGGTTGAGGGCTGATGGTTGATAGACTATCAACCCAAGACCATCAACACCCTTTGCGCCTACGACAGACGCAAACCGGGCGATGGATTCTTCGGACACAAGCCAAATTCTATAAAGAAAGTGTCCGCCCATCGCCCGGCAACCATTTTACTTGAAAGCTATTTCAATCTCGTCCCCGCCGTCCGGCTTGTCAGTGGCGATGGGGGCGTGAATGATTCTTGAAAGACATCTTCAAAAGCTTCATGCTTTTGTCCCTATGGAGAAAGTTGTCATCATCGGATCAGGCTGCGCCGGCTGGACGGCGGCTCTTTACACGGCGCGTGCGAATTTGAAGCCGCTCGTGCTGATGGGGTCGCAACCCGGCGGGCTGCTCACCACAACGAGCATCGTGGAAAATTTCCCCGGCTTTCCCGAAGGCGTGGACGGCTATGAATTGATGAACCGGATGCAGAAACAGGCGGAACGCTTCGGCGCAAAGGCGACATTCGGCACGGTTGAAAAGGTGGATTTCTCAAAATCGCCGTTTGAACTGGTTGTGGACGCAGAAAAAGTTGAAACCGAAACCGTTATCATCGCCACCGGCGCGAGCCACAAGCATCTCGGCACTCCGGGCGAAGATTTGCTGGAAACAAAAGGCGTCACTTATTGTGCGACGTGCGACGGCGCACTGCCGGTTTTCCGCAACCAGCCGCTCGTCGTGGTCGGCGGCGGCGATTCCGCGTGCGAAGAGGCTCTTTATTTGACGCGATTCGGCTCCGAAGTTTTTTTGGTTCACCGCCGCGATTCGTTGCGCGCGTCCAAAATCATGGCCGAACGCGTCCATGCGCACACAAAAATCAAGCCGGTCTGGGATTCTGCCGTGACGGAAATTCTTGACGCGACACAGGACAAGGTGACGGGCGTGAAATTGAAAAATCTCAAGACCGGCGCGGAAAGTGTCTTGCCCTGCGCCGGCGTGTTTATCGCCATTGGCCACGGGCCAAACACGGACATTTTCAAAGGCCATGTAGAGATGGATGCAAATGGCTTCATCGTTCCAAAACTCGGCACGATGACGAATGTGCCGGGCGTGTTTGTGGCGGGCGACTGCGCGGACCAGGTTTATCGCCAGGCAATCACGGCGGCGGGCGCGGGCTGCGCGGCGGCGATTGATGCGGAACGGTTTCTGTCGGCGCGGAATGAGTAGTTTCGGAGCTTGTTGCGGCTATAATTTCCCATCCGTTTTGGAATGGACGAAACAGCCTCGGGCGCGTAGAAATTGTCCCGATTGAATTCCTTCAACTTCATCGCCCGGTTCCAGCGCGTGCGGGAAAAATATGCGGCATCGCCGTCGGCAGGCTGATGGGATTATCCGGTTCACAAATAATTTGGGCAAGGGCGTCACTCCATGCGTGCCGCTGCTTGCCAATCCACGCGTCCGGCGGGCAGGGGACTGCCCGACCTGGCTATTTTAGTCTGTTTGATTGTCTTCTGGATAATCCAATTATTACGCTTTTATTTTGAATGGAACTGTCCTAAAGTATTTATGTCACCACCATCGAAAGTAAAACGTCTGACTTGAACAATCACAACTGCAAAACAAAACATGAAAAAAATCATATTCACCCTCGTTATCACCGCCGCCGCCGTCATGATGGGCGTGCCAGCGGCACTGGCCCAGGAACGGCATGTCAGTCCGCACGAAACACTGAGTTCGGTCATTGATGGCAACCGGGTCACCATCACTTATGGCCGGCCTTTTGCCATCAAGCCCGGCACGACCGAGGCTCGCAAAATCTGGGGCGTGCTGGTGCCCTACGAAAAACCTTGGCGCATGGGCGCGGACGAAGCCACGACCCTCATCACGCAAAAGCCGATTGTTCTGGGCGGGACAGCCGTTCCGGCAGGCGTCTATACATTATATATGGTGCCGAGCGTAACCGGCGTTTCCAAGCTGGCCATCAGCACAGGTCTTGGCGGATGGGGAATTCCCGTGGACACGAAGCATGATCTGGCGCAGGTGGACTTGACGAAGACGGCGCTGGACAAGCCGGCTGACCAGTTCACGATGGGAATTGATAAAAATCCGGCGGGCGGCGGCCTGATCAAATTGATGTGGGAGAACACGCAGTATGCTGTGGCGTTCACCGTGACGAAGTAAAGACACTCGCTTTCGCGCTTTCCAGGGCGTGCGGCATATGTGCATGAAAGAATTTGTTTTTGGCTATGCCTGCGCCGCGATGATTCTTGGCGCTCCGTTTGCCGCCCGGTGCGAGCCGGTTTCTTCCGCGCAAATCCTTCAGGAACTGCGCGAGTTTCGCACCTTTGGCACCGTGCTCATGGTCGCCGCGCACCCGGACGACGAGGATCGCCCACTGCTCGCCTTCCTCTCGAAAAGCCGCGACTTCCGCACCGGCTACCTTTCCATCAATCGCGGCGACGGCGGCCAGAACGAGATCGGCCCCGAGTTCGATGCCAAGCTCGGCGTCATCCGCACGCAGGAGCTGCTCGCCGGCCGGCGCATTGACGGCGCGCAGCAATTTTTCACCCGTGCGATTGATTTCGGCTACTCGAAGAGCATGGAGGAGACGCTCCGCATCTGGGATCATCAGGCTGTGCTCGGTGATGTCGTGCGCGTCATCCGCACCTTCCGGCCAGACGTGATCGTCACGCGATTCGCTCCGGTCGCGCAGCCCGGCAACCACGGCCACCATAACGCCTCGGCCCTCCTCGCCGTCGAAGCATTCAAGATTGCCGGCGACTCCAATTCGTATCCTGAACAAATTGCCGAGGGACTCGCGCCGTGGCAGCCGACGCGAATTGTCCAGGACGGCGGCAACGGCCTCTCCATTTCTGGCGGCAATACCGATCCGGTCACCGGCGAAACCGTGCAAGCCATCGCCGCCCGCACGAGCGCGCAGCACAAGACGCAAGGCGTCGGCGGATTCGGCGGGCGTGGCGGTGGCGGTGGCAACGGCGAATTCAGAGCCGGTTTCACCCTACTTGACGGCACGCCCGGCACCAACCTGATGGACGGCCTGGACCTGACCTGGTCGCGTGTCGCCGGCGGCGCTGAAATTGCCCGGCTCGCCGACGAGGCGATTGCCCAATTCAGACCCGAAGACCCCGCCGCCAGCGTCCCGGCGCTGCTCGCGATTCGCAGCCGCATCGCCGCAGTTCCGTCCGACCCGGTTGTAATTGAGAAGCGCCAGTTGCTGGACCGCATTTTGCAGTCTTGTCTCGGGCTGTTGATTCAAACGATTGCACCCGCCGTCGAAATTGTTCCGGGTGAGCAGTTGAAACTTCACAGCAGCGTGGCCGTTACTTTGGCTGTTCCCGTGAAACTGGTCGAGGTGCGCGTGCCGGATCTCGGCGTAAAGAAGTTTGGAGTTGATCTCAAAGTCGGCGAGGTGGTTTCTGGCGACATGGCTTTCACAATTTCAAAAAACACGCCGCTGTCGCAGCCGTATTGGCTACGCGAAGAAAGCACTGCGGGAATGTTCCGCGTCGCGGAAACGAAGCTCATCGGCCAGCCGGAGAATCCGCCGCCCTTCATGGCCGAATATGTTTTCGAAGTTGGCGGCCAGACGCTCGTGATTCCAAACGAGCCGCTGGCGCTGGAGACGGCGGGCAAGCCCATGCGTCGCCTCGCGGTGATATCGCCGGTGTCGCTGAAATTTGGTTCCGGCGTCGCGCTCTTCGCACCGGGTGCAAAAAAAACGGTTGAAGTCGAAATCACCGCAGACCGCGCCGGCGTGAGCGGGACGCTGCACATAGAATCGCCGGCGGACTGGAACATTTCACCCGCGAGCCAGCCCTTCAAAATGGCAAACGCCGGGGACAAGATGAAACTCGTGTTCAACGTCACCGCACCGGCGCAGGCGTCGTCGGGCAGTTTTCTCGCCGTGGCGGACATCGGCGGGCAGCAGTTCAGTAACGGGCGATATGAGATTCGCTACGACCACATTCCAGTTCAATTGCTGCAGTCGGCGGCGCGGCTCAAGGTCGTTGCTTTTGATTACGCGATCCGTGGAAAAACGGTCGGCTATTTGCCCGGCGCTGGTGACGACACCGCGGAAGACCTGACTCAACTCGGCTACTCGGTCACTACGCTAACGGGCGCGGATTTGACGCCGGAAAAATTGCACGGGCTGGATGCGGTGGTTATCGGCGTGCGCGCGTTCAACGAGCGCACTGACTTCGCGGCGAATTTCCCCGCGCTGCTCGCATGGGTCGAGCAGGGCGGCACCGTCATCGCACAATACAACCGCCCCAACGGACTCCGCACCCAGCAGCTCGGCCCTTACCCGCTCTCCATTCAGGGTCAGGCCCCGCCGCTGCGTGTGACCGACGAGAACGCCCCCGTCACTTTCCTGCTGCCCGACCACCCCGCGCTCAACGTGCCGAACAAAATCACCGCCGCTGATTTCGCCGGCTGGGTGCAGGAGCGCGGCGCGTATTTCGCGAGCCAGTGGGACAAGCAAAATTACGCCGCGCCGCTCGCGATGAGCGACCCCGGCGAGCAGCAGCCCAACAGCAGCCTGCTCATCGCGAAGCACGGCAAGGGATATTACGTCTACACGAGCCTTGCGTTTTTTCGCCAGCTTCCTGCCGGAGTCCCCGGGGCTTACCGGCTTTTCGCCAACTTGGTTTCCCTTGGCAAATGAAGTCACCGCAAGTCGATCCACCAGATTCCGATGAGGCCCCGCGCGTGCCGGGCTTCCGCCACTGGCGCGGCATTTACATTTTTGTCTTCGCGTTTTTTGTGCTGGTCGTGGTATTGCTCGCCATCTTCTCGCGTTACTTTGCATGAATGCGCTCGACTGGTTCGTCCTGCTCGGCACGATGCTGGGCATCGCAGCCTACGGCACATGGCGCACGCGGCACACCGACAACCTCAACACCTATCTCAAGGGCAATCGCAACACCGGCTGGCTGACGATCGGCTTGTCTGTCATGGCCACGCAGGCGAGCACCATTACTTATCTGTCGCTGCCGGGTCAGGCTTATGAGAGTGGAATGGCGTTCATTCAAAATTATTTTGGATTGCCGCTCGCGCTCATCATCGTCTGCGTGGTGTTTCTGCCGATTTATCGCAAGCTCGACGTCTATACCGCCTATGAATATCTCGGAAAACGCTTTGACACGAAGACGCGGCTGCTCGGCGCGTCGCTGTTTCTTTTGCAACGCGGCTTGCAGGCGGGCATCACGATTTATGCGCCGGCTATCATCCTCTCTACCGTGCTGGGCTGGCGGCTCGACCTCACGATTATTTTCACCGGACTGCTCGTGATCGTCTATACCGTGACGGGTGGCAGCGTGGCGGTGAACCTCACCCAAAAATGGCAGATGGCCGTGATCTTCGGCGGTATGATCACGGCCTTTATCGTGCTGCTGACGAAACTGCCTGCCGACGCGCTGCACATCGCCGGCGCGATGGGCAAATT
>Ga0075522_10002003_pt1 | contig 15286 bp, 17 predicted proteins | sample NGEPerA_FD_74796 | JGI IMG/M metagenome (GOLD analysis project Ga0075522, IMG submission 74796) | Arctic peat soil microbial communities from the Barrow Environmental Observatory site, Barrow, Alaska, USA - NGEE PermafrostL2-A | ecosystem: Environmental > Terrestrial > Soil > Wetlands > Peat ... | reverse complement strand
CTGCAGGGCATCTGGTTGCCACAACACGGCTACGACTTCGCCGAGACGCCACTGTGGGCCGGGATCTACATGCTGCCCCTGATCGTCGGCATGCTGATCGCCGGACCGACCTCCGGCTACCTGTCCGACCGCTTCGGCGCGCGCTGGTTTGCCACCGGCGGGATGCTCGGCGCGGCGCTCAGCTTCTTCCTGCTCGCACTCCTGCCGATCGACTTCCCGTATCCGCTGTTCGCCGCCATCCTCTTTCTCAACGGCATCTCGATGGGCATGTTCGCGTCGCCCAACCGCGCCGCCGTGATGAACAGCCTCCCGGCGGCCGACAGGGGAGCCGGCGGCGGCATGAACCAGACCTTCCAGAACTCCGCCCAGGTGCTCTCGATCGGGATCTTCTTCACGCTGATGATCTTCGGCCTGTCCTCGAGCCTGCCCGCCGCGATGACCGCCGGCCTGAAGGCCCACGGTGTCGCCGCGGCGACCGCCGCCGGCGTCGCGCACCTGCCGCCCGTGTCGATCCTGTTTGCCGCGTTCCTCGGTTACAACCCGATCCAACACCTCGTGGGCGCACACGCGCTGAGCGGGCTCTCGGCGCCGAACCACGCGGCGCTCGTCGGTAAGTCGTTCTTTCCGCACCTGATCTCCGCGCCGTTTCGCGCCGGCCTGCATGAGGCGTTCGCGTTCGCGATCGTCGCCTGCCTGATCGCCGCGGCGGCATCGCTGATGCGCGGCGGCAAGTATCACTATGAGATGCTGGCCGGCCCCGGGGCCACCGACGCCGACGCCGACGTCAACGGCCATGCCAAGGTCAACGGCCATGCCGAAGTGTCGGCGCCGAGGACCGGAGCGAGCACGATCACGCAAGTCCCAACCAGAGAGGAACAGCATGCAAGTTGAGTGGTACGGACAGTCCGCGTTTCGCCTCACCTCGTCGGAGACGACGGTGGCGATCGACCCGTTTGGGGACATGTCGGCAATGGCGGCGAGCCGCGGGATGCAATTCGACTACCCGACGATCGAGGGTCTGACGGCCGAGCTGCTGCTCGTCACCCACGAGCACCTGGACCACAACGGCGTCGAGGCGGTCGGCGGAGACCCCACGATCCTGCGCTCGACCGCGGGTCGGCTGGAGTCACCGATCGGCGAGGTCATCGCTGTGGCGTCCGAGCACGACGAAGCCGCCGGCACCGAACGGGGACCGAACACGATCTTCGTCTTCGAGCTCGACGGCCTCCGCGTGTGTCACTTCGGCGACTTCGGCCAGGACGCGCTGCGCGACGAGCAGGCCGCCGCGATCGGCCGCGTCGACCTGTTGTTCCTCCCCGTCGGCGGCGGTCCCACCTCCGGGGCGGAGCAGGCCGCCGCGATCGTCGAGCGCCTTTCACCGCGCTGGGTCGTGCCGATGCACTACCGCACCCCGCGCATCGGCTTCCTCGAAACCGAGGAGGCCTTCCTCGAGCTGATGACCCATGTCGAGCGCCTGCCGGGGGCGAGCTTCGACACGGCGACCTTGCCGGTCGAGGATGCCCCGGTCGTGGTCGTCCCGGCGGCGCCGTAGCGTACCGTAGCCGCGGCGCCTCGCTTTACCATTGCTCCCGGAGTGCCGATGCTGCATCCATGCGAGGCGAACCGATCTCTCACCACCGTGGGACGGGGGTAGACGCGGCGAAGCCTTTGACCCGTCGCCCGGCAGCCGGCGGCCCGCGAGTCTCCAGGGCGCTGGGGATTCTGCTCGTCGCCGTGTGCGCGCTGTTGCTGGGCGGCTGGCAGACGGCGATCGCGGGGGCGAAGGTCTACTGCGTGGCACCGGCGACGGGCTGCAGCGACGGTGTGCAGTCCAGCCTGCAGGCCGCGCTCACTCAGGTCAAGGTCGACGGCGCCGCCGGCACGATCGTCCTCGGCTCGGCGACCTACACGGCCCCTGCGGGTGGATTCAAATACTCCGGAACCGTGCCCGTGGAGGTCGACGGCGTCAGCTCGAGCACAACGACGCTCACGCTTCCGGTGGTCAACAACACGTATGTGCTCAGCGCGAGCTCATCCGGAGCGGTCACGGTCCGCTCGCTGCGGGTGCTGTTCCCGAGCGCATCCACCGGCGACACCGGGCTGAAGCTCCTCGGCCCAGCGACGATCACCAACGTCCTCGTCGACGGGTCTCCCGCAGCCGCGCCCAGCGAGGGAATCATCCTGACGGACGGCGGCAGCGTGTCGGGAACCGTCGTGACACTGCCGGCCGCCACCGGCGCGGCCCTGGATCTCTCCGGGGCGGCAGCCGCCACTGTCCAGGATTCGACGCTCGCCGGAGAGGTCGGCCTGTTTGCCAAGGGACCTGGGACGGTCGAGGTGCACCGCTGCGTGCTTACGGGCACGAGCGTGGGCGTCGAATCTGGGGAGGCGCTGCTGGCTTTCGGCGGGACCGTCTCCGCTGATGACTCGCTGCTCAGAGCCTCCGGGACGAACGCAGATGCCGCAACGGCGCTGAACCTCCTTGCGACCCCGACAACGGTCACCATGAACGCTACACAGCTGACGATGGTCGGCAATCCCTCCGACAACCTGGTCTCGGTGCAGGCGAACAGCGCTGGTACTGTAGCGACGCTTCACTTCACGGACTCGATCATCGCCCAGCCGAGCAACAGCTCCATCTTCGCCGAGCAGAGCGGCGGCGGGAGTGCAAGCGTCACGACCGACTACTCCGACTATTACCACTTTGGGGTCAACACCGCGATTGTTCATTCCGGCACGCACGACATTCCCTACGTGGCTCCCGGATTCGTCAACCCGGCCGGCGACTTCCGGCTGCTGGCCTCCTCGCCGCTGCTGAACTTCGATCCCACCCCGCTCGGAGCGACGCCGGTCGGCGCCACGGAGTCGGCGACCGATCTCGACGGCAGGATGCGGATCACGGGTACTGGCCGCGATCTTGGCGCTTACCAGCATCAGCCGCCGATCGTTAACGTCCCGACCGTTAACGTCGTGACACCGCCGTCCGCGGCGAACCTCTTGCCGACCCTGACGCCGATGCTTGTGACGCCTGACGTCACCGGTGCGAGCGAGAGCCATGCGACATGGCGATCGAGCGGCAAGCTGGCCGGGATCGCACGCAGGCGCCGTACGCCCGTCGGCACGACCTTCAGCTTCGGCCTCAACGAGTCGGCCTCCGTCCGGTTCGCGTTCACCCAGCGTGTCTCAGGCCGCCGGGTCGGCAAGAGTTGCGTAGCTCAGACCAAGCACAACAGGCGCAGGTCCAGTTGCAACCGGACCGTGACCACCGCCACCATCAGCTTCGCCGGTCACGCCGGTGTCAACCGCATCACCTTCCAGGGCCGCGCGTCGCGCACACAGAAGCTGCGCCCCGGACGCTATGTCCTGGTCATCACTGCGACCAATGCGGCAGGAGAGCGCTCGGTGCCCCGCTCGCTGATCTTCACGATCATTAAAAGCTAGCCACCCCGTCGGCAGACGCTTTGACGAGCGCCAGGAGGCGATCCGCGGGAGTCAGGCCGGCGGGTGGAGCGCCTAGACTCGCAAACGATGAGTGCTCCGGATCGTCCCGCCACCACCGCGCCACAGCCCACCGCCGACGCTGCCGGTGTGGCCCTCGCGACAGGCGTGCTGCCCTCCCAGTTGCTGCGCGAGGCCGTCGCGCGCGAATGGCTCGTCGCCGGCAACTGGCGCATCCCGATGGAGTCGATCCAGCCCGCCAGCCTCGACCTGCGGCTCGGCGACTTCGCGTGGGCGCTGCGCTGCAGCTTCCTCCCCGACAGCAACTCCACCGTCGAGGAGAAGATCGAGGACCTCGCCTTCCAGAAGATCGATCTCCGCGATGGGGCCACGCTCGAGCGCGACCGCCCCTACCTGGTGCCGCTGGTCGAGGAGCTCCGCCTGCCCCCGGGGTTGCGCGCGAAGACCAACCCCAAGAGCTCGACCGGCCGCCTGGATGTGTTCACGCGGGTGATCACCGACCGCAACCATCGCTTCGACGAGATCGCGGCCGGATACCACGGCAAGCTCTACCTCGAGGTCGTCCCGCGCTCGTTCGCGATCCATGTCCAGACCGGCCTCGCCCTGAACCAGGTTCGCCTCCTCAGCGGCGACGCACGACTCAGTGATCGTCAGCTCGTGGACGTCCACGAAGAGTTCCCCCTGCTCTACCTCGACTCCCACGCGCTCCGGGCATCGGAGCTGTCGCTGTCGGATGGTCTGTTTCTGAGCCTCGACATCTCCGGGCCGCCCGAGAGCATCGTCGGCTACCGGGCGAAGCGCAACAGCCTGCCGGTCGACCTCGGGCGCACCGGCGCGCTCAAATGGCAGGACTACTGGGACCCAGTCCACCCCGAGAAGGGCAACCGGATCGTGCTCGAGCCGGAGGTCTTCTACCTGCTGCTCTCGGCCGAGGGGGTCTCGATCCCGCCGCCGTACGCCGCGGAGATGCTCGCCTACGATCCGACGGCGGGCGAGCTCCGCACCCACTACGCGGGATTCTTCGACCCGGGCTTCGGCTACTCGCGCAACGAGACCAGGCACGGCAGCCGCGCGGCGCTCGAGGTGCGCGCGCGTGACGTGCCCTTCATGGTCGAGCACCGCCAGCCCGTCTGCAAGCTCGCCTTCGAGCGGATGGCGGCGGATCCCGACGTGCTCTACGGCCAGGATCTGGGGTCTAACTACCAGGGGCAGCTGACGATGCTCGGCAAGCACTTCGTCGAGCAGACGGCCGGTACCGTGCGCCCGGCGTCTCGCGGCGTGGGCGGCACCCTCGAGGACATCTCACCGCCGCCGCAGTAGCGCTTGCGTGAGGCTTGCTTTCCGATCCTCGGGCATCTCCCGGATGGCGCGCTATCCTGGATTTATGGCCACTCAGGCAGATCGCGCGGCCGAGCGTCGCCTCGCGAAACTGGAGGAGGTCGAGCGACAGGTCAAGGACGGCTCGCTGACGATCCGTAAGATGACCGCCGAGGAGCGCAAGCGCTACCCCTCGAGACCGGCGAAAGCGCGTAAGGGCAGTCGCAGGTAGCGACATTTCCCGGAGCGCAGGTCGAGCTTTCGGAAGGCTCGGCGGAGACCTCACGCCAAGCGGACTGTCACCGCTAACGCCGGCCTGATAGAAAACCACCCCATGCAGGTGATCGGAGCGGGCCTTCCGCGCACAGCGACAACGACCCAGATGGTCGCCCTCGAGCAGCTCGGGTTTGCCCCGTGCTACCACATGCGCGATCTGCTCGGAGACCTCGAGCAGGGCCTGCCGTTGTGGGAAAGCGTGGCGGAAGGAAAGCCTGATTGGGATGCGATCTTCGGTGACGCACGCTCGACGGTGGACTGGCCCTCGGCTCGCTACTACAGCGAGCTGATCGACTATTACCCCGACGCGAAGGTCCTCTTGAGCGTCCGCGACGGAGCTTCCTGGGTGCGTTCGATGCGCCCGACCGTGTGGGGGATGTTCCATGGCGACTCGGCCATGCATCACCTGTCCGATGCGCGGACAGTGGTCGATCCGCTGTGGCGCCGCTACGTGGCGCTGATGACGCACATGAACTGGGACGAGCAGATGGGCGCGATGGCCGGCGACACCTTCTCCGACGAGGGGCTGATCGCGGTGATGGACAGCTGGAACGAGACCGTCAAACGCACGGTGGCGGCCGATCGCTTGCTGGCCTGGTATCCCAGCGACGGCTGGGAGCCCCTGTGCGAGTTCCTCGAGGTTGACATCCCCGCTGAGCCGGTACCGCACCTGAACGACACGGCGTCGTTCAACGAGGGCATCGTCGGCGGCGCGCTCGGCGTTCTCAACGACTGGTGGGAGCAGCGCGAGCGCCCGACCAGCGGGCTGCACGGCGCGGCGCTGTAAGCCGGGAGAGATTGCCGTGGCCTCCTCCTCTGACCTGCTGAGCAAGATCCGCGGCGAACTCGACGCCCGCCTGCGCGAGCTGCGCCCGCTGCCGGCCGAGTATGAGCGCCTGCTCGTTGCCGCCGCCGCGCTCGACACCGCGGGCGAGGATGCGCCTGCAGCGCCTGCTTCTTCCCCGGCTGCCGTCCCCGCGACGTTCGCGCCTGCGCCGGCGCGTCGCCGTGGGCGTCCACCGGGCAGGCCGAGCTCCGATCGGTCCGCAGCCAAGCCGATCGGGCGCCCCGCGGCGCGCCCCGCGGCGAGCCCCGCATCGAGCCCCGCATCGAGTCCCGCATCGAGTCCCGCATCGAGCCCCTCGGTCCGCCGCTCAGGGGGTGCTCCAAAACGCGCCTCGCGCGGTGCCGCGGGCCAGGCGATCATCGCCGCGCTCGAGCACGGCTCGCATACGGTCTCCGAGCTGGTCCTTGTCACGGCGATGAGCAGCCCGGTCATCCACACCAATCTTCGTCGTCTGCAGCAGGCGGGAGCGATCATCCGCACCAAGCGTGAGGGCGACGGCAGGGCCGCCTACGCGCTGGCCTCGATGTCTGCCTGACGCTTCCTAGCGTCCTTCGCCGAGGATCCCGCGGCGCAGCCGGTTGACGCGTCGTAGTTCGTGGACGTCCTCGTCGAAGCCGCCGAGCGCCCCGGTTGAGTGCTCGCCGAGGAGCTCCGGTGTGAGGCGGTGTCGCACGAGCTCGCCGGCGACCTGATCGACCCGCTCCGCGCCCGCTCCCGGCCGTGAGCTGACGACGCGCTGGAGGTGTCGCCCGCGGAACAGCAGCCCGACGCCGTCGTCGACCGCCCAGCCGCCGGGGAGCATGCCGGCACGTACGCTCGTGAGCCATACCGGCAGGCGCTCGGGCTCGCCGTCGGCGTGGACCGTCAGCGACCCCTCCAGCAGTCCGAGCCCGGCGAGTGGCTCGGGCGGCCCGCTGGAGCGCGTGATCCCGCCCTGGAACCAGCACATCGCGCCGGCGCTGAGGCCCGCGAGCACGACGCCGCGTCGCCACGCCTGCTCGAGTAGGAGGTCCAGCCCGTGTGCGCGCCAGATCGCGAGCAGGTTGCGCATCGAGCCGCCGCCGACGTAGATGATGTCCTGATCGAGCACGATCTCCTCCAGCGGGCGCTTGGCCTCGCGCGGGCGGAACAGCGAGAGGTGCTCGGCCACGCAGAGGCGGTCGGCGAAGCGGGCGTGAAACGAGTGGATCTGCGCCGTGGTATCGCCGGAGGCGGTCGGGAGGAACAGGATGCGGGGTTCTTTGGCGGGGGTGAGCGAGAGCACGAAGTCGTCGAGCAGCGGGTTGGCCGGCTCCATCGTGAAGCCGCCGCCGCCGAGGGCGACGATCTGGGGAACGCGGGGTCGCATCGCTCGCCTCGCCTGGGGTGTATTCGAATATCGACAGCCTGCTCAAGCTTGCCCGGTCGTATGTCCAGGAGGTATGGACTCCCGTTGGAGATTTGGTCACGTGGGAATCGACATCCGCCCATAAAGTATGGGCGTGACGAACGACACAGACCCCTCGAGCGCGGGAGCGTCCACGGCGAGAAATGAACTTGCGATCTCGCTGCGAGGCGTGTGCAAGCGCTTCACGCTACTGATGTGGCGCCTGGCGATCTGGCAGCTCGGGAGGCGCCTGGTCGAGTGATTCGCGGGGGATTGCTAGTCAAACGGGCTCGGCTGCGGCGTCTGTTGGTGGCTCCTCCGCCAGCGCGTCGCTGAGCGCGACCGCGAGACCGGGCACGAGCAGATCGTCGTCGGCCGAGAGCAGGATGCGACCTGTGCGTGTCGCGATTGCCGCGTAGGAGGCGTCGTAGAAGGTCAAGCCGTGCTCGAGTGCGAGCTCAGCGGCAGTATGGCGATCCTCCGCGGCGAGTTCGATCGGCTCGCCGCAGATATCAACCAGCAGATCTAGCGCCTTGGCGATTCGATCGGCCGTCCAGCCCGAGTTGCGGGTGAGAATGTTGCCGACCTCGTGCACAGCCAGCGAGGTAGTGCGCATCATCAGGCTGCCGATCGCAGTCCGTGCGAGCGCGCCGTCGGGCTCGCGCTCGACCGGCAGGAACCACTTCAGCGCGACGCTTGCATCGACGATCCAGCCGGGGTTCGCGACGGAGCGACTGATGGTGTCACCCGTCGCGCAGGCGGTCGGCGCGGATCAGCGCCGCAGCGTCAACGGGGCCCTGCCAGGAACGGCTGAGCGAGTCGAGATCGGAGAGCACCACGTCACGTTCCCGGCGCAGCAGACCCAGCTCACGGCGCGCGCCGGCTTGTAGCAGTGCACTCCGACTTGTATGCCGCCGTTTTGCCTCCGCATCGAGCGCACCGAGCAAATCGTTAGGCAGGGAGATCATCACCTTGGCCATGGTGTGAGTATAGCTCCTTGGCAATACCGGACTTGGCGGGCCGTTATGTTAATCCGCGTGTCCTACCCGACTCAGGAGCGCGGTGATGCCGGCGGCGTCGGGAATCACATGAGGCAGGTCGGAAGCCTCGACGAATGCCGCGTCGGCCGACACCAGAGCGCTGGCGCCCGCATCCAGCGCGGCGGCCGCGAGCACGGTGTCGAAGGCGCCCAGGCGCTGGACCTGCTCGAACAGGGAAAGCCCGCGCTGGAGGTGCTCGCTCGTGACGGTTAGAAGGGGCGAGAGCAGCTCGACGTAGTCGCTCCCGAGCAGGACGGCGTCGGTGCGATCGCGTCGCCGGGCACGCACGTGCACGAACTCTTGGATGACCTCGACCGTGGTGGTCGCCTCGATCTGACGGTCCGCGATCGCTGTGATCAACTGACGACAGGAGTCTCGTAGCGGGTGGGAGGCACCCTTGGCATAGACCAGTACCGTCGTATCGAGGACGATCACGCCCGGCGCCCGCGCAAGGCGTCTAGCTCGGCTCGCAGCTCTGGAGGCTCGGGAACAGGCATGTCCGGCGCTTGCAGCAACCGCCGGCCGGCAGCTGTACGCCGGGCATCGGTGTTCGTGACCCCGCGATCTATCGCCTCCCGCACCACCGTCGCCACCGAGACCCCGCGCTCGTTGGCGACCGCGACGATCCGCTGATGGCGCTCCTCGTCGATCAGCACCTGTAGACGATGTTCAAGAGCCATGCTCATACTGTAGCATGAGCCATAGATTTGGGCCTGTGATACGGGTCCTTATGCACGAGCTGGGTGATTGGCGCCGACTACGGAATACCCTCGAGAAGCTGCGCGGGGGGTATGCCGAGCGCTCGGGCGAGCTTGACGATCGTGGCGAGCCGCGGATCGCGCTGGCTGCGCTCCAGACGCGAGACCTCTGAGGTGTCGAGGCCGCAGGAGTACCCGAGGGCTTCCTGGGAGAGCGCGAGCCGCCGGCGTTCGGCGCGGAGGTTGCGAGCAAAGATCTCGCGGTCGGTCATCTCGGCGATGCTCTCCCCATAGCGCCAAAACCTCCAGGGCCAAAACCTCAAAAGCCCTGTATGTTCCGTGGACACAAGACGGGTGGCATCACGCGGAGGAGGGTCGCTATGGAGACACTGCGTAGACAGTTGTCTGAGTAGAATTATCCGATCCGGCGCACATCTCGTGCCCGACATACCAGCTGGGTGGTTGGCAATGAACGAAGTCGCAGACGGAAGCTTGGACTCACTCGAGGCAGTTCGTATGCACCTGGTTCAGCGACTATGCTCGCGGCGCCCGGAGATAGAGGAAGGGATCTTTGCTCGTGTCCGCGCTGTGTCTGACCTGGCAGGCAGCGAGGACGCCGAGTACCTGCCAGGACTGCGCGCAACGATCACGGCGGTCGTGGTGGCCGTCGCCCAAGCACAAAGGGCAGGCGAAGATAGCCCGACCGACATAACCCAGATGGAGGGCACGTTCACTCAGACCCAGGCGATTCTGGATCCACAAGGCAAGTTGCGCGAAACCCCTGAAACGAAAGAATGGCTCAAGAGCGACACCTACATGACGGTGATGCACGGTCACTTCACGAGCAGCGATGTGCCTAAGGGACAGACCCCACCGCAGGGAACAGTGATGGTTGTTATCACGGACTCTCATACTGGGTGGGTTGAGGGTGAATACATCGGGCCAACTGCTCCGAGTAGCGCGGCGCTGAGCCCAGTCTCGGTATCAAACCCGTCCAACGGGGAAGGTAAGTAGGCAGTCCGCGGGAGAGGCGGCGTGAACGATCGTCGTCTCCCTCAATGTTCTCCCGTAATGGTGGTCGCAGTTACGGCGGCCGGGTGAGATACACACGTCCTCGATCGCTGCTATAACGTTTGACTCAATGAGGCCTGAGTGTTCAACGCGTTTGCGTCAGGCATTGCTCCCGACGACTGTTGCTCTTGCGTGGCTGGGAACGGGTTTGTGTTTGAGCGCGGCTGGGATCACGACATCGGCAAGTGGGTCGTTGGGCGAAGCCCCTAAAGTTCGCTGGCACGAAGTGTCCTCTCAGTGGGATGCATTCGCGGCAGGGCCACGCGAGCGTTCGCTGGACCTGGGGTATTCAGGGAATAATTGTGGTTCTCGCAACCTTCACGAGGCGGTGCAGGAAACACGCACGAGTGTGTTGATCGAAATGCACGAAGAAGTGCCGGAGTTCTCCTCAAGTCGTGGTCCTGTGTCGTGCCCGGCTCCGAGTCTCAAGTTTCTAAACCTGGCCTTGGCGCGACCGCTCGCGGGTAGGAGCATTCGCGGGCGCCCGGGAGCAGTGCTGAAGAATCCGAGGAACGTCTTTGGTGAGTTTGTCGGGGGAAGCTCTGAGAAGGTACCGCGGCTTATCGGCTTTGCACCGCAGGATGCTGAGCACGCACTCGTTCTCGCCTACCTAAATGGCCGAGTTGAGCTCATGCCGGCGTCGCGAGGGCTACGGCGTGTCGTGGCCCAGTATCCGGCCCCGGGGCGTATGGTGAGCCGGAACGGGGTCGTGTACTTGCGCGTAGCTGGGAGATGACCGTGTCGGCGCTTTGACGGCTTCGCTTGGGCTTGTCCCGACGGCTTGACGGTCCAGGTCGGGAATTGAGGCAAGGTAGTTGACGGCCGCAAGCACATCGTTTACCTCTGGCCGCGAGCACATCGTTTACGTGGCTGGCTGTTGAGCCGCGAGCACATCGTTGGCATCAGGGCTGGCGTGGAACGCTCGCTGCTCTTGTTGAGCGAGCGCGGAGGTATGGATGTTGGATGTAGAGGCGGCGTTGCGCCGTCAGGCGGCGCGGCGGCGGCTGGCGGCGAGTCGCCGGAGGCGATCGCTATGGATCTGGGACGTAGCAGGCAGTGGGTGGCGAAATGGGCGGGCCGGTACGACCCCGAGGATCCGGGGTGGGCTGATGGCCGTTCCAGGGCACCCAGGCATGGCGCGAACCGCACCCCGGCGGATGTCCGCGAGCGGGTGCTCGCGGTGCGTGGGAGGCTGGCGGAGAACTGGTCCAGGTCGACTTGGTCGGCCCGCGCCATTTGGACGGCGGTGTGCGCTTCCACGCGCTGAACCAGATCGACGTGGCTTCCCATCACGCCGGTATCGAGATCGTCACCGGCCGCCTCGGAGCCGTGCTGTGGATGCTTGGTAAGGCGCACTGCAGCCTGGGCAAGGTCAATGAGCCACACGGGCATCACGGCGCGCTCGTCGTTACCACGCAAAATGTTCGAGCTGGCCGCAAGCTCGCGAAGGGAGCGTCAGTTGCGGTCAAGCTCGGCCCGGTGCGCGGCTGACCTCGGAGCGCATCTGGTAGTGCCACGCTCGCACTTATGCATCTTTAGCTTCCTCACACGCTGCTCCTACACGCCACGGCGATGCTCCCGCCATGAAAAATTTATGGGAGACAATTTCGCGTAGCGCACCGACGACGTCTGTGGCGCCGGTCACGACACCTGTAGGCAATGCCTGGCAGGCGAGCGTGCCCCAGACCGGAGTTGGCTCCGCGATTGCCTTGCAGAGCGCCACCGCGGGCGCCACCGCCGGGGCGCTGCCGCGCCGGAGGACTCGAGCGCGCACGATCGCTCTGCGGGCGCCGCGCCCCGAGCTGATCGGGTTGATGGTGCTGGCCGGCTTCCTGAACCTGTGGGCGTTGAGTCGGAACGGCTGGGCGAACGATTACTACAGCGCGGCGGTGCGCTCGATGAGCTCGAGCTGGCACAACTTCCTGTTTGGCTCGCTCGACGCGAGCGGCGTGATGACGGTCGACAAGCCGCCGTTGGCGCTGTGGGTGCAGTCGCTGTCGGTGAGGGTCTTCGGCTACCACTCGCTGAGCATCCTCGTCCCGCAGGCGCTGATCGGGATGGCGACCGTCGCGCTCGTGTACGACCTCGTCCGCCGTCGCTTCGGCCGCCTCGGCGGCTTCGTCGGCGGACTGGCGCTGGCGTTGACGCCGATCACGGTGGGGGTCTCGCGGCACAACAACCCCGACGCGCTGCTCGTCCTGTGTTGCGTGGCGGCGCTGTGGTTCACGGTGCGCGCGCTGCGGGACGGCCGCACCCGCTGGCTGGTGCTCGCCGGTGTGGCCGTCGGGCTGGGCTTTGAGACGAAGATGGCGGTGGCGCTGATGGTCGTGCCCGGGATCGTCGCGGCATGGCTGTGGGTCGCGCCGCTGGGACGGCTGCGCGCGCTGTGGCAACTGCTGGTGGGTGGCTTGGCGATGGTGCTCGTCGGGGGCGCCTGGCCGTTGCTGGTGGAACTGACCCCGGCGAGCGATCGCCCGTGGATCTCCGGGACGAGCGACAACCGGATCCTGTCGTTGATCTCCGAATACAACGGCGTGGGGCGCCTGGACGGGCAGACGGGTGGCCCGGGGGGGATCGGTGGCACGATGTTCGGCGGCACGCCGGGGCCGCTGCGCCTGCTGAACTCCGCGCTCGGCGGTCAGGCCGGCTGGCTGCTCGGCTTCGCGCTCGTCAGCGCGCTCGGGATCCTCGCGGCAAGTCGCCTGCGGCGCTCGGATCCGCGCAGCGGCTGGCTGATCGCGGTCGGCGGCGCGTTGCTTGTCACCGCGGTCGTGTTCAGCGAGGCGAAAGGCATCTTCCATCCCTACTACGTCTCGCTGCTCGCGCCGTTCGTGGCCGCGCTCGTCGGCGCGGGGACCGCGGAGCTGCTGCGCGGCGGCTTGAACGCACGAATCGTCGGTCCGGCGGCGGTGCTCGCGGGCGTGGCGAGTGAGCTCGTGGTCCTGCATGCGTATCCGGGACAGCTGACGTGGCTGGTGCCGATCCTGATCGCGGTGGGCGTGCTCGCGGCGCTCGCCCTGGGCGCATTCGCCTCCTCCCGCGTGCGAGTGGTCGCCCTTGGCGCGGTGCTCGTGGCGCTGCTGGTGGCGCCCGCGACATGGGCGGTCGACACGCTGGGCTATGCCACGAGTGGAACATTCCCCGCAGGCGGCCCCGAGTCGGTCAATGCCGGCGGTCCGGGTGGGATGGGCGGCGCGCCAGGCGCTCCCGGCGGGCGGGGCGGAGCCTTCGGTCCCGCCTCCGGTAGGGCTGGATTCGGCGGTGGTGGCACCGGTCGCGGAGGTGGCGCTGGGAGTGCCGGTGGGGTGCCGCTGTTCGGCACCGGCGGCACTCCCCGATCGAGCATCGCCCAGGGACCTCCAGGGCTTCCGAGTGGCGCCCAAGCCGGAGCTCCTCCCGCGGGCATCGGCATCCCCTCGGGTGCCGGCACGGGCGGGCCTACTGCGGGGGGTGGCGGTGGATCGTTCGGCGGCGGAGGCTCGCTGTCGAAGGAAGTCCTCAGCTACGTGGAGCAGCACGGCGGCGGCACGATCGCGGTCTCCAGTCAATCGAGCGCCGCCTCGGCGATCATCGGCGACGGCGCCGATGTGGCGGGGATCGGTGGCTTCTCCGGCCGCGAGAGCGATGTCAGCATCGCCTGGCTGGCGGGGGAGGTGAAGGCAGGCCACATCCGCTGGGTGCTCGCCGATCCGAGCGGCGCCGGTGCGGGCGCGGGCCGCTTGCCCGGCGATACGCGCACCGGCTCCAGCGTGGCGATGGCCGCCGCGGCGAAGGTCTGCCGGAAGGTGACGCTCACGAGAACTGACGCACGCGGGACGAGCGCAGGCAACGGCACGACGGGAAGCGGCGGCGCGAGCGGGAGCGGCGGCACGAGTGGCTCGACCTCGACTTCGACCCTCTACGACTGCCAGGGCCGCGCCACCCAGCTGCTGGGCACGCGACAATCAAAGTCATGAGGATCCTTGTCGTCGACGATGACCGCGCGGTGCGCGACGCCCTGCGTCGTGCGCTGACGCTGGCTGGGTACGAGGTGCAGGGCGCCGAGGACGGCGAGGAGGCGCTCGAGCTGGTCGTCCAGGCCGTCCCCGACGCGGTTGTGCTCGACGTCGGGCTGCCCGGCATCGACGGCCTGGAGGTCTGCCGTCGATTGCGTCTGCTGGGCAACCGCGTGCCGATCCTGATCCTGACCGCGCGCGATGCGGTGGCCGACCGCATCGATGGGCTGGACGTGGGCGCCGACGACTACATGGTCAAGCCCTTCGACGTCGGCGAGCTGAAGGCGCGCCTGCGGGCGCTGCTGCGTCGCTCGGGACCGGACGGCGGGGCGGGCGGGAGCGAGTCTCTGTTGTTTGCGGAGGTGCGGCTCGACAGCGCGCGGCATGGAGCTGAGGTCGGGGGGAGCTTCACCGAGTTGACGCGCACCGAGTACCAACTGCTGGAGCTGCTGATGCTGAATCCCCGGCGCGTGCTGCCGCACAGCCTGATCTATGACCGCGTGTGGGGTTATGACTTCGGGCCCGCCTCGAACGCGCTGCGGGTGTATGTCGGGTATCTGCGCCGCAAGCTCGAGGGCGCCGGCGCACGGCAGCTGATCCATACGGTGCGCGGTGTCGGCTACGTCCTGCGCGAGCCGTGAGCGGACGCGGGGGCGGGGGCCGGGGGTGACACTGCGCACAAGGATCGCGGCGGCGGCGAGCCTGTCGGTGGCGCTTGCGGTGCTCGCGGCGGCCGTCGGTCTGTACATCGCGGTGCGCTCCGATCTGCAGGGCGAGATCGATCAGAGCCTGCGTCAGCGCGCCCAGGCGTTCGTGGCTGGGTCGGGAGCCGGGCCGCCCGGGCCGGGCGCTGGGACGGGCGGGCCAGGTGCTCCTGGCGAGGGGCCCCCCGCGGGAGAGCCGCCGAATCGAGGCGGGGCCTTCCCGGATAACGGCTCGGTCGCTCAGGACAGATTTCCCCGCCGCGTCGAGCCGGCGCCGTTCGGGGCGGCGTCGGGCTACGTGCAGTTCATCTCGCCCCAGGGGATCGTCGCTGTACCCGCCGGGCAGGGAACCTCACCGAGGATCGCGGTGAGTGGGGAGGACAAGGCGATCGCCGCCGCCGGCGCCGGCGGCGCGCTGAGCGATCGGACCGTGAAGGGGACCAAGCTGCGGGTGCTCACGATCGGCACCGGCGCAAGCGGCGCGGTGCTGATCGCCCGGCCGCTGAGCGAAAT
>Ga0075522_10002002_pt1 | contig 15288 bp, 6 predicted proteins | sample NGEPerA_FD_74796 | JGI IMG/M metagenome (GOLD analysis project Ga0075522, IMG submission 74796) | Arctic peat soil microbial communities from the Barrow Environmental Observatory site, Barrow, Alaska, USA - NGEE PermafrostL2-A | ecosystem: Environmental > Terrestrial > Soil > Wetlands > Peat ... | reverse complement strand
GCTGTAGTCGAGGTCCTTGGCTGGGTCTGTTCCGTGACCGAACAGAAACTTCCAGCCAAAGTCGAACGGCAACAGCTCTCGCGGGGCCGCGGCAGCAAGGGCCGCGCCAGCGGTGGTGGCAGCATCGGAAGCAAGCGACGCAGCGGCTCGCGCAAGGCCGGTGCCGCCCACAAGAGAAGAAGTCGAAGCGGCCAGTCCTGAGGCCAGCAGATCGCGGCGAGTGATAGTTGGCATAAAACCTCTTGGTAAAGAGTGGTCAGTGCTGTTCGGCGGGCAACACCGAAATCTCCGCGGCACTCGCCCGCGTATCGCTGCTCTGCAATGCAGTGAACCGGAAATATCTCGCCGCAACGGCCTCGAAGGGCATCTCCTGGACGACCGGATTGTTGCGGACATTGGCAAAACGCCCTGCGTCTACATCCATCTTCCAGGTGACGCCGTCGGTGCTGGTCTCGAATCGATAACCCTGGACGATCGCCTCGCGGACACCGTCCTGACGCGGCAGGTAGCTGAAGCCGGCAATCTGCTGGACCGCTCCCATATCAACGGTAATTTGGTGAGAACTTGAATTGCCTCCAGCTGAGCTCTCCCAGAATGTAGCCGAGTTGCCGTCGATAGCATTGCTAGCGGGATGGCGTTCGTCTTCGCTTTCAGAGCTGACCACCTTCCAGCCGATGGGAGACAAGCCGGAGAAGTATTTGGTCGCGAGCATTCCCAGCTCTCCGGTTGGTTTGAGATAGGCCGCCTGCAGCTCGCCGCCGCGCGGAAGAGAAACCGGCTCGCGATAGACAGGAGATTTCGCGGTGGGGACCGAGCCGTCAACGGTGTAAACGACAGGCAAAAGCTTCGGGGCATCGATCCTGATCGAGCCCGTCGCATCGCGGTCCGATACAACTGGCGGTGGCATCAATTCCGCCTGCTTGAACAGACCGATCTCCGCCAGCGTCGGTTCGAGCCGCGACCCGGTAATGTGGATGCGCACCTGATCTGTTGTCACCGCTGAACTCCAGCGCAGCAAACGCTTGTGGCCCACCGTAGTCTGCTGGTCCATGGTCTTCCAGTTGGAGCCGTCCCAGATATCTAGATCGAAAGACTCAATGCGCTGGCTGCGATGGTCGACGGCCTCCTGTAGACTCACCACGTCGAACGTTACTGGATGAGGCAGCTTCAGGGTAAGTGTGGCCGTGTTATGGCCGCCCGCAGCCTCCCACCATGTATCGAGATTTCCATCCAACGCCAAGGATGGGCTTCGGGCCGGGGCGGAGCTGTCAGCAGTGAGTCTGGCGCCGGCGGCGAGGTTCGTCGAAAATGTTCTGTCGATCACCTCGGTTGCCAGATGTAGGCTTGCCAATTGATCGTCCGGAACAAGGCCGCGCGTATCCGGCGAAAGATTAAGCAGCCAGTTGCCATTGCGGCCTACCGATTGGTAATAGATATCGACCAGGTCAGCCGCGGTGCGCACCCGCTTCTTCGCAGCCCAGAACCACCCATAAAGAATTGGGTTATTCACTTGCGCCGGATACCACCAGAGATATGACCCCGGTGTCAGCTTCGCACGGCTGCCCAGGTCACGCGCCGTCATGTCCGGCCAGCGAAAGGTATCAGGCTGCTGAGGCAGCGGTACTACACTCCATTCTGTAGTGCGCCCCACGCCTCCTTCATTACCCACCCAGCGTACGTCCGGTCCCTTGCAGGAGATAACGGCGTTCGGCTGCAGCTTGTGGATCATGTCATACCAGGCCGCATAGTCGTAGGTCTCATGCACGCTCGGGTCCGGATTGGCCCCGTCAAACCAGACCTCAACCACTGGACCGTACTCCGTCAGCAGTTCGTAGAGCTGGTTCATGAAGTACCGGTTGTAGTCGTCCACGCCGTAGCTGTAACTCTTGCGTCCGACGGGCGGCTTGCGTCCTCTGGCTGGATCACTCTTGAAGCTGGCTGGATCGGTGGGAATGACAGAGCGGATCTTTTCGCTGCCGTCGCCGTAGTAGCCAGATGGGTTCTTGGGATTGGTGCGCAACTGGTACAGATCGGCGGGAGAGAGATAGATGCCGAGCTTCACTCCATACTTCTTCGCGGCAACGGCTACCTCGCGCACCTCGTCGCCCTTGCCGGCCCTCCACGGACTGGCCGCAACCGAATGCCGAGTGTAGCGCGTGGGCCAAAGAACGAAGCCGTCGTGATGTTTGCAAACGAGGATGATCTCTTTGCCGCCGGCGTCCTTTACGGCGCGGACCCACTGCTCGGCGTTCAAGGCCGTAGGGTTGTATACGGACGGATCTTCAAGGCCATTGCCCCACTCCACGCCACGAAACGTATTCGGTCCGAAATGGAGAAAGAACGTGCGCTCGTAGCGCATCCATGCAGTCTGGTTCGGGCGGGGCAGCACCTTGGCCGCCTTCTCCATAACTACGTCGCTTGAATCGCCCGGCGCGATCTGCTGTACCGTGGCGTAGCCGTTGGAGGAGCTGCCATTCGGGCCATGCCCGGCTGCGGTCTGTGCCACCCCAAGTCGAGATACACTTAGCGCGACCAGGGCGCACGCAACCGCCGAGACACCTGCTTTGCTCATCCTACCCGTCCCAAATGTCGTGGAGTTGCTACTGATGAAACAGCCCGCCGCCGGTCAGGCGGCGGGCTGTTGATGGTGACCCGAGACTACCAGCTCAGCTTCGCGGATAGCTGCACGTAGCGCGGCAGATTGTTTGGACCACTAGGGCCTTTCGTGATCGTTCCGAAGTCGACGCTGGTAGGAGAGCTGTTGTATCCCTCGTCCCAGTTTGGATGGTTGAATACATTCAGCAGGTCCACGCGAACCTGTAGGTTTGTGGCCTCCGACAGATAGACGTGGGTTGCTCCGGGAATGTGGAAGTTCTTGGCGAAGGACGAATTGAAGTTGTAGGCGCCCGGCTGGCGGACACCGAAATCCTCATTCTGCCTTGCCAGGGAGAATCCACTGGCTGAAGTTACATACACGACCTGGCTGGGGGTTCCGCAACCCGCTGCGACCGCCGAGGGGCCCGGAATGATCGCGTTGGAGATGGGGTCTCGGGTGCCAACACAGGGGTTTACTCCACGAATCCTGTAGTCTTTGTGGGTCGAGTCGAGTCCCAGCGTGGTATGAGGGACGCCCATGGACGTGGTAACAGGAGCCCCCGTTTGGGCCATCTCCCAGGTTTGGGAATTAGACGGTCGCCATGCGAATCCGCTGTACCAGTTATAGATAGGTGAGATCTCCCAACCGCCGACGACCGCGTCAATCCATGGATTGATGTTTGAGAAGAGCATTCGGCCCCTGCCAACCGGGAGATAAGCGACCGCGTCGAAGGTGATACTGTGCGCCACGTCGTTCGAAGTGCTTACCTGACGCGACAGGTAGATTTGGTTGACCGTGTCAATAAAGCCACCCGATGAGAACGCTCTCGCGTGGGTGTAGGTGCCATGCAGCGTCAGGTTATGCGACATCCGGTGCGAGCCGCTTGCCTGGAAGGAGTTGTACCAGGTCTTGCCATTGCTGGCCCACCCATTTTCCGTGACGCCTTGGAACTCAGGGTACGGGCGAGTGATTGCGCCTGGAGAGATGGTGCTCGAGGAGTAATAGGAGCTTCCGACGAACGGAGCGATCCCTTTGAACGGATTGGCGAGTTGAGAGCCGGACGCATCGCAAAGAAGATGGTTGCCGCCGCGCTCCACGTCGCACATCGCGTTGTACGCCGGCGAGACATGGTTCAGGTCATTGCTCACCGGATTATTGGGGACTCGGTTACCGACATAGGCGAGGCTCACGGTATCGCGCTTGGAGAGACGCGCATCAAGCGTCAGACTGTAGCTCCAAATCGAGGCGGTGTGGTAGTTGGGGTTGTAGAAGCTGACGCCGCTGCCTAAGCTTTGCTCCAGTCCCAAAGAAGACCCGGTGGGTTTCGCTTGCGCCGGGATGGGGTTGGCAAAGCCGGCGCCGCCAGTGCAGTTTGGATAGCCAGGCGTGGCCGCACCCTGCGGGCAGACGGTATACGGAGTAACGCCGCCGTCGTTCGAATTGTTGTACGTGGTGCTGGTGCTGAAGCCGGACGAACCGTTGGTGGACTCGTCGGTCAGAACAGTTTGGCCGATCCCGCCGCGGAGCACCATCCGGTCGATGAAGTTATAGGCAAAACCGATGCGCGGCTGGAAGTTCAACTTGCTCGGATGGTATGCGCCTCGCGAGGTGCCGTTGACCCCGGTAAACGTAAGGCCGCCATCTAGAACAGTCGCGTTGCCAAGAACCGTCCCCGTCGGGATAAGGGACGAAACCGGATTCACGACGTTGGTGAGAAACGCCGAAGTCATCTTGTTGTGGCGCTCCACCCTGGGTGTCACGTAGTCATAGCGCAGGCCGAGGTTCAGAGTAAGTCTCTTGGTGATCTTCCAGTCGTCCTGGAACCACGGAGCGAAATAATGCTGGGAGTAAAACGTATGGTTGTTCTGGGGCACCGAGCCCGAGTTCGGGTAGCCCAGCAGCAGCGAAGCAATGGAACTACCGCTGTAGTAGCCAGCCTGGTCGCTGTAGCCCGGGCCCCACTCGTTGCTGAAGTTGTTCGTAAAGCTGTAATTGTTGAGGCCGCCCCCGAGCGGCGTGTCCCATTGATCAAAGTTGAGATTCGCCCCGAAGCGCATGGAATGCTCGCCATGAATAAACGTCAGGCTAGGGTTGAACGTAAGGGTGCGCGCATTCCCGTTGTAGCCTATGCCCCCATTCGAGCCAAACCAGCCGTATTGAGCGGAATTGGTCATGCCGCTCGGGTTGATATAGGGAAAATGCTGGCTGGCTCCGGGGTCAAGTTGGCTGGTGTATGACGATGCGAACCCCAGGGATGCATCCACATTACCTCCTAAGACAGGCCCCAGGAGCTGAACGTTGTTGTAACGGTCGACCCCGGCACTGAACTGGAACAGTAGGGTTGGACTGAAGACGTGGGTCCACTGAACCGCCCCGCCCATCGATTGCGGCTGACGGCCTGTAGCGTTCATGTTGGCCGGGTCATTGCTCGGATATCCGTCATTGCTATTGGTTAGCCCGTAGCGGTACTGATCATTCCAACGGACGTAGGCCTTGTCCTTCGGAGTGATGGTGTAATCCAGCTTCACCATTGCATTACGCCAGGTGTCGTTTTCTACCTGCAATGTCGCCCAATTGTTCGTCCAAGGCGCATACCCAGGACCGGGATCTACGTTGGGGGTCAGATACTTGTAGTAGCTCAGAATCTTCGCGCCTACCGCATCGATCCGATTGGCCGGGATTATGTTGCCTGGGAACGGTTGGTGCATCTTCTTCGTGCAACTCGAGGTGGTGCCACCAGAAGCAATACAATTCGGATCGACCGCAGTCGTCAACGGCGAGAGCGAATCATAGATGATGAGCGGCTGCAAGCTGTTGGTCGCGGTGTTCCAGTATTGCGCTCCGCTGAAGTTGCCCGTAAGCCACTGCGGGTTGGGTATGGATTGAACATTCAAACCCGGGTTAGGCAGAAGGTCCTTCATCTCCTCATACTGCAGGGTATAGAACAGCTTATTCCTGCCATCGAAGAGATGGGGAATCCTGACTGGTCCGTCCGCTTCAAAGCCAAACTGGTCGCGCTTGTGCGGGGCTCTTTGGAGAGGTGGCTTCACGCCGTTATATTTGTTCTGCCAGGTGCCAGCATCCAGCCCGCTCCGCCGCGCAAATTCGTATACAGCGCCGTGGAACCCGTTGCCTCCCGATTTCAACTGCATGTCCACCGAGGAGCCACCGGAGTGTCCGTAAGACGCGTCGTAGGCATTAAGAACGATCTTGAATTCCTGGACCGCTTCGACGGATGGGACAAAACCGTACCGGCCAACGTCGGAGACATCGCCTGTCCCGCCATCGACGTTGAGCTGGCTCACCTGAGGTGAGCCGTTGACGTATTGGTTGCCCGTGGGGTTGTCAAACGGACGCGGATATTGCGGGCTGGAGAAGTCGTGCGTGCCCGGACTCAGGTCGAAGAGCATGAAGGGGTTCTGAGAATCGATCGGCAGTTCGCTGACGTCTTCGGCGCTGATGATCTCGCCACGGTCGGACGAGGTCAGTTCCAGTTGTACGGCACTCGAATTGACCGTGACCGTCTCGGTGACAGCGCCTACTTGCAGGGCGAAATTGATCGTGGAGGCCTGACCAACGTTGAGCAGAATGTTGGTCTTCTTTTGCATCTTAAACCCTTGCTTCGACGCTGTAATGTCGTAGGTTCCCGGGATCATATAGGGTACGGTATAGTCGCCCGTTCCCGTGGTCACGGTCTTCGTGTCCACCCCTGTACTCTGATTGTGGATCAACATGTCAGCATCCGGTACGACGGCGCCGGTGGAATCCATCACCCTTCCAGTGAACTGCTGCGTCGCTTGAGCCCAGGAGACCTGAACCGAGGAGCCGGCCAGCACCAGCCCGATATAGACGAACAACGCAGCCAAGAACAAACGCTGAAGTTTCGCGAACGATTTCATTTTTCCGACCTCCATAATGTGGTTCAATCTCTTCCGGTCCGATGCCCAATTCCTACGAGCTTGTGCGTCAAGGCACAAAGAACGCACCCTAACTACTTCGTTTCAGTTAGCGATATCTGGATCGGTCAAATTTGTAGTCGCTTTGCTGCTTCTTTGTCAAGAGAAAAAGTGACGGAAGCGATTTGTGGACGAAACAACCTGCATCAGGCGCATCCAATTGAGCGCTTCTTCAGCGCCCAGCGCATGGCCTTCCGGCTTGCGACAAACCCCAGGACATTGCATTGTCCAGCAGCTGGATCATGGACGGCTCAGAGTACATCGATCCCGCATGACCAAGCGCCGAATAGAATGCGCGGCCTCTCCCAACACAGTGCCACCACACCAGGGGATGGTCTTCACCCATGGACGCCCGTCCCGGCGTATAGCTCTTCTCATCCACACCGGCCAGGATGTGAAAGCCCTGCTGCTGGCGTGGGCTCGCGTCGAAGGCATACCACTCCTCCGTCCGATGCCACACTGCCGGAAGTCCCCGCGTCAGCCGGCTATGCGGGTCCTCGATATGAATGTCCGCGGGCATGATTGTGGAATGGATCTTGAACTGCGCGCCAATCAGCGTCTCGACGTACCAGCGCCAGTCAGCCAGCGAACTGTGCCCGCTGTTCCCCACGGGATCTCCGCCGGCCCCATGGATGCCGACAAACGAGCCGCCATCCTCCACCCACTGTTTGAACGCAGCCTTTTGCGCATCGTTCAGCAGATCGCCGGAGGTGTTGCTCCAGATGACGAGTTTGAACCGGGACAACTGCTGCGAGTTCATTATGGCGCCGTTTTCAGTGATGAAGTATGGCCAGCCATGTTCGTGCGCGATGGCTCCGAGTGCGGCGTCCGACGCCTGGATTGCAGGCTCATCCCGATACCCAACCGTCTTGGAGAAGATCAACACGCCACCCGGCTTTAAGTCGGATGGAATCTCAGGAGGAGTGTCATCCAACACAGGATTGATGACGAAGCCGGAAGCGGCATTGCCTAGGCCGTTTCGGACAGGAGGGCGGCTTCTTGGGACCGGCTGAGCATTAGGCGTTGGGGACGTCGGCGGAGTCTGGGCCAGTGCGCTCATCGGCGCCACCATCAGGAAAGAGATCAAGCACCGGAAAGCAATTGTCATCCTCATCGATTTCAACCTTAAGAAAACATCGTCTCAGTAATCGAAATTACTCTACTCCAATTTCCTTTACTTTATCGATGAACATTTGACATAGTGGATGAGTTGAACGGAGGAGTTATGGCAGGCGAGTCGAACCTCACGCGGCGCGAGGTGATGCAGTTGATTGCAACAGGAGCTTCCATTCTGAGCGTGCAGTCCCTGCTTGGACAGTCCGCGTCCGCGAAGCCAGCGTCGTCGCCAGCGGTAAACTTGGCCGGCGAGTGGGCCTTCTCTCTCGATGACGGCAACCACGGGATAGAGCAGCAGTGGTTCAGCCGCGACCTTGCGGACCACATTCATCTGCCGGGTTCCACCGACCAGGGTGGCAAGGGCTCGCCCCTGCCGGACACGGTCGATAAATCGCAGGCTTCCGCGGCGAAGTTCATCGATCCGGCCATCGCCAACAAGCATCTCGTTGGATTGAGCCGGCCGGTCGTCTATACGGGGCCAGCGTGGTACCAGCGCACAATCACCATCCCCGCAAACTGGAAGCAAAAGCAACTGTCGCTCTTCCTGGAGCGGTGCCTGTGGCAGACCCAGGTCTGGATTGATGGCAACGCCTTCGGCGCGCAGGACAGTCTCAGCGCGCCGCACGTCTACGATCTTGGTACGCTTGAGCCCGGCAAGCACCGTCTAACAATTCGCGTCGACAACTCCAACATCCACAGCTATACCGACAATACCCACGCCTATAGCGAGATGACGCAGACGGTTTGGAACGGCATCGTCGGAGACATCTCGCTCCGCGCAGTCGACCCCGTCTCCATCAAGGACGTCCAAATTTATCCGGATCGCGCGCGGCATATCGTGCGTGTGCGGGCCACGGTGGCGAACAAGACCGGCCAGCCGCAATCCGGCACTCTCCGGCTGCATTCGGTTACCGCCGGAGCGGCCCTGGAAGACCGCACGGTCAAGTTTCAGGCGGCAGATCCCGAGACCAAAGTGGAAACCGAACTCAAGTTCACCGACCGCCTTGGCCACTGGGACGAGTTCTCTCCGACACTACAAGACCTCAACGTGTCCTTGAACAGCGGGCGGTACCGGGACCATACGGATGTTCGATTCGGTATTCGCGAAATCGGCGTGAATGGCACGCAGTTTGCTGTCAACGGCCGTACCACATTCATGCGTGGCACGCATGACGCGGCGGCCTTCCCACTTACCGGCTACCCCCCGATGGACGTTGCAAGTTGGCGGCACGTCTATCAGACCGCCCGTTCTTACGGACTGAATCACGTTCGCTATCACACGTACTGCCCGCCCGAGGCGGCATTCGTGGCGGCGGACGAAGCGGGAATTATGCTCCAGGTGGAATTACCGGCGGGGACCGTCTTCGTTGGCACGCCGCGAGGCATTCCGGACCGGGACGCATTCTACGGTGCGGAGTTGGACCGCATCCTCGACACCTACGGGAACCATCCCTCTTTCTGCCTGCTCAGCCTCGGCAATGAGTTTCGCGGCGGCCAGCCTCAACTGGATGCATGGGTCAAGCAAGGGCGCGATAAAGACCCGCGCCATCTTTACACAAGCCTTAGCAATCCTGAATCCGTGAGACGCTTCGACCAGGCGCAATATGACCAGTACATGGTGGCGCACTCTGGGCGCGTCAACGGACAGCATGTATCAAGAAGGATGGAAAGCGTGTTCGACCGCGTGCCGCCGGAGACGGCCGCGGACTATCGCGGCACTCTCGCAGGCATCACCGTTCCTGTGATGTCGCATGAGGTCGGCCAATGGAGTGTTTATCCCGACTACCGCGAGATCCCCGACTACAAGGGAGTTTTGAGGCCGCTGAACTTTGAGGCCTTCCGCGAGTCGCTCACGGGCAAAGGAATGCTCGATCAGTCCGAGGACTTGCTGCGCGCCTCCGGAATGCTCGCCGCCAACCTGTACCGCGAAGAGATCGAGCGCGCATTGCGTACGCCGGGCTTCGGCGGCTTCCAGTTGCTGGACCTGCATGACTACCCCGGCCAGGGCACCTCGCTGGTCGGTATTCTGAATGTCTTTTGGAACTCCAAGGGCCTCATCGCGCCCGAAGCGCACAAGCGCTACTGCTCGGATGTTGTGCCGCTGGCCCGGCTCAAGTCCTATGTATGGCAGACGCAGGATACGTTCAGCGGCAGTCTGGATGTCGCCAACTACTCGAAAGGCGACCTGCGCGATGTCACTCCGTACTGGATATTGCGCGACGGCAAAGGCGCGAAGATCGCCGGTGAAAAGTTTTCCAGGACGACCATCGCACAGGGCGGCCTGCAGACCATCGGCGACTTCCACGCGGACCTGCACGGAGTTACGGCGCCGCAGAAGCTCACCCTGGAGACCGGGATCGACTCCTCGCCCATCTCCAACAGTTGGGACGTGTGGGTCTACCCCAGCGCGACAGCGAATACAGCCGATCCTTCAGCGGTCTTCAGCGAATCTCCAGCGGATGCGATCCAGCAGGCCGCAGCTGGTCATACCGTCATTCTTCTCGCCGCGGGCCATCTGAAGGACCCCGAGCCGATCCGCTATCCCACGCCGTTCTGGAACACCATCATGTTCCGCTCCCAGCCCAAGTCCATGGGTCTGCTCTGCGACCCCCGGCATCCGGCGCTGGCCCACTTCCCCACTGAGTCTTACTCCACCTGGCAGTGGTGGGACTTGGTCTCGAACCATACGAACACCGCACGGTTGAACTGGACCGATCATCCGTATCGTCCCATCGTTCAGGTGGTGGATCATGCGCCGCGCAACGACAAGCTCGGAGTGATCTTCGAATTCAAGGTCGGCACGGGAAAGCTGCTGATCTCGACGCTCGATCTCAGCACGGACCTGGAGCGGCGCTTCGTGGCGCGGCAGTTGCGGCATAGCCTCGCTGCGTATGCCGCGTCGCCTGCCTTTGCTCCTGCAACTGCGGCTACCCCGGAACAGCTTGGCAGTCTGTTTCAGTAGAGACGCGTAAGCCAACCCTGCTGCGCCGGACTTCACGAAGCTCCACGACGGAGACTCGCGAAGTCCGGCATGTGCTTTCTCGCAAGGAGAGCGGGATGCCGCGTACGATGGTGTGAATCCTGAACGAACGTCTGCGGGCTGTAACAGCGAAGAGGACGAAAGTATGCGCACACCTTGTCGGAGCTCTCACCTTCTGGCGGTCGGCACATTGCTTGCGGCAATCTGTCTACCTCCGGCCACGACTCTTGGGCAATCGGCCAGGATCAGCACGGGACGAGGGACCGCAACCGTCCTCGTCGAGCCGTATGCACCTAACATCGTCCGGGTCAGCATCAGTTTGATCCAAAGCGATGCGTTGGCTGGTCCAGGTTACGGCATCACAGCACATCCGGATTCAAGTGGCTGGTCACTTCAGAGCGGCCAAGGCGGTGATGTGCTGCAGTCCAGCTCTCTGAAGGTCACACTTGCGCCGCAACCGGCGGCCGGCCGCGGACCTGTTCCGGAGACAGCGAAGTTCTTTTCCGGCTCAACGGGATATGTCGGATTGAATATCGCTGCGACGGATGGCACTCCGTTGTTGCGTCTGAACGGCTGGGAGATGAGCGTCCCAAACTATAAGGATGGCAACCACGATCTGGAATACGATCGCCGCCCGACGGATCCTCCGTTCTATACCGTTGGCGCCAGCTTTGCGGCCGCCGAGGATGAGCATGACTATGGCCTTGGCCAGAACCAGCAGGGCTTTCTGGATCGCCGCGGGCATGTGATCGAGTGCGCGCACGACTACGACGCGCGTTCCGGCCAATCGGTGTGTGTTCCGTTTCTCGTCACCAATAAGGGCTATGGGCTGATCTGGGACAATCCATCGAAGACAACGGTATCGCTCGGTTTCAGTCATCAGAACAGCTTCAAATCTCAGGTCGGACAAAGAGTCAGCTTCTTCGTCATCGCGGGCAACTATGACGCAATCTATCGCGGCTATCGCCTGATTACCGGCGACGTCCCCATGTTGCCGAAGAGCGCGTACGGATATATCCAGTGCAAGCAGCGTTACAGCACGCAGGATGAGTTGATGGCAGTGGCAAAGGGATATCGTGACCGCGGCCTGCCGATCGACGATCTGGTGGTCGACTGGTTCACCTATACGCGGATGGGTGAGATGGATATGGATCCGAAGGCGTGGCCGGATCCGGTGGGCATGCTGCAGCAGCTCCATGCCATGAATTTTCACGTAATGATCAGTGTTTGGCCGCGCTTTACACCGGGCAGCCGCTACTATGACACGATCCTTAAAAACGGGTGGTTCGAGCATCTCGCCGACGGCACGCCGACGAATGGCCTGCCGTACGACAGGGCGGGTTCTGACATCGATACTACGAATCCAGTTGCTGCTAAGTGGTACTGGGGCATTGTGAAGGAAAACTATGTCGCAAAGGGATTTGATGCCTTCTGGGCGGACGAGACTGAGCCTGATCTGCCGCCCAACGGCTCCTACTTCAAGGTCGGCCCGGGGACCCAGTACTTCAACGTGTATCCGCTCTTCCATACCGCAGCGTTCTACAACGGAATGCGCGCGGACATGAAGGAGCGAGCGCTCATCCTGGCACGTGACAGTTATCTGGGAGCGCAGCATAACGGAACAATTTTCTGGTCATCGGACATCAAGCCCGACTGGGACACACTGAAGCGCCAGGTGCCCACGGGAATCAACTTTACGGCCAGCGGCATGCCGTATTGGTCCACCGACATCGGGGGGTGGCAGGGACTGCCATACCGGCACGTACCGGCGCACGCTCCGCTGCTCGACCCGAGCGATGCGCGCGATAATGTCGGCCAGTATGACGACTATCCCGAACTTTACACGCGATGGTTTGAGTATGGGGCATTCCAGCCGAATTTTCGGACCCATGGCACGCGGAAGCACAACGAAGTATGGAGCTACGGCAAACAGGCTGAGCCGATTCTTGAGAAATATCTCCGCCTGCGTTATCAGCTGATGCCGTACATCTACTCCTTGGGTTGGCAGGCGCATGAGAACGGTGCACCGTTCATGCGCGGTCTCTTCCTCGATTTTCCTGACGATCCCAATGTCTCCGATATCGGCGATGAGTACATGTTTGGGCCCGCGCTGCTTATCGCTCCGGTGACAGAGCAGGGCGCCACCAGCCGTTCCGTCTATCTGCCGGCCGGCAGCGACTGGTTCAATTTCTGGACCAACGAACGCTTTCATGGCGGACAAAGAATGACTGTGCCTGCCCCGATCGATACCATTCCGATCTTCGTGCGCGCTGGCTCCATCCTTCCGCTAGGCGTACCCGTCCAGAGCACCAATGAGAAGCAGGCCATCGAGAAGATTCGCATTTATCCGGGCACCGACGCCCACTTTCAGATGTATTCCGACGACGGGGTCACCTACGCGTATGAACAAGGGAGGCATGATATTACGGACCTGCGCTGGGACGACAAAGGTGGCAAGTTCAGCCACGGTGGCGCAAATGCCTGGACTGACAAAGACTCTGCCATTGTCGAAGTGATACGCAGTCGTGAGTGATTTGGCGAGGCCAAGCGACATTGACCCAATAACTGGCTGAAAGGCCACTTTAACCAGAACGAGAGCCTGAATGCCACAGACCATTGCGACCCTTCGTCATCCTCCAGCTTCGAACAACTTGGGCCGCCGGAGATTGGGAAATACCGGCCTCGAAATCTCCATCGTGGGATTCGGCGCCTCTCCTCTGGGCGATGTCTTTGGTATCGCCAACCCTGCGGAAGGGGTCAGAGCGGTCCATCATGCCATCAACGAAGGCATCAATTTCTTCGATGTCTCCCCCTACTACGGTCTCACCTTGGCAGAGGAGCGCCTCGGCCACGCGCTGGAGGGCAGACGCCGGGAAGTTATTCTCTCAACCAAATGCGGGCGTTATGGTGCCACTGAGTTTGATTTCTCCGCCAAAAGAATCCGGCAAGGCCTTGAAGAGTCCCTCAAGCGATTGCGCACCGACTACGTCGACATCTTTCACGCGCATGACATCGAATTCGGCGATGCGCGCCAGATCATCGACGAAACCATTCCCGCCATGCGCCAACTGCAACAGGAGGGCAAGGTCCGCTATGTCGGCATCTCCGGTTACCCGCCCCATTTTCTTATGTGCATTGCGCAGGAAGTGCCGGTCGACACCATTCTGAACTACTGTCACTACAACCTCCTCGCCACCGATATGAACAACGAGCTTGCCCCATTCGCCGAGTCCCGGGGGATAGGTCTGATCAACGCCTCCCCGCTGCACATGGGCATATTGACGGAACAGGGTGCGCCCGCATGGCATCCAGCCCCCCCTGAGGTTCATCGCGCAGTCCGACAGGCCGTCGAGTACTGCCACACGCGTCGAGTCGACCTCTCTGAGATCGCGCTTGGATATTGCCTTCGCTATCCGCGCGTGGCAACCACGTTGGTTGGAATGTCCACCACGCTCGAGGTTCAGCGGAACCTGAGCGCCATGGAGGACCGTGTCGCGCCAGATGTCCTCAAGCGAATCGAGGAGATTCTCGCTCCGGTTCACAATACACAATGGCCGACTGGGCGCCCGGAAAACAGCTGAACCCACAGACGAGTCGTGTGGAATGCCGTCTCAATGTTTCCGTAAGCTCGAAGCTCTTGCCACGAGAGAAGGCTCAAGAATGACGTTCGTGAGCGGAGGCTTTGTCTCGGATTCCAACGTATTCAAGAGGATTTCAGCACATCTCTCGCCAATGGCCTGACTGTTCTGATCGATACTCGAAAGCGGCACCCTGAGCAGCGAGTCATAGTGAAGGTTGCCGCATCCGATGATCGCAATGTCTTCGGGGATACGCAGGCCCGCTTCCAGAATCGCCTGCATGGCGCCAAATGCCAGCGGATCATTGTGTGCGAAGACTCCATCCGGCACAGGATCATGTTTCAGCAGAAGCCGCATCGCATCGGCTCCCATGCGTTCACTGTTGATGTCCACGTTGGAGCTGGCCACAACCAGAGAGTCGGAATACGTCAGACCAGCGGTCTTCAACGCACGCCGATATCCTTCAAAGCGCTTCATCCCAGTGCTGTTCTCGCGACCGCGGATGTGTGCGATCGTCTTGCAACCCTGTTGGATCAAATGCTCCGTCGCGATCTTACCCGCTACCTCGTCCTTGATACCTACAAAGTTAGCCGAAATCCCAGGAAGTTCGCGATCGATCAGAATGAATGGCACCCCCAGCCGATCCAGGCGAAGGAATGGCTCAGGATCGCCGCCGGCAGAGGCAATTACCAGCGCGTCCAGACGCCGCCCTGTCAGTTGCTGTATCTCTCGCGCCTCCAACTCCGGATCCTCTTCCGAGGAAGAGATGATCACGGAATATCCGCGCTTCCCAACCGCCGCTGAAAGGGCTTTGGCCATCTCCGCAAAGAACGGATGCAAAAGGTCCGGCACAACCAATCCAATCAAATAGCTGCGCCCTGTCACAAGACTGCGGGCCATGATGTTCGGCTGGTAGTCCAGCTCTTTGATCCGTTTCAGGACACGTTCTCGGGTGTTCTTGGCGATATCGGGATGATTCCGCAGTACTTTCGAAATCGTGACCACGGACAGCCCTAGATCAGCGGCAATATCCTTCATTGTGACAGCCATATACGCACTATA
>Ga0075522_10001999_pt1 | contig 15295 bp, 10 predicted proteins | sample NGEPerA_FD_74796 | JGI IMG/M metagenome (GOLD analysis project Ga0075522, IMG submission 74796) | Arctic peat soil microbial communities from the Barrow Environmental Observatory site, Barrow, Alaska, USA - NGEE PermafrostL2-A | ecosystem: Environmental > Terrestrial > Soil > Wetlands > Peat ... | reverse complement strand
CGGGTATTCCGCTCGGGCTCGGAGGACGTATATCTGCACCCGCTGAGCGTCGGCGTGCAGGTGCTCGCGGGGACCGTCCTCGGGCACATCGAGACCGGCGCGAGCACGCCGCAGGGCTCGCCCACCGATGAACCGCACGTGCTCTTCCAGATCCGCCCGGCCGGCGCGGGGGCGCCGCTGATCGACCCCAAGCCGATCCTCGACGGCTGGGTGCAGCTCGAAAACACCTCGATCTTCCGGGCGAAGGGCGAGAACCCGTTCCTGGGCAACTCGCCGACGGTCGGACAGGTGCTGCTGGAGTCCAAGGAGCAGCTCGAGCAGCAGGTGTTGAGTGATCGCGGGATCCACCTCTCGGTGTGCGGGCGCCAGGACGTCCAGACCGGGCAGGTCGATCGGCGTGTGCTGGCGACGCTCGAGTTCCTGTCCGTCTCGGGTCTGCGTCCGACCGTGTCCTCGTTGCAGTGCACGCGCGTGGCCCCGGCCACCGCCGCCAACGCCGCCGAGACCTCAGCCGGCGATGACTTCGAGATCGCCGCCGTAAACGGCATCAAGATCGGCGGCGGATCCGATCCCACCCACCCGGGCTCGATCGCCGACATCGCGATTCGCAAGCTGCTGACGTTGCAGGGTACGATGCGCCCGAGCCGGATCGTCAGCCCGATGAGCTACCCGGGCACGGCCAACACGCTCACCGTTCCCGGCCGGCGCGACAGCATCCAGATCGAGTTCGCTCCGCTGCAAGGTGGAGCTCGAGCGGCCGGCAAGGCCAGGTCCGCGGGCGCCTTCAGCTCCCCGATCACGCCGGGACAGTGGATCCAGTTGATCGCTCGGTTGGGCGAGATCCCCGACCCGAAGGTGGGCAGCGGGCCATCGGCGGCGTCGATTCCCGACCACCCGGGCGCCGCGGCGCCAGGCGCTCCCTCCACGACCCTCGAAGGGAAGGGCGCCGGTGGCAACGACTAGTCCCCCCAGCCCGCCCCTCTCGCCGCCGCCGCGCGATCCATCGCCGCCGGCCGGGCGCGCGCGAGCATCCGCGCCGGGTATCGCACGTCCGCTCGCCGCGGGCGCGCTCGCGGTGGTCGTGCTGATCGTCGCCTACCTGCTCCTCGCCGGCGGTGGAGGGACGACCTACAAGCTGCTGTTCGACGAAGCCAACCAGCTCGTGCGGGGCGATCAGGTGCAGGTCGGCGGGGTGCCGGTCGGGAGCATCAAGGACATCGTCCTGACGCGTGATTTCAAGGCGCTGATCACGATCCAGGTCGACTCGTCGCTGACACCGCTGCACGCGGGTACCACGGCCCAGGTGCGGGTGCCGTCGCTGACGAGTGTGGCCAACCGCTATATCGCGTTGACGCCCGGCCCCAACAACGCGCGCGCGCTGTCTGCCGGCGCGACGATCCCCACCACCGCCACCCATGGCACGGTGGATCTCGACCAGCTGTTCGACGTGTTCAACCCGAAGACCCGCAAGGGGCTTCAGCAGGTGCTCCAGGGCTCCGCCGAACAGTACATCGGCGCCGGGCATGACTTCAGCCTGTCGGTCAAGTACTTCAGCCCGTCGCTGGCCGCGAACGACCACATCTTCGCCGAGCTCGTCAAAGACCAGTCGACGTTCACGAGATTTCTCGTGGAAACGGCCAAGGCGACCACCACGATCGGCGCCCGCAGTGCCCAGCTCACGGACCTGATCGAAAACTCGAATACGGCCTTCCAAGCGGTTGGATCGGAGCAGGCGAACCTCACCAAGGGCCTGCGTGCGCTGCCCGTCACGTTGCGCGCGGGCAACCGCACGTTTGTCGCCCTCCCCTCGGTGCTAGGCCCGCTGACAGCACTCGTGAACGTGTCCAAGCCGGACACCAAGATGCTCCCGGTGTTCTTCTCCCGGCTGCGCTCGCTACTGAGCACGGCGACGCCGGTCGTCAGCAACTTCAGCACGGCGATCTCAAAGCCCGGGCCGAACAACGACCTCACCGACGCGATCCGCAACCTGCCGGAGCTCGCGCAGGTGCTCTCGAGCGCCTCCCCACACGGCGTCACCGCGCTGAAGGAATCGCTGCCGATCAGCGCTCCACTCGGTCCCTACAGCCCCGACCTGGAGGGCTTCATCCGCGACTTCGGCGAGGGCGCCGCCTACTACGACGCAAACGGCCACTACGCGCGTGTGAACCCCGTGTTCGACGACTTCTCGCTCGGCGCGAACAACAACCTCACGCCCGTCACCCCGCAGCAGGGCTTGGCAGGCCTGAAGACCAATCAGCTGCGCCGCTGCCCCGGCGCCGCCACCCAGCCCGCCGCCGACGGGTCCTCGCCCTTCCTCGACAACGGCCTCGTCAGTTGTGACCCCTCGGAGATCCCCTAGTGAACCCGCGCAGACGTAACTCACTCGCGGGTAGCCCGCTGCTGATCGGGGCGATCACGACGCTGATCGTGGTGGTCGCCGTATTCCTCTCCTACAACGCCAACAACGGGCTGCCGTTCGTCCCGACGTACAACCTGAAAGTGGTGCTCCCCGAAACCTCGGGCCTGCAGCCGACCAACCAGGTGCGTATCGCGGGCACGCGCGTGGGCGTCGTCAGCTCGCTCAGCCCGCGTCAGAACCCGCGCACCGGGCGCGTCACCGCGGTCGCCGATCTGAAGCTCGAAAAGAAGATCGAGCCGCTGCCCGCCAATACCAAGGTGATCGTGCAGTCGGTGTCGGCGATCGGGCTGAAGTACCTGGAACTGGAAAAGGGCACGTCCTCGCGGACGCTGAAGGCGGAAGCGACGATCCCGATCTCCCAGACGCGCGAACCGGTCGACATCAACCAGCTGTTCAACATGTTCGACCAGAAGACGAGGACCGCGATCCAGGAGAACACGATCAACTTCGGCGACGGGCTCGCCGGGCGCGGACTGGGTCTGAACAACACGATCTCGACGCTGCGCCCGCTGGTCATCAACGCGACCCCGGCGCTACGCAACCTCGCCGCGCCGAAGACGGGGCTGGCCGAGCTGTTCGTCGCGCTCGATCGAGCCGCTTCGCAGGGGGCCGCGGTGGCCCAGACTCAGGCAGACTTCTGGAGCGAACTCGACACGTTCTTCACGGCCTTCGCGGGCGCCGCTCCCTCACTGGAACAGGCGATCGAAGGCGGTCCCGCGGCGCTCCGGCAGGCGACCTATTCGCTCCCGCACCAGGCGCCGTTCGTGGCGGCGGGCACCGAGTTCATGCGCCTGCTGCACCCGACCGCGACCGCGCTGAGCACCTCCGCTCAGCCGCTCGGCCATGCGTTCGCCGTGGGCGCCGTCAACCTGCGCGCCGCCACCGCGCTGAACACAGAGCTGGCCGCGGCCGCCAAGGCGCTCCAGCAATTCGCTCAGAACCCAGTCGTCACGCTCGGCCTGGAAAACCTGACCCAGACGACGAAGATCGGTAATCCGCTCGTCGCGGGGCTCGCGCCCGAGCAGGTCGCCTGTAACTACCTGACGCTGGCGTTCCGCAACGTCTCGAGCGTGTTCGCCGAGAACATCGGCGTCGGCACGCTGGCCCGCGCGATGCCCGTGCTCTCTCCCGGTGGGCCCAACGCCGAGGGCTTCTCCGCCTCGGCGCCGGCCAACGGGCCATCGATCGATCGCGCAGCCGAGCCGGGAGGCAAAGTCGGTCCGATCATCGAAGACAACCATCTGCACTACAACCCCTACCCGAACGTCAGCGGTCCCGGTCAGCCGAAGGAGTGCGAAGCCGGCAACGAGACCTACCTGGCGGGTAAGACCGTGATCGGCAACGTACCCGGCAACTCCGGTACCACCCATGAAGCGACCACCCGCGAACAGAACCTGTTCGGGGAAAAGTACCCGAGCGCCACGCTGAAGGACCTTGGGCTGGCCCCGGCCAAGAAGGGGACGCAGAAATGAGCCGCCTGCGCCTGCGCCGCCGCCACGAGATGTCGGTCGTCGAGAGTCAGCGTTACAACCCGCTGCGCGTCGGGATCGTGTTCATCCTGGTCGTGGTGATCGCCGTGTACTTCGGCTTCACCAAGCACATCCCGTTCAAGCACGGCTACCGCCTGAAGGCGGTCTTCGCGACGGCCGTCAACATCCATCCCAAGTCGCCGGTGCGCATCGCCGGGGTAAACGTCGGCAAGGTCAGCGGGATCAGCCGCGACGGCCAGACCGGCCTGGTGAGCATGGAAATCGAATCGCAGGGCCTGCCGATCCACTCCGACGCCACGCTGAAGATCCGCCCGCGGATCTTCTTGGAAGGCAACTACTTCATCGAACTGCAGCCCGGCAGCCCGTCCGCGAAGACGCTCTCCTCGGGTGCGACGATCCCGATCACGCAGACCTCAGACCCGGTCCAGCTCGACCAGGTCCTCGATGCGCTGAACACCGACACGCGCGCCAACCTGCAGAACTTCCTCGCGGGCTACGGGGACGCGCTGACACGCAAGCCGACACCCGCCGAAAACGCCGAACAGGACCCCGACGTGCAGGGTCTAAACGCCGCGCAGGCGCTCAACAAGGCCTACCATCGCGGACCCTCGGCCCTGCGCGGCAACGCGGTCATCAACCAGGCTCTGGGCGGCACCGAAGAACACGACATCTCCGAGCTGATCGCGAGCATCGGCAAAGTAACGGCGGCGCTGAACGTCCACGAGCAGGATCTGAGCGAACTGATCGGCAACTTCAACACTTTCTTTCACTCCTTCGCCGCCCAGTCCTCGAGCCTCAGCGCCACGGTCGCGCTGCTGCCGAGCACGCTGCACAACGTCGATCGCGCGTTCGTTTCGCTCAACGCCGCCTTCCCGTCGATCCGGACGTTCTCACTCGACATCATCCCGGGCGTCAAGTTGGTGCCCTCGACGGTCACCGCGGCGCTGCCGTGGATCACACAGGTGCAGGCCTCGCTGGCGCCCACCGAGCTGGGGGGTGTCGCCAAGGGCCTGCTCGCGGCTACACCGTCGCTTGCCGCCCTGTTCGGCGAACAGCCCGCGTTCTTCAAACAGACCGACCTGTTCAGCCAGTGCCTGACGAGAGTCTTCTACCCGGCCGCGAATGCCAAGCTCCAGGACGGGCCGAGCACCTCGGGCGTCGAAGCCTATAAGGAATTCTTCTCGATGCTGGACGGTCTCTCCGGCCTCGGGCAGAGCTTCGACGGCAACGGCGCCGCGACGCGCTTCCTGGTCGGCGGCGGTGGCAACACGTTCCGCTCGGCCCCGGTTGGCATCACCGGCAGCAAGACGCGGGGCCTGTCGCTGATCGCCCGCTCGCCGCTCACCCCGCAGGGAACACGCCCGGCCTTCCCGGCCGAAGAGCCGCCGTATAAGCCGCTGGTGCCCTGCTACACCCAGGCGGTGCCGAACTTCAACGGCCCGCTCTCCTCGGGTCCCGCGGACGGGAGCGGTGGATGACCCCGAGCGAGTCTCACGAGGGCGGCCTTGGAGTCCGTGACCAGATCAGGCGCTACCGCACGGCGTTCGTCGCGGTCGTCTCGATGATCGTGTTCGCGGCGTTCGTCGGCGGCTACATCCTCTCGCACGAGAACCTCAAGCTGCCCGGCTGGGTGCCGGTCCTGGGGAAAAGCTACTTCACGCTGAAGGCGGACTTCCAGACCGCCCAGGCGGTGACGCCGGGTCAGGGCCAGTCGGTGACGATCGCCGGTGCGAAGATCGGTGAAATCGCCAGCGTGGACCTGAACAGCGGGGTCGCGACGGTGACCATGCACCTGGTCCCGCAGTACGCGAACCGGCGCATCTACCACAACGCGACGCTGCTGCTGCGCCCGAAGACCCAGCTGAAGGACATGACGGTCGAGGTCGATCCCGGGACGCCCACGAGCGGATCGCTGAGCAGCGGCGCGACGATCCCGCTGTCGCAGACCGCTCCGGATGTCAACTTCGACGAGTTCCTGGCGGCGCTGGACGGCGAAACGCGGGCCTACCTGCAGGAGCTGCTGGCCGGCTTGGGCGAAGGGCTGAAGAACAACGGACAGCCGCTGTCGGCGGCGCTCAAGCGCTTCGACCCGACCGCGCGCGACCTGCAGGAGATCTCCTCGCAGCTCGAAGTCCGCCATGCGAACATCGCGAGCTCGATCCACAACTTCCGCCTGCTGATGGAAGCGGTAGGCGGCAAGGACACGCAACTGGCGGAGCTCGTCGACTCCTCCAACGCGGTGTTCAAGACCTTCGCCGAAGAGGACCACAACGTGGAAAGCACGCTGCACCTGCTGCCCGGCGCGCTCAGCAAGACCAGTAAGGGTCTTGGCAAGCTCGCCACTGCCGCCAGCGTGATGGGCCCCACGCTCAAGGAGCTGGAGCCGTTCGCGAGTGGGCTCGCCCCCGCCGAGGAAGCCTCGAAGCCGCTCTTCATCCAGACCACGCCGATCTTCAAGAATCAGATCCGGCCGTTCGCGCGGCAGATCCTGCCGGTCGTCAACGCGCTGCAGCCCGACACGAAGGAACTGAGCGCGGCGTTCCCGAAGCTGGCGAGCAGCTTCTCGGTGCTGAACGAACTCTTCAACGAGTTCGCCTATAACCCCGGCACCAAGCAGGGCGGGTTCCTGTTCTTCATCGATTGGGCCAATCACGACTTCAACAGCGCCGTCAGCACGGCGGATGTGCACGGTCCGCTCGGCCACACCCTGACCTACTTCAACTGCCTCGTCGCACCGCTCCTGAAAGGGGCCGCGGAAATCAATCCCACGGTCAGGGTGCTGATCGGCCTGCTGAACCCGCCGACCGGGGCGGCGTGCGCCGGTAGCACGAGCACGAGCTCGAAAGCCGCGAGCGCACGGGCCGGCTCCACCGGCTCGGCGGGTCTGCTCAGCGGGCTCCCCGGCAGCGCGTTCGGCCAGAGCCACAACATCACCAGGAGATCCTCGTCGCCGGCCGTAGCCGGGACAGGGGGCTGAGCGATGCAGAAGCGAGCACCCACACTGGGCAACATCTTGGTGATCGTGTTGTTCGCGCTGAGCTGCTTCGGGCTGCTGCTGTTCCTGTGGGAGTCCTTCGGCGGCCCGCTGCCGCTGAAGCCGAAGGGCTACCGCATGGTCGTGGCCTTCCCGCGGACGCTGGCGCTCGCCGAACAGTCGGATGTGCGTATCAGCGGCGTCGATGTCGGCCACGTCGTCGCGCTGAAACTCGGCCCGGAAGGTCGTACCCAGGCGACGCTCGAAGTCGCCAGCCAGTACGCGCCGATACGCTCGAATATGCACGCGATCCTGCGTCAGAAGACGCTGCTGGGGGAGACCTACGTGCAGCTGACCCCTGAGAGCCGGAACGCGCCGTTACTGCCTGACGGAGGCCAGCTGGCCGACAGCCAGGTCGAACCGTCGGTGACGCTCGACGACATCCTCTCGGCGCTCGACCCGAAGACGCGGCAGGCCTTCCAGATATGGCAGCAGTCCGTCGCGGAAGGGATCAACGGACGCGGAGAAGACATCAACGCCTCGTTCGCCACGCTCGAACCGTTTGTCGAACACGCCAACCGGCTCGTGGAACTCCTCGACTCTCAGGAAGGAGCCGTGACGGCGCTGGTGCATAACACCGGGGTGGTCTTCAACGCCCTCGCCGGGCGCGATCATCAGCTCGAAGGGCTGATCGTCAACGGCGAGCGCACCTTCCACGCGGCCGCCGAAGGCAGCCAGGCGTTCGCCGATGCCTTCCGCGAGCTACCGGCGTTCGAGCACAACTCGCAGATCGGGCTGAAAGAACTCGACAGCTTCGCCGACGACTCCACCCCGTTCCTGATCCAGTTTCAAGCCGCCCAGCGCCAGCTCACGCCGCTGGCCGTGGAGGCGAAGAGCTTTGCGCCTCCCTTCAACAGCTTCCTGACAAGCCTGGGGCCGCTGACGGCGGCGGCGAAGGTCGGCCTGCCGGATGTCGCCAAGCAGCTCGGGCTGACCACGGCGCTGCTCGAAAACACCAGCCCGGTCTTGCATAACCTCGATCCGTTCCTCCAGTACACCGGCGAATACGTGCCCGAGCTGCAGGCGCTGTTCGCCAACGTGACAGCCGCCAGCGAGGCCCACGACACCAACTCCGACGACAAGGAAGGTCCCTCCCAGCACTACCTGCGCACGATGCAGGCGCTCTCCCCGCAGGGCCTGGCGGTCTACTCCCAGCGAATCGGCACCGATCGGGGGAACCCGTACTTCAAGCAAGGCGCCTTCAGTGCCCTCGGCAGCGGGCTGCAGGTGTTCAGCAACAGCACGTGCGCGAACTCGGCGCCGTCGGTGAGCGGTCCGCCCAACGCGACGGTGACGCAGGGCGTCATCGAACAGCTGGTCGAACTGCACATCGCCAACGCGCCGGAAAGCGGCAACGCGGTCCCGGCTCCCGCCTGCTTGCAGCAGAGCCCCTTCACGTTCAACGGACAGACCAGCCAGTTCCCGCACGCCGTCTACGGCGGGAAAGAATAGGCCGGCGTTTGCCCGCCGGGGCCGCGCTCAGCCCGGCGGCGATCACGCCGCGTGTGGCGCGTCAGACTCCCGCGCTCAGCCCGGCGGCGATCATCGCGCGGCGGTGTCCGAGGTAGGGCATGAGCGTGAAGTAGAGGAGATCGGGGAGCAGCGTGGGTAGCTCGGCGGTGCGTCCCTCGAGCACCCGCCGGTGCACGATCGAGGCGATGCCGCCGACGACGGCCGCCGAGGTCTGGGGCGGCAGGTGCTCGGTGCAGGATGCCATCGCTCGCCCTTCCTCGAGGATCGGCACGAACCTCGCCAGCGCCGAGCGCATACGTGCGACGGAGGCCTCGCCCGCGCTGAGGCACTCGACCATCGACGCGCGCGCCCCGTCTGGATGCTCGGCGAGTTCCGCGAGCAGGGTCTGAAGGCCCAGCTGGATCCGCTCGGGCCAAGGCGCCTGCCGGCGCAGCTGCTCCAGGACCGCGTGTTCGAGCTGACCAATCAGCTCGTCGATCGCCTGCAGAAAGCAGTCCTGCTTGTTCTCGAAGTGCTCGTCGAAGACCGGCGCCGGGACTTTCGCCACGCTGAGGACACGCTCGATCGTGGTGCGGTCATAGCCTCTGCTCGCGACCGTCTCGATCAGGGCGTCGAGGATGCGCCGCCGGGGATCGGAGGAGCGGCCGACCCGGGGCCGCCGGCGAACGGGCCCGTCATCGTCCGCCACTGGTGCGATGGGGTCCGCCGGCAGGCTGGAGACGGACTCCAGTGCGGCGGCGAGATGCCTGTGGTCGAACATCCTTCCCTCCCTTTGTGGCCGGTGGAGGAGGCCGGCAGCACCGGACCGAGTCCTGGCTCGATCGGTTCGCCCCTCTCCGCTCCTACTGCCGGGCTATAAACTGATTCTGACGCAATATCGTAGACCCCCCTACAGGGCAATGTCAAGGGCGCGGGCGAAGTCACTATGGGGCGCTGTCGAGGCGTGCTCGGAGAGTTGCTCGGTGGCGGGGGAGGCCGTCGAGTTGATGTGAGGTGCGCCGCCGATTAGTATGGGGGCGTGGAGACGGTCGGCGGTACGCCCGAGGGTTCTGGAGGAGAGCTGGACCCGGAGGGTCAAGCCACGCTCGAGCAGGCGAGCGAGTTCGAGTATCACTCCAACGAGCTGGATCTGACGGGCGACCCGGCCGACGGCAACTGGTCGATTCGCTGTCTGGACGTGTATAAGCGCCTGGGCGGGGTACCTGTCCTGAACGGGCTGAACGTCGCGATCCCCGACGAGACGATCACCGTCGTGCTGGGCCCATCGGGTACCGGGAAGAGCGTGCTGATCAAGCACCTGATCGGTTTGATGTTCCCCGACTCGGGCGACATCATCGTGCGGGGCCAGTCGGTTCCGAGCCTGACGATGTCCGACCTCCTGACCCTGCGTCGCAAAATCGGGGTGCTGTTCCAGGACGGCGCCCTGTTCGGTTCGATGACGGTGTTCGACAACGTCGCCTTCCCGCTGCGCCAACACACGGACTACTCCGAGGCGAAGATCTCCGAGATCGTCCGCCGGCGCCTGATGGATGTCGGTCTCATGGACGCGCTCGACGACATGCCCAACCAGCTCTCCGGAGGGATGCGCAAGCGCGCCGGGTTCGCCCGGGCGCTCGTGATGGAGCCGGATATCGTGATCTTCGACGAGCCCGACTCGGGTCTTGACCCGGTGCGCACGGCGCTTTTGTGTGACCTGATCCAGGAGATGCACACCGCCTACGGGGGGACGTACATCGTCGTGACTCACAACATCGCCTCGGCGCGGCAGATCGGGGAGTACATCGCGCTTTTGTGGAGGGGCCGGATCGTGGAGGCGGGCGACGCCGAGCGGATGTTCTCCTCGGATAACCCGTTCGTGCGCCAGTTCCTCAGCGGCTCGGCGGAGGGCCCTCTGACGATGGATTAGGGCCTCTTCCGGGAGGCCTCTTTAGACGTCGCCGGCTGGACGTCACCCGTCACCCGTCACGTGTGCGAACATATGTTCGTATATGGTCGTATGCGTCTATCTGCCTCGCTTCGAGCTGGTCATCGCCGCCGGCGGCTCCGAGGCGCTGGCCGGGAAGGCATTGGCGGTCGCTCCGCTGCCGGGGGGAGAGGCGCGCGTGGGAGAGGTCTCGGGCGCCGCGGAGGCGTTCGGGGTGGAGCCCGGGATGGCATTGGGCGAGGCGCTGGCGCGCTGCCCCGAGTTGGGCCTGGTGGCGGCCGATCCCCTGGGGGTGGCACAGGCATGGGAGCGGGTGGCGCGCGCGCTCGAGGGCATCGGCGCCGCTCTGGAGTTGGGACGGACGGGCCTGGCCTACTTCGAGGCCGACGGCCTGAGGGGCCTGCATGGGGGCGAGGAGGGTGTGATCGCCGCCGCGCGTGGCGCCTGCCGAGCTTCATTCTGGGGGCGCTCGGCGCGCGTGGGCGCCGGCCCGACGCGCTTCTGTGCGCTGGCGGCGGCGCTCGAGGTTCGCTCGCGTCGCGCGGTCGTGGTGGACGGGAGGAGCGCCCGGCGCTATCTCGCCTCCCAGCCGATCGATCTGCTGCGCTTTCGGGCCGAGACCGGGGCGCTGGTGGAGCCCCTGAGGCGACTCGGCGTCCGTACCCTGGGCGAGCTGAATGAATTGGGAGGAGCCCCCCGCGACGCGCTCGCCGACCGCTTTGGTGAGGCGGGCGTCCTCGCCCACCGCCTGGCCGGCGGAGAGGACACACCGCTGTGTACCCGCAGTGTCGAGGATCGCTTGGAGGAGTCGCTGGAGCTGGGAGAGGCGAGCTCTGGGCCGGCTTTGGAACGCGTCCTGGGCGTGCTCGTCGATCGACTGCTGGCGCGGCCCGAGCGACGAGGAAGGACGTTGCGCGCGACGTTGCTCTCCGCGCGCCTGGTCGAGGGCGGGACCTGGCACGAGCGGGTGGTGTTCCGCCAGGCGCTCTCCGACGCCGAGCGCATGCGCCTGGCGCTGTCGCTGCGCATGGCCCTGCTGCCGGCGCCCGCCGATGCATTGCGTCTGGCCGTCGATCGCTTCGGACCGCCCGACGGCGAGCAGGGCGCGCTACTGGAGTCCGCTCGCACGGCGCGCCTCGCGTGCCTGCGTGAGGCCGTCGGCCAGGTCCGGGCGGTGGCCGGACCCGAGGCGGCACTGCGTGCTCTATGCGTCGATCCGGACTCGCGCGTGCCAGAGCGGCGCGTCATGCTGACCCCCTTCCCGGGATGAACAGGCGCCTGGCGCTGAACCTGCCCCGGCCCGTCCCTGTGCGGACGGGCGGGGAAGGCACGCCGCGGGCGGTGGGCGGGCGGCCGATCGAGACGGTGCGGGAGTCGTGGCTGGTGGAGGACCGCTGGTGGACCGACCGGCCGTTGCGCCGCCGCTACTGGGAGCTGGTGGACGTGCGGGGCCGCAACCTCGTGGTCTTCCACGATCTGGGTTCCGGCGACTGGTTCACCCAGGCGGCCTGACGCGGGAGCGAGATGTCAGGCACACCGCCCTACGTGGAGCTGCACTGTCATTCGGCCTACTCGTTCCTCGACGGCGTCTCGCTGCCTGAGGAGCTGGTCCGGAAGGCGGGGGAGCTGGGTCACGTGGCGCTGGCGCTCACCGACCACAACTCGGTGTCGGGCTCGATGGAGCTCGCCCAGGCGGCCGGCGATGATAAGAGCGGGATCAGGGCGATCCACGGCGCCGAGCTCGACCTGAGCGACGGCCGCCACCTGACGCTGCTGGTCCGGGAGGCGCGGGGCTGGAGCAACCTCTGCCGGATTCTCACCCTGGCGCACGCCCACACGCGCGAGGGACGCGTGCGCGGCGAGCCGTCGGTGGCGCTGGAGAGCGTGCTGGAGCACTCCGAGGGCCTGGTGTGCTTGACCGGTTGCGCCGCGCGGGGTGTACACGACGAGCCGACCGCGAGACGGCTGCTGGAGGCGTTTGGCCCGGATGGATTGCGCGTGGAGTTGCAGCGACCCTACGACCGTCACGACCGTGCTCGCAACCGGGCGTTGGCAGCGCTGGGCCGCCGGTTGGGCGTGGCCTGCGTGGCCACCGGTGACGTGCATGCCCACGCCCGCTCACGCGCGGAGCTGCAGGATGCGTTCGTGGCGTTGCGCCTCCACAGCACGCTCGAGGCCTCCGAGCCGCAGAGGCGTGGTAATCACAGCCATGTGATGAGCACACCGCGGGCGATGGCCAGCCGCTTCGCCGATCACCCGGAGGCGGTGCGCGAGACGCTGTGCCTCTCGGAGGAACTGTCCTTCGATCTGTGCAGCGATCTCGGCTATCGCTATCCGGGGGCGGAGGATCCGAGCTCGATGCGGCGCCTGGTCGAGCTGTGCCAGGTGCGGCTGGAGGATCGCTACGGCCCCCAGCTATGCGCCGCGGGCGAGCGGGCAGAAGCGGAGGGACGTCTGGGGGAGGAGCTACACGTGATCGACGAGCTCGGTCTGGCGGGCTTCTTCCTGCTCCACCACAAGATGCTCGAGCTCGCGCGCGAGGTGGCCTGGGAGGTCAGAGGGGCCGGGGGCGGGGCCGACTCACCGCGCTCTCTGCTGGCGCCCGGTCGCGGGCGCGGCTCCTCGGTGTCTTCGATCGTCTGCTACCTGACGGGCCTCTCGCACATCGACCCGATCCGCAACCGGCTGCTGCTCGGGCGCTTCCTGCACACGGGTCTCGAGAGCCTCCCCGACATCGACCTCGACTTTCCCCGCGACATCCGCGAGGTCCTGATCCCGCGCGTGCACGAGCGCTTCGGCGCAGAGCGCGCGGCGCTGGTGGCCGCCTTTCCGACCTTCCGCGCGCGCGGCGCGATCCGCGAGCTCGGCAAGGTGCTCGGCCTGCCCGCCGGCGAGATCGAGCGTGTGGCCCGCGGCGCCGATGGATACGGATGGGGAGGCGTTTCATCCGAGCACGAGATGCCCACCGGCTCTCCGCGCTGGGCCTGGCTGGCACGCCTGGTCGACGAGGCCCAGCGGCTGCCTCGTCACCTCTCCCAGCACTCGGGCGGGATGGTGCTGGCCACGCGACCGCTGATCGACTGCTGCCCGGTGGTGCCGGCGGCGATGGCGGGCCGGCAGATGGTGCAGTGGGACAAGGACTCCTGCGCAGACGCCGGCTTCTTGAAGATCGACCTGCTGGGGCTGGGGATGCTCTCGGCGGTCGAGCGCTGTGTCGATCTGATCGCGCGCACGCGCTCGCGGCGCATCGACCTGTCGCGGATCTCCTTCGACGATCGGGAGACCTTCGAGGCGATTCGCCGCGCGGACACGGTGGGCGTCTTCCAGATCGAGAGCCGCGCCCAGATGCAGTCGCTGCGGCGCACTCTGCCCCGCGATCTGGACGACCTGACCGTGCAGGTCGCGATCGTGCGTCCAGGGCCGATCCAGGGCGGCGCGATCAACCCCTACATCGAGCGCCGCCGACGCCTGCGCGAGGACCCCGGGTATGAGATTCCCTACGAGCACCCCGCGCTCGAGCCGGTGCTGGGGAGCACCCTGGGCACGGTGATCTTCCAGGATCAGGTGATGGAAGTGGCGCAGGCCTTTGCCGGCTTCTCGCCCAAGCAGGCCGATGGGCTGCGCCGGGTGATGAGTCGCAAGCGCTCGCACGAGATGCTCCAGTCATACCGCGAGAGCTTCGTCGCGGGCGCCTGGCGCCACGTCGGTGCGGATCCGCAGACAGCGGAGCGGGTGTGGGAGATGGTCGCGGGCTTCGCGGGCTTTGGCTTTCCGAAGGCGCACGGCGCCGCCTTCGGCCTGCTCGCCTACCAGTCGACATGGCTGCGCGTCCATTACGGCCCCGAGTTCCTCTGTGCGCTGCTGAACGAGCAGCCGATGGGCTTCTACGCGCCCGACACGCTGGTGCACGAGGCCGAAAATCGAGGGCTCCCGATTCCCGTGCTGGGGCTCGACGTGAACGCCTCCGAGGTGGAGTGCACGGTGGAGGGCGTCGGTCGCGGAGCAGGGCACGAGGGGGACACGACTGGACAGGGCGCCGACGGCGTGAGACGACTCGGCGTGCGCCTGGGCCTCGGCTACATCAAGGGCGTCCTCGCCGCCGAGGTGCGGGTGCTGGTGGCCGAGCGCGAGCGCGGCGGTCGCTTCGGGAGCCTCGGCGAGCTGGCCGCCCGCGTCGGGGCCGGTCGAGTGACTCTGGAGCAGCTCGCCTGGTCGGGCGCATGTGACAGCCTCGTGGAGCCCGCCCTGGGGGTGCATGCGCGCAGGCGTGAGGCCCTGTGGCAGCTGGGAGTTGCCTCCACGGGGAGGACTCTTGGCAGTGACACGCAGCTCGCGCTGCCCCTGGAGCAGGCGGAGGCGCCCCGCCTGCGTCCGCTGAGTCGCTGGCAGCGGCTGATCGCCGACTATGCCACCAGCGGGGTGACGGTGGGAGACCACGTGATGGCCGCGCTGCGTCCTCGCCTAAAGGCGCGCGAGCTGACCACCAGCGCTCAGCTCGCGCGCCTGCCGAGCGGGCGCGCGGTGACAGTCGCCGGGCTGGTGATCGCACGCCAGCGGCCGGGCACCGCGAAGGGGACGATGTTCCTGCTGTTCGAGGACGAGTGGGGCACGCTCAACCTGATCGTGCCGCGGGCGGTGTATGAGCGCCACCGTCAGCTGGCGCGAGTCGAGCCGCTGCTGCTGGCGCGCGGGCGCTTGGAGCGAGCGGAGGGTATCCCGCCGATCGTCAACGTGATCGTGCGGGAGCTGGCGGCGCTCGAGCGTTTCCTGGACCGCGTCGAGATGGGGTCGAGCATGCGCGCCGTGGCCCCGCCGGTACAGAGCTTCGCGCAGGGGCGGCGACGGTAGCTGGCTAGGAGCGCGCTGAGGGATCGCTGAAGACGAGCGCATGGCCATCGGGATCGCGCAGGGCGAGGCCTCCGTCGGTCTCGCGCGCAGGCACGGAGTCCCCACCC
>Ga0075522_10001997_pt1 | contig 15308 bp, 11 predicted proteins | sample NGEPerA_FD_74796 | JGI IMG/M metagenome (GOLD analysis project Ga0075522, IMG submission 74796) | Arctic peat soil microbial communities from the Barrow Environmental Observatory site, Barrow, Alaska, USA - NGEE PermafrostL2-A | ecosystem: Environmental > Terrestrial > Soil > Wetlands > Peat ... | reverse complement strand
TCGCGCCGCTCGGCCTATAATTCCGGCATTCCGGTGCGGCGCACGATCGCGCTGTGCTATGTCGCCAGCGGCGTAATGACCGCGATCGGCGCGATGTTCTTCGCAGCAAGGCTCGGCACCGTCGGCGGCGACGTCGGCGTCGGGCTCGAGGTCACGGTGCTGACCGCGACCGTGCTCGGCGGCATCAGCCTCGGCGGCGGCAAGGGCTCGGTTGCGAAAGCGCTGGTCGGCACCTTGATCGTGCTGTTCCTGATCAACGGCATGACCACGCTGTCGGTCTCCGGCGGCGTCAACCGCATGGTGCTGGCCGGCGTGCTGCTGGTCGCCGCGACGATAGATATCCGCTGGCTGAAGAACCGCACCCGCATCATCAGCAAGGTCTATGTCAGCCCGACCTTTCATTCCCTGGCGCCGCCGGCCTCGACCGCGCCGGGCACCGGGGCCTTCGCGCAGAACGACCGGCTGCGCGACGTCTCGCTGATCGGGCTCGGCCGGATCGAGGCGCCTGAGGATGTGATCCTCGACCGCAACGACAACCTCTATGCTGGCTCCCGCCACGGCGACATCATCCGCTTCGCGGCGCCGGACTATCAGCAGATGGAAGTCTATGCCCATATCGGCGGCCAGCCGCTCGGCATGGCGTTCGATCGCAAGGACAATCTCTATGTCTGCATCGGCGGCATGGGGCTTTATCGGATCACGCCCGAGCGCAAGGTCGAGAAGGTCACCGACGAGACCAACCGCAGCCTTTATTCGGTCAACGACGACAGCCGGCTGCGGCTCGCCGACGATCTCGATATCGCCGATGACGGCCGCATCTTCTTCTCGGAAGCCACCGTGCGCTACGAGATGCACGAATGGCCGGTCGACGGGCTGGAAGCCCGCGGCAACGGCCGCATCATCTGCTACGATCCGAACACCAACACCACGCGCACCGTGCTGCGCGGCCTGAAATTCCCCAACGGCATCTGCATCGCCAGCGACGGCCAGTCGATCCTGTTCGCGGAAACCTTCGGCTGCTGCATCCGCCGCTACTGGTTCGACGGCCCGAAATCCGGCCAGACCGAGATGGTGATCGACAATTTGCCGGGCTATCCCGACAACATCAATCTGGCGTCGGACGGCAATTACTGGCTGGCGATGGTCGGCATGCGCAGCCCGGCGCTCGACCTCGCCTGGAAGATGCCCGGCTTCCGCAAGCGGATGGGCAAGCGGGTGCCGATCGACGAGTGGCTGTTCCCCAACATCAACACCGGCTGCGTCATCAAGTTCAACGAAAAGGGCGAGGTACTCGACTCGTTCTGGGACCTGAAGGGCGAGAACCACCCGATGATCACCTCGATGCGCGAGCATCGCGGCTATCTCTATCTCGGCGGCATCATGAACAACCGCATCGGCAAGTACAAACTCGACAATGCCGATCCGAACTTCGTCCAGTACGACCGGCGCTGGGGGAAGGGCAAATGATCGCGGGCTTAAAGAATTTCGCCGACCGCCTGCTCGGGCGCGGCGACGCCACCATCACCGTGCCGTCGTTCGATGGCGCGCTGAAGCCGAACCAGATCCTGGAAAAGGCGGAGACCGCCGGCCAGTTCGACGCGCCCGAGGATATCGCGACCGACGGCAAGGCGATCTACATCGCCGACGGCATGGCGATCCGGCGGCTCGACGCGTCGGGCATATTAGAGGTGCGGCGTTTCGACCGCCCGGTCACTGCGCTATGCTGCCTGCCGGATGGCGGCCTGGCGGTCGCGCTCGATGGCCGTGAGGTGCGGGTGTTCGCGACACCGGCGGAAAACGCGCGCGTGACCTTCACCGATCCGTCCATGCATGCGGTCAACGCGCTGTCGCCGGGCAAGTCAGGAACGCTGGTCGCCACCGACGGCTCGGCCACGCGCCCGGCGGGGCAGTGGGTCTACGATTTGATGGAACGCGGCCACAGCGGGCGCGTGTTCGCGCTCGATCTGGCGAGCGGAAAAATTCGCACCATCGCCGCCGGCCTCAATCATGCGTTCGGCGCCTGCGCGGCGGGCGACGCCATTTTCGTCAGCGAGAGCTGGAAACATCGCGTGATCGCGATCGGGGCCGACGGCAGCCAGCGCGCCGTAGTTGACAATCTGCCGGTCTATCCGTCGCGGCTGTCGCCCGCCGCCGGCGGCGGCTTCTGGCTCACCGCGTTCATCGCGCGCACCCAACTGGTCGAATTCGTGCTGCGCGAAAACGCCTATCGCCGCCGCATGATGGCGGAGATTGATCCGCAATACTGGATCGCGCCGAAGCTGCGATCCGGGCAGTCGTTCCTCGAGCCGATGCAGGGCGCGCATCTGAAAACCATGGGCGTCGTAAAACCGTGGGCGCCGCCGCGCTCCTATGGGCTGGTGATCCGGCTCAGTGAGGCCGGCGTGCCGCAATACGCGGTGCATAGCCGGGTCGACGGCATCAACCATGGCATCGCAGCCGCGGTGGAAATGGACGGCGCGCTCTATGCGCTCGCCAAGGGGCCGGGCCGGCTGCTGCGCGCGCCGCTCGCGATGATCGAGAAGGAATTGCGCGCATGAGCCAAGACCTCAGCGAAGACATCATCCTCAGGCTTCGCAACGCCACAAAACTCTATGCCGGCGTGCCTGCGATCGAGAATGTCGATTTCGAGCTGCGGCGCGGCGAGATCCATGCGCTGGTCGGCGAGAACGGCGCCGGCAAGTCGACGCTGACAAAAGTGATGGCCGGCGTTGTCGCACTGACCTCGGGATCGATGCAGGTCGATGGCGTCGATGCTGTGCCGCGCACGCCGCTGGAAGCGCGCCATCTCGGCATCGCCATGGTGTTCCAGGAGAACAGCCTGGTGCCGACCATGACGGTGGCGCAGAACCTGTTTTTGGGCCAGGAGAAATTCTACAACCGGCTGCGCGGCATCTACATCGCCGCGCAACAATTCCTGCAATCGCTCAATTTCGACGTCACGCCGACCGCGCCGGTCAATCTGCTCGGCGCCGCCAAGAAGCAGATGGTCGAGATCGCGCGCGCCGTGCTGCACCAGGCCAAGGTCATCATCTTCGACGAGCCGACCGCGACACTGACACCGGAGGAGAAGAAATACTTCTTCGATCTGGTGCGCGACCTCAAGCGTCGCGGCGTCTCGATCGTGTTCATCTCGCATGCGCTGGAGGAAGCGCTGTTGCTGGCCGACCGCATCACCATCCTGCGCGACGGCAAGCATGTGGTCACCGACGACGCCAAGAGCTTCGACCGTGCCCGGATCGTGCAGGCGATGGTCGGCCGCGATCTGTCGAACACGCTCTACGGCACGCGCAAAACGACGGTGCGGCCGCCCGGCGCGCGCGTGCTGACGGTGCAGAACCTGAAGATGGCGCCGATGGTGCGCAACAATTCGCTGTCGGTCTTCGCGGGGCAAATCACCGGCGTGTTCGGGCTGGTCGGCGCCGGACGCACCGAGACCTTCAAGATCGTGGCCGGCGTGATGAAACGGGATTTCTTCCACGGCGGCGAGGTGATCCTGCACGACAAACCGGTGCGCTACCAGGTGCCGGCGCCGGCGGTGCGCGCCGGCATCGCCTATGTCACCGAGGATCGCAAGGTCGAGGGCTTTTTCGAGACCATGTCGGTCGCGCGCAACATCTATCTCGGGTTATTGGCCAAGCTGCCGGGCGGCCGTTTCTTCCTGTCGAACAGCGAGGCCGACAGGGTTGGCCAGAGCTGGGTCGACCGGCTCAAGGTGCGCACCACCGGCAACGACATGAAGGTGGTCGAACTGTCGGGCGGCAATCAGCAGAAGGTCGTGATCGCCAAATCGCTGGTGCAGGATCCCGATCTGATCATCTTCGACGAGCCGACGCGCGGCGTCGACGTCGGCGCCATCGTCGAAATCCACGAACTGATCCAGCGGCTCGCCGACGAGGGCAAGGCCGTGGTGATGATCTCGTCCTATCTGCCCGAGATCATGGCGCTGTCCGACCGCATCCTGGTGTCGCGCCAGGGCAAGGTGGTCGAGGAGTTTTCCGCACTGGAAGCGACCGAAGAAAAGATCATGTACGCCGCGGTGCATTAGGGCCGCGCGGGACAATTTGATCCGGCTATTTGACCGCACCGCCGGTGATGCCGGAAATGAAACGATCGAGGAACAGATTGTAGGCGATTGCCACCGGTACCGCGGCGATCAGCGCACCGGCCATGATCTCGCCCCAGAAAAACACGTCCCCGCGAATCAGATCGGTCGATACGCCGAGCGTGATCGGCTTCTGATCGGACGACGAGACGAAGGTCAGCGCGTAGACGAACTCCTGCAAGGTCAGGGTGAAAGTAAAGATCACCACGGTCAGGATGGCCGGCACCGACAGCGGAACCGCCATCTTGATGAAAGCGCCGAACAGGCTGCAACCGTCGACGATCGCGGCTTCCTCGATCTCGACCGGGAGCGCCTTGAAGAAACCCATCAGTAGCCAGGAGCAGAACGGGATCGTGAACGTCGGGTAGACCAGCACCAGCGACCACATCGAGTTCTGCAGGCCAAGTTCCGCGATGATCCGGGACAGCGGCAGGAACAACAGGGTCGGCGGCACCAGGTAGGTCAGGAAGATCGCGATCCCGAGCGCCTCGCCCTTGCGACTGGTCATGCGCGCCAGGGCATAGCCGGCCGGGACCGCGGTGACGAGGGTGATGATGACGACGCAGACGCCGATGACCAGCGAGTTCAATAACCAGCGCGCAAATAGCGTCTCCTTGAACAAATAGATCACGTGATCGAGGGTCGGCGGCTCGTTGAACCAGAACGGGTTGTTGGTGAGGTTGTAGAGGTCGCTGTTGGTTTTGAACGCGGTGATCACCATCCAGTAGAACGGAAACGCCGCCACGATGACGAAGAACGCGACGGCGGCGAAAAACCCGGCTTCGCGGAAGGAGCGGCTAACGGACGGCATTTCAGATCTCCCGGCGGCGAATGAAGCGAAGCATGAGAACAACGACGACCAGCAGCACCGGGAGCATGAACAGCGAGATCGCCGCGCCATGCGACACGTCGCCGGAGACAATGCCGGTCTGAAAACCCTCGAAGCCCAGTACCGAGGTAGACCCGACCGGGCCGCCCTGGGTCAGCAGGAAGACGATGGAAAGATCGGTGAAGGTGAATACGATGCCGAAGATCAGGCCGATCACCACGATCGGCAGGATCATCGGCAGGATGATCTGGTAGTTGCGGCGCCAGAAGCCGGCGCCGTCGATCGTCGCTGCATCGATCACGTCTTGCGGAACCGCCGTGATACCCGCGAGAAAGATCACGATGGCAAACGGAAAGAAACGCCAGGCATTGATGATGATCACGCACAGCATCGCCAAATGCGGATCACCGAGCCAGTTCGGTGCGTCCGCGCGTTCCACGATTCCCATCGCGATCAGCGTCCAGGTGATCACGCTGTAGAGCGAATCGAACATCCACCGCCAGGCAATGGTTGCGAGCGCGACCGGCACCGCGAAAGGCAGGATGATCAGCGCTCGCACGAACTTGCGGCCGGGGAACGGCCGCAGCAGCAGAAAGGCGCCGAACTTTCCGAGCACGAGGCCGAGCAGTTGCGATCCGAACGTGAAGATGAAGGTATTGACCAGCGTCTGGATGAAGGTCGGATTTTGCAGGATCTGCTCGAAATTCGCCAGACCGACAAAGCGCCACGTCGGATTGTAGATGGTGTAGGCGCTGACCGAGTAATAGATCGACAGCAACAGCGGCAACCCGACCAGCAACAGGACGTAAAGGATCGCCGGTGCGACCAGAACCATTTCGAGCACATCGCGCCGGTCCAGCAGGAAGTGGAAGCGGGAGACCGGCTTGGTGATTGGTTCAGCGATAACCGCCATCGGTGAAAATTTCCCTCAATGTGAATTGATCCGATTGCCGCTTGTATCGAAGCGCCGAAGCGAGCTCTTCTTCACCGCGAAGGGGTGCCACTCGCCGGTGCGGATGCTCTCCTCGGCGACGTGCGCCCCCGGCAACTTGGCCGTGATCGGCTGCCTTGAATCGAAGCCTTCCATCACCCCGTAAACAATTCGCTCCGAGCCGAGATATTCCGAACGATCGACGCGGAACGAGAATTCGGCCGCGCTGTCGTCTCCGATCATCGCCTTGGGCAGGAAGTTCTCGGGACGGAAACCGAGATATCCGCCGCCGTTTTGCGCGACGATGTTCATCGGGGGCGCGCCGACGAATGTCGCGACAAACAGATCGGCGGGGTCGTTGTAGATTTCTATCGGGGTGCCGACCTGGCGAATCTTTCCCTTGTCGATGACGGCGATGCGGTCGCCCATGCCCATGGCCTCGACTTGGTCGTGGGTCACGTAGATCGTGGTGAGACCGACGCGCTGCTGGAACTGCTTGATCTCCTGGCGCGCCGAGGTGCGCAATTTGGCGTCGAGGTTCGAAAGCGGCTCGTCGAGCAGCAACGCGGTCGGTTCACGGACCAGCGCGCGCGCGAGCGCGACACGCTGACGTTCTCCGCCGGACAACTGGCGCGGCCGCCGGTCGAGAAGATGTCCGATGCCGAGCAATTGCGAGGCCCACTCGACCTTGCTTTCGATTTCGGCGCGCGGCACCCGCTGTGTGCGCAACGGGAAGGAGATATTCTTGCGAACCGTGTAGTGCGGGTAGAGGCCATAGCTCTGAAACATCATCGCCACGCCGCGGGCGCGGGGCGGCATCTCGTTGACGTTGTTGCCGCCGATCAGAAGATCGCCGCTGGTCTGCTTCTCGAGCCCGCAGATGATTCGCAGGAAGGTCGTCTTGCCGCAGCCCGATGGGCCGAGCAGTACCATGAACTCGCCGTCCGGCACCGCCAGGCTGATTCCGTTGACGGCCGGCACCTCGCCGCCAAACGTCTTGACGATGTTTCTGGTAAGAACCGCAGCCATTGAACCTCCCGGATTGCAACAATGACGGCTGCGCTCCATCGTTCATCGTGGAGCGTCAGTCGCGTCAGGCGATTGTGTCGTTTCGACCGTTTCGAAACCGCGCGTGCGCGATCCCGATGTGGGCGCTTAGCTGCTCAGCCACTTCTTGAAGATGGCTTCGCTTTGCTGCGTGGCCCATTTGACCGAATCCTCGGCGGACATCTGGCCGACCGCGGCCTTCGCCATCATGTCGCAGATGATGAAGTCGTTGTAGACCTCATCGATGGCCGGCCACGACGGCCCGGGATAGCCGGGAGCCGCCGACCACGCTTCCGAGTCCTGCAGGACCGCGAATTTGTCATTCGGCGTGGAGGTCGGATCGTTGGACAGGATCGGCATCGGTTTCGGCACCAGGTTGGCGAAGCAGGGGTTGTTGTACCCCTCGCTCGCCTTGAACGCCTCGGGCCAATGATCGGCGTAATACTTGAGGAACTCGATCGCGCCTTCCTTGTTCTTGGCGAACTTCCAGATACCGTAATACTCGGCCGCGCCACCCATGATCTGGCGCACCGGCCCCTTCGGCGGTGCCATCACGAAGGTGTCGTCGGCGCCTTTCGGGTTGCTTTTCTGGAATGTCCGATAGGCCGAGATCGGGTTGATGATCATCGAACCGATGCCCGAAACGAGATAGCGGTTGTTGCTGGAGTCGTCCCATGACAACACTTCCGACGTCATCGCTTCCTTGTAGAGCGCGGCGACGAACTTGACGGCTTCGATGGTCTCCTTGCTGTTGAGCACGACCTTCTTGCCCGACTCGTCCTGAAGGGCGCCGCCGAAGCTCCACAGCAGGCCGCGCCAGGTCGTGTTCGGGTCGTTGCTGTGGCCGAGCGAAATGCCGACCGGGTGGCCCTTGGCCTTCAGCTTGGCGCCGCCGATGCGCGCGTTGTCCCAGGTGTCCGGCTTCATCCCGATCTCGTCCCACATGCTCTTGCGATACATCGAGGGGAAGTTGATGTAGAAATCGGGGAAGGCCGACCAGGTCTTGTCGTCCTGATTGTAACCGATCTGGCGGCCGATCGTGCTGACCTTGCCGTACTTCTTCTCGGTCGCCTCGACGAGGCTCGTCACATCGACAAGGAATTTGCGATAGAGATGCGCCCCGCCGGAGCCGTTCCATCCGAACAGGTCGTGGCCCGATCCGGCCGAGGCTTCGGCGGCCGCGCGCGCGGCGACGTTTTGCACGGGGATGTGGTCGACCGTGACCGAGACCTTGTTCTTTTCGCCCCAGTCCTTGGCGAAGCTGTCGAACCACTTGTCGTAGTCCGGGACGAAGTGACTCCATTGCACAATCGACAGCGACTTGGTGTCGGCCAGTGCCCGCGACACGAATGGCGCGGAAATCGCCGTGGCGGCCGCAACGCGGAGGCCGGTTTCCTTCAGGAATTGTCGTCTCGTGACACGCGAAAGTCTGCGCGCAGCCATGTTCAGCTCCCTCCTCGATTTGATTCCGGCTGGATGAGGCGGTGCTGATATTAAAGTTGCCTCGTCTGCCGGATTATTATGTTTTTGAGGTGGGCAGCATAACGCTGCGAAGTTCCTCTCGGATATCCGGACTAAAGCCGGTCAGGATACATGACCTATTCTCAAGTCTATAAGCCCCGCCGCGAGCGGCCGCTTGGGGCGCGTCCGGCAACGGCAGCGAGCAACGCCGTACAAGAATATCGCAGGTTCGGTGGGTGCGGGAAAACGCGGTAACGCTCCCCTGACCCGGAACGCCCGCTATGTCAGCGATGCTTGTCGCGGACGGATGGCCGCGTGAGACGTAGCCGGCGATAGGTGCGGGGGAGAAATTGAGCGCCCTTGGAGCTCAGGAAATCGAGCATCGCCTGCGCCGGCGGCAACAGGACCTTGTCCTTGCGGGAGAGCGCGAACCATTGCCGGACGATGGGAAGGCCATCGACGTCGAGGGTGACCAGCCGTCGTTCGTCGAGTTCGATCGCGACCGTGTGCGCGGAAATAAAGGCAATACCCAGACCGGCGATCACGGCCTGTTTGATGGTTTCATTGCTGCTCATCGCCAGGCCGATCCTTGGGCGAATGCCAGCGCTTTCGAACAGTTGCTCCATCAGGCCGCGCGTTCCGGATCCGGGCTCGCGCGTCAGAAATGTTTCGCCTGCAAGCTCGCTCGGCGCGATGCGGGATTTGCGCGCCAGCCGATGCGCCGTCGGCGCGATGATGACGTGGGGGTGATCGCCGATCAGGTGAACGTTCATGTCAATGTCGGCCGGAGGGCGGCCCATGATCGCAAAGTCGAGGTCGTAGCCGCGCAGCGCCGTGCCGATCTCCTGCCGGTTTCCGATCGAGAGCGTGACGTCGACGTTCGGGTGCAGCCTGGAAAATCCGGAGATCATGAACGGCACGAAATATTTCGCGGTGCTGACGGCGCCGATGGATATGCGGCCGGCGGTTTTGCCCGCCATCATCTCCAGCGAGGTCGCGCAATCGGCGATCGCCGCCTCGATACGACCGGCAAGCGCCAGCACCTCGCGTCCGGCATCGGTCAGCAGCATCCCGTCGCCGGTGCGCTGGATCAAAGGCAGTCCCGCGAGCGCCTGCAAGTTGCGGAGCTGAAGCGTAACGGCTGGCTGCGTGAGATGGAGCTGTTTGGCGGCTGCGGTAACCGACCGATGCTTCTGCACCGACGTTAACGCCCGCAATTGACGGATGGTCAATTCCCGCAAAAAACGGCCGGCCATGACAGTCCTATTATAAGAAAAACTTTGCTCTAACCAAAGATAACAAAATTTCCCTAATTGAGCAAATTGGGTTTCCCTAAGCGGATTGCCGAACCGGCGCGTCGCTTTGACCGCAAGAGGGCACAGGGAGACGTCCATGGACGAGCGCGTGACGCTGCGTTCGCATCTTGATCGGGCTGCGTCGCGGACGCCGCATGCCGCCGCGTTGGGCGAGGTGATCGAGGCCATCGCGGCCGCTGCGATCGATCTTGCCGCTCTGATCGCCGACGGGCCGCTGGCGGGCATCACCGGACGCGTCGATGGCGTCAATGCTGACGGCGATCAGCAGAAGGATATCGACGTCGCAGCCGACGAAATGATGCGCCGCGCTTTGAGCAATGCGCCGGTCGCCGCCGCTCTTTCCGAGGAAGCGGCACTTCCTGAAATCTTCAAACCCGGGGCGCCGCTTTGTGTTGCGATCGATCCGCTCGACGGGTCCGCCAATCTCGAGAACAATATTTCGATCGGCACCATCTTTTCGATCCGTCCCCGGGGAAATGACGTGCTCTCGACTTTCTTTGAGCCGGGCACGGCGCAGTGCGCCGCCGGATTCATCGTCTACGGGCCGCAGACAACGTTGGTCCTCGCGCTCAACAAGTCTGTCGACATTTTCATTCTCGACCGGCGCGCGCACCACTTCGTGCTGCTTGCGCAAGGCGTCAGGATCGCGCCGGACACGCCGGAATTCGCCATCAACGCCTCCAATCGCCGGCACTGGCATGAGCCCGTTCGCGCCTACATCGACGAATGCCTTGCCGGCAGCAACGGTAATCGAGGCGCCGATTTCAATATGCGCTGGATCGGCTCGCTGGTGGCGGAGGCGCTTCGCATCCTGGTGCGCGGCGGCGTGTTTCTCTATCCGGCCGATGCCCGCCCCGGCTATCGCGAGGGCAGGCTTCGGCTGCTGTACGAAGCGCATCCGATCGCGCTGGTGATGGAGTGGGCGGGAGGTGCGGCGACGACGGGGCGCCGGAGAATTCTGGAACTCGGCGCGAAAATGCCGCACCAGCGGGTACCGCTGATCATGGGCTCCGTGCGCGGCGTGCGCGACGTCATCGCCATCCACGAAGGCATCGAACCGATGTTCGAAAATAGCAACGCCCCGCTGTTTGCGCGGCGCGGCCTGTTTCTCTGACGGGGCAAATGGCGATGTCACGCGCTCATCCCATCATATCGATCACCGGTTCGTCGGGCGCAGGCACGACGTCGGTGAAAAAGACCTTCGAGAACATCTTCCGCCGCGAGAAGGTCGCTGCCGCCTATATCGAGGGCGATGCATTCCATCGCTACAATCGCTTCGAGATGCGCACGAAGATGGCCGAGGAGGCCGAGCGCGGCAACAAGCATTTCAGTCATTTCAGTCCCGAGACCAATCTGTTCGAGGAACTGGAGCGGGCGTTTCGCGACTACGGCGAATCCGGCACCGGGACGACGCGCCACTACGTCCACGACGACGAAGAGGAAAAGCTGTACGGCGCCGAACCGGGCACCTTCACCAAATGGGGTCCGCTGCCGGAAAAGTCCGATCTGCTGTTCTATGAGGGGCTGCACGGCGCTGTCGTGACCGACAGGGTCAACATCGCCCAACATGCCGACCTCAAGATCGGCGTCGTGCCCGTGATCAATCTGGAATGGATCCAGAAGCTGCACCGCGACCGCAGCGACCGCGGCTACACCGCGGAGGTGGTGACCGACACCATCCTGCGGCGGATGCCGGACTACGTGAACTACATCTGTCCGCAATTCGCCGAGACCGACATCAACTTTCAGCGCGTGCCGACCGTCGACACGTCGAACCCGTTCATTGCGCGCTGGATACCGACGCCGGACGAATCGATGGTGGTGATCCGGCTCAGGAATCCGCGCGGCATCGACTTTCCCTATCTGCTGTCGATGATTCCGCACAGCTTCATGTCGCGCGCCAATTCGATCGTGATCCACGGCGCGAAGCTCGACCTGGCGATGCAGCTCATTCTCACCCCGCTAATCCTGCAATTGATGGAACGCAAGAGGCGCACGGCATGAACACTCCGGTTTTGTCCCGCATTGAAAGCCGCCCGGACGTCTCGCACGCGGAAATGGCCAACGCCATCCGCTTCCTGGCGATCGACGCCGTCGAGAAGGCGAAATCCGGTCACCCGGGCATGCCGATGGGCATGGCCGACGTCGCCACCGTGTTGTTCTCGCGCTTCCTCAAATTCGATCCAGCTGAGCCGGCGTGGCCGGATCGCGACCGCTTTGTCCTGTCTGCCGGGCACGGCTCGATGCTGTTGTACGCGCTGTTGCATCTGACGGGTTACGAGGGCGTGACATCGGACGAGCTGAGGGCATTCCGGCAATGGGGATCGAAGACCCCCGGCCATCCCGAATATGGTCACACGCCCGGCGTGGAGACAACGACCGGACCTCTGGGGCAGGGCATTGCGACTGCCGTCGGCATGGCGCTTGCCGAGCGGCTGATGAACGCGCGCTTCGGCGATGATTTCGTCGATCATGACACCTACGTGGTCGCCGGAGACGGTTGCCTGATGGAGGGCCTCAGCCACGAGGCGATCTCGCTGGCGGGGCACCTGCGGCTCAACCGGCTGATCGTGCTGTTCGACGATAACGAGATCTCGATCGACGGTGCGACATCGCTGTCCTGTTCGGATGACCAGGTCGCGCGCTTCAAGGCCTCCGGATGGTCGGCCAGCCAAATCGACGGCCACGATCCCGAAGCGATCGCGGCTGCGATCGAACGCGCCCGAAACAGCGACCGGCCGTCGCTGATCGCCTGCCGCACGGTCATCGGTTTCGGTGCGCCGAACCGTCAGGGCAGCGAAAAAGCCCACGGCGCGCCGCTCGGTACCGAGGAGATCGCAAAGACCCGCGCTGCGCTGAACTGGCCGCACCAGCCGTTTCAGATTCCGGAATCCATCCTCGCCGAGTGGCGCAAGGCCGGTGCGCGCGGGCGCACCGCCCGCCGTAGCTGGATCGAGCGCACCAAGCGGCTGAACTCCGTGGTGCGCTCGCCATTTCACGATGCGTTGAACAAGAATTTGCCGCGCGGCTATGCCGAAGCGATGGCGCGCTTGCGCGATCGTTTCGCCGCCGAGCGGCCGAACATAGCCACTCGGCAGGCCTCGCAGCTCGTGATCGATGGCATCGCCGAAGCGCTGCCTAACCTGCTCGGCGGCTCGGCCGACCTGACTCACTCCAATCTGACGCGCGCGAAAATCCAGCAGCCGGTGCGGCCGGATCGTTTGGACGGCAGCTACATTCACTACGGTGTCCGCGAGCATGCGATGGCGGCGGCGATGAACGGCATCGCGCTGCACGGCGGCTTCATCCCCTATGGCGGGACGTTCCTCACCTTCGCGGACTACAGCCGGCCTGCGATCCGGCTGGCGGCCCTGATGGGGGTGCGCGTGATCCATGTGATGACGCATGACTCGATCGGATTGGGGGAAGACGGCCCCACCCATCAGCCGGTCGAGCATCTGGCGTCGCTGCGCGCTATTCCCAAGCTGCTGGTATTCCGGCCCGGCGACGCTGTTGAGACCGCGGAAGCGTGGGATTGCGCGTTACGGGCGGATGCCAATCCTTCGGTGCTGTGCCTGTCCCGGCAGGCGCTTCCGACGTTCCGCGAAGTGACAGGCGACATCAACCAGGTCGCGTTTGGCGCTTACGTCGTGGTTGAGCCGGAGGACGGCCGCGACGTCACTTTGATCGCAACGGGGTCCGAAGTCTCGATCGCGCTGCACGCAGCGGAGCTGCTGGCGAGCGTCAGCATCCACGCCGCGGTCGTGTCGGCGCCTTGCTTCGACCTGTTTCGCCGGCAATCACCCGAATACCGGACCGCGGTTCTCGGACGCGTTCCGAGGATCGGTGTCGAAGCGGCGGTCGAAGGGGATTGGGCGCGCTGGCTCGGCGGCGACGGTGAATTCGTCGGCATGACCGGTTTCGGCGCCTCCGCGCCGGCGGAAACACTCTACCGCGAATTCGGTATCACCGCGGATGCGGTGGCGAAGGCGGCGCTGCGCTGCCTCGCGCGAACGAGGATGGCAGCAAGCCAGGCATGATGACCCACACGCGACAAATGACACGGAGGCTTCTATGGCCAGAATAACGCTGAGGCAATTGCTGGATCACGCCGCGGAGCGCGGCTACGGCGTACCGGCATTCAATATCAACAATATGGAGCAGGGCCTTGCGATCATGGAGGCGGCGGCCGCCGTCGATGCACCCGTCATCATCCAGGCCTCGCGCGGTGCGCGCTCCTACGCCAACGACCTCATGCTCGCGAAGATGATCGATGCGCTGGAAGAGATGCATCCGCAGATTCCGCTCTGCCTGCATCAGGACCATGGCAACGAGGAGGCGACCTGTGCGACGGCGCTTCAACACGGCTTCACATCGGTGATGATGGACGGCTCGCTCAAGGCCGATGCCAGGACCGCGGCCAACTATGACTACAACGTCGAGATCACCCGCCGCGTGGTCGACATGGCGCACTGGATCGGCGCTTCGGTCGAAGGCGAACTGGGCGTGCTCGGTTCGCTGGAACATGGCGGCGGCGAGCAGGAGGACGGCCATGGCGTCGAAGGCGAGGTCAGTCACGATCAACTGCTGACCGATCCGGACCAGGCGGTCGACTTCGTTCGCGCTACCAAGGTCGATGCGCTGGCAATCGCGATGGGAACCTCGCACGGCGCCTACAAATTCTCGCGGAAGCCGGACGGCGACATCCTCGCGATGAGGGTGGTCGAGGAAATCCACCGCCGACTGCCCAACACCCATCTCGTCATGCACGGCTCGTCCTCGGTGCCGCAGCCGCTGCAGGACGCGTTCAACCAGTTTGGGGGCGAGATGCCGCAGGCCTGGGGCGTGCCGGTCGAGGAAATCGTCCGCGGCATCAAGCACGGCGTCCGCAAGGTCAATATCGACACCGACTGCCGGCTGGCGATGACAGCGGCATTCCGCAAAGTCGCATCGCAAAGCAAAAGCGAATTCGATCCGCGCAAATTCCTCAAACCGGCGATGGACGCGTTGCGCGACCTCTGCCGCGAGCGTTTTGAGCAATTTGGCACCGCGGGCCATGCCTCGCAGATCAAGGTTGTCGCGCTGGCCGAGATGGCGAGGCGTTATCGCTCGGGCGCGCTCGATCCGCGTATCGGGGAGATGGCCAATGCCGCCGCTTGACCTGACGCCCCTGCGATCCCGATCCGCCCGCGCACGCAACACGAGGAGACCAGCATGAACCAGCACTCGATGACCGTCCACGGCAAGGATCGCTACAAATCCGGCGTGATGGAATACAAGAAGATGGGTTATTGGGAGCCCGATTATCAACCCAAGGACACCGACATCATCGCGCTGTTCCGGGTGACGCCGCAGGACGGTGTCGATCCGATCGAGGCCTCGGCGGCGGTCGCAGGGGAATCCTCGACTGCGACCTGGACCGTGGTGTGGACCGACCGGCTGACGGCGGCCGAAAAATATCGCGCCAAATGCTACCGCGTCGATCCCGTGCCGAATTCGCCGGGACAATATTTCGCCTACATCGCCTACGACCTCGACCTGTTTGAGCCCGGCTCGATCGCCAATCTGTCGGCCTCGATCATTGGGAATGTGTTCGGCTTC
>Ga0075522_10001995_pt1 | contig 15318 bp, 5 predicted proteins | sample NGEPerA_FD_74796 | JGI IMG/M metagenome (GOLD analysis project Ga0075522, IMG submission 74796) | Arctic peat soil microbial communities from the Barrow Environmental Observatory site, Barrow, Alaska, USA - NGEE PermafrostL2-A | ecosystem: Environmental > Terrestrial > Soil > Wetlands > Peat ... | reverse complement strand
ATGGGCGGTGCCGCAGAGGCTGACGCGGAACAATCGAAAACAACCATTTCAATCGCGTTGCAAATCATCCCAAAACAAATTGCCTGGCGAATCATGCGAGCCCCGTAAATAAGTTCAATGGCATTCATATCTCTATGCATACTCCATATCCAACTGGAGCACTTGCCAGGCCGGAAGATTCGTTACTGCGGCAGCGGCGTAGTCTTCGCCGACGGATAGCATGCGTCCGCGCATCCCGAGAGCTATCGATCCCGGGCCCACGGAAATAATTTCACGCCATCGCGGATCCACGCCGCGAGTGGCCACGCTGAACCGGTCCAGAGGTACGGAAAGTCCTCTGCCATCGGCCTTGATACAAGCTTCTTTGCACGTCCAAAATTCGTAAAAAAGATCGGCGCGATCCGCCGGCGAACAGGCGACGATAGCGGCGCGCTCGTCCTTCGAGAATGAAAATTCCGCGAGAGAGAGGATGTCGACTTCCGTGCGTTTCAATTCCACATCGACTCCGATGTCCTGGTGCAAAGAAAATGCCAATAGCGCGATCTCGCCCGAGTGGGAAACATTAAATCGCAAATCGGAGCCGTGCGGTTCCTTAAGCGATGGTTTTCCGTGAAGCCCGACTCGAAATCCGATCCGCGATGGGTCCAGACCCGTGTAAGAGGAGATCAGCCGGCGAAGCGTGCCGCGACAGACGATGAATGCGCGGCGGTCCCGCTCAAAATGGAATCTGTCGGCGCGAGCCTTTTCCTCGGGCGACAACACTTCCGCGAATATTTCCAGTTTATGCGGATTGCTGGTCGAGACGCTCCAAACGTGAACGCAAGTTCCGGTCAGCGTCGGAACAGGTTCTCGACCGAAACTGTGCGATCGCCGTTTCATGATCGAAACGCTCCCGTCGGTACACCCTGCTGCTGCGTTTCAATCACCTTGCCGTAATCCAGCTTGATGACGCGGTCGCCCAGATGGAAATAGCGGTCGTCGTGCGTGATGACCACCACGGTCTTACCCTTTTCTTTCAACTCGGGCAAAAGCTTCATGTAAAAAATCTGGCGGAATTCCGGATCCTGATCGGCGGCCCATTCATCCAGCACATAGATCGGACGATCTTCGATATAGGCCACAAGCAAGGCCATTCTTCGGCGCTGTCCCTGCGAAAGGGAAGTTGTTGAAAATTTCGCCCCATCCAATTTCACAACTTTCGCCAGATCCAAAGCGGTGAGGTATTCGTTCGCACGCTGCGCCCATTCCGCCGAGTGATCGAGACCCACAAGACGGTTGAACAAAAAGAAATCGGAAAACACAGCGGAGTAAAGTTGACGAAACGAATCCTGTGACGCAGCGGAAACCGGAATTCCATCCACCAGGATTTCGCCGAATTGCGGGGGATACAAACCCGTTATGACTTTTGCGAGCGTCGATTTGCCGCTGCCGTTGCCTCCGATGATGAATACGAGTTCGCCCGGATGCAGCGTCAAGTCGATGGGCCCGAGCGTGAAGGCGTTGTCATTTTTGTCACCGCTGCGACGGAAAACAACATTGCGGAATTCGATGAGCGGTGGCGTGCTCCCCGGCACGATTTTTTCCAGGCCTGCAATCGAATTTGAATCTTCCACTTTTGCACCGCCGCTCATGTTGTTCAGCGCCATATCCAGTTCGCCCAGCTTATCGAGAGACGCCTGGCCGCGGATGAAAGGAGGAATGCTGCCCACCAGACCAAGGATCGGCCCCATCATGTAGAGTGAAATGAAAACATACGCAGTCAATGTTTTTGGGCTAACGTGGTAAATCGACGGAAACGCGAAGAGCACCACGCCCAGCAGGATGAAGTACATAAACTGGCTCCAGCCATCGGCCAACGCGTAGCGGTTCATGGCCAAAATATTTTGCTGGCGAATGTACTTTGCCGTGCCGTCCACATCTTCTTCCAGGAACGCGTTTTTGCGGTCGTTATGAAGCTTGATTTCCTTGATGCCTTCCACGAGCGAGCGGAAATGCTGAAACAACGTGTCGCGGCTATCGCGTACGCGGATGATGGAAACCGTCGCCTTGGCTACCAGGAACCGATAGGGAAGCGTCACCAGCACGACAAGCACGAGCACCGCCAGCGCGGCACCTCGAGAAATCCATGCCAGATAAATTCCGCATCCCGCAAGCATCGCGAGGTCAATGATCAGGCCCGGTATCGAGTAGATCGCGCCGGAGAGCGCCTCAATGTCGTCTGTCAGGCAGGTCATCACGCGCGGCCCGCCGATTTCTTCCAGCTTGGGCAACGGCGTCGCGGCCACTTTTCTGCAAAGTTCCGAACACATGCTCAGAGTAATGTCCTGCAGTCTACGCCCAAGCAGCAGACCCGCGGATAGATTCGCCCCAACCTTAATTACGACGGCGACCGCGAAGGCCAGCGCCAGCATCCAGTGCGAATATTTTGCCGCTGGGCCGGAATAGAGGGAACTGTTTGCGGCAGCGATCAAGCCGGTGCTGGCCGCTCCGCTCAGCAAACCGAGAAGCACAATCGCAACGGTCTTGCTGCTATTGTTCCGAAATAAAAGCCATGCAATCTTCATTTAAAGGGTCCCTTGGAATTTCGCACGCGAACGTTCCGCTCGTGCGGCTACCACTCTTCGGTTGCGCCTGCGTTTTTCATGCGCCAACCGGAGACGGCACGTGGACAACGAATATAAACTGCGCAACACAGTCGCGATTGCCGTCATAGTTCAATTTCCTCTCGGTCCTCGGATGCTTCGGATGCGCTTGATTTGCCCGATACGACCCACAACAAAGTTTCGAGATGGCTGGAAAGTTCGCGGATGGTGGGCGTCTCAAAAATTGTTCGCAACGGCACGGAAACTCCAAACTTGCTGCGAACGCGTGACAACACTCCGGTAGCGAGCAGCGAATGGCCGCCCATCTCAAAAAAGTTATCCTCGATTCCGATTTGCTCGATGCCCAGAACCTCGATCCAGATTTCCGCGAGGCTTTTCTGAATCTCCGTTTCGGGTGGCACGAAGTCATTGGCCAGATCCGGACGGGAGTGGCTGGCCTCCGCAGCGAGACGGGGCGTTTCATCATCCGAAACGGCTGCGTTTCTCGCGGCTTTCGGGCTGTTGGCTATTTCCGTGATCAGCCGCGTCAGATCATGTGTCACCACGACGACCTGGGGCAGGCCTGCGGAAAGAATGCGACGGAATGCTTCGACACCTTCGGGGGGCCGGATAGCGGTTCCCAGTAATGCCCGTTTCTGTTCCTCCATGTTGCGCGGCACGATGGAATTCTCCGCCATTCCCACTTCCCGCCATCGTTCCCAGTTGATGGATGTGACTTGCAGCAATCCTTTTGCGTTCTGCGCGGCCGCATAGGCGTCAAGAAAAGCGTTGCCGGCGCAGTAATCGACTTCGCCAAAAATGGGCAGAATGGCGTCGATGGAAGAGCACAAAACAAAAAAGTCCAGGCTGGCAACGTTCAGAAGTGAGTCGAGTACCAAAGTTCCTGCAACTTTTGATGACAGAACTTTTTCCGACGCATCGGAAGTTTTCAATTGCACCAGGCCGCCGCCCGGAATTCCGGCGGCGTGGACGACTCCGTTTATTTTTCCGAAACGCGCCTGAATCGCCTCGACAGCTCTCTGCATCTCTTCCCGGCTCGAGACATCGGCTGTCAGCGTCATCACTTCAGCGCCAAGAGCTTCCAATTTTTCAAGGCTCCGGATCTTTAGGCTCGTGGAATCGTTTTCGCCGTGTGCGTCCAACCATTGCGGCCACTCGGCGCGTTCCGGAAGCGGGCTTCGGCTCGTCAGGGCAATTCGCGCATTTCCATGCTCGGCGAGATACGCCGCGAGGGTGAGACCGATGCCGCCAGTGCCGCCCGTAATCACGTAAACGCCTTTTTCGCGGATCGTGGGTTTCGATCGCGCCGGTAATCGCGCCGGTTCAAAAGTTTGTTCCCAGCGAATGCCGTTACGATATGCCACGTGCCGCCATGGGCGCGGCATTCCTGGTTCGAGCAAAATGTTTTCGATCAGCTCATGCTCATCGGGGCCTGATTCCGGGAAAGGAAACAGGTCCACCGCGCGGCACGTGATGTTCGGATATTCCTGTGGAATCACCTTGATCGGTCCGAGTACAAGCGATAGCAGGGGATCGAGAATTTCCCGGCCCGTAACCGCATGCAATCCGGATGTAACAACGACCCAATCGACGGGCGTCTGCTGGGGATTGTCTCCGAAGGCTTGCGCGAGATAGATGAGCCTCTCGAATGCCTTCCGTCCGTTTTGAGTTTCGCTGCTGCTGGCGCCGGGAACGCTCCAAAGATGGAGGACGGTGCGCACCATAAATCCACGAGTTCGCAAATCATTCAATAAGGCAGCATGGTCTTCGGCGCGATCCGGGCGAAGCGTGTACTCTCCGTTTTCACGGCGTGCGAACTTGTGCCCCTGCCGGACAATTGTGAATTTTTCCCCACGCTTGGACAGAAGGTTCCCCGCCTGATCGCCCAATCCTTTTTCGTCCGCAAAGATCAGCCACGGGCCATAACTCTCGCTCGTTGCCAATGCCGCAGGAGCGACGGACCGTGTCCATGACGGAATGTAAAACCAATCGCTGATATCTTCTCGCTTGGCCAGTGCAGTCGGAGCCGTGGAAGGTGCAGGAGCAGAACCTGAGACCGGCAACGTGCGCTTGACGCAATAGCGTTTGCGTTCGAAAAAATAAGCGGGAAGGGAAACGCGATTCAACTTTTCACCTTTGTGGAATTCGTCCCACTGGATGGGAACTCCCGCGAGCCACAGTTTTCCGACCGTGCTCACAACAAATGACGCATCGGACTGAGGATCCTTGGGATGGGGCAAACTGGAAAGCACTTGTGTGCCGGCCATGCCGCGCGTGCAGTCGCGCGCAAACGTGCTGAGTGCCTGACCGGGACCAACTTCGAGAAAGATTCGCCGTGGCGTGGCCGCAAGTTCCTTAATGCCGTCCGCGAAATGAACGGCGTGGCGCAGGTGTTTCACCCAGTACGAAGGATCGGTCGCCTGCTCTGCCGTAATCCACGTGCCGCTCAGATTGGAGAGAAAGGGCCTGTTCGGCGCGCACAGTTTTACGTTGCGGAGAGCCTCGCAAAATGAATCCAGAGCACCATCCATCATGCTGGAATGGAACGCATGGGATGTGTGCAGCGTACGGCATTCGATGCCGCTCGCTTCCAACTTTTGCTTAAGGGACGCGATGGCATCCTCTGGTCCCGAAAGCGTGCACAGCGTCGGCGAGTTCGCGGCTGCCAGGGATATCTGGTCGTCGACATATTTCTTCGCTTCGGACAGGGAAAGGGAAACCGCCAACATACTGCCAGCAGGCATCTGCTGCATGATGCGGCCGCGTGCGGCGACTATCTGCAAAGCATCCGCAAGGGAAAAGACACCCGCGACGCAAGCGGCAGCGTATTCGCCGATGCTGTGGCCGATCATTGCATCCGGCATAACGCCGAATGACATCCACATCTGCGCAAGAGAATACTCAATCGCAAAGAGAGCTGGTTGCGCCACGCGCGTTTCGTTCAGAACTTGAGGATCTGCGTCTTGCGCGTAGAGCACCTTTCGCAGATCGCATCCAAGATCCTGCTCCAGGAAAATCGCGCAGGAATCAAAATTGTTTCGGAATACCGATTGTACTTCGTACAGCCCGCGCGCCATCCCGATATGCTGGCTGCCTTGGCCGCTGAACATGAAAGTAACAGCACGGGTGTCCGATTCTTCCGCCGCGGAAATATATTTGTGCGGACCTTTGCCTTTTAGCGACTCGATCGCATCTTCGCGATCGGAGCCGACCACCATGCGCCGGTGCGCGAAACGTTTTCGTCCTACTTGCGAAGTGAAGCACGCGTCCGCCAGTGAAATGCTTGGGTCTGTCTCCAGATGTTCGGCCATCCGAGCTGTCATGGCGTCGAGGGCAGTGCTCGTCCTCGCGGAAATCACCAGCAATTGCGAGGGCCACTTGACCTCGGCTGGTTTTGCCTCGGGCGCTTCTTCCAAAACGACGTGCGCGTTTGTTCCGCCAATGCCGAACGAACTGACTCCCGCACGGCGCGGCGTTCCGCTCGATTCCCAATCCGAGAGTTTATCGTTCACAAAGAATGGACTGTTCGCGAAATCGATGACCGGATTTGCTTCCCTGAAGTGCAGCGTTGCGGGGATGCGTTTGTGCTTGAACGCCAGAGTGGCCTTAATCAGTCCGGCCACACCCGCCGCGGCATCCAGATGCCCGATATTTCCTTTCACCGCGCCGATTGCGCAGAACTGTTTCTTGTCTGTGTGCACGCGGAACGCCCGCTCCAGTCCCGCAATTTCGATCGGATCGCCGACCTGCGTTCCCGTTCCGTGCGCTTCCACATAGGTGATCGATTCGGGATTCACTCCGCTCATTTGGATGGCCGCGGAAATGACGTTGGATTGGCCCTCCACGCTGGGCGCCGAATATCCCATTTTTTCCGCGCCGTCATTGTTCACGGCCGCGCCCAAAATCACGGCGCGAATGGCGTCGCGATCCCGCAGCGCTTCATCGAGCCGCTTGAGGACCACGATTCCCGCTCCATGCCCCGCGCGAATTCCGCGGCCCTCCGCATCGAACGGACGGCAGCGCCCGTCCGGCGAAAGGATCATTCCCTCGTTGTACATGTGTCCGGTTTTTTCCGGGAAGTTCAGCGAAACGCCGCCGGCGAGCGCCATATCGCACTGCCTGCCCAGCAACGCCTGGCAGGCCATCTGTACGGCAACCAGAGAAGTGGAGCAAGCCGTTTGAACGGACATGCTGGGGCCTTTGAGATTCAGTTTGTACGCGACGCGCGTAGCCAGAAAATCCTTGTCGCTGGCCAGCATGAGTTGATAGCCGCCCACCGCCTCGACCACCTCAGGGTTCATGAGAACATTGCTCATCAGATACGTATTGCCGCTTGTGCCGCCATAGACGCCGATGGATTCGGGGCGTGCCTCACCCCCATAACCCGCGTCCTCGAGCGCTTCCCACGCGCATTCCAGAAAGAGGCGGTGCTGCGGATCCAGAATTTCCGCTTCGCGCGGATTGAATCCAAAAAAGCCTGCGTCAAACCAGTCGGCGCGCTCGAAGGGAGTTCCGCGTTTCACAAAATTTGGATTGTCCAACAGGGCCTGAGGCACGCCGGCTTCGAGCATTTCGGCGTCGGAGTATTCCACCAGCGACTCGACGGCATGTTCCAGATTCCACCAGAATATCTTCACGTCTTCCGCGTTAGGAAAGCGCCCGGCCATTCCGATGACGGCGATCGCTTGATTTGCCTTCGAATCTTTCGTTTTCATGAACTTGAATTCCTTAATCTTTCGAGCTCACCATTTACAGCTCGGCTGGTTGCAAAAGTTTGGAAGTCTTTTTCTGTGCGTCCAGATAAGAAGCGATTGCGGAAACTGTGGTTCTCTGAAAAAGCTCGATCAGAGAAATCTTGCAGTCGAGTTGTTTTCGCAATCGGCTTTGCAGCTGCACCACGAGCAACGAATGGCCGCCCAGGTCGAAGAAGTTGTCATTGACGCCCACTCGTTTGCGGTTCAATAGTTCCTGCCAAATTTCCGCAATCTTGATTTCAGATTCCGTGGTTGGTGGAGCGGACAGTGCTGAATCGGCGGCGTCATTTTCCGGAGCGGGAAGGGCACGCCGGTCCACCTTGCGGTTCGGAGTGAGTGGGAATTCGTTCAAGAAAAGCCACTGCGAGGGAATCATGTATTCGGGAAGGCGTGACGACAGCGCCTCGCGAAGTTCCTTGACATCTACATTCGTTTCGTCCCGCATCGTCACGTATGCCGTAAGTCGCGGATTGTTTGGCGCGTCTTCGCGAATCAGGACCACGGCCTGTCGGACCTGCGGAAGCTGCTCAATCGAGGTTTCAATTTCGCCCAACTCGATCCGGAATCCGCGTAGTTTCACTTGAAGGTCCGAGCGGCCGATATATTCCAGGGTGCCATCCGGCAGCCAGCGTGCCAGATCGCCCGTGCGGTAGAGCTTCGACGCGGAGTCAAACGGATTTTCCACAAAACGCTCGGCGGTGAGTTCTGGCCTGTGCAGGTAGCCTTTGGCCAGGCCGTCTCCGCCAATATAAAGTTCTCCGGGCACGCCTTTTGGAGTGAGTTGGCGGTGGTCATCGAGAATATAAATCTGCGTGTTGGCGATGGGCTTCCCGATGGAAACGGATCCCTGCCGCGAATCGATGCGGTGAACCGTAGACCAAATGGTCGTCTCTGTTGGGCCGTAAAGATTCCATACTTCCGCGCCCGTATCCTGCAGGCGAGTGACGAGTTCGCGAGGAACCGCTTCGCCGCCGCACAGAATCTTAAATCCTGGAATTCCATTCCATCCCGATTCCAGAAGCAGTCGCCAGGTAACGGGCGTGGCCTGCATAACCGTAATGCCCGATTCGCGAATTAACTGTGCCAGGGAATTTCCGTCCACCAGAGCCGATTGCGGAGCGATTACGACGCAAGCCCCCGTGCTCAGCGGCAAGTAAAATTCCAGTCCGGCGATGTCGAAGCAAAGAGTGGTGACCGCCAGCAGGCGATCGCTTTGCGTTAATCCGGGCGCACGCCGCATCGAAGTGACAAAGTTCACCACGGAGCGGTGCGTGACTTCCACGCCCTTGGGCTTGCCTGTCGAGCCGGAAGTGTAGATTACGTATGCGACATTTTCTGGCGTCGCAGTGTTCGACGGTTGCTCTGCGCTCTCTCGCTTCAGGGATTCATGGTCGCGATGCAGACAGATGACCGTGGGCACTTTGCTCGGCAGGCTGCCAAGCAGATGTTCCTCTGTGACTAAAACCGCCGCGCCGGAATCTTCCAGCATGAATGCGACACGGTCTCGCGGGTATTGCGGATCGAGCGGCAAGTACGCGCCGCCCGCCTTCAACACGGCCAGAAGCGCGACCGCCATTTCGGAGGATCGTTCCAGGCAGATCGCCACTAAAGTGTTTGGTCCAATGCCCAACGTGCGTAAACGATTTGCCAGACGATTGGAGCGGATGTGCAGATTGAGGTAGGTCAGCTCTTCCTGCGCGAACCTCACGGCAACCGCTTGCGGATTGCGCGTGACGTGCTGCACGAATAAATCGTGGATGCACGATTGCCGCGGATATTCCAGGCGATCTCCCGCGCAGATTGCAGAGAGACTTCCTTTTTCTTCCGCCGTAATCATGCTGAGCGATGAAATCGGTTGATCGAGGTTTGCAAGCGCGGATTCCAGCAAGCGGTGGAAGTGATTCTGCATCCGCTGGATGGTCGAATCATCAAAGAGGTCGGAATTATATTCCCAGACGGTTTGGAACTGATTTTCAGCTTCCCCGGCCTCAATCGTCAGGTCATAGCGCGAAGTGCCAATTTCAAATTCCAACGGAGAAAGTTGCAGGCCCGGGAGCTGCTGATTTCGCACCGGAAAATTTTGCAGAATGAACATCACCTGAAATAAAGGTGTGCGGTTCAGATCGCGGGGCCCTTGGGTGGCTTCGACCAGATCGCCAAAGGGAACGTCCTGATTTGCAAACGAGTTCAGCGTATTCTCGCGAACCTGAACGAGCAGTTCACGGACGGTTGGGTCTCCGGAAAGATTCGCGCGAAGCGGCAAACTGTTCAGAAATAATCCAACCAGTTTTTCAAGCTCTGGCCGAGAGCGGCCGGCTGCTACGGTGCCAACCATGATGTCGGTCTCGCGCGTGTAGCGGAGCAGCAGAATGTTGAAGACCGTGAGCAAGGTCGTAAAAAGCGTCGTATCGAGCTCAAGGCTGATTTTTTTTGCGGCGGCGATGAGTTCCGCCGGCAGCGCCATCTGCGTGCGCTTGCCGACATTTCTCGACACAGTTTGGCGAGGGCGGTCGCAGGGCAAATCCATGATCGGAAGCGGGGCAGCCAGCGTTTGTTTCCAGTAGGACATCTGGGAACGCATCCCGCCGTTTTCCATGAGCTGCCGGTGCCAGTGCGCGTAATCCAAATATTGAATGGAAAGTTCGGGCAGGGGAGAAGGCCGATTTTCACAAAAGGCTGTATAAAGCTGAATGAACTCATCGCCGATCACGCCAAGTGACCAGCCGTCAGAAACGATGTGATGCACGCCAAACAGCAAGACGTGTTCGTCATCACCCAGCTCCAGCAAAAAAACACGGATCGCAGGAGCCGAGGACAAGTCGTATGGGCGGCGCAATTCCGCCGAAGCGAATTTCAGCGCTTCCGCTTCTTGCTCTGACTTTGGCAAGTCCCGCAGCGACCGCGTGTCAATGGTCCAGTCGGCGCAGGTGTGGACGACTGCCTTCGGTTTGCCGTCGACACTGACGATTCCGGTGCGCAATACTTCGTGCCGCCGAATAATTTCTTTCCAGCTGTTGGCCAGCGCCCGCTTGTTCAGGAAGCCGCGGAGCCGCAATCCTGCCGCAAGATTATAAGAAGAGCTTTCGCCCTCAAATTGGTCCAAAAACCACAAACGCTCCTGCTGAAGGGAAATGGCCGGGAAGCCTTCATGGCTTACCTTAACAATCGGAGCAATCACGCTCTGGTTAGCATGTGCCGATAACAGGGAAATAATCTGGAACTTATTTGCCCTAATCTGGTCCTTCAGTTCCACCGTCAGGACACCCTTTGGTGCATTAATGACCAACTGACCGTTCTGCGCGGACAGAAAAACATCGAGCGTTCGAAGATAAGCCAGGAACTCTACAACTCCTTGCATGTCATCCCCTTGACGGGCAGACCTCGGGTTCGATGGTCTACCGCGTTCAATTATTGCTGCTTAACTATGAGTGCAGTTCCGTATCGATTGTCGAAATTGTGACGAATAAACATTGGGAAGAATTGCACGAGCCCTGCCAAATTCCGCAGGTCCGATCGGATGTCGCTAAGTGATTAACCCTTAGTACTTTAGTACTTTTGAATGGGGCCAAATTTGCACACAGACTGCTGCCATGTCCCTATCAGGTCGATCGATTCTGTGTCCGAAACGCCGCCCGGACGCAGCGACAAGATTGTTTTGTTTTCCGCACGCCGGGGTCGGCCCTTCCGTCTTTCGCGGTTGGGCGGACGAGCTATTGGCAGATACGGAAGTTTGCCTGGTCCAGCTTCCAGGCCGCGAGGGCAGGTTGCGAGAGGCGCCCTATTCCTCTATCGGCGCGGTGTTACCGGGATTGATCGAAGATATGGCGTTTTTGTTAGATCGTCCCTTCGCCTTTTACGGCCACAGTCTGGGTGCGACGGTGGCTTACGAATGCGCGCTGAACTTGCGAAAGAATTTGCGGCTTGAGCCTGTTCATCTGTTTGTCGGAGCCAGCCAGGGGCCACAGTTGCCGTGGAAACACTCACCGATGCGTGCCCTGCCGGAGGACGAATTCTTGAGCGAAATGGCCACGCGCTACGGCGCATTACCCGCGGAAGTGATTTCGGACCCGGAGATGCGCGCGCTCGTGGTGCCGATCCTTCGTGCGGATATTTCGATGATCGAAAAGTACGTGCATCTCGCGGAATCTCCGCTGAGTTGCGACCTGACCGTATTCGGCGGCGTGAAGGATCACATGGTTCAACGCCACGAATCGGAATCCTGGCGAGAGTTGACGACCGGGCGATTCCGCCTGCAAATGCTTGATGGAAATCATCTTTTTCTGAAATCGCACAAGGACCACCTCCTGCATTCCATCGCCGGCGAAATGAATCAGTACAGCGAGCACGGATCGGGAACCAACGGTTTGAAAGAAACAAGAATCTAGGCCCATGACGCTACTTCACCTGCGATCAAGCCGAACAAAGAGATTGGCATGACACACGAACCCATCGCCATTGTCGGAATTGGATGCCGTTTTCCGGGCGCTTCGGATGCCGAATCGTTTTGGCGCGTCCTGCGCGATGGAGTGGAAACTGTCGGCGAATATGCCGGCCATCGCCTCCAATACATAGATCGTGCTTTCTCGCCCGATGCGGTGAAGCGCGGAAACATTGCCACCAGAAGAGGCGGTTTTCTGCCTGACCTGGAGAAGTTCGATGCCGAATTTTTCGGGATTTCGCCGAGAGAAGCGGTTCTGCTCGATCCTCAGCAAAGGTTGATGCTCGAGGTGGCATACGAAGCCGCGGAAGATGCGGGAATTCCACTGAGCAGGTTATATGGCAGCAGAACGGGCGTGTTTATCGGCCTATGGAACAGCGATTACGAGCGCTGCATTTTCGATCTCTCGCACGATCTCGATTTTTACACCACGACGGGCGGAGGTCGATATCCGGCATCCGGCCGCCTGGCCTACTTCCTCGATTTGCGCGGCCCCAACCTCACGGTAGACACGGCATGCTCCTCGTCCTTGGTCGCGATTCATCTGGCCTGCGCCAGTCTGCGCGATGGAGAATCCGAAATGGCGCTGGCGGGCGGCGTGAACGTAATCCTGCGCCCGGAAATTACGCTTTCTTATTCGTCTGCCAAGATGCTTTCGCCGGAGGGTCGCTGCAAATTTGGCGATGCCGCCGCGGACGGATATGTGCGCAGCGAAGGCGCCGGAATTGTTTTTCTCAAGACGTTGTCTCGCGCGGTGGCCGACGGAGACTCCATCTACGCGTTCATTCGCGGTAGCGCGGTCAACAACGATGGCCGCTCCAGCGGTTCGCTGATTGCTCCGAGCCGCGAGGGTCAAGAAGATATGTTGCGCACTGCTCTGCGCGATGCCGGAGTTGCGCCTCAAGAGATTGCTTATATCGAAGCACACGGGACCGGAACGCTCGCGGGCGACCCTGTCGAGATCGCCGCGATCACTTCCGTGGTCGCCAATGAATCGCGAACCGAGCCGTGTATGGTCGGCTCCGTCAAAACCAATCTAGGGCATACCGAATCGGCCGCGGGAGCAGCGGGACTGATTAAAGTGGCGCTGTCGCTTCAGAATGGCGCGATTCCCGCGAGCCTCCATTTCCGCGAGCCCAATCCGCGAATCGACTGGAGCAAGAATGCTGTTGCGGTGCCGACCAAAGCAACGCCATGGCCGGCCCGCGACGCGGCACCGATTGGCGGCGTCAGTGGTTTTGGGATTACCGGCACGAATGCGCACGTCGTGTTGCAGGGCGCTCCAGTCTCCGTGTCTACCACTCAACATGACACTCGCAACGGCTCTAATATTTTTCTACTGTCCGCACACACACCGGCTGCACTTGCGGCTCGCGCTGCGTCGTGGCGTGAGCGCTTGCTCGCCGATGCGGAATGGCCTTTATCGCTCGCGGATTTGGCCTACACAGCGAGCGTGCGCCGCACGCACTATGATCATCGGCTGGCGCTCGTCGCCGCCACACGCCAGCAACTGATTGATCGCATCGACGGCTGGATCGCCAAGCAGGAACAGAGCGGCGTGCGCTCTGGAAAACGTCTGGCGGAAGAAAATCGCCGCGCCGTTTTTGTTTTTCCGGGGCAGGGCGGGCAATGGTTTGGAATGGGCCGAACTCTGTTGCGGGACGAGCCAGTCTTTCGTAAAGCGCTCTCCGCGTGCGATGAAGCCATAAAAAAATATACGGGCTGGACTGTCACGGAGCGGCTCACCCAAATGGATGCCGACACTGCGCTCGCGGGCATCGACGTGATTCAACCGGTGTTGTTCGCGGTGATGGTGTCTATCGCGGAGTTGTGGCGGTCCTTCGGGATCGATCCGCAAGCCGTAGTGGGCCACAGCATGGGCGAGGCCTCGGCGGCTGCCGTTTGCGGCGCGCTTTCGCTGGACGACGCGGCTGCGGTGATTTGCCATCGCAGCCGCCTGATGAAGCGGGCCAGCGGGCGCGGACTGATGGCTGTCGCGGAATTGTCGCTCGACGACGCCCAAAAATTTGTGCACGAGTACGCGGGACGAATTTCCGTCGGCGCCAACAATAGCCCGACCTCCACGGTTCTTTCCGGAGATGCGGACGCCATCGAAAATGCGCTGGCGAAACTTGAGGCTCGCGAAATTTTTTGCCGCCGCATCAAAGTGGACGTCGCTTCTCACTCCGCGCACATGGAACCCTTCCGCGAAGAACTTGCGAATCTCTTGAAAGATATCCGTCCGCGCGAGAGTTGCATTCCATTTTATTCGACAACTTCCGGAGTTGTGGAAGGCGGCGCTGCGCTGGACGCGAAGTACTGGACGCGCAATCTTCGCCAGCCCGTCCTTTTCTCCGCCGCAGTGCAATCTTTGCTCTCGGATGGGTTTGACACATTTGTTGAAGTCAACAGCCACCCGGTTTTGCTGCAAGCCATCGAAGATGGGATCCGCCATGCGCAGAAGGACGCAGTAGCTGTTGCCTCGCTGCGGCGCGAAAAAGACGAGCGATCCGAAATGCTCGACGCGCTTGGCGCCCTTTACACCAGCGGCTTTCCGGCGGATTTTGCGCGCCTGTATCCGCAAGGCAAGTGCCTGCGTCTGCCGGCCTACCCGTGGCAGCGCGAACGCTACTGGATCGAAGAAAACGGCGCATTGGCTTCGCGCGGGCAAGGGACGGCCGCGCATCCGAATCTCGGAGTGCACATCGCGTCTTCCGTGCAGCCGGGCGCGCATTTTTGGGAAATCGATCTGCGCCAGTCTTCGGGCGCGGGCGATTCGGCGCCTCTGCTCATTGAGCTGGCGATAGCCGCGACCTCCGAAGCCCTCGGCGCAGTGCCGTATCGCTTCGAGGATTTGGGATTTCCTGTTGCTTCAGGAAAAGATCTCGCGGGTCAACTCGCAATCGAGCCAGTTGGGCAAGGTCGCTGGTCGCTTCGCATCTCCGCAAAAACAGATTCGGGATGGTCGCCTCGCTGCACCGGTTCGATTCGCAGCGGCGCTGAACAAACCAAACAAATTTCAACGGGCGAATTTCGTGAACGTACGCTCGAAGATCACGAGCGCGAGCCGCTCCGCGAATGCTTTAAATTGGCAATGGAATTAATCGCAGAACGCGAAGGCGCCGGTCCATACCGCATAAGCAAAATCAGCGGAATCGCTATAGGCGACCTTGAACCTTACGGTAAACGCGCGGCGTGTGCAGCACTGACTGGTCCGTCGGGAGGTTTGCAGGCTGAGTGCCGGCTGCAGTTGCCGGACGGTGTTGTTCTAGCTGAATTTGCGGGCGTGCAATTTGAAGCGGCGGCGGAGCAGGATGCACTCGGCTGCACTTATCAATTGAATTGGGTGACAGCGGAAAATCCAATCAATCAGAAGGCAAAAAAGAAATCGTGGGTTTTACACGCGGAATCCGGGCCACTGGCGGATCGGATCGTTCAAAAGCTGAAGTCCGCAGGCGACGATTGCATTTCCGTTGTCAGCGCAGCGGATTTGCGTCGCACGCTCGAATCGTCAGCTCATAAT
>Ga0075522_10001991_pt1 | contig 15330 bp, 17 predicted proteins | sample NGEPerA_FD_74796 | JGI IMG/M metagenome (GOLD analysis project Ga0075522, IMG submission 74796) | Arctic peat soil microbial communities from the Barrow Environmental Observatory site, Barrow, Alaska, USA - NGEE PermafrostL2-A | ecosystem: Environmental > Terrestrial > Soil > Wetlands > Peat ... | reverse complement strand
GTCCTTGCCACGGCAGCGTCTTTGGCGCTGACGGCGCCGTGCTTCACGGTCCCGCTCCGCGACCTCTGAATTGGTTTGAGGTGACGGTGGCCCGCGACGGCCAACTCAACATCAACAAGGACAAGATCGTGCCTTCCAGCTACCGATTGATGGTGTAACGATGAATCTGATTCGCGAAATCTGGCAATCAATCGTAAGGCGGGATCCGCTGACCACCGACAAGGGAAAGTCCGAACTGGTCTTTCTCAATGTGTGGCTGCATATTCATCCAGCCAAGGTCAAAAAAGAAAATCTGAGGTTCAAGCACAGTTTCTATCTGGGCTTCATCACGTTCTTTCTCTTCGTCATCCTGGTAACCACGGGCATAGCGCTCATGTGTTATTACCGGCCTTACCCGCCGCAGGCATATCAGGACATGAAGGATCTCCAGTTCGTCGTCTTTATGGGACCCTTCCTTCGGAACATGCATCGCTGGGCCGCGCATGGCATGGTGGTCTGCGTCTTTCTTCACATGTGCCGCGTGTTCTATACCGGCTCCTACAAGAAGCCGCGCCAGTTCAACTGGGTGGTAGGCGTATTTCTGCTGCTGCTTACTCTTGGCCTCTCGTTCACCGGCTATCTGTTGCCTTGGGATCAATTAGCCTACTGGGCTATCACGGTCGGAACCAACATCGGCAGTTATGCACCATTCGTCGGCGCCCAGGTACGCGAAATTCTGCTGGGCGGACATACAGTTGGCGAGGCCGCGCTGCTTCGTTTCTACGTTCTGCACGTAGCCGTGCTGCCATCGTTCGTCATCCTGCTCACTATCGTTCACTTCTGGCGAGTCCGCAAAGACGGCGGACTCTCGCGACCAGTATGGAAGCTAGCTCCACCAAAGCAGCAACCGCTTGTCACCATTGGCGCACCTGTCGAAACCGTGGCTTTGAATGTAGCAGCGGCGTCAAAAGACAAGACCTACGGCCTCATGGAAGTTGTAACTGGCAAACCGATTTTCGAAACGGTTACTCCTGAAGAAGAGGAAGACACGGTTTTCTCCTATCCTTACGCCTTTGTTCGCGAGGCTGTCGTGCTCATGGCCACGGTGACCACGATCATGATGATGTCGCTCTTTTTGAACGCTCCTCTTGAAGAATTAGCCAACCCGGCAAAGACTCCAAATCCAGCTAAAGCGCCGTGGTACTTTCTTGGCCTGCAGGAGTTGGTGAGTCATTCCGCGTTGTTGGGCGGAGTGGTGGCGCCCACTCTGATGGTGCTGGCGCTCCTCGCGATTCCGTATCTTGATAGGAATCCGAGCCGCCGTCCCGTGGATCGCAAATTGATCCTCTGGCTGTTCACATTTTTCGTCGTGGTTAACCTGGTCCTGATCGTCATTGGGACCTTCTTCCGCGGTCCAGGTTGGGCCATGGTTCCACCGTGGGTACATGTTGTTGCGGGGGCTGAGTAATGGAACGCAGACTACAACAGCTCTTCTTCGTACTGAGCCTGGTCGCTTTCGTGCTGATACTGGCTGCGGCGTTGCAGGCGAATACTCCATCATGGAAGGCCTATCAAAGAAGATTCCTGGTGCTCGAGTCGCAAGGCGAGCCTAATGCAGCTGCAAAGTCTGCTGTTCTCGGCACACCGCTGGAGGTCCACCAGGTACTGCTTCCAGGTTTGCAGCGTGTTGACCGCTGTACCACGTGCCATCTCGGCGTTGACGATCCGACGATGAAAAACGCTCCCGAGCCGTTCCGTTTTCATGCCGACCTCGGTCCCCATGTTTCTGCCAGATACGGATGCACCATCTGCCACGGTGGCCAGGGCCTGGCTACGGAAAAGGATGCGGCCCACGGCAACGTGCAGTTCTCTGAAACACCTTTGTTGGCACAAAACTATATTCGCGCCTCCTGCGGCCGTTGCCACAAGGAAGGCGATGTCCCGAATGTTCCCGAACTCGCGGAAGGCCGCCACCTGTTCGAGACGCAAGGCTGCCGCGGCTGCCACAAGTTGAATGGCGTAGGCGGAAGCATAGGTCCCGATCTGACCGAAGAGGGCGCAAGCCACCGCTCGCCGGAGTGGCTGGAACGCCATTTCCTCGCTCCCAATACTGTCTCTGCCGGCTCGGCAATGCCAAACTTCCACTTCACAAAGGATCAGGCGCGCGACCTGACTTATTACATGCTCTCGCTCACCAGCGAAGAAATGGGAACGTACTTCTCGAGCATGCGCTCCATTCCGGGCCCCGGATATGGCCGGCAGCTATTTGTCGAAAAGAACTGCATCGCGTGTCATGCCATTGGGGGAGTGGGTGCGAAGACCGGACCGGATCTCGCCGGCGTTACTACGCGACACTCGATGGGCTGGCTCGACGAACAGCTTGTCAATCCGGAGCTTGTCTATCCGGGTAGCTCAATGCCTGAATATGATCTGGAAACAAATGCTCGCAAAGCGCTGGTTGCATTCATGAGCGTAGCCACTGCTGAAGACGCGAAGTCAATTCTTTCGGGAAGACCTCGCGCCTTATCGCCCGATGAAGTTTCCGTCGAAGCAGGCAAGCAGGATTTCTCGCGATTTGGCTGCGTCGGTTGTCATGGAACAGAGCTACAGGGCGGAGTGGCAAACCCCAACGCACAAGGCGGTGAGGTGCCATCGCTCCTCCACGTCTCTGATGACTACACTAAGGACGAAGTGATCGCGGTTATCCGCAACGGCAGAGTGCCTCCCATCGAAAACGCTTCTGCAGCGCCACCGCCCCTCTACATGCCTTCATGGAAGAGCGTATTAAGCGACGAAGATATCCACCATATCGCTGACTATCTGTGGTCGAAGCAGCAGCTGAAGAAGGAGAGTTGGTAGACAGTTTTCAATCGTGCTCGGTTTCAGAACCTTCACGCTTTGACACGGCCGGATTCTCCCGAAGGGGGTTGTTGATTTGAGGGAGCTTGGGAAGGAGGTTTCGAAACGGGCAGGATCTCCGTTGAATAGACTCTGGAGCGCGTAACCTGCGGAATGCTCGGAGAGTTGCCGGACTGCTCGGTGGCAGTTAATCACTTGTCAATTACTGGATAGGTGCCCAGAGGAAACTGCGGCTTCAACATTGATGTCTCTCGGACGAATGCGCTGGAACACTTCCATACTGTCGGGGGTCGCATCGATGTTCAGGCCTCGCCAGCCCTTGCAATATCGCCGGAAGGTCTTGGAAGGCTTTATCGGATGGTATGCGCCGACGTCGACGTAGAATCCAGAACGTTCACGGGGCAGGAACAATTCGAGGAGTATGTCCTCACCATCCTGTGAGTAGCATCTCCGCGCGTAAAAGATGGCCGGAAACCATTTCTCGTAGCAACGGCTAAGAAGTAGCCAGAGACTTCTGGGCAAAAGCGATCTAACCGCACCCTTGGCGGAGACATTCATTTCTTGCCCTTTGCGTACTTGAGTTGCGTGGAAGTTGCGCGGAAGTTGCACCAAGCGTATGTAGAATATGACGGCTACTTTGATTTATTGCGCGTATCCTATCCTTGCGCCGCGAATCAATTCGGCCCCCGGCAGTGCTTAGCCCACGCTTTGTACCGGCACGAAAGTGTTCGTTCTCCCCCCTTACTGCATACTTGCAGGAAGGATGGAGTTAGTGACAACCCGCGCTCTTAAGTTCTCGCGGATGATCAGTCCATCGAATAACCTCTCGAGTCTGGGTGGCGCTCTTCCCATCCTTATAGATGGGCTCTCCGATCGAAAGTACCTCCGCTACAAGCCAAATGTTCCTCCTCCCCTAATGACAGGGCCGCCTCGAGTCGTGGCCAACTCGCAAGTTGATAACACGCTTTAGAGCGCTATTGATCAGACTTGGCTACGAAGTGCTCTTAATGTTGTGAGTACCTTGTGCGCCTCAGTGTGCGAAATGAAAAGACGCTGCGTCGAGGTAGAAAAGGTGAGATGCATGAAGAAGATCGTAACGGTATTGGCAGTACTCAGTCTGGGCGCGGCTAGCGCCTCCTGGGCGGCGCAGAGTCGGGAAGACGTGCAGGCCCGTTTGGACAATGCAACCACTGTGCTTCACGAGATTATGGGAGCACCAGATAAAGGCGTTCCGGAAGAAGTGATGGAGCGCGCGAAGTGCGTGGCCGTAGTGCCCCGCATGATTAAAGCAGGGCTGGTCTTCGGCGGAGAAAATGGTAGAGGCGTGGCCACGTGCCGTACTGAAAAGGGTTGGAGCGCGCCGGCGTTCTTCGCCATTACTGGTGGCAACTGGGGACTGCAGATCGGTGTCGAAGGCGTGGATCTGGTCATGGTATTTGAAGGCGAAAAAGGAATGCAACGGATGCTCTCCAGTAACTTCCAACTTGGGGCGGATGCCTCAGCCGCAGCCGGTCCAGTCGGACGCCATGCTTCTGCAAATACTGACTGGAAGTTGGATACGGAGGTCCTGACTTACTCGCGGGCCAAAGGTATTTTTGCCGGACTCACTCTGACCGGGGCAAATCTTCGCCGGGACGATGACTCCATGGACGCCTTCTACGGAAATGACGTTTCCACACGCAGCGCACTGGAAGGCAAGCTTGCCGTTCCTGCGTCTGCGGAAGCGTTCCTCGATGCAGTGAGAAATGCCAAGGCACAGGCGATTGCCGCGAATTAACAGTTGGCCTGAATGCAACGCGAGCACCCCGAGGAGCAATATCCACTCGGGGTGCCTGCCTGCTGATGAAGACCCCAACCGCACGGGCAGTTAGTCGCCGTTCTCCTCGCTCTATAACGCTCGAGTTTCAGTCTTCATTGAGGCGGCAAAGTAAGTTGAGCCGTGATCAATAGAGAGCAGCATTGTCCTGCAAACGCGCATAGCATCCAGGCTGTGTAGAGGATTGAGATGAACCATTTTTCAAGACTTGGAAGATTTTCACTGCTATCGCTGGCGGTAATATTTTCCGCGGCAGGATGTCATGCGAACTCAAACCTTGCGGGCATGCAGGATCAATCCCTGGACCCTGCGGCAATAAACGTCGCACCAGATTCAATCGACTCCGCGCAGTACGCATCCCCTTCTCAGCCCAGCTATCAGCAGGGCCCTTCGCAGCAAGAACAAGGCTATGGCGCTTACCAGTCGCCCGATCAGAGTTCGGATGATCCGGGTTACGGCCAGCAACCGTATGCCTATGCTCCTGAACCACCTCCTCCTTTGCCCTACTACGATCAGCCGTATGCTCCCGGTGAAGGCTATATATGGACGCCCGGCTATTGGGCTTGGAGTCCGGAGGGCTATTACTGGGTTCCTGGGGCATGGGTTGAGGCGCCGTACGAAGGAGCACTTTGGACGCCGGGTTATTGGGGCTTTTGGCATAACCGCTACGGCTTTTACCGCGGCTATTGGGGCAGACATGTCGGCTACTACGGCGGCATTGACTACGGCTTTGGCTATATCGGTTTTGGGTACGAGGGCGGTTATTGGGGTGGCGGCCACTTCAACTACAACCGTTCGGTCAACAATATCAACGCGTCGTATGTGCACAACGTTTACGAACGCAATGTCGGCGGGAACAGCAGGGGCGGCGCTCGTGTAAGTTTCAATGGCGGATCGGGCGGAATCCAGATGCGAGCAAGACCAGCGGAACTTGTCGCGATGCGCGAACCTCACGCCGCACCGATGACTACCCAAGTGCAGAACGAGCGGAGCGCCAGTACGAACAGAGCTCAGTTTGCCAACGTCAACCATGGCCGGCCGGCAAGTTCGACCGTCAATCGACCGCTTTCGGCGGATCGCAATATTACGGCCCCAGCAGCATCGCCCGCGCGCAACCAGGCGGTTCCGCAACAGCAACAACGGCAGGCATATCCGCAGCAGCAAGGACGCCAGGCTTATCCCCAACAGCAACAACCACAGCGCCAGATCGGTCCGCAACAACAAGGGCGGCCTGCAGAACAGCAACAGCAACAACCACAGCGCCAGATCGGTCCACAACAACAAGGGCGGCCTGCAGTTCAGCAACAGCAGCAACCACAGCGCCAGGTGGGCCCGGAACAGCAGGGGCGCCAACCCAATGGACAATCGCAGGAGCGTCCTGCAATTCAGCAGCCGCTACAGCGGCAAACAAGTCCGCAACCACAACAGCGGCAAGCAACTCCGCAACAAGAACAGCAGCGACAGCCTAACCAGCAACAACAGCAGCAGCGTCCGGCTGTTCAGCAACAGCAGCAACAACAGCGGCAGGCCCCTCCACAACAACAGAGGCAAGCAGCTCCAGATCGGCAAGGACCTCAGCAAAAGCATGAGGGACATCCGAATCAATAGGATCCCGCAGCGAGTCCGCAATGGATTCCGCGGGTGCCACGGCAGAGTGCGCGCCCATTGCGCCACCGTCAGAAACCGGACGGGCAATGGGGCCGGCGCACCCTGTGCGGCAGGAAATTACCGAGGCGGTATACAGATTTAGCAACCGTGATTTATATCAAGAAATTGACAAGCCAGTCCCAACTCGAAGGGCGTCATTATAAAACGACGCCCTTTCCATTCTTGTCCACAAATATTGCGGCGTTGCAGGTGTGAAGACTATCCGCCGTTTGTGCTGCAACATCACTCAAGCGCTCATTGTTCGACTTGCTTTGTTACTCTGGGCGGCCTGGATTGGATATCCAAGGTTCACAGACTTCGCGCAGTGTTCGTTAGCTCGTAAGAAGGAGTGCATGTAGGACCGTGCCACCTGGTCCCACACCATCTTGCGGGCGAAGAGATAAGCGCTGTGCCGCATCGCGTGGCGGCCCGCATCGTTATCGAGCAGCTTGATCGCCTCAGCCGCGATTGCAGCCGGATCTTCAAAGGGGACCAGCACGCCGCGACCGTCCGCGAGAAGTTCGGCAGCATGCCAATATGGAGTTGAAATGATCGCCTTTCCAGCGCCCATGGCATAGGCCAGGGTCCCCGATACGGCCTGTGCCTCATGACAATATGGCGTGATGTAAATGTCGGCCGAGCCAACCAGCGAAGCCATCTCCCCAGGACTGACGAAGCGGTTGTGGAAGATCACTTCCTGCTCAACGCCAAGATTTCTGGCCAAGGACTGCAACTGATCACGATATCGATCACCCTCACGTGCCCTGACGTGGGGATGAGTGGCGCCTGCAATAACGTAGACCGCGTTCTTGTGATGGGCGAGGATGCGCGGCAGTGCTCGAATGACATTCTCAAATCCCTTGTTAGGAGATAACAAGCCGAAGGTAAGTAAAACGAGCTTATTTCCGACTGAGAGTGCGTCCTTGTAAATCACCGGTTCCGCAAATGGCAAGTCGGGGATGCCATGAGGAATCAGGTCGATCTTGTCGCATGAGACGCCAAAGACATCCCGCAGGACGCGTAATGAATAATCGCTCATCACAATCAAACGATTAGAACGCGCGGCAATTTCTTGCATGACCCTTCGTTGGTGGCGATCAGGCCGACGGAGAACAGTATGAAGTGTCGTGACTACCGGCACCGTGAGATGCTTCAGTAGCTCAAGGACATGGCTGCCTGCTTTGCCGCCGAAGATTCCGTATTCGTGCTGCAAGCATACGAGGTCGGTGTCGCTGGCGTTGATAGATTTGGCTGCCGAGCTATAGGAAGATAAGTCGCCCTCGGCGATCTGGTTTCGCACCCGTTCTGGGTAGAGATAGGAAGATTTGAGGTCATTGACGGCCACCACATCCAATCTCTCGTCTCCATATTCAGCGGTGATCGCATCGCACAAATCGGTCGTAAACGTTGCAATCCCACATTGCCGTGGCAGGTGGTTTCCTACCATCGCGATCTTTATCGGAGGAGTATTGCCGGAGGCGAGAAGCAAACGCAACGCTGACGGCTTTGTGAATTCCAGAGGTTGTGAATATCGCGGTATTGAGATATTGGATCGTGCATTCGAGGATAAAGATGGTGCAGACATTGCGACCTCCTGAAAGAAAACATGCGAGTGCCAAGGCCTAGTGGCGATTATCGAAACGAAATGAAACTCAGCAGCGAAGTGCTACAACGGTTGCCACTGCTTCAATTGAGATGAAAGCCACTAGAAGGAGTGCGGCGCCGATTCCCGCCATTGACTTTCGATGCCCGTCGTTGTGGAGTATGGGCAATGCGGAGTGCGATTCTTCTTCGTTCATGGCGACCAACCTGAAGCCACGAGTGAATACGAAGCAACCCGTAGCCGCGGCAATCAGACTACCAATAGGCAGCCCGAGCCTAGATGCGGAACGAAGAATGCTACTTGTCATGGCCTGACTCTACTCCGGTCATTTTGGCTTGAATGTGCATTTTTGAACACTTACAGAAGCTTGTTCGGATAAAGCGGAAATATGGTGAAGGGCGATAGCCAACAGGTGCTTCCACTTAGGGGAGCCGAATCGCCTAACCTCACTTGTCGCCGCAATAGATAACGGCGCCTGCCAGCATTGCGTTGATGCCGAGCCATGAAAGATTTGCTAAAACGCTCAGTGATTGTCGAATTCCGAGTGACGCAGATCGTAGGGCAATCGATAACCTGGGACACGATTCGCCGGCCTCAACAACAGAGAGCAATGTAGAGAGCACATCCAGCTTAACCGCGATCGCCGTAAACAAACGACCTCTGCCAGCCGCCGGACCAAGTCTAAGTCGCAGCAATCCACCATCTGGCAATCTGGACTCCGCATATCAGGCCTTTCGTAAAGTTCGCCACAATAAGCGCCTCCAGCGCTTGATCAATTTTGATCAGACGCTCGACGACATAAATGGGAAACTGGGTTTCAATTCGTGGTGAGTTTGGTTCTAATCTTCCCTCGCCCTGCCAGAATTTGTTCTGGCGCGTCACGATTGAATCGTTCTGGGGACTTCATGAGTGGCGAGACGCGCCTTTGACTTTACTTCAACTCGGCAGCTTACCTCGCCCTCTTGATACAAGCTGGCGCGCACAACAGGTTCGTGGACCTATTGCGTAGTTTCCCGGTCCTGAAAGGTGGGACATGGTTACCTCAACTTATCCAATTTCGATGCTCGATTCACCCTTCGATCATGCCGAGGAAGTACGACATCCTGGAGCTCAGGTCGGTCACCGGCAATCAGTTGCAGTCACCCGCGCTCAATCTGGCGACCACGATGCTTTCTCAGAGCTCTACTCGCTGCATAAGCGACGCGTCTTCGCGCTTTGTATGCACATGGTGCGAGACATCTCATTGGCCGAAGACCTCACTCAAGAAACGTTTCTGCAGTTGTACCGTAAGATTGCATCGTTTCGCGGCGAATCCGCATTCACTACCTGGCTTCATCGCATGGCAGTCAATACTGTGCTGATGCACTTGCGCAAGCGTGCACTTGCGCTCGTCTCGCTCGATCATCTGATGGAAGACATTCCCGAAAGGCAAGTCGGACGGAGTTTCGGCTCTCGAGATCTGATGCAAGCTGGCGTCACCGACCGCGTAGACATCGATCGTGTTATCGAAAATATGGCACCGGGCTATCGAAGTGTTTTACTTCTTCACGATATCCACGGATTCGATCATAAAGAGATTGCCGGTATGCTGAAATGCAGTCGCGGTAATACTAAGTCGCAATTGCATAAAGCGCGGCGGGTTTTACGCAATGCCCTAACGGTAGAAAGTCCCAAGCCCTCCCTGCGGAGCAAGCAGTCTCTTGTCCAGACGAACACTAGAACTCCGAACGGCTCCAAAATAGTACAAGGCGATACTCAAGTGAGATGCTAGTTTGCAGCGATACCTCAGTTGAGATCGAGGCGACAGATTTGTAGGATGCTGCGGACGCGGGAGTGAGTTAACCGCTCGATGCAAAGTCGCTCTCCCGGGGATTCATCTCGTACCCGCAGTTAGCTCGGTTGATATTGGGGGGCTTCACGCGGCGGGCACGTCTGGATTCGGCATTGAGCATAGACCCGCGTAGCTAGCCAGAACGCTACGGTTTGGGATCGTTAGTGTGGCGCCGCGTAATTCCAGCAGGCCGCGGTTCTTGAGGTTGCTTAGTTGGCGTGTGATCGTTTCCCGAGATGCGCCAATGCACTCACCGATTTCCTCATGTGTGAGCGCGCACCATAATTGAGTGCCACCCTTCGTTTGGCGTGCGTCTTTGCACCATTCAAGCAGAAGTCCAGCAAGCCTCGACTTTACGGAGGCTGTGAGTCCGAACATTCGCAATCTTTCGAATGCTCTGGTGCAATGCAGGCTTAGCTCTGTTGCGACGTTTTCAAAAGCGATGGGATAGCGCCGTAGAAAGTTGAGAAAATCTTCGCGTTTCAGGGACGCGATCGTGCAGGGATACATTGATTCTGCCCTGATTTCCGAAGAGTTGCCAGAGACAGCAGAGGCAATGCCCAGGATTTCTCCGGCTCCAGCCACTCCCAGAAGAAACCGCTTGCCGTCGAACGAGTTCATGGAAATCTTCACATTTCCGTGAAGCAAAAACAACACCCTGGAGGATTTCTGTTCCTCCCTGATCAGGGCTGTTTCGCGAGGGCATTCAAATTCTGTGGCTAGCATCTCAAATTCGTTTTTTGCCTTGATTGACAGGTCCTTGAAGAATTGCCCAGTTCCAGGAGGCGCGCAATTGTCATCTGGCCTTGCACCAAGAGCGATCAGCATTGAGGATTTATCGACGGATCGCCGATCTCCTTCTTGGAGTCTGTCGCGACGGAAATAGTTCCCGGAGCTATTGGCGCTGGGATTTCTTTTAGTCCGGCTATGGATCAGGTGCAACGCTTGCATCGGCATACCTCTCGAAAGCGCCTTGCCTTCGTCCAGGATAGAAGTTGGTAATAATAACTGCGGCGGGGACAATTAAACGAAATAGCTTCAGTTACATCGAGATGCTGGTTGCGACCAGACTGGATACGCCGGTCTTTGCTCGATTGGCAACCATTTCCTTGATTCCATCGAGGATTTTGATTGACTCATCGTTGATTGCCGGGTCTTCGAAGTTGTCGTTGCCGCAGGAATAGTCCACGAGGCAAACCACGGGAACTCGCGATCCTGAGGCTCGAATAAGGAAAGTCAGCCGCTCCTTGCTGTCGGAGGGGATGGAGCGGCCCAGGAGGACGAGATCGAAATCGCCTTCCCTGAGGTGAACGATTGCTTCCCTGATAGACCCTACGGATCTGATACAGAAATTAGTAGATTGACCTTCCGAGAGTTGACTTTCCAGAAACGATTCGTCTAAGCCTACGGCAAGTACGACCATTGTGGACATGAAAGTCTCCGGTAAGGCTCGCATTTCCAGACCGGGGGAAACCGGCAAGATGTCTCATTGATAAATACGTTTCTGCGAGACGTCTGTTCAATATTGCACAGTCCTCGCCAGAACTTTCTCTACCAGGGCTGTCTAGTTCTTAACTCCTGGTTGAAGATCACTCCGATAGAGGAGATCGTTGTGCGACCGCACCGTCGAGAGATGCAGCATGCCAATCTCTGCTGCAGGCTTCGGCGGCGCGGAAATCGCATTTTCACTAACTTTGTTTTCGCTTCATGATCCAGCTGATCGCTGCTCCGGTCGCGATTCCGCTTACGAAAATTGCAGCAGCGGCTTCGCGGGGGTGCAGTTGCAAGCACTTCTTTGTGTCATCAAGAAGTTCCGTGGCTGCGCATGCGCCACGCTTTGCAGCGCTCTGGGCCGCTAACACGCTATCTTCGATTACGTCCCCAACTGCTGATGCTGCTCGAGAGGCATTGCGCGTAGTGTCGTCCATCTGTTGTCCCAGGTGTTCGAATACTGATCGATCCATGATGTATAAACCTTTCTTGTTACCTTGTTGAGGTCAACATCAGTAGTGTGCAAGGCATCGCGAACTGGAGTCCGGTCAATTACGCACAGAACACTGGTTTAATCGTTGTTAAGCGAAAGCCCGACGATGCGAAATGGCGGCAACCATTCGTCTCTGCCAGATTCGAGAAGAATGGATTGCAGTGTGCTGCATTCCGTGTGGCTGGCAATGGAGTTAACTACAGCGGACACTGACGGCGTTCTGCCGTGCTTGCCACCCTGAGTCTCATAGACGGATTTCGACTTTCGCCTTTACGAGATGGCAATGTCGCTATTTGACTCGTACGCCAACCACTACCAAAACAAGCCCCCCGACCAAGGATAAAGTGCTGAGGATCGGCGAGATAGGCAGAGTGCTCTTCTCTGTGTGAGAGACCTGAAGAGGTCCCAGATCAACGTCTTTCTTTTCGTGCGTAAAACTGATACCGCCCATTGCAAAACCGGCGATACCGATAACAATAAGCAGAATGCCCACAATCGTAGCTGCTTTCATGAAACCTCCAATTTATGTAACGCAACGTCTCTTGCAGTGAACTGGGATGTTCGGTGGTTGTGAGATTGCTTGGAGTCTGTCACCCTGGATCCGAATTCACGCGCAAACTCGGATCAAAGTCTCGTGACCTCGTACCTGACCGCCCCGTGTTCCTGCGCCACAAGTCGTTTGATTTGCATGCTCTGGCCACGAGCCGATTGGCTCGGCGATTGCGAAGTAAAAAGCACTATTGCAGTGAACGCATTGTGCCTCGCGTATTGGGCCGAATACACCGTCAAAACTTTGCTGGAAAGATCGCAGACACTCCGGGCAGTCGATCGTAACGCAAGGTTCCCCGGAGGGTGTGCTCCCGTTTCGCCGAACCCAAAGGGGAGCAGGCGAGGCTGGCTTATTGGCGGGCAGCCACTCGGGCTGGGGCAGACGCTCGAATATCTTCAGTAATGAACGGATATCGCTCCCCTTCGGGTAGAAGGCATCGGCGGCGATTCCGCGCGGAACTTCATCACCGGAAAACGACCCGCTCATCGCGATCACCCGAATCGACGGAAAACGCTTACGGATTACCGAGAGCAACTCGAAGCCCGACATACCCGGCATGTTGAGATCGGAAAGTACCAGATCGGGAATTCCTTTTCGAATCTCGGCCAAAGCCGAGAATCCATCATGGGCCGATCGAACCAAGTAACCAATCTCTGTCAGCACTTGCACCATGAAGGTTCGGATCAAAGGTTCATCATCTACGACCAACAACTTTGTCAGGGTGGAATTCTGTACATCCCGCATCTCGCACCTCGCCGCTCGTACAAATGGAGCCTTGGAACCAATGTTCCATCGGAGAATCCAAAAAGCTGTTCACTTTGGCACATATGGAAGAATTCGCCCCGGGATCATCGTGGGCGATGTTGGTTCTGGAAGCACCATCGGTGAGTTAAGGTGCGGGGGGAGGGCTGCCCAGGTGGACATATCTTCCCTGAACATCCCAGGGTCGTCAGCCTCTGTTGCCATGGCAGAAACGGCTGCAGATACTTCTGGAAAGTGAGCAAAATTGAACAGACCATCCGCTTCCGCAGTTGCAATCATATGAGACAATACCGCTGTAGAGTGTGGAACACTGCGGGTTGTCATCGATCCCCAGTCAGTTGACCTGTATCAGGCATCAGCTCCCGTATCCGTTGCCGATTGTCTCTACTCGGAATGGCAATCCCGCCGTTATCATGAACTTGATATGGTTCTGTAATTGCCAGGCACGCCATATCACTGCTGCACACAGAAGGGGGGCATCAGCATGATTCAGCATGGTGAACCCAATTTTGATGCTGCCAAATACCTGGCGCACGCCGGGCTAGGCCGAAGAATTGTGCAACTGGAGCCTAAGCAGAGATTGTTTTCACAGGGGGATGCGGCGGATTCCATCTTCTACCTTCAGAGTGGCAAGGCGCAGATCACGGTCGTATCGCAAACCGGCAAAGAGGCCACCATTGCAATTCTCTCCGCAGGCGAGTTTGTAGGAGAAGAATCGCTCTCAGGGAACCATGGGCTGCGATTGGCCACGGCCACTGCTGTCACCGCCTGCACCGCACTCCAAATTAGTCGAGAAGAGATGGTCCGCGTAGTGCACGAAGAGCACGACGTTTCCGATCTATTTCTGAAGTTTCTGCTGGAGCGCAGTATGCGCATCCAGGCCGACCTTATCGATCAGCTGTTCAATTCCAGCGAAAAGCGTTTGGCGCGAATTCTCCTGCTTATGGCGGAGTTCGGAAAACCGGGCGAAGTCCAGCAATCTATTCCCAGGATTTCGCAGGAAACTCTCGCGGAAATGATCGGGACAACCCGCTCGCGGGTCAGCTTCTTTATGAACCGTTTCCGCAAACTCGGCTTTGTTGACTACAATGGCGACCACATCGAGGTTCACAAGTCTCTCTTGAACGTAGTTCTGCACGACCAGTTGCCGGACGACATACCGGAAAGAGCGTCCGAGTAGGATCCAAACCAAAAACTCGAGGACTTCGCATCCTGGCAATTTCACCGACAGAGTAATCCAGCAGCACTAGAGATGCCGATCAGTGCGGTGCGATATGTAAAGCCGGGCAGCGGAGTATTATCGCGATGGTAGCTTACGGCACAGCCTGGCATTGCGGTTGTGAAGATAGGAAACTGATGCATCCTTCCAAAAAGACGCGTGATTTGGCTCGCAGCCTGGTTGCCTCCGAGGCAGCTGCAAAAGTAGCTTCTCTGCATTCCGAACCGGTCACAGTGCGCGTCTATGAAAGGTTGCGCCGGCAGCTCGGCGCGCCTGTGGGAGCTGACGGCTTTCAGTCGCTCGCGACTCGTGCTTTGGCTCTGGCCAGGTCGGAATCTCCGCGACTCAGGGCGGTGCAGGTCATGTCGAATGGGACCTTGCGTGGTCTGAGCGAAGTTGAGTCTCAGGCCAACGCCGACGAGGATGGCGAGGTTGGAATCATTCTGATCGCGCAGTTGATCGGGTTGTTTCTTACCCTTCTTGGCGAGGCGACAACTCTGCGCCTAATGGAGGATTTGCGCCTTCAGGCCGAGGTGCGGGAAGAGCCTGTTCATACTACGGCGGACATTGCAGCCTTTGTGACTGAAGAACCCCAAATTGCTGCTGGTTTTGAGGACCTTTTACTGGAAATCGACCGTCTAAGGAGCGTGTGTGATCGAATTGAATCGCTTACAGATCAACATCCCGATATGGGAGATGGACTCCTGAGCGCCACTGGCAATATTCGCAGTATTGCCACGGTTTTAGACGTTTTCACGCTTATCCGCAGCAAAGCCGGCGGTTCGCAGGACCTCCCGCCCCTTCCAAAAACGAATGGCTATATGAATTGAGCTGAGTCAGAGGCGCGGCCAGAGCTGCTTTGGGTCCTATACCTCGATTGTTGATCCTTGTGGAGGGTTGGAATCGCAGTCCCGGCCCAACCACAATTTGTGTAACCGTCAACTGAAAGTGCAACCTGGAGCATTTCAGCGTCGAATATGAGCACTCCCCCGGAAATGCGAGATCTAGCTGCTCGGCTCATCGCTTGCGAATTGGGTGTGGGTGAGAGTTCTGAGCCTCTGGAGTCCACTGCTCTTCGCG
>Ga0075522_10001990_pt1 | contig 15333 bp, 21 predicted proteins | sample NGEPerA_FD_74796 | JGI IMG/M metagenome (GOLD analysis project Ga0075522, IMG submission 74796) | Arctic peat soil microbial communities from the Barrow Environmental Observatory site, Barrow, Alaska, USA - NGEE PermafrostL2-A | ecosystem: Environmental > Terrestrial > Soil > Wetlands > Peat ... | reverse complement strand
AAGCGCCGTGTGATGTCCAGGGCCGAAACTGTGGTGAAACGTAGCGCTTAGACACCGGAATTTGGTCAAATTGGCCCTTCCATAGTAATGTTGATCGGTGTACTTTGCGGTGCAAAGTAAGTCGTCGCGGGGACTTATATGCGATCAATGCGCCTGTGCTTGCTTCAGTTGCTATGGATCTCTGGTCACGCCTGTGCGGGCGGCGGACCATTAGGAATCGACCATGAATGGGCGCTCGATCAAAGCGGGATTTGGGCGCGAAAATATCAGTTGGATCTTGCGTACGGCGTGGTCGCTGCGGAAGTGGGCGGTGCTTTGTGGCTAGGCAACGACAATGAGCTCGGCCACACGTTGTGGCAAACGATGGATGCCTCGGTGATCTCCGGCATCTCTGCCCAGATATTGAAGTACGCGTTTAGTCGTGCCCGGCCATATCAGGGGAACAATCCAAACAAGTGGTTTCAGGGCAGTTGCTGTCAGAGCTTCCCTAGCGGTGAAGTCACTCTGCAGGCGAGCTTCGTTACACCCATCATAGCCAATTATGCCCGCAGCGACCCTTGGGTGTGGGCACTCGAGGCACTTCCCATTCTTGACGGAATAGCAAGACTCAAGAGTCAGGCGCATTGGCAGACCGATGTGATCGCCGGCTGGGCCTTGGGGTCGGGGTTGGGTTACTGGAGCACAACCCGTGAGACACCATTTCTAGTGCAGATCATGCCCCATGGGATATCGGTGGGATGGTCAAAAAGTTTCTGAGCTTCTCCTATCTGCACCCTATGCGCTGCCTGCGGGTCGGGCTCGCAACCTGGTAGGAGCCGACTAACAGCGGATGCCTCTCTGGCATGATCGCAGCAGCAGTTGAAATACCCAGGCTCTGCGTATCCGGTTTGAATGCTGTATAAGTCTTCGCAATCAGGAGATGAGAAGATTGAAGCACCACGAGATTCAGTCCGTCAGTACGCTGGCGCACGCAGCATCCGCGGTTGGCGTGCTCGGCTTTGGCATCGCACCGGCATTCCTGCTCGACGAGTGAGCGATTGGCCCGCCAAAGGAGTCCCGGTTTATCAGCTAAGCCTCCAGGGCTCATGTTCTGTCGAGTCTTAATCATCACGGCACTGGCACCACATAAGCCCGCGGAAGGGCTACTGCGGGTTGGAGACGTGCTGTTCAGCATCTTTTCGTGGTTACCGAGATGGAGCTCATGCGCGGTGGGGTTGGAAGCAGCAGGTAATCTGTTGTTCCTGAGTAGGGGCCCCACCCGCGCCTCTATTGGGTCGTTGAGCTCGCCTTGGCAATCAGGACAGCGCTGTCTTGTGACATGGCATCGAAATATCCACTGAAGCGCCGGGACTCTTCGGTATTGTAGGTTTTTAGATTGTTAGCCCATCGATATCCGATCGGTTGATACCAGAGTTCGACTTCGATCTCATAGGGTCCGGGCGCTGCGCCGGGTTCGATCGAATAGCGCAGCCGATGGCCCCGGTCGTTGAAATCAGGATCCTTGAATGCCGCCCCGCGCACGGCGATCTCAGGCTCAGCGGTGGCTTTGTCGAAGCCTCTGGGCAGCAGCCGGTTGTCCTTGATGTAGCCCACCGCGGACAACAGCCCGGTGGTGACGCCGCCGTTGGCATCCTTCAGTATTGATTCGTAAATCTGAACCTGATCGGCACGACGGATCTCGCTGTAATGGGGTTCATAGCGGGTCGGGTCCGCATCATTGTCGTTGCCCTGGATCGAGCCGTCCGAATTCAGGCCACCCGACTCGAAAATCTGCCGGTGGTCCCGATCGCGCACAACCACATGTAGCCACGCACGCCGTGATGGGAAAGCGGTCGGCAGCTTGTGTCCGCCGAGATTCTCGACCGTGACCTCGGCTTCGAGCTGGCCACCGCGCACATGTGGATCCGACACCGAAACCTTCGCTGCTTGAGCTTGCAGATAGGCAATCGTCCGCTCTGCCGCGCGCGACAACTCTTGCGATTGCGCGGTGAGTTGCAGCTCGTCGTGATAGCGGCCGAAGAGGCGCTGCATGAAGAAATTCGCCGCGACGAATTCATGTCGCTTGACCCCTTCGCGCTTGGCGCCGAGCACGCAGCAATCGGCACGTCCTCCGCCACCTGTGGCATATGGCAGGATTGACAGGTGCGCTGCGTGCGAAAATCACTATGCCGCCATTCCTGATAGGGCACCTGCTCGGGCAGCGCTCCGATGACCTGGCCGTCTGGAGCGCGCGCCTGCGTGAAAAGCGTATGGCAGCTGGCACATAACTCTGGCGTGCTGATCTGATCTCCATACGTGGGCTGAAAGCCGCCGGTCGAACTGCGCATGACTTGCATCAGGCCCGGATCGATCTCGTACTGTCCGAATTCCGGATGCACGCCACCGGCGTTTGGCCCATCGACGATAAAATTTCCGTTGAAGCTCGTAGTCTGACCGAGATTCTCTGGCGTGATCTGGTGGCACACGGAGCACGACACGCCATCGGCCGCTTCCCGGTCTGCCTCCGCATCAGGATGCAGTGGCAGGTGCGAGAAAACCTGGCCTAGTTGATTGTTCAGATGCGCATGATAGCGGGCGATAAGCATGTGGCAGGCCGTGCATTCGTCCTCGATCGCAGAGCGTGCGGTAGAATGGTCCAGTGTTTCGCGGCGCACACTGGCCTGCCAGTACGGGTCACGCGAGGAATTGGCCATCAGACTGGTCCGCCAATCGATCCCAATGGACACATCTTCACCCGTAGACGTGCTTAGTCCGTTATGACAGGCCACGCAGCGGTCGGAGGTCTGGAACCGAGGCTGATCCTTCTTATAAGACTTAGCGCTCGCATCGGCCGCAAATCGGTTGAACTGAGCACCCGCATCGGTAGCAACAGCGATATCCGCAGAAGGCAGCGGGGAGCCATCACCAGCCCTCCAGCAAGCCGCCGTCGAACCAGTCCCAAAGCACGTACATCATAAGCTGCGTCGAACGGCCGACGGTATCGTTGAGCGGTACGTCGTAGCCGAGTGCTGCGCGCACGTGCTGTCGACGGCTCAACGTGACTTGAAATTCTGGCACCACATCCCAGTCGGTCCTTGAGCCTGATACCAGGTCACGATTGGCCACGAATTCGACCATCGGCGTCCACTGCCGGCCCAGCCCCATGCCTTGGTTGAAGCTTTTGCCGAAAGCGCTACGAAAGTAAACCGAGTGTGCGCTGTATTGGGTATGCACGGGCAGTTCGGTTCCAGCCTGAACTTGTATGAATGCTTGCTGCGGCAGGAGCTGGTCGTAGGCGGCGAAGGCGCCGAAACTGGTCGTGCCGCTGCCAAAGCCCTGCGCCGCATCACCCGTAGCCAGTGATACTTCGCCCTGCACGCTCAAAATAGAACCGGTTTCGTCATACAGAGGCCTGGAATCGCCGGAGTCGAGATTGGCGAACAGCACGTGCTTGATGCCGACTATGAGATCGCCGAGTCCGCCATGCAGGCCGCCGTTATCGCGTTGCATCCAGCTGAACGGTATAGCGGCCTCGAATTGATCCCGCTTGCCCACGACATGCTCGTAGTCGAGTTCATTGTTGATGCCCGGTGGGCCGCGGGTGTTGAAGGAGGTGGTCAGAACGGTCTCGCTCTCCGGAAATGCCTTTCTCGGTCATCAGCGCACGCGGCACGTTCAACTCACCCACGGGCCATTGTTTTTCCTCACAGAAGCTGCGCAGATAGGCCACGAGCTCATCCATCTCCCCAGAAATCAGGACGCCGCCAAAAGACGGCATGATCTGCGAGAAGCCGCGCGCCGGCCCACCGTCGCGGATTACCGCCTTGTAGTCACGGGTGTATTCAGGCGTCGACTCATCGCATTTGTTGAAATGAGGAAACGACTTTGGCCGAACGAAACCCGCGATAGACTGCGGCGCCCCTCGCCGTTCGAACCGTGACAGCCGGCACAAGCCGCCTGGTAGATTTCCCGAGCGCCCTGCAAGCCGAGCTGCTGCGGCAGGTCAGTGCTCTTGGCCCACCCTGATAAAACAAGCAGTCCAGCCGAGCTCCGCGAGCCATGAGCCCGCGCTGTCTGACCCCTGATACCGACGGTTTGTATGCGGCTTCGTCATGATCAGAAATGAGGGCTACGGTTCTTGCCTTTTGGTCGAGTTCATTTCATGTCTCGTTCGACTTATCTGGTCGTAAATTGCCCTACGCAGTCGGTTTGTAATCCCAAGTGGTTTGTGTTCAGGAAGAGCATGCCACGGACTGAAAGACAAATTTTCACAGAAGGCGTTTTGATCAGAGGAGTCGAAATCCTGCTGAGGAATGCGAATCGTCGCCACTTGATAAAAAGGTGCTTTCGCCTCCTTCCATTCGGTCATGGAGTCTTCGACATCCATACCGTTGGATGTTCTGGGTTGCACCAGGAATTCCATACAGGCATCGCTCCTCTGTAGCGTGTTTCTGAGTGCAGCGCGCAAGAAATCATGCCCCGGCTTTTGAGGCATCGGATCGGTAGTCGCTGAACAGGATCGAGCAGAAAACTTTACAGCGTTGCGGTCAGATCCAGTCCCTAACTGGTAGGGGACCATCGACCAATAGCGGGTTTGCAGCGGGTTGGAAATCTTACTGCTGTTTGTCTTTAGGGCAATCAGTGTGCCCTTAAGGCCAAGGTCGAAGGGAATAAGAAGCCTTCTAAAGAAGTTATCGCTGTTTTGGTCCCGTATCAATGACAGATAGCGACCAAGATCGTTGGCGAAGAACACCGGATGATTAATCATGATGAAGTCTTGCGTGTTCGCCTGATCCTCATCTTCCAGTAACTTTATTCCCGGTACTCCCAAAACCTTGATTGCCATCCCGCGCGCGTCGCCTTTAATGTCTGCCTTGGTGGCGTCACCAGAACCGTTCGAAAATCTAATCCACGCCTGATACACCTTACCAGGAATGAAGATTCTCTTAGCAAGGCGATCGGGAAGTGTTTCCGTCACTCGGACCTCTGCCCGCACACAACCGTGGGCTTTCGGATGTGCGTCGCGGCGAGCGCTTCCGGGGCGGTACTGCTTGCGAATGGACTTTTCAATATCGGCCGCTATGGCATGAGCCGTATCTTTTCATCAGGATACAGTTTCTCCCCCAAGCCAGAATCAATGCTTGGATAGGAAACAACGTTCATATTGTCGGTGGCTTCAGGAGTAGAGCTTTTGCGTCGCTCTGCCGCGCAGCCGCCAATAGCCATTAAGAGTGCCAGAAGACAAGGGAATATTGAACGCACAAAGTTACCTGCAGGATGGCAAAGCGCGAATGGACGGGGCCGGAGAGACGCTGCGGGAAGTCTGATGCCGCAGTGTGCTTGACCGCCGTGCGATGATCCAGACTCAGCGCTGTCTGGCTTGCGAACGCCGTAATGAAGAAAACCCTTAGCATGAGCCGTAACAGGAATGCCTAAAGCTCCCTTCGGGTCTTACATTCCGCACATCGCAGACATGATTTGACGTGAATTTCCGCCGTGTACGCTCAGTCGACGAAGGATTTCGCCCGGACGCCGAGCAGATCGAGGGTTTGTAGCTGGATGTCGGTGAGCTGCGGAGGGAAGGACTGGACGGGTTTATCGGCGCTCAGCAGCGTGTGGCGTTCAGCGAGACTGAAGAGGCGCAGGATCTGCTCGGTCGTCGGGCGCTTGCAGAGCCGCTGTTCTGGGTAGATCGGTAGTTCTTTGATTTTCTCGCGCTTCATCGCGAGCCGCAGTTCCCGCTCGATGAGGGCTTGGACCATCAGAGCCAAGAAATACAGGGTGAACAGCGCCTCGATACGGCCCGCGCTCTTCAGAAACACCGGCGCGATCTCGTGGATGGTTTTGATCTGCTCGAATCGCTTCTCGATGCTCGGCTGGCCTTTATGCGCCTCGAGGACCTGGGCGGGGGGTGAGATTGCGGTCATTGCAAATCAGCGGATACATACCGTCGCTCTTTTTGTCGTAATCGATGGCGGCCTGATCGACGCTCCACTCCAGGTCGTAACGACGGCGGGTGAGGCGTCGGTACTCGGTGTCGGGTCGGGGACGACCCCGCTGCTTTTGTTTGAAAGTGTGCTCGGGACGCGGCACGCGTTTGACCTTCAGGTATCGGCGTACGCGGTGCTGCTCGAGGATCATCTGGACTTCCAGGTCGATGCGCGCCCCACCGCGGATCCGGGATCGGCGTTGGGTCGATCCCAGACGAGCTCCCAGGCGGGGGGCTCGGTCTGCAAGAGCTTGCGAAAATGCTTATCTTCCCGACGTGAGCGGGGCAGAACGGCGACGAAGCGGCCACCGGCCTGGTCGATGAAACTCAGGTTATCGTGACTGCAGAGCTTCGAGTCGGCGACATACAAGAAGTCGGCCCGGCCGGCCACGGTACGCAACGTCGTCCAGGTCTCGATGTGGGTGATGGAATCGTTGGTGTTGCCGTCGGCATCGGTGGTCAGAATGAACAGCAGTTGCTTCAAATCCGGGCGATGGTCCTTCGAGTAACCGTACGTGATCGCCGGCGCCCGCGGTTCGGACTTACTCACCCGCCCATCACGGTACTGACCGCAGAAGGCGATCGAGGTGCTGTCGTTATGCAGCCGCTTCAGTTGCACGGCGAATCGCTTGGCCACGGCCAGGACCACTTCGGTGAGCAGTGCCGCTCGATCGGCCTCGAATAGCCGATCGAGCGCACGGCCCAAACGGTCATCGCTCAAGCTCCCGATGTCTTCCCCAGCGACGCCAAAGAGTCCTGCGGCGAAGCCGTGCACGCTCTCCTGGGCACGATAGATCGGCTCGCGTTCGACCACGATCGAGCGCACCAGCACGCCAAGGGCCTGAGCGTGTGGGACGCGGCAGCGTTTATCACCGGTCGGGACGTGCTTATCGAGGAGCGCGGCGAGGCCCATGCGCTCGAGGAAGTGATTAACAAGGGGTAGAGGTCCCAGTCTCTCGGTTTTGAGAGAGAAGTCTGCAGGGCGCGATGAGCGTGCTTGCATTACGAACCTCTGGCGATAGTACTATCGCCAGTTCTCAGTCAAGTCAACCACCATGCTGCCCGTCGCCAACGCCAAAGCCAAGAAATCACGGGAGAAGATCGCCGAGATCCAGCGCACGCTCTCGGCCATGGAGTACCTGTCCTCAGGCACTTTGCTCAAACGGATGAAGCTCTGCGGTAACCCCCGCTGTCACTGCGCGAGCGACCCCGCCGCCCGGCACGGTCCGTACTTCGAATGGAGTTACCTGAAGGGCGGGAAGCTGCACCACCGCACGCTGACGCCCGAGCAGGCCGAGATCATGCGGCTTGCGATCGCAAACCAACGCAAAGCCAAGAACTTACTCCGCGCCTGGGAGGCTCAGACCCTGCACTTGATCGAACTCAGGACGCCGAAGTAGCCTCAAACCCGCCGTCCCCGGCGGCAATTACGCGGAAATGCGTCACACGATGTGCGGAATGTAAGACTCGAGGGTCCGAGAAGCAGGATTATGCAGCTATTCTGTTGTGCGCCCGGCCTCGCGAAACCAGCAAATCTGCTGAGACGTTAAAGCGCTCACGGAGTCTGCGCACCATTGTCATGCTCAAGTCCCGTTTGCCGGTCAAGACCTCGCTCACGCGGCTGGCCGTTCCAAGTAACGGCACGAGATCGGCGCGCGAGAGGTTATGTTGATCCATCAAGTAGGCGAGAAGAACTGGAAGTGCTGGCGCCGTACGCGGCCACTTCGTGCGCTCGTAAGCCTCCACCAAGCGGGCCTGAGCTACCATCCGTGCCCGGCCCTGAGAATCGCTTGATCCCATCAGCTTCTCGATCAGCTTTTTGGCGTCAGCGTGGTCCGCTTCATTTTGAATCACAATCAACGTCGTTTTCATCACACTGTCTCCGCATCGATGCCGTCGCATTCCTCATGCGATCCGAAAAATCGGATCATCAAAATGCCATCTACGTACTGAACCAAGGCAATCAACCGAAAATCGTTGGCTTTGATATTGAAAATCACACGACCGCCCTTCAAGATGCTCGCCTTCGGGTGCGCTTTCTTCACCTCATCCGGCGTCTGCCAGGCTGCTGTTTCTGCGATCGCCAGCCACGCATCATATTGTGCTCGCGCAGCCTTGATTCCTCGATGTCCGGCTCGTGACTCGAAATAGGTTTCGACTATATCGGTAGCGATCACGATCATACAGGTAAACTGTAACTCCAAAGTCCCAAAAATGGAATATCGGATTCCATTTTATGGAAATAAGGTGTGTAAAAGGTTTCCCGCAGCGGCCTTGTACTCAAACAGCCAATTCTGCAAGAGGGATAACCAATGGCTACCGGAAGCCCCGGGGGAACGGCTGTAGATGGCACAATTACGGCAATTCACTGCACGGTAAATATTGCTTTCTGGATCTATCGCCACTATCGGCACCAAGCGAAGTTTTTTGACGGTCAATGTGACGGCAAATTGAATTGGCGCGGAGGAACTCCTATAGTTTTCAATCGATTGCAGGCGCTGTGAAACTATTGAGTGGGAATTGAAACTCGACCGCTAGGGCGGCGAGCGAGATTGCCATCGGCACAAGGGCGATGGGTTTCTTGCTCAATGAAAGAATCGAATTGGGGGATTGATTCATAACCACTCCAAGAGCTATCGGCGTAGCGATGCGCTCGCGAAACGCCGAACACAGCACATTTATTAATGCGTTTCGTCAATCGCGGTCTGGCGCGCCGAGCGGAAACAACTTGCGATAGGGCCGCGCCTCATCAACCGTGCGGGCAACCGACGGTCGAGCAAGCAGTTTAGCGCGATAGGCGCGAGTAGCAGGAAATTGCTCGCCAATGGGATGCACCCAGTCCGCGTAGAAAAGCGCTGGCGCTGCGGAGCATTCAGCGAGCGTAAAGTCAGTACCCGCCGCCCGTGCCTGTTGCGCAAGCTGTTTGTCGAGCCATCGGTACGCGACATCGAGTAGCTTCCTTGCGTCGTTGACGCCTTGGACGTCGCGCTGACCTTCGGTCCGCATGCGGTCCGACACCAGTATTTGCATCGGAGTCATGACATAGTTGTCAAAGAACCGATCCATGAAGCGCACCTTTAGGGCCGCCTCAACGCTCGGCGGTATCAACCGAGTTGGGCCCGCGTGATGTAGCATCAGATGTTCGATGATGATGCTCGATTCGACGACCAACGCCTCACCGTCCCGTAGAAGGGGGAACTTCTTGATCGGCCATAGAGACTCTAGCTCGGCCCATCCCGCCGCATCTTCGATTACGCGATAGGTGAACGGTGTTCTGTTCTCGTATAGGGCGATCAACACTTTCCAGCAATATGAAGCAAATGGGTGAGCGTAAAGCGTCAAAGACATGTAGAGAACCTCGGAGGTTTTGTGGCAAATAGGCGCGCGGCTCGCTGAATTGTACCCTTCGAGAATCGCAGTTCTAATCTTTATGTTGCGTAAACCACTCGCTCACGCGCTGAGCGAGGCGCTCATCGAACGCAAGCGTTGCCGCCAAAGGCGTCCTGCATTGACGCGTGGTGCTCGAAGGTGTGTCCGGTGTGTGGTAGCTCGACGAGTTGTGCGATCCCTGGCGTGTTGCGGTTGAGGACGTCAACCAGAAGCTCAAAGTCGCGCCGGCTCATGATGCAATCGTACTCCCCGTGAAGCGCCAGGACCGGAACCCGAACCGCTGACCAGGCAGCCAGGAGGTCGAGGCTCTGGAGTTGCTGGTAGTACGTGGTGGGTCTTCCGTATTGTTGGTCGTCCGGACCTTCCTGCACTGCCTTCAGGTCCGGCCTTGGCGCGAAAATATCGCGCAGTGACCGCCGCTCGAGAAGGTACAGAAAAATCCGCGTGGTATCGACGAAGGAATAGTCTTTGAGGTCACGAAACGCTTGGCGCATGGATTTCGGCTTTATGGCACTTTTCCGGTATGCGTGAGCGATCACGTGCCGCTTAGCCAATCACGCCAACGTCCAGGAATTCACCCAGCAGGTGGTCTTCCGGCAGCTCGCGTGCTCGCGGAGTTTTGGCCGGGGCCTTAACGCCTAAGATGTCGAACTGTCCCTTCCCGCCGCCAAGCTAAGAGCTGCTCGGAGGCCGGTATTTTTATACCTGATCGCCTGCCGAAGGGAGCCGGCTTGACTCATTTCCTCCCCGAAGTTGATGGCCCAGCCTGCCAGAACCCGGGATCGTCAGCGCGCGTCTGGAGCGCACTATATATCAAGTTGCATCGCGTATTGTTGCGTGCGCTGGCGTACTGACGGGCTGAATCTGGTAATGCTTCAATGTTCATCATCATCTGATGGCGAAGCCTTATGCAGCATTCAAACCGGACACGCAGAGTCTGGATTCTTCAACTGCTGCTGAGCGCTGTTCTTGCGCCGCCAATGGCGCAAGCGGTACCAAGCTTCGCACGCCAGACTGGCATGGCTTGTGAAGCCTGTCATACGGTTTTCCCGGAGCTCACACATTTCGGACGCATGTTCAAGGCCAACGGCTTTACGCTCGACAACTTGAAGCAGGTACGCGACATCGATGCGACCAAGCAGGAAATGCTGTCATTGGCGACTCTGCCGCCGCTCGCCGCGATGATTGAGGTCTCGGAGACCTGGCTCAATTCGCCGCTGCCCGACGGAACTGGCGGTCCTGGGCACTCGCAGACCAGTACGGTTGGCTTCCCGCAGCAGCTCAGTCTCTTTTATGCGGGTAAGGTCGCGCCGCACGTGGGCGCAATGATTCAGCTCACGTATGCGAATGACTCGGGCACCATCGGCATCGACAATACCGATTTGCGCTATGCCAACAGCCTGGTACTGCAGCACGAGAGCAGCCTGATCTACGGCATCAGCGTCAACAACAATCCCACCGTCGAGGATCTGTGGAATAGCACCCCGGCGTGGGGGTTCCCCTTTGCCGGCAGCAATGCGGTGGTGTCGCCGCTGGCTGGCACCCAGATCGATGGCGCGCTGGCGCAAGATGTCGCCGGGATCAGCGCCTATGTCATGTGGAATGAAGCCCTCTATGGGGAACTCGGCGCTTATCGCTCGGCCAAGCAGGGCGTACTCAATCCAATCACCGGAGCGGCCGGACCGCTCGACGGAACCGTATCCAATGTGATCAGCGGCGCGGCACCGTACGGCCGAGTAGCCTATGAGTTTCAGCATGGGCGCCACGATCTGGAGATCGGTGTCTACGGCGCGACATTCAAACTCTTTCCTGGAGGTGGCAGCGGCGCCGCCCCGGCCTCGCTAAGCGGCCCGGTGAACGAATTCAGGGACATTGCCGAAGACTTTCAGTACCAATACGTCGGCGAAGAGCAGCTTTTCTCTCTCAATGGGACACGCATCCACGAGTCGATGCAGCTCGCCGCAAGTTTTGCCTCGGGGGCCGTCATCAATCCGAAGGATGATCTGACCACTACACGAGTCACCGGCACGTATTATTTCCGGCGCAAGTACGGCGGATCAATCAGCCACTTCTCGACTACCGGCAGTGTCGATACCGGACTGTATCCGGGCGGTTCGAGCCCCGGCGTGATCGGCAGCGCGAATGGCAGCCCTGACACCAAGGGTTGGATCGTCGAGGCAGACTATCTACCGTGGCTCAATACCAAGCTCTCGCTGCAATACACGACTTACACCGAGTTCAACGGCGGCAGCAGCAATTACGACGGTTTCGGCCGCAACGCCTCGGCCAATGGTTCGACCTTTCTGCTGCTGTGGCTTACCTTCTGATAAAGGACGAGACCATTATGAAGAGCCGACTCGTCATCAGCCTGGTCAGCACAATGTTGCTAGGACTGAGCTGGGCACGTGCCGGGGACATCGATGCTGCCAGCCGCGCGGCGGCCGAGCGTGTCGCCATCGGCACCTGCGCGACCTGTCACGGCCCGCAGGGCCGCAGCTTCTCTCCCAAATTCCCGGTGCTTGCTGGCCAGCAGGCAAGTTATCTGGTGTCGCAGCTGCAGGGGTTTAAGGCGCAGTCACGTGGCGATGCGGACGCGCTCGGGTATATGTGGGGCATGGCTGCGCCCCTGGACGATGTGCTGATGGCCGGACTAGGCGACTACTACAGCCGGCAAATCCCACGGACCGGCCATCAGGGAGACCCGTCATTGATTGCGCGGGGGAAAGACATCTACCAGAACGGCGACAGTACCCAGGGCGTACCGCCTTGCGTTGCATGTCATGGACCGGCGGCTGCAGGCACGCCAGGGACGGCGGGCACCGGCAGCTTCCCCCGACTCGCCGGCCAGCATATGCAATATCTCATGAAGCAGCTGCACTCCTTCCAGAACAACATGCGCAACGTGGCGGTTATGCACGGCGTAGCGGCCGGATTGCAAGTCGGTGACATGCAGGCGGTCGCGACGTACCTGCAGTCCCTGGGGCCCTAAGTGCCGCTGCAGCGATTGATACGGCGTGGAACGCGAACGCAATCCTGACTTTCAATCATCGAAGAACTCAAGCAGAAAAAGCACTCATGCGCAACTGGAGCTGGACACATGCAGAAGATTTCACTATCCCTGATCACCGTCCTGACTTTTGGCGCCGGCGCCACCGCCGCGCCTGCCTCCGATATTTCGGTTTCCCTAAATCAAGACCCGCTTGTCATGCGCCTGAACAAGGACGAGTTCCGCATAGCATTTGCCATTAATGCGGAGCACTGTGCCCCAAACGGCTGCAACGGTGTAATCCACTATCGGGTCGAATGGAGAACAGAGGACGGCACCACCCGTTCGGAGGCCAAGCTGGTCAACTATGCTGCTCCGCCGCACGCCAACCGCGCCATGACGACAGATCGCCAGTACTTTGATACCGCTGAAAGCGCGCATACGACTGACGTCATCAAGGTGAGCGTCGACAAGATCACCTGTCTCGACGGCGTCGATACACATACCCCATCAGCCAGTATCGACCACCAATGAGTGTCCCGGATTTCAATGTAGCCAGAGGGCACGCCCCATGAGCTCATTGCTCACAGGCTCGGTGTTCGCCGCGAGAGCGTGAGCGACACAGCCGGCGATCTACAGCATGCCGGATTGAGCCGCTGCAGGCGCAGTCACATCTCAGTTGTCGATCGGCAGGGTATGGAAGAGCGCTGTTGCGAGTGCTATGCGATCGTACGGGAGGAGTCCGAGCGCTTGTTGCCGGTCTCCGACCTATTCGCCGATCTTGCAACGCCCACGGGTATGGCTCCGAGACTGCATCGAGCCGTCGAGGCTCACGAGCACGTAGGTGTCGCCACATAGATCGAGGGAGAATAAACTTGCTCTACACCATTGCTGTCATCTTGATCGTCCTTTGGATTCTGGGCTTAGTCACCTCGTACACCTTGGGCGGATTCATTCACGTGCTGCTGGTCATTGCGGTCGTGGTGATTCTGATTCAGCTCATTCAGGGTCGACGCCTGTAACCAACCATGAAGGCCGACACACTCGCGCCCGAGCTGCTCATCAAGATGAGTGAGTGCATCGAAGCAGAGCGGGCACCGCACAGGTACAAGCCACATGGCAGGTCACTTTAATAGGCGCATACACTGCCTCTTATGAAGCGCTCCCATTGCTCGAGTCGAAGTGGATATCTGGTAGCGCCGTTCGCGCAGCATATCCACCGGCGGTCAGTGGTGATTGCCGCCGCTCTGAGGCCTGGGTGCGTCGGGAACGGGGACTCCAAATGAGGTCGAGCCTCTTTGCCTATGGCTTTCGATCACACTTTCTGTTGGCGGGTCTGGCGGCGCTACTCTTGGTACCGGTGTGGGCCCTGAACTTCGTCGTCGGGTTACCCGTCGGCTCCGGGTGGCCGCCGACGTTGTGGCACGCTCATGAGATGTTATTCGGATTTATCACGAGCGCCCTCGCCGGTTTCATGCTCACCGCGGTCCCCAGCTGGACTGGCCAGAAAGGGTTTGCAGGCCGTCCGCTCATCGTTCTGGCGATACTGTGGCTAGCCGCCCGGGTGTTGATTGCGAGCCCGGCGCTGTGGCCGGCGCTGCTGGTCAGCGTGGTCGATCTGGCCTTTCTTCCGGCGCTCGCGCTGTTCATCGCGCGACCGCTGCTGCGCGAGCACAATCGCAATACGCCACTACTGGTGATCCTCGGGCTGCTGTGGCTTTCGAATCTGGTTTTTCACGTCGGTGTCATTGGTAACAACGCACCCCTCGCACTGCACGCCGCGATAGTCGGCATCGATATCGTGCTGATCTTGGTCACCGTGATTGGCGGCCGCATCATTCCGACCTTTACGACTGCAGCCCTGCGTCCGAGGGGCATGGGTGATCTCGTGCACTCAAGCCTTACTCTGACGCTGCTCACCGTGGCGGCGATGGCTTTGGTCGCAGTAGTTGACGTGTTCTGGCCGGATACCAGGCTCGCCGGCATGATCGCCGGCGTGGCAGCCTGCTTGCAGGGACTACGTCTACTGCAATGGGCAACGCTTCGAACGCTGCGACAGCCGATAGTCTGGGTGCTGCATCTGGCCTATGTGTGGCTTCCGGTGGGACTCGCGCTGAAGGCAGTGGCTTTGCTGGCCGGATCTGCGATCGCGGCATTTTGGCTCCATGCCCTGACGATCGGTGCAGTCACCACCATGATCATGGGGGTGATGACGCGGGCCTCGCTCGGTCATACCGGCCGAGCGCTGATAGTCGACCCGCTGATCACGCTCGCGTATCTGCTGTTGACCGCCGCAGCCATAGTGCGCGTATTCGGCTTGTCAGGATTCGGATTGAGCTATCCCGTGGTCATCATATGGAGTGCGCTGTTCTGGACTACTGCGTTTGCGATCTTCGTCGCCGTGTATGCGCCGATTCTCTGGATGCCGCGCGCAGACGGTAAGCCAGGTTGAGATCACGGACAATCGCGATGACATGCAGATTCGAGTTTATTTCCCCCACCGCATCGGGAGATTCGACCACATGAATAGCTCCTTTCGATACCTGTTGATCAAGCTGTCGGCGCTGCTCATCGTGTGGTTCACGCCCGCCCTCGCAGCCACCGATCCCGGCGACCTCGGTCCGCCGCGTGGCTCGCCCATCGAGGCTCGATTGCTATACTGGACCCTCCCGCAGGGGGAGACTCAGGATGTCCGCAGCCAAGGTCCAGTCGTGCTAAGGAGCGGCGCGTTTGCCAGTCGTGCGTCGGTCAGCATTAGCCGGACCGAGCTGCAAGTTCCCATCGCGCAAGCGATGACCTGAATTCGATGAAAGGGCCTTTGCGACCCGTGCCGCAAGTGGATCTGCAGCGCTACATGGGCGATTGGTACGTCCTCGCCAACATTCCCTATTTCGCGGAAAAGAATTGCCTGGACTCGGTCGAAAGCTACGCGCTTCGGTCGGACGGCAAAATCGACAACTGGTTCACGTGCCGCAAGGGCTCATTTGCC
>Ga0075522_10001986_pt1 | contig 15353 bp, 11 predicted proteins | sample NGEPerA_FD_74796 | JGI IMG/M metagenome (GOLD analysis project Ga0075522, IMG submission 74796) | Arctic peat soil microbial communities from the Barrow Environmental Observatory site, Barrow, Alaska, USA - NGEE PermafrostL2-A | ecosystem: Environmental > Terrestrial > Soil > Wetlands > Peat ... | reverse complement strand
CGCCACGTCTCCGCAACCCCGGCCAGCTCCGACGAGGCGAGCGCTACCGTCAAGCCCCGTCGCTCAAAGGGGTCAAAATTGGACGCCGATCCGGGGTCAAATTTGAACGCCGATTGACAGCTGCGGCTTGACGAGCGATTGCACAATAAACTCGAGCCGAATGGGGCGGAATGAACTTCGTGCTGACAATCGACAACCAGCCTCTGGTCTTGAAGCTGGAAGCTATTTTGGCTCTGTTCGGGAAATCCAGAACGTTGGAATTTGCTGAAGGCAAATGGTCACCGTTCGTCTTGTTTCAGGTGGAAGACGAGCCAAACGCGGTTGCAGTTGTTCAGCGGGTAGACTTCACCGGCTTGGACAAGACGGAGATCGAGGGCGCGTTGGAAGGCCTTCCGCCTGATGTCCGCGACTTTCCTGGCTTCGTCCGGGAGGCCATCGAGAAGATTGAAAAGGCGCAGTCCGGCAAAACATGACATCGACCACCCCAGCCCGGCAGCCTCAGGAGTGACTACCCGCTTGGGCGCCTTCTGGACCTCTGAGAGTGACATTGGCCGCGTCGCTGGGGAAGTTGGTGTTTAAGCCGGATTCGCTGATCCTGGCGGTCCGCAGCGGCTCCTCGTCTACGGCTGAGGCCGCCTATTGTGTCGCTGTAATCGCCTTGAGCTTCTGGGCTGAAGGTGTCTTGCGGTGTCCCTGAACCCGAAATATCGCGAAGGAATAGCTTCTATTTCCGTGCGGCGTGACTGTTTCAACGCTGATGCGGTCTCTGATATTCTCCGCCGACCCCGCCCGATCGTAAAGATCGAGAATCAGAAGTGCGGAAAACGTCACGCTGGAAACCTGGTACCCGGATAATTGCCCCCCAAATGCCAACAATGCTTCGACGTTTGTTAGCTTGTCGAAGGTGCGTTTGCATTCCGTGACCAGGTTATGTCCGCTATAGGAAAAATGAACGTCTGCACGTCCCCCTCCGACTCCTTGAGGCTCCAAGGTGCAGAAACGGTTCAAACTAGATTGGCTGATGGCATTCATGTAGTCAGTTTGAATGGCCTTCTCCAGCGGCTTGTCGTCCGGCTTGGTGAAAAGGTACTCGTTGGCTTGGCTAACCTGAGCGTTGTCGCAGTTGATTACGAACCTTATCGTGACTAACAATATCTTCACAAATAGGCTGCGGGCAGCAGCGTGATTGCAGAAATCTGCGTTCTGCGAAAGGTCTCCAATCATCGACTGGAGTATCTCGTCGGCAATAGGGTCTGTTGCTTGGAGGTTGAATTCTCGTTCTACTCCGGCAATTAGGTTGGTTATTTCCAGCCTCTCGGTACCAGAGAGTCCCCCAATGGTTTCGACCGCGGCGAGTGTGGAGGATGCACTCGCCGCGTCAAAAGACAGTCGACTTATGGCGCTCTCAAGTTGCTTTTGAACTCCGCTGCGAAACACCTGGGCTTGCTCGTGCCAAGGCGACTGCTGCTTGGTAGCCAACCACTCGTCTAACACCGCGAGATGCGCCTTTTGCTTCAGAAAGGACGTTTCAATGCGAGGGCCGGTTACTGCCTCGATCCCGCCGTGCGACGTGCGATTGAACAGCGTTCGGCTTGCCGTCAGAATGTGAAAAAGCTGCTCTTCGATCACCCGAATGCCATCGAGCCATGCCTCGCGGGCGAAGCTTCCTGCCATCTCGGTCAGTTTCAATGAAAGCGTTGCCCAATGTACGGCCTCAGTGGTTCGGAGGCCGATCCACGATCGATCCGGAGGGCGGGAGTCGTTGGTTAGGTGGGTCGAGAGATAGTCGAACAGATGCTGCTCGACCAACTTAAGGCTGCCTTGAATCGCAGCAGGCTCCGCGCCATTGCCAAAATCCAGCAATATGCCGACCGTCTCAAAGAATAGTCCGGCGTCGGACCGGTCCTCGCTATTCGACGAAGCCTTTGCAAACCAGGAGCGAGATTCGTCGAATAGCGAGAGCGCCTCGGTGCGCTCTCGCGTGCCCAATGCTTGTGCGAGCAGCACCAGACCGAGCCCGAATGCTGCCTCGTCGCTTGCTTCCGGAACGGCAAAAAGAGCCCGCAGTAGTTCAACAAAGGGTGGATCGGGCCGGCGGGAGGCGACCACACTTACGACCGCTGCGGCATGGCGCAGAAAGGGAGGATCGTCCGACATGGTGAGTTCCAGCAGGCCCCCCTGCAGCCGGTAAAGCCAGGCGGCGTTTCCTTGCGCGAGGTAGAGAGCGCCTTTGAGGGCCGCTGCGCGGACGCCGTAGTGATTTTGCCGATCAAACGACAGCGCGCTCAAGCCATCAAAGGTTGGCCTTAGAAGGTCCTGAGGCACCATAAGCCCGCCGCAAAGCAGCGCGACGACCTCATGTGCGCCACCAGGATCCCGCAGTTTCGCAACGAGGATGCGGAGTGCATGTTCTCGAACGGTCGGATCCGACAGGCCGCAAATGGCCTCAAAGACGTCGCTGGACAGTGGACCATTTCCGACCTCGTCGATGGTGTAGGCCCAGTCGATCGCCTCGTCCTGCCCGGCGGTGGAGCCGTCTCCACGCCGAAGAGATTCAATAAAGGCCCGGGTGCCTGGCGTGCTCACAAGGGTCTCTCCGTCTAAAACAGATGATCTTCGCCCTTGGCATATTCCATCCCGCTGCAAGAGACGACAACCCCTCGACAACCCGTTCGGCACGAGGTTGTCACCTATGTCTTAGGTACGTTCTGTTACCTATGTGTCCGGGCTGGACACAGTTAAGTCTTGGAGCGGGCGAAGGGATTCGAACCCTCGACCCCGACCTTGGCAAGGTCGTGCCCCTGCAAGGCATTGGCAGGCATCAGGATCGCGATGTATGATCCCGGCCAAGGGCTAAGTTGACAGGGATTAGACAGGGGAAATCTAGTTAGCGGATTAGGAATACTAAGCAACTTCAATAGTTAGCGGGCGTAGTTCAATGGCAGAACGGCAGCTTCCCAAGCTGCTTGCAGGCTAACAAGTCCGGCGGTCCATCCCGCAAATGCCTGGAATACCGGGCCTCATCAACCGTTCAAGGCTGCTCAGGCATCGTGCCCTTTATCGCAGCTCAGTTTGTCGGAATGGGACCCGCCATCGTTCTTGGCCGATGGCTCTGACCGGAGTCGCGTGAACAACGGATTGTTCACGCGACTCGGCGACCATCACACCGGCCTTGCGTATCCCGGGCCGCCTTCTGCAAAGCCGAGCGCGCCGATCTCAACCCGGCGCGGCGGCCTTTCTCTTTTTCCGGGCCGCTTCGACCCGGTTTGGCACGTCCGGCACGAGCGGAGCATCGGGCCGCGATGTACTTGCGAACACTCCCCACGTACTGGCCAGCTTGCGTCGCGCCTCCAGATGTCGCGAACGCTGGTAATCGCCAGTAACCCCGCCGACGAAATGCGCCAATGCCCCATCAGTGGTTTCCTGATCGAACAGCCGTGAACCGTCATCGCGTCGCTGCTCTTGAGCCCATGTGGCCATGGTCGATCTAAAACCATGAACCGTGATCTTGCGCCCGCGATCATCAACCCATCGTGGATCGTCTTCACCCTGGAGCCGAGCAAGGGCGAGATGAACGGCATTCCGTCCGATGCACTTATGCTGCCAACGACCCGGGAAAATGAAGCCGTCGTTAGTATCCCTATCCGCATCCTCCTGCATCTCGCGAAGCACCAAAAGCGCCTGATCGGACAGCGGCACTTCGAAATCACCTTCTTCCTTGACCTTCATCCGCTCAGCTGGGATCGTCCAGAGCTTCCTGTCGTAGTCGATCTCAGACAGTCGTGCGCCCCTGCCCTCCTTCAATCGGACGCTTGTCAGGATCAGGAAGCGTAGCACGCGAGCCGCTGTTAGCCCGGGTCCTTCGCCCACCTCCGTCAACTCGGCATAGAGCGCGGGAAGTTGAAGATAGGGTAACGCTGCGACCTTAACCGATTTTTTGGTTTTCTTCGACCGTGCGGGGAGGAGACTTTCCAGTCTGCCCCAAGCTGCCGGATTGCGGTCGTTGTCGGCGGAATTGAGGATACGTTCGATCAACCCCCGAAGCTTCATACCGCGACTGTTGGTTGAGCCCATCCATATTGGACGCAGCACGTCGGCGACTTCATGCCGCGTGATCCGGTTGGAAGGCCGTTTCATCAGCGGGCTAGCATGCAGGCGGAGCAGCGCGCGGTTTCTGGTTAGCTGGTCAAGACCGAAGTCTGTAGCGTGATGGTCAAAATACTGCGCTGCCAACACCTCGAATGGAAGCCCCTTCGATTTCGGCTTCTCAGGTTCGTCCTCGTGGCTCGCCAGTTCGTCGGCGCGTTTCTTCCGCGCCATCGCAAGGGTAACATCGGGAAACGGTCCAAGGCCCTTAGAACGAACCGTAGCACCATCCCTAAAGCGAAAGACCCAAGCGGCTTTGCCCGGGCTCCGCACGACAAGATAGAGCGAGCCGCCGTCGCTATGCCTGCCGACGCGCTGCGATAGCTCTTTAATCTTGGTTGGGCGGAGCCGATTTAAGGTCTTGTCGGTCATTCCATGCCCGTCCTGATTTGGTGACAACATTGGTGACAACAATCGTACAATCCAATCGAATTTGATGGGGTCCGAAACAGCCCATTCTGACCTACACGAAAATCACAATTAAGCCTATGTCTATTATGTTTCTCAACCGTTAAGAGACGGTCTGACCCGATAGCGCCCGAGACCGGGTTCGGCGCAACCACGCCGGACCCCTCGCCATTCATGCACACCATCATTGGATTTTTTTGAATTTAGTGGCCTCGTGACAGCAATACATCGCGAGCGGCGGCACATACTGCAACTCGAACCACGATTTCGGCGCGAGAAGAGTTTCCAACTTGAACTGCAGTCACAGATAAGCATGCTCAAAAGCGTGCAACTCAATCCACCGTTTAGCGACCTGCCATCAAGCTTAGTCACTTTCGACGAACAAAAGGTCGAACTATATCGAGCGATGAGCGAGGGTTGCGAAGCCATGATTTCGGGGCCAAGCCTGGTATCGACTACGGTGCAATAGCTGCGCGAGCACCCAAGCTTACCGCGACACTGGATTACGTAGACCATGCAATTTTCGAGGCTACTCCGCTTGTATTCGGTACTTTGATTGATCCCGTGCCGGATACAAACAACAAAATGAGCAAATTGATAATCATGGATGCCGAACGCAAAAAGCTTATTGGAGACATTAACTCATATTTCGGTCCGAAGCTTGATCAAAAGGACCAGCCCTGGCTTGTCAGTGCCGCTTGGGTGCTGCGGGGATATTTGATGAAGGACTATACGACCGCAGATACTCAACCACGTGCAAGAAAGTGATACAATTACCGATCTCTTCAATGATGGCCGTCGCCGAACCCCTCGCCAATCACGACCGTCATTCCGGGCGACGCGAAGCGTCGAACCCGGAATCTCGAGATTCCCGGTTCGTGCTTCGCACGCCCCGGAATGACGCGGATTATTGCGCGACGATCCTCTCCAACAACGCCATCAGCGCCTCCGGCGCCGTGACATTCGGCGAATGGCTGGCGTCGATTTCAAAATAGCGCCAGCCGGGCGCGTCTTTCGCACGCGCGGCGAACGGGCCGAAGGCATCGACCGGCGATGCCCGGGTGGCGTAGATGTAGCTGCGTGGCAAGGTCAGTTTGCCGCCATGCAGCGCGAGCTTCTGCTCGAAGCACTTGATCGGCATGTCGACGCGGCGCGCGGTCAGCCATTCCAGATCGGCTGGCGGCGTATCCGGCGGCGTCGGGTTCGGCGGCACGCGCCAGCCGTCGCCGGATTGGGCCAGTTGCCGCATCCGCTGCGGTTCTGATCCCGGCAACAAATCGAGCAGGCTCTGCCCCTGCTCCGGCACGAAGGCGTCGAGATAGATCAGTTGCGCGATTGTCTCGCGCGCGCGGTCGGCGACGCCGGTTGCGACCATGCCGCCATAGCTATGGCCGAGCAGCACGATGTCGCGCAGGCCTTCATATTTGATGACATTGAGCATGTCCTCGATGTGAGTGTCGAGATCGACCGAAGGATTGGCGAGATGCGCCCGCTCGCCAAGCCCGGTATAGCTCGGCGTCAACAGCCGATGGCCGGCCGCCCGCATCAGCGGATGCATCTTCTTCCACGCCCAGCCCGCGGACCACGCGCCATGGCAGACGAGGAAGGTTTTCGCAACAGATGCACTCATCGGGCCTTTCCTCGGATTTTTCCTGCCAGCAGGTTTGCGAGATAGTACCTGCCAGCGGCCTCGTGTAAACAGCGCGGCAATGACGAAGAAAACGGAACGACAATGACTGCGACCGCCTATGGGCTCCTGTTGCTTGGCGCGGTCGCGGGTGGTTTCGTGTCCGGCCTCGCCGGTTTTGGCACGGCGTTGATGGCGCTGGGGATCTGGCTCTATGTGCTGCCGCCCTCGATCGCGGTGCCGCTGGTGCTGATCTGTTCGGTGGTGGCGCAGACCTCCACGCTGCCGAGCATCTGGCGCACGATCAATTTCAATCTCGCCTGGCCATTCCTGGTCGGCGGCCTCGCCGGCGTTCCCTTAGGCACGATGCTGATCGTTCATGCCGATCCCAACGTGTTCAAACTGACCGTCGGCATCTTCCTGCTGGTATTTCCGACCGCGCTGTATCTGCAGCGCGCGCCGATGGCTTTCAGCTTCGGCGGCAAACTGGCTGACAGCGCCATCGGCTTCGCCGGAGGCATTCTCGGCGGCCTCGCCGGCCTTTCGGGGCCGCTGCCGATTCTGTGGGCGAGCCTGCGCGGCTGGAGCAAGGAAGAGCGGCGCGGCATTTTCCAGACCTTCAACTGGACGGTGCTCGCCATGGCCTTCTGCTTCCAGGTGGCGACCGGCTTCGTCAGGCTGGACGTGCTCTGGCTGGCGCTGATCGCCTTTCCCGCAACGATCGCCGGCGCATGGCTCGGCGCGCGCGCCTATCACGCGCTGAGCGACCAGAATTTCAGGGATATCGTGCTCGGGCTGCTGTTTCTGTCAGGGCTTGGACTGGTCTGGAATAGTCTTGGCCACTAACCCACCCTGCATGGCGGCCATGCGGCGCGCCGGAAACCTGTACGCATCGCGGCAAACCCGCTAACGACGCGCGTCATGTCTTCCCCCCGAATCTCTCGCGAACGACTCGGCCTGTTGCTGGGTTTCGTCGGCGTCGCGATCTTCAGCGGCACGCTGCCGGCAACCCGGATCGCGGTATCGGCGATCGACCCGGTGGCAGTGACCGCGCTGCGTAACGCCATCGCCGGCGTCTGCGCGCTGGTGCTGCTGGTCGTGCTGCGGCGGAGGCTACCGCCGCGCCGGCTATGGCTGCAGCTGATCGTCGCCATGCTGTGCGTTAGTTTCCTGTTTCCGTTGCTGATGGCGCTCGGGATGCAGACGGTCGATGCCTCGCATGGCGGCGTCGTGCTCGGCGTGCTTCCGATCGCGACCGCGCTGGCCGGGGTCATGATCACCCACGAGCGGCCGAAACCGCTGTTCTGGATCGCGTCGCTGGCGGGCGCGGCGCTGGTGATCGCCTTCGCGCTGCGCCAGGGCGGCGGGGCGCTGTCGGCCGGCGACCTCCTGCTGTTCGCCTCCGTTGCGGTATCGGCGATCGGTTATGCCTTTTCCGGCCGGCTCGCCGCCGCCATGCCGGGCTGGGAAGTCATCAGCTGGATTCTCGTGATCGCCTTGCCGATCTCGCTGCCGGCCACCGCGCTGACGTTGCCGGCGGATGCCGCGCAGATCGGACTGAGGCCATGGCTGGCGGTGCTCTATGTCGCGCTGTTCCCGCAGTGGATCGGATTCTTCGCCTGGAATGCGGGACTCGCGATGGGCGGCATCGCGCGGGTATCGCAGGTGCAACTGCTGCAACCCTTCATGACCTTCGCACTTGCCGCCTGGTTCAACGACGAAACCATCACGGCGCAAATCCTGCTGTTTGCCGCGGCCGTCGTCGCTACCGTTGCCATCAGCGCCCGCACCCGCGGCAAGGCCCAGCCGAAGCTTGAAGGGATAGACCCATAAAGCCCGCGGCCAAGTCCGCTTTCCGGAGCAAAAGCGGATCATTTGCTCGCCGCGGTTATTTCCGGTTTTGCCGACGCGGGACAACCGCTAACATGCCAACTCCTGAATCCGGGGAACGACATGCATCGCCGCGATTTCATCACCTCCTCCGTGCTTGCGGCCTCGGCCATGGCGCTACCCGCCCTTGCCGACACCAAACCCGTAAAACCGATGCGCCTGCTGATCCTCGGTGGCACCGGTTTCATCGGCCCGTATCAAGTCCGCTACGCGCTGGCCCGCGGACACCAGGTCACGGTCTTCAACCGCGGCCGTCAGAAGGAGGCCTGGCCCGGCCCCGTCGAGGAATTGCTCGGCGACCGCAATGGCGACCTTCGGGCGTTGGAGGGTCGCGACTGGGACGTCTGCATCGACAATCCGACTTCGCTGCCGGTCTGGGTTCGCGACGCCGCTCATGTGCTGAAGGGCCATATCGGCCAATACATCTTCATTTCGACCATCTCGGTCTATGCCGCCAACGACAAGCCGGCCGACGAGACCGCCCCGCTGGTGGCCTATAATGGCGACGACCCGATGGCCGAGACGATCAGGTCGCTAAGCGCCAACCAGCGGCTCTACGGCCCCCTGAAAGCGCTCTGCGAAAAGGAGGCGCGGACCCAGTATGGCGACGCCCTCACCACGATCATTCGCCCGAGCCTGATCGTGGGGCCGGGCGACGAGACCGACCGTTTCACTTACTGGCCCGTGCGGCTGGCGCGCGGCGGCGAGATCCTGGCGCCGGGCGACGGGACCGACCCGGTGCAGTTCATCGACGCCCGCGACCTCGCCGAATGGAGCATCCGCCTCGCCGAGCAGCGCACCGCCGGCGTGTTCAACGCCACGGGTCCCGCCAGTCCGATCACGATGCGCCAGATGCTGGCCGGGATCGCGCAGGGCATCGAGGTCGATCCCAAACTCGCCTGGGCACCGACCGCCGTCCTGATGGCGAACAATGTCTCCGCCTGGCGCGACATGCCCGTGTGGATGCCCGGCGAGGGCCGAACCTCCGGCTTCCACCGGCGCGACTTCAGCCGCGCGAGCGCCGAGGGCCTCACCTACCGCCCGCTGCCGCTCACGGCCGCCGACACCCTGGTCTGGTTCCGCACGCTGCCCGCCGAGCGTCAGGGCAAGCTCCGCGCCGGCCTCACCTCCGAGCGCGAAGCCGAGTTGCTGACGAAGCTGAAAGCCGACGCGATGAAATGACCTGGCGGTCCATTAGGCGCAGTACGGGACGCCATCGTGGTAGTGGCATGAGTAGTTGTCGCAAATCTTTTGGCAAACCTCGACGGTCTGACTTACCAGTTCGTGCCGTAGCATCGAGGTAGAGTTGTTTCCCCGGGGGCACGCGAGGCTTCGAATCAAATTTTCCTGCCAGCCGCGAAACAACGATCCAAACGCCGCCAAGAAACAGCGGGCCGATAAATATGAATACGCACATGAAGGCAACGCAGGTGAAAAAAGCGGTGCTTGCCCGATTGCCCGCCGTCTCGGCCGGATAGAGGCCATAATTATTCTCCGGTGCGCCCTTCTCGTAGTAGACCGCGACGGGCTGGCCGATCCTGACTTCCGGGCAACTGATGCCGTCGATGGAATGATTACTTCCACTGTGCGGGACGCCGTCGATGTCGAACGAATAGTCGAGGTGACCGTGGTTTCGGCAGTCAAGGCGAACGACGCGGCCCCTGGTTGAGACCGGATCGACGCTGATCCGCCACAGGCGCCACAGCATTGGCCCTGCGCTCACCGCAACGCCCAACAGGGCGGCGATGAAAAAGCCGGTATACGCGTTCCGAAAACCCGAGCTGACCATCTCGATTGCGATCCTCATGAGCCCGCGCCCATATCAGGCGCTCCCGGCTTTGCCCCGCCTTTCCCGCAGCACCATCCCGCCGGCGATGCCGACGCCGAGCACGTAGATCCAGGCCTCCTGGAAATCGAACAGATGCGAGTTGAACAGCGAGGTCAGGATATTCTGCACCACCACCATCAATCCGATCCAGGCCGGCAGGCCGTTGCCGCGAAACAGCAGCAAATGCACGAGCCACATCGCATAGAGCAGGACGACCCCGACCACGCCCCATTGGATCGCGACAGCTAACGTCTGGTTGTGCGGATTGGAGACGACGAGGGCATGCGCGCCGCGCTCGCCGACCGCAGCCTTTTCGAACAGGCCGCGCGTCGATCCGGTACCGTGGCCGATGACGGGCGCGGCTTCGATGAAGCCGAGCGACTTGCCCCAATAGATCAGCCGCGATCCCATTCCGGACTCGTTGTTCTGGACCGTGGTGTACCGATAGTCGTTGAAGAATTTCATCACGGTGGCCTGCAAATGCGGCGATACGCTCCAGACCAGCGCCGCCAGCAAAACGACCGCGCAGAACGCGGCAATGGCCGTGCGCAACCGCAGATGCATCAACGCGAATACGGCGAGCATGGCCGGCATCGTCACCAGCGTCGTGCGCGAAATGACGACGAACATCATGTTGACGAGGAAGCTCAGCGAGATCGCCGCGCATAATACCGCGATCCGGATGCGGTTGCTTCGCTGATAGGCCAGCGCCGGATAGGCCAGCACCACGGCGCACAGCATGAATTCCTGACTCTGGTCGATGTAGTTCTTGACCGCGATGCCGTTGGCGGGATCGTACGGCCCCCGCGAAAAATACGGTTTCAGCGAGAGTGCCGGATCGAAAGCGACCACCCAGGAAATTGCCATCAGCAAGAGACAGGACACGAGAAAGCCGATGCAGACCCACATGCCCCGCGGCGTGCGTTCGAAATGATAGATCAGTAGCGGCAGCACGAGCAGTCTTGCGGCCGGCCCGGCTGCGTAGAGCCGTTCGCTCCAGGCGGCGTCCGACCACGCCATTCCGATCAGCGCAAGCGCCGCCACGGCGATCGGCAGGATGCAAGCCGGACGCTTCAGCACGCGCAGAAACGCGCCGACCTCGAGCGTCAGGATCAGCCCGAACACCCAACATGTCGCGACGATCACGGTCGCCGTCGTCGACCAGGGAAACACGACGGCAAGCAGGACCGCCGCCAGATCGAGGTTGTGCACACCTCTCGCCTGATCGAACCAGATGGACCAGATCGACGACGGCCGGGAACTGCCGGCTTGATTTGCGGGGACTGCGATCATTCGGCAAGGTCTGGGTTCGAAATGCGCTGGCCCTGGCTACACGGTCAACCGTGGGTCCGGTTGACCGTGCCGTTGATGGGTTCGCTTCCTTACCACAGTCCGCGGCGGGTGCGCGATCGCCGGCGGCCTATTCGGCCGCCACGATCGAGGTGAATTCCGTCACCTGCCGCTCGAACAGGCCGCGATAGATTCCGCCGGCGCGAGCGGCAAGCGCGGCGTGGGTGCCCTGCTCGACGATCTCGCCGCGGTCGAACACCAGAATGCGGTCGAGGCTGCGCACCGTCGACAGCCGATGCGCGATCACGATCGAGGTGCGGCCCTTCATCAGCCGTTCCATCGCCTGCTGAATCAGCGCCTCCGATTCGGAATCGAGGCTCGAGGTCGCCTCATCGAGGATCAGGACCGGCGCGTCGGCCAGGAACGCGCGCGCCAGCGCGACGCGCTGCCGCTCGCCGCCCGACAGTTTGACGCCGCGTTCGCCGACCAGGGTGCCGTAGCCCTTCGGCAGCCGCAGGATGAACTCATGCGCGTTCGCGAGCCTTGCCGCCTGCTCGATCGCGGCCATGCTGGCGCCGGGCCGGCCGTAAGCGATGTTCTCGGCCAGCGAGCGGTGAAACAGGATCGGGTCCTGCTGCACGATCGCGATCTGGCTGCGCAGCGAATGCTGCGTCGCCTGCGCGATATCCTGACCGTCGATCAGGATGCGTCCGCTTGTGACATCGTAGAGCCGCTGCACCAGCTTGACGAAGGTGGTCTTGCCGGAGCCGGAGCGGCCGACCAGGCCGATGCGTTCGCCGGCGCGGATCTCCACCGCGAGCCCGTCATATAGCGGCGCGCGATGGCCGCCATAATGGAACGTGACGTCCTCGAACACGATGCGTCCGCCGTGCACGCTGATCGGCGCGGCGCCCGGCGCGTCGGCAATGCCGATCGCCTCGTCATGAATGGCGACGAGTTCCTCCATGTCGTTGACCGAACGCTGCAGGTTGTTGACGTGCATGCCGACGTCGCGCAGGTAGGCGTGGATGATGTAGTAGCTGGTCAGCACATAGGTGACGTCGCCCGGCGAGGCCCGGCCCGCGATCCACAGCAACAGCGACCCGCCGATCACGGAGGCGCGCAGGCACAGCAGTACCGAGAGCTGCGCTATGGCGGTGTAGTTGTAGCGCAGCCAGGTCCGCCGCACCCGCACCCGCCAGCGGTTGACGACACGCGCGAGGCGCGCGTCCTCGCGCGCTTCGGCGCCGAACGACTTCACCACCGCGTTGCAGGTCATGGCGTCGGCCAGCGTGCCGCCGACCTTGGTGTCCCACGCGTTGGAGACCCTTGCTGCCGGTGCGATATAGCGCGTCGAGAACGCCACGATCATGGGAACATAGATCGCAGCGCCGACCGCGACCACGAGGCCGAGCGAGGGCCAGTGCAGCCCGAGCAGGATCATCGAGCCCAACAGCACCGAGAGCGAGGGCAGCAACGCCATCAAGAGGGTGTCGTTGAGCAGGTCGAGCGCCCACATGCCGCGGGTGATCTTGCGCACGGTCGAGCCCGCAAAGCTGTTGGCGTGCCAGTCGGTGGAGAAGCGCTGCACCCGCATGAAGGCTTCGCGCGCCACGTCCGACATGATCCGCAGCGTGAACGGCACGATCGCCTGCAGACCGGTCATCCGCAGCACCATCGAGGCAAAACCGAGGCCGACGATCCCGGCGAAGGCCATGATCGCGGCATGGCGCGCGGCAGGATCGCCCGCGCCTGAAGTCATGGCGTCGACCAGCCGGCCGGAAAAGATCGGCATGAACAGATCGGCCACCGTGGCCCCGAGCAGGCCACCGGCGACGATCGACGCGGTCACCGGCTGCTTCAGCCAGTGGCGGAACACGAAGGGCAACACCACACGAATGGCGGCCGGGCGCTTGTCGCGAAGAGCGGTCATGGCGTCATCCGGCTGCGCCTTCCGCGCACACCGGCTCCGTTGTTTGACGCGCTGTCGGCAAAGCACCGAACACAGGCGTCGTTGAATAAAATCAGTGACTTACCGGGAAGCTTGGGGATCGGGACGTCAGGCCCGATCGATGCTGACGAGGGCGGCCCTCAGAGGGCGAGCAGCGCGTCCGGCGCAAACTCGGAACGCGCGGGCGTGGTCTGCGAATACATCGAAATCATGCAAATCCTCCCGGGTTCGAGTGACGATGCGCTGCTTATAAATGCGTCGCGGGCTTTTGGCAACACGGCCAACGATCCGAAGCGGCGTTGGTCGCCGCCTCGGGGTTACTTCATGGCGCGAGAGCAACCAGCCTCCTCGCGAACTCCCGGCGCAGCAGCCAGAGGCTCATCAGCGCCTGCAGCGTGGTGGTCGCGATCGACAGATACCAGGCGTGCTCGATGCGGAAGCCTGGAAGCGCCGACAACCATAGCAGCGGCAGCGTGTAGGTGACGAGGCGGATGGCCGAACTCAGCAGCACCGGCCGCGTATTGCCCAATCCCTGAAACAGGCTCGAGCACACGAAGATCAATCCCTGCGCCACAAGGTTCAGCGAGACCATGCGCAGGAACAGCGCGCCGACGGCGACGGTCTCGGGGTCTATCGTGAAGCCGCGGAGCAGCACTTCCGGCTGCCATTGCGCGATCAGTGTGAAGGCGAGCATGACGGCGGTGCCCAGCAGCAACACGCTTTTGAACGTCTCCCGCACCCGCGCGCCGTCGCCGGCGCCAAAACTCTGTCCGGCGATGGCGCCGGCCGCGAACGCCATCGACAGCACCGGCATGTGAATGACGCCGAGCAGGCGCGAGCCGATGCCGAATCCCGCCTGCGCTGCCGCGCCAAAATTGCGCAACGCATAATAGATCACCGCCATGTTGACGAAGATGATCAGGAACTCGCCACCCGCGGGCAGCCCGATATTCAGGATGCGTTTCCATTGCCTAAGGTCGGGGCGCCACAATTTGCTGTTGATGGTAACGTAATGCTCGACCTTGCGGAAATAGATCCACAACATCACCACGCCGATCGCGAACGCGATCGAGCTTGCCAGGCCGGCGCCGGCCACGCCCAGCGCGCGGCCCGTGCCCCAGCCCGCGATCAAGACCGGCGCGAGAGCGACGTTGATGACCACGATCGCGGCCTGCACGATCATGGTAGGCCGCACGATGCCGGTGCCGCGAAGCGCGGAAACCATCACCACGCCGATGAATTGCAGCGCCAGTGCCGGCATGAACCAGCGCAGATAGGTCGTGCCGGCGTCGATCACGGCATCGTCCACCGCGACCGAGCGCAAATAGCTGCGCGCCAGCATCGATCCGGTGATCAGGGTGAAGATGCCGCCGAACACGGACAGACCGAGCGACTGGTTGAATACCAGATTGGCATCGGCGCGGTCCTTGCGCCCCACCGCATGGGCAATCAGTGCCATCGTGCCGACGCTCAGCACCTGCGTCAGGGCATTGATCAGGAAACCGGCATTGCCCGCGGCGGCGACGCCGGCGATCGCGGCGTCGCCGATCCCGGACACGAAATACAGGTCGATCAGCCCGCACAGCATCATCAGGATCATGCCGGCGAATATCTGCGGCGCCATGGCCGCGATATGGCGCGCGATGGAGCCCTGGGTCAGGTCATTCATATCGACTCATCCGGCTGCACGCGCGCACGCCGGCTCCGTTGATGGACGCAGCTACGGCGAGAGCCCAACGCTGGCGTCGTGAAAATCATGGTCGAATAAGGAAACTTCGGAAGATCGGGACGTCAGGCCCGATCGATGCGGACGGAGATGGCCCTCAAAGGGCGAGAAGCACGTCCAGCACGAGCATCGGACGCGAGGGCGCGGTCTGCGAATTGACTGAAATCATGCAAATCCTCCCCGGTTCGAGCGACGACGCGCGGGCTTATAAATGCGTCGCGGGCGATTTGCAAGTTGGCGCGGGCGCGAGCGCTTCGCTCAGAACTGGAAATACAGGAATTCGAGCCGCTGCCACATTCCGAACAGCGAGATCGCCACCGCGAGCGCGGTCACCAGCGCCCATGCGCCGTCCGGCCGCCACCGCAGCCAACTCCGCGGCTCCGGCGCGCGGCGATATTCGCGATAGCCGAACAATTGCGGGACGTTGGGCAGGAACAGCGCGATCGCAAGCGCTGCCGCCACCGCGGCGCTACCGATCAAGAGCAGG